>Ga0182007_10002058_pt1 | contig 10337 bp, 6 predicted proteins | sample Sormic07211113_1_FD_123023 | JGI IMG/M metagenome (GOLD analysis project Ga0182007, IMG submission 123023) | Rhizosphere microbial communities from Sorghum bicolor, Mead, Nebraska, USA - 072115-113_1 MetaG | ecosystem: Host-associated > Plants > Roots > Rhizosphere | place: USA: Nebraska... | reverse complement strand
CCTTCCCCGGGCGGCACGGCTGGGGGTACGAGGGCGTCTCGCTGTGGGCCGTGCACGAGCCGTACGGCGGCCCCGAGGCGCTGAAACGGTTCGTCGACCGGGCGCACGAACTCGGTCTCGGGGTGGTCCTGGACGTCGTGCACAACCACCTGGGGCCGTCCGGGAACTACCTGCCCGCGTTCGGGCCGTACTTCACGGACACCCACCACACTCCGTGGGGTTCCGCCGTGAACCTGGACGCGCCGGGGTCGGACGAGGTGCGGGCCTATCTGCTGGGCAGTGCCCTGGCGTGGCTGCGGGACTACCGGATCGACGGGCTGCGGCTCGACGCGGTGCACGCGCTGGCGGACACGCGCGCGTGCCACTTCCTGGAGGAGCTGTCGACGGCCGTGGACGCGCTCTCGGCCGACCTCGGCCGGACGCTGTTCCTGATCGCCGAGTCCGATCTGAACGACCCGCGGCTGATCACCCCGCGCGCGGAGGGCGGACTCGGTCTGGACGCGCAGTGGAACGACGACTTCCACCACGCCCTGCACACCGCGCTGACCGGTGAGACACAGGGCTACTACGCCGACTTCGGACGCTCCCCGCTGGCCTCGGTCGCCAAGACGCTCACCGGGGGCTACTTCCACGACGGCACCTATTCGAGCTTCCGCGGCCGGCACCACGGGCGTCCGCTGGACCGTTCGCGGGTGGCCGGGCACCGTCTGCTCGGGTACAGCCAGACGCACGACCAGGTGGGCAACCGGGCGCAGGGCGACCGCCTTTCGGCGCTGCTCTCCCCCGGCCTCCTGGCGTGCGCCGCGACCCTCACGCTGACGGCGCCCTTCACCCCGATGCTGTTCATGGGCGAGGAGTGGGCCGCCGGCACCCCCTGGCAGTTCTTCACCGACCACACCGATCCGGAACTCGCGGAGGCCGTACGGCGGGGCAGGCGGCGGGAGTTCGCGGCGCACGGCTGGGCCGAGGAGGACGTGCCGGACCCCCAGGACCCCGCGACCCGCGACCGCTCCTGCCTCGACTGGACCGAGCCGCACAACGAGCCCCACGCGCGCGTGCTCGACTGGTACCGCCGCCTGATCGCGCTCCGCCACGCACAGCCCGACCTCACCGACCCGGACCTCTCCGACATCAAGGTGGCCTACGACGAGCAGGAGCGCTGGCTGGCGTTCCGGCGCGGGGACGTCCGCGTCGCCGTGAACCTCGCCAAGGCGCCGGCGGCGATCCCCCTGGGGCCGCGCCACGCGCGCGTACTGGCCGCGTGGGAGCCGGTGGACGCGCCGGGCGCGGACGGCGTGCTGCATGTGCCCGGGGAGTCGAGCGTGGTGCTGCTGCAGAGCTGAGCCGGAGGGCGGGAACGAATCCGTGCCCTCAGTGTCGGCGGCCTCTCGTCGTCCACGGCTCCCCGACGTCCACGGCTCCCCGACGTCCACGGCTCCCCGACGTCCACGGCTCCCCGACGTCCACCGCTCCCCGCCGCCCACGACTCCTCGTCGGTCACGGCTCCCCGTCGGTCACGGCTCCTCGTCCAGGTCGTCGTCCTCCCGCAGCTCCGTGACCCGCTCCAGCAGGATGGCCTCCCAGGCGCGGCGCAGCTGGAGCCGCAGCAGCGGCAGCGGGCCCGTGGCCCGGCCGGCCAGCTGGTCGGCGAGGCGGATCACCGTGTCGCAGCGGGCCAGCCACAGGCCGCGCAGACAGGGGCGGGCGGCGTAGCCGGCGAGGGTGGCGGCGCGGACGGCCGCCGGGGAGCCGACGGCGATCGCGAGGCCGGCGATGTCCTCGGCGGGGTCGCCGACGGCCGCGTCGCTCCAGTCGAGGACCCCGCGCACCCGGCCGTCGCCGCTGACGACCAGGTGTTCCCCCTTGAGGCCGTGGTGGACGAGGACCGCTGTGCCCGGCTGCGCGGCGAGCTGGACGGTGGCCGGGGAGCCGAGCTGGTGCAGGCGGGCCGGGTCGAACTCGTCGGCCGCGGCGAGGCGCCTGGCGGCCCGTTCGGAGGCCTTGCGCAGGGCCTCCAGGGAGCGCGGGGCGGTGCGCGGGACACCGAGTGTCTCGGCCTGCCGGGCGGGCACCTCGCGCAGCCCGGTGAGCAGCCCGGCGAGGTCGGCCTCGCCGACGGCGGACACGTCGTGCTCCTCTGCCGTGCCGCCTGGCACCACCGTGTCGAGCGTGTACGTCAGCCCGGGCGCCCACTCGCCGTGCGCGACGCTGGTGGGCACGGCGAGGGCCAGATGCGGCCGCACCAGGTCGCGCAGCCGCAGCTCACGGCGCTGGCGCAGGGCGGCCTCGCGGTCGGGGGCGAGCCGCAGGACATGCCGGGCGCCGACCCACCAGGTGGAGTGCTCGCCGTCCTCCGCGACGGGCCGCACCTCGGGCCCGGCGGTGGTGGCGCCGCCTTTCGTACCCTCCTTGAGCAGGGAACTGACCAGTCGGCGGACGGTGTCCGCGGTGGGTGTCGGTGCCTGGGTCATGGTCGCGCCGTTTGTCGCTCGGGGGTGGGCGGGGGCTTGTGCGTCGCTCAGTCCACTATGACCGCTCAGTCCACCATGACCATCGCGCGGTCGGTGTCGTTGAGGCGGCGCCCGCCGTCCTCGGTGACCGTCACGATGTCCTCGATGCGCACCCCGAAGCGGCCGGGCAGATAGACGCCGGGTTCCACGGAGAAGCACATGCCGGGCACGAGGGGCTGCAGTTCCCCCTCGATCATGTACGGCGGCTCGTGCGTGGTGACGCCGATGCCGTGCCCGGTGCGGTGGATGAAGTAGTCGCCGTACCCGGCGTCCGCGATGACGGCGCGGGCGGCCCGGTCGACCTCCTGGCAGGCGACGCCGGGCTTCACCGCCCGGAAGCCCGCTTCCTGGGCCTCGCGCACCAGGTCGTGCACCCGGCGTTCCTCGTCGGTCGGTTCGCCGACGTGGACGGTGCGGGAGGTGTCGGAGCCGTAGCCGTCCTTGAGGCCGCCGAAGTCCAGGACGACCATGTCGCCGCGCTCGATGACACGGTCGCCGACCTCGTGGTGCGGGTTGGCGCCGTTGGGGCCCGAGGCGACGATGGTGAAGTCGACCTGGGAGTGGCCGAAGCGCCGCAGCAGGTCGGCCAGGTCGGCGCCCACCTCGGACTCCCTGCGGCCGGCGAAGGGAACGTTCCGGATCTCCTCGAACGCCTGGTCGGCGGCGGCGCCCGCGGCGGCCATGAGCTGCAGTTCGGCCGCGTCCTTGACGGCGCGCAGCATCGGCAGGGCCTCGGTGAGGGAGGCGAAGCGGGTGCCGGGCAGGGCCCGCTGCAGGCCGAGCAGGTGCATCGCCCAGGCGTTGTCGCTGATGCCGAAGCGGCCGTCCACGTCGAGGAGGGCGGCGGTGGCGGCGTACGGGTCCTTGCCGTCGGTCCAGTCGCGCAGGTGCAGGGCGGGGGCGCCGGTCGCCTTCGCGGCGTCGGGGGCCTCCAGGGTGGGGACGACGAGGACGGGGGCGCGTCCGTGGGCGAGGACCAGGAGGGTGAGGCGTTCGGTGACCGCGGTCGGCGCGTAGCCGGTCAGCCAGACCAGGTCGGGGCCCGGGGCCACGAGGAGCCCGGCGAGCCCCGCGTCGGCCGCCGCGCGCGCCGCGCGGTCCATACGGGCCCGGTAGTCGTCGGCGGTGAAGGGCGCGGGCGTCGGGCCGGTCATCCGGGCCTCCCGGGGCGGGTGAGGGAACCACAAGGGACTACGGGCAGCATCCTGCCCGTACGGGAGGGGCCGCGCGACCGGTCCGCGGATCTTTCCGGCACCGGGCCGGCCATGACGTCAGCCCTCCAGCGCTAGGCGGACGCCCAGGAGCACCAGCACGCCCCCGGAGACCTGCTCCAGCCTCCGGCGCACCCCGGCGCGCGACAGGACGGCCCGCATCCGGCCCACGAACCACACGTAGAGGCCGTAGTAGCCGACCTCGTAGACCGCCCAGAGCGCGGCCAGGGCGACCATGGTGGGCAGGTGCGGGGCGCCTTGTGGTACGAACTGCGGCAGGAAGGACATCGCGAAGATCGCCGCCTTGGGGTTGGCGAGGTTCATCAGCAGCCCGCCGCGGTAGGCGGCCCAGCCGCCCTTCCCGCCGCCCTCCCAGGCGTCCGTGGTCCCGTTCCCGTCCTCCGGGGCGCGCCGGGCCTGCCGCAGCGCCTGGACGCCGAAGCCGACCAGGACGACCGCGCCGACGATCCGGGTCACGTCGTAGGCCACCTCGGAGGCCGTGAGCAGCGCGGTCAGCCCGAACGCGGCGACGGCGCCCCAGACGAACACGCCGGTCTCGTTGCCGAGGACGGTCAGGAAGCCGGAGCGCCTGCTGTGCAGCGACTGCTTGATGATCAGCACGGTGCTGGGGCCGGGCGAGGCGGCGATGAGCGTACAGGCGCCGAGGAAGGCGAGGAGGTGGCTCAGCATGGGGGTCATCGTGGCGCGGAGGTGGGGACGGGGACCAGCGGATTTCCCCGTTGATCAATCGACGGCCGCGAGGCGTCGGTGACCGGGGGCCGCGGGCCTACGGTGCCGTCAGTGCCGTCAGTGCCGTCGGTGCCTGGCGGGGCTCAGGTGACTACGCCGGGTACGGCGGTCAACTGCTGGTAGCCGCCGCTCCGGTGGCGGATCGTGAGGGTCACCTCGGTGCCGGGGCGGGCGTGGGCGACGGCTCGGGCGAGGTCGGCGGCCGTGTCGACGCGGGTCCGGCCGAAGACCAGGAGTACGTCGCCGCGGACCAGGCCCGCCGTGTAGCCGGGGCCGGGGACGTGGACGCCGACGATCAGGGCACCGGCCTTCTCCGCGTCGACGGCCTCCAGGCCGAGGGTCGCGGCGGGAGGCGCCGGTGACGCGGGCGCGGCCGGGGCGGCGGCGCGCGGTGAGATGCCGGGGTGGGCCGAGGGGGCCGAGGGGGCCGAGGGGGCCGCCTGGGGCTGTGCGCGGTGTCGCAGGTCGGCGAGTTTGCTCATGCCGATCACCGTGGCCCCGACGGTGCCCAGGCCCACGCCGCTCAGCACCAGGACGGTGCCGACGAGCAGCGCGAAGAGCGCGGCCCTGAGCCGGCGGCCGCGCCGTCGCGCGGCGTGCGGGCGCCGGGCGGTGGTACCGGGCGCGGTGGAGCCACCAGGGTTTTGGCCGGGCATCGGCTTGGGACGCAACGCAGTCTGTTCCATGTCTCGCCTCCGCTGGAGCTCTACCCGGCGCACCGGCGCGAGACGAGCCACGAACGAGTGAGACTGACCGCGGGTCAAGGGCGGGAATCCTTGGGCGGCACACGGCACACGGCACGCAGCACGCGGCACGCGGCACGCGGCAGCGCGCGAGGCCGGTCCGGGCGCCCGGCTCCGTCACCGGCGGCGGCCCGCGCCCGCGCCCGCATCCGAGGGTCCGGACGCGGGCGCGAGCCGCCGTGGGGCGTGCGGCGAGGGCGGGGTCAGCCGGTGTGTCCCTCGCCGTGGCCGCCGTGCGCCCCTCCGTGGTCGAACTTCATGGCCTCCTCGGGCATGACGACGAAGGGCCGCATCATGCCCATGTCCTCGTGTTCGAGGAGGTGGCAGTGGTACATGAACCGCCCGTACGCGCCGTCGAACTTGCCCATGACGCGCAGGATCTGGTTCCCCGGCACCCGGAAGACGTCCTTGTAGCCGCGCTCGTTGGGTGCGAGCGGGAGCTGGGTCGCCGGGTCGAACCTGATCGGCGTACGGGTCCCGCCGACCGTGGGGTCGAAGCCGGAGACGTCGTAGGCGTCGCGGCCCAGCAGCTGGAAGTCGGCCAGGTGGATGTGCATCGGGTGGACGATGGGCGCCAGGTTGAGGAAGCTCCACTGCTCGTAGGAGCCCTCGGCGATGGTGAAGCCCAGGCCGTCGTTGAACGTCCGGGAGGTGCGCCGGTACGTCTTCGTGGTGCCGTCGGCAACGGTGAGCTGGATGATGCCGTCCGCCGGGAGCGTCAGGTCACCGGGGTCGGCGACCTCGGTCATCTCCCAGATCTCCGGGTGGCCGCCCGCGCCCTTGGTGGCCGGCGGGGTGAGCACGATCAGACGGTGGCCGTGCGGGATGTCGTGGGTGAGGCGGCGGAAGGAGCCGGAGAGCACCTCGGGCAGCTCGAAGGTGTCCGTCTCGCAGACGTCTCCCACCCGGAACTCCATGACCGCCGGATAGCGCACGTCGTTCACCGGGTCGGGCACGCCAGGTGCCTGCCCCCGTCCCTTGTTGACCAGGCGCAGCCTCCTGCCCGCGAGGGCGCGGAAGTCGACCAGCAGGTCGAACCGCTCGGCCGGGGCCGCGGTCAGCGTGGGCAGCTCGGCGTCGAAGTCGATGGGGACCGGGCGGGGCAGCAGACCGCCGTCGCTGCCGATCTGGTGGACGACGCCCGGGACCGGGTTGTCGTCCTCGTCGACCAGGACGAGGCTGTAGATGCGCGCGTTGGACGCGTTGACCAGCCGGAAGCGGTACCAGGCGGCGTCCACCTCCGTGTAGGGCCAGATGCGGCCGTTGACCGTGGTGTACGGGCCGGTGAACGGGATGGAGACCGGCTTGCCCGTCTCCGGGTTCTGCTGCTGGACGATCACCGTCTTGTGGAGCAGCCGGCCGTTGAGCCGGCCGTCCTCGTCGGTGTCCAGGTTGCGGTCGGCGAGCAGCAGCGGGATCTCCCGCTCCCCGCGCGGGAGGCCGAGCGCGTCCTCCTCGTCGTCACGCAGGAGGTAGGTGCCGTACAGGCCCGTGTGCACGTTCCACCGGGTGATGTTCATGGCGTGGTCGTGGTACCACCACTGCACCGCCTGATGGTCGTTCGGATACTCCGACAGCTGTGCGTCGCCGGGGCCGACCGCGTTGTCGGCCCATCCGTCGTTGCCACCGCCCGTCTGCGCGCCGTGCAGGTGCGTCACGGACCAGGCGGGCAGGGCGGCGACGTCCTTGTTCGGCTCGACGCCCGCGCGGCCCGGCTCGGTGCTGGGCGGCGCGGTGCCGGGCGCGCCGGCGGGCACCTCCACCGAGGTGACGGGATATTCACTGCCCTTGGGGATCCGGTTGGTCCAGGCGATCCGGACGCGCTGCCCGCGGCGCACCTCGATGGTCGGTCCCGGCACCTGGCCGTCGTAGCCCCACATCAGGGTCGGCGGGAGCTGCGGGTGCAGGCGCACCCAGGTGGGCCGCAGGGCGATCTCGGTCTCCCGCAGGACGTCGCCGGAGCCGGGCCGCAGGACGGGCGGGACGGGTAACTCGGCGACGTACGGCGTCAGTTCACCGGAGTCGAGCGGCTGTGCCGCCGCTTCGCGCTCCTCGTCGCCGTCCGTGATCCTCTCGATGATGTCGGTCAAGATCGAACACCCCCGTGTGTTCTTGTCGACTGTTCCCTCATCCCAGAAGACTCCCGGAACCTCGCCGAAGTTCCCGGAATATCCCATTCCAGACGAAAAAGTTCTGAAACGGCATACGGAAGCGGAAAATCCTTTTGTCGGTGGCGGCTGTTACGTTCCGTCACCCGCCCGGGGCTGACGCTCAGCCGACGAGAGGCCGGGCGGGCGAGCGGTCCGGGAGGAAGGTGTGGGTGCGGCGGGAGAGGTACTCGGGCTTGTAGCGGTCGACCCTCCGGTGCCAGTTGAGGATGCCGGCCATCCAGTTCTCGAGGTCGGTGACGTAGTTGCGCATGACCTCGCGGGCCTCGTCGGAGAGGGCGAAGTCGTCGTAGACGACCGGGAGTTCGTTGGCCGCGACATGTTCGAACTGCCGCATCCGCTGGGTCATCAGGTCGTGGACGACGGAAAGGGCGGTCGGGTAGTCGACGCCGAAGAAGTTCTGGACGACGAGGATCGCGTTGTGCAGCTCACCCTCGTACTCGATCTCCTTCTGGTAGGAGAAGACGTCGTTGATGAGCATGCCGTAGTCGATCGCCGCGTTCTCCAGCGAGCGCACGGGGCCGCTGCGGTAGACCTCCGGCGGTACGGCGGGACCGTGGCCCATGCGGGCCAGGCTCAGGGTGAGGTCGGAGCCGAAGGTGGCCCGGCGCATCTCCAGGTAGTCGACCGGGTCGGGGACGCGGTTCTGGAGCTGGTTGGCGAGTTCCCACACCCAGCTCTCGGTCATCACGTTGACCGAGTCCCGCACGGCCCGCCGCTGGTCCGGCGTCATCTCGGCCGTGGTGCGCGCCCACAGGTCGATCAGGGCGCGTTCCATGCCGTTGAGCGGGACGACGACCTGCTCGCCGTCGACGGGCATACATTCGGCCAGGCGCCGGGTGGTGAGCCGGGCGGCGGCCAGATCGCGCCGGTTGCCGAAGACGAGCGGGTAGTAGTCGTCGCCGTAGGTCCCCCAGGCGAGCCACTGCGAACTGAGGTCGAGGGCCTCGGGGCTCGCGTCCGGGTCGAGGCCGGCGGCGCACAGCGGCAGGTCGGCGGCGGCGAGCCGGTCCTCGTCCCAGACGCCCTCCTGGAGCATGCCCATGGCGTGCATCCAGGCGGTCAGACGGGGGCGGGCCGCGTCCAGGTGCGGGCTGAGCTCCACCTGGAAGGGCATGTGGAAGTCGGGCAGCAGCGAGGGGCCGACCCTCTGGTACGGCACATGCGTGTACGCGCGCAGCCGCTCGGCACCGGCCGAGGCGAGCAGGGCGCCGACGTCGGCGGCGGAGGTGCCGGGGCCCGTGAGGCCGTGCCAGGGGTGGGCGGACCGCGCGCGGGCGTTCATGTAGCGGCTGGAGCGCATGTGCCACTCGTGGCCGCCCGACTGCCAGTCCTGCAGTCCCTGGGTGTACTTGGCCACCGCGGTGACCTCGGGCGGGGTGAGGCCTTTGTCCAGGGCGAGCGCGGGCACCTCCGTGAGCGCGGTGTGTTCGAACTGGTGCAGCCGGGAGGTCAGGATGTCGTTGACGGTGTCGGCGGCCTCCTGGGTGGTGCAGCCGAAGAAGGTCTCCAGGACGAGCACACCGTTGCTGTTCTCGCCCTCCTCCTCGACCTCACGCTGGTAGGAGAACAGGTCGTTGCGCAGGTGCACGGCGTCGGAGAAGGTCTCCATGAGGACCCGCAGCGGCCTCGACCCGGCCACGGACGCGGGGACTTCGGCGGTGGCGTACTCCACGAGCCCCGCCGACCAGGGCGCGCCGCCCACCTTGCGGCGCATCTCGATGTACTCGACGGGGTTGGCGATCCGCCCCTCGTTGATGTTGGACAGCTCCCACAGGGACTCGTTGAGGAGGTGCTCGGTCGCCGTGGCGAATCGGCGCCGCCAGTCCACCGACATCGACGGCACGGTGCGCGCCCACAGGTCCGCGAGGCCCGCCTCCACCGGGTTCTCCGGCTCCGGTACGGGAGTCGACAGGTCGAGGGGCATGAACAACGGCAGCCGGTCCAGGTAGGCCTTGCCGCCGGCGCGGTCCTGGGTGCGCTTGAAGATCTCCAGGAAGTGGTCGTCGAAGAAGAAGACCCACACGTACCAGTCGGTGATCAGCGAGAGCGCGGGGCCGTCGCAGTCGGGGTGGGTGTAGGCGCAGAGCAGTCCGTAGTCGTGCGCGTCGAGGTCGGACTGCTCCCAGATCCCGGACCCCTCCAACATGCCCATCTCACGCGCCCATCGGGTCGAGTGGTCACGCGCGTCGTCGACATGGGGGTTCAGCCGCGCGGGATACGGCATGTAGAAGTGCGGGAGTTCGAAGGGCTGCTGCGTCATGGCCGGGGCCCTACCCGTGGGCCCACGACGCCATCCGCGGGCCCGGACATGATCACACCATCGCGTGAATCGAGGACGAAACGGGAACGGGGCGGGCGGTCCTAGGGCCCCGTACCGCCCGTCCCACCTCCGTGCGCAGTGCGGTGAATTCCGGCAGGCCGCGGGTGCCGATCTGGTCGCGTTTGCCGGGGAGTTCGACGGGGAGGTCGAGGACGATGTGGGAGGCGGGGCCCGGGGAGAGGACGACGACGCGGTCGCCGACGTAGACGCTCTCGTCGATGTCGTGGGTGACGAGGAGGATGGTGGTGTTCTCGGTGCGGTGCACTTCCAGCAGGAGGTCCTCGAGGTCCTCGCGGGTCTGGGCGTCCAGGGAGCCGAAGGGTTCGTCCATGAGCAGCAGCGAGGGGCGGCAGACCAGGGCGCGGGCGATGGCGACGCGCTGCTGCATGCCGCCGGACAGCTGCCAGGGGTGCCGGCGGCCCGCGCCGTCGAGGCCGACGCGTTCCAGGATGCGCTCGGCCTCGGCCCGCCGCTCGGCACGCGCCAGTCCGCGGCGGCGCAGCGGAAGGGCGACGTTGTCGCGGACGGTGAGCCAGGGGAAGAGGGAGCGGCCGTAGTCCTGGAAGACGACGGCGAGGTGGTCGGGCACGCCGGTGACGGGCGTGCCGTCGAGGGTGACCGTGCCCTCGTGG
>Ga0182007_10002052_pt1 | contig 10343 bp, 14 predicted proteins | sample Sormic07211113_1_FD_123023 | JGI IMG/M metagenome (GOLD analysis project Ga0182007, IMG submission 123023) | Rhizosphere microbial communities from Sorghum bicolor, Mead, Nebraska, USA - 072115-113_1 MetaG | ecosystem: Host-associated > Plants > Roots > Rhizosphere | place: USA: Nebraska... | reverse complement strand
GACGAACCACCTCGACGCCGACTCGATCATCTGGCTGCGGGACTACCTGAAGACCTACCGCGGCGGCTTCATCGTGATCTCCCACGACGTCGACCTCGTCGAGACGGTCGTCAACAAGGTGTTTTACCTGGACGCCAACCGCGCCCAGATCGACGTCTACAACATGGGCTGGAAGCTCTACCAGCAGCAGCGTGAGGCCGACGAGAAGCGGCGCAGGCGCGAGCGGCAGAACGCCGAGAAGAAGGCCGCGGCCCTGCACTCGCAGGCCGACAAGATGCGCGCCAAAGCCACCAAGACCGTCGCCGCGCAGAACATGGCCAAGCGGGCCGACAAGCTCCTCGCCGGTCTCGAGGCGGTGCGGATGCAGGACAAGGTCGCCAAGCTCCGCTTCCCCGAGCCCGCGCCCTGCGGCAGGACCCCGCTGACGGCGGAGGGCCTGTCGAAGTCCTACGGCTCCCTGGAGATCTTCACCGACGTCGACCTGGCCATCGACAAGGGCTCCCGGGTCGTCATCCTCGGTCTCAACGGCGCCGGCAAGACCACCCTGCTCCGGCTCCTCGCAGGCGTCGAGCAGCCCGACACCGGCGGCGTCGTGCCCGGCCACGGCCTCAAGCTCGGCTACTACGCGCAGGAGCACGAGACCCTCGACGCCGACCGCACGGTCCTGGAGAACATGCGGTCCGCCGCCCCCGACATGGACCTGGTCGAGGTCCGCAAGGTGCTCGGCTCGTTCCTGTTCTCCGGCGACGACGTCGACAAGCCCGCCGGTGTCCTGTCCGGCGGCGAGAAGACCCGCCTCGCCCTCGCCACCCTGGTCGTCTCGTCGGCGAACGTGCTGCTCCTCGACGAGCCCACCAACAACCTCGACCCGGCCAGCCGCGAGGAGATCCTCGGCGCCCTGCGCACCTACAAGGGCGCCGTCGTCCTGGTCACCCACGACGAGGGCGCCGTCGAGGCGCTGCAGCCCGAGCGGATCATCCTGCTGCCGGACGGCGTCGAGGACCTGTGGGGCTCCGACTACGCGGACCTCGTCGCCCTGGCTTGACCGAAAGCGTGATCCACGGCGTGATCCACGGCGTATGGATGACGTGATCCACGGCGTATGGATCATTCGGCCTACCGGTGATCCATCATCTGTGTGAGGTCTCCTCATACCGAAGTGTGTCCTACATCCATTGAGCGGCCGAGCCCCTTATCGGCGGGGGCTCGGCCGTCGCGCGTCTCTGACCTGGCACTTCACAAAAGAACCCGTTCGGCGGTACGAACGAGCCCGGATGGAATCACAGATTCCGTATGTGGGGACTCGCTCCCGTCGTCAAAACCGTGTCTCACGGACCTTGCCGAATGGGTGGCCATGAACGCCTGGAGGGGTGATCATGAGGAGACCAGAGCGCACTTCCCATGAGGAGGCACGGGTGGCCGAGACTCTGAAGAAGGGCAGCCGGGTGACCGGCGCCGCGCGCGACAAGCTCGCGGCAGACCTGAAGAAGAAGTACGACTCCGGTGCGAGCATTCGGGCACTGGCCGAGGAAACCGGCCGCTCGTATGGCTTTGTGCACCGGATGCTCAGCGAGTCGGGCGTCACGCTCCGTGGGCGTGGCGGTGCGACACGGGGCAAGAAGGCCGCCTCGTCCTGACCGGGCGGCCCATCGGCTTCGATGGTGGCCACCCGGTCGGTCAGCCGACCGGCCGGGTGGTTACTGTGCAGTCACATAGCTGGTTCCATCTGCTCTGCTGACCGCACTCAATCGGAGGCGCCCCATGGCCACGCCCGCCAAGGACCTCGGTCCCGTACTCGACAAGGACGGCGTACGGCTCACCGTCGACGACGCGATCGCCACGGTGACGCTGACCAACCCCGCCAAGCGCAACGCGCAGAGCCCCGCGATGTGGCGCGCGCTCGCCGAGGCCGGGCGGGTCCTGCCGGGCTCCGTCCGGGTCGTGGTGCTGCGTGCCGAGGGGCAGTCCTTCTCCGCCGGCCTCGACCGGCAGATGTTCACGCCCGAGGGAATCGAGGGCGAACCGACGTTCACCGATCTCGCGCGCAGCAGCGACGGTGAACTCGACGCGAGCATCGCCACGTTCCAGGACGGCTTCACCTGGTGGCGCCGGAGCGACCTCGTGTCCATCGCCGCCGTCCAGGGGTATGCCATCGGAGCCGGTTTCCAGCTTGCCCTCGCCTGTGATCTGCGCGTCGTCGCCGACGACGTGCAGTTCTCCATGCGCGAGACCAGCCTGGGCCTGGTCCCCGACCTGACGGGCACCCACCCGCTGGTCGGCCTGGTCGGCTACGCCCGCGCCCTGGAGATCTGCGTCACCGGACGCTTCGTCCTGGCCGAGGAGGCCGTCGGCAGCGGCCTCGCCAACCTCGCCGTCCCCGCCGACCAGCTCGACGGCGCCGTGAAGGACCTGGCGTCGGCGATCCTGGCCGCGCCCCGGGACGCCGTCATCGAGACCAAGGCACTGATCCGTGGCGCCCAGGGCCGCTCCTACGACGAGCAGTGCGCCGCCGAACGCGCCGCCCAGGCGCGGCGACTGCGGGACCTGGCGGGCCTCGGTGAATAACCGGTCAGCCGACCGCCGTCACCAAGGCCGCCACCGTCGCGTGATCCGGTAGCACCTCCCCGACCGCCGCTCGGACCTCCCGGGCCACCTCCACGGCCCGGTGGTCCGGGCGCAGCGCGAACTCCACGCGCGCGTGGCGGCGCGCAAGGGCACCCTCCTGTTCACGCCGCTCGATGTGCACCGCGTGTCCGAGACCGCGGGTCAGATGGGCGACCCCGGGGACCAGCAGCGCGGCGGACGCGGCGCGCATCTCCTCGGCGTCGGCCGGCTCGGCGGCGAGCGGCGGTTCGGGCGGCCGTACGTCCACGGGGTCCGGCTCCTCGTCCAGCAGCGCCGTCACCCGCAGGTCGACCTCCTCCACCGCGAGGCCGAGCCGCCGCGCCGCGGCCGCCAGCGTCGTACGCACCAGCGCGGCCGTCACCGGCAGCGGCTCCGCCGCCGTCGCCGCGAACTGGGCCGTCACCCGCAGCGGCCCCGGCGGCAGGGCGCCCGGCGGTGGCGGTACGGCGGGGTCGGGCGCGTCCTCCGGGTCGGCGAGGGCGATCCGGAGCGCGTCCAGCCGCACCGGCCGGCCGAGCTCCGCGACCTCCCGCCGCAGCACCGCCCCGGCCGCCTCCTCGGTGATCCACGCGCCGTCACCCGGGCCGCCCAGGGGCAGAAGTCTGCCCAGACCCAGCCGGTGCCGTACGCCCTGCGCCCATTCGTCCGCCGTCATTCCTCCAGCCTGCCGCATCCCCGGGGCGCCACGGCGCAACCCCACTTACCTTGGTCACAGGACGACGAACCGGAAGGGACGTACGGCGATGACCGACAACACGACGGAACAGAACCGGACGAGGGCCCCTGGAGCCGAGAGGGAGGTGCCCGAGACCCCCGGGACGCGCAAGGCGCAGGTGACCCGGCGCGGTGGGGGAGACCCGGGGACCCGGGGCCGGACGACGATCGCGGACGGGGTCGTCGAGAAGATCGCCGGGCTGGCCGCACGGGACGTGCTCGGTGTGCACGCCCTGGGCAGCGGGCTCAGCCGCACCTTCGGGGCGGTGCGCGACCGGGTGCCCGGCGGCTCGAAATCGGTGACACGCGGGGTGAAGGCCGAGGTCGGCGAGGTGCAGACGGCACTGGACCTGGAGATCGTCGTCGACTACGGCGTCTCGATCGCCGATGTGGCCCGCGCCGTGCGCGAGAACGTGATCGGGGCGGTGGAGCGGATGACCGGACTGGAGGTCGTCGAGGTCAACATCGCGGTGAGCGACGTGAAGCTGCCGGAGGAAGAGGACGAGGAGCCGGAGCCCAGGATCCAGTGACCGGATCCAGTGACCGGCAGCCGAGACCGCACCGCTGAGGGGAGAGCACGATGAGCATGGCCGTGGTCGGCATGATCGCCGGGATGGCACTGGGGTTCGCCGGCTACTTCGGCGGCTTCCCGGCCTTCCTGCTGGTGGCCGCCCTGGGCGCCATCGGATTCGTCGTCGGCCGGTTCCTGGAGGGGGACCTGGACCTCGGCGACTTCTTCCGCTCGCGTGACGACCGGCGGCGGTGACCTCCGTGACCTCGGTGGACGAAGGCGTGGGTGAGCTCGGCAGACCCCGGACCCCCGTGGTCGCGGCCGAGCGCGGGGCGACCAGGATCGCCGACCGGGTCGTGGCGAAGATCGCCGGCCAGGCGGCCCGCGAACGCCTCACCGACCAGTCCCCGGACACGGCGGCCCCGCACGCCACCGTCGTGGTCCACCATGACGCGGCCCACATCCGCCTCCACCTCGAACTCGACTACCCCACCGACATCGGCGCCCGTTGCGCGGATGTGCGTCGACATGTCGCTTCGCGGGTAGGCGCGTTGGTGGGCATGGAGGTGCCGGAGGTCGCCGTCCACGTGGAGCGGCTGCATCTGACCCCGGCGCACGGCGCGGCACAGGGGAGGACGCGATGAGCGAGCTCCAGGGCTCCGAGGGCACCACACAACGACTGCCGGTCATCGAGAAGGCGGAGTACGAACCCCCGCCGGCCCCGGAGCTCGAGGCCGGCCGAGAGGCTGGCCGAGAGGGCCGCTTCTGGTCCGCGCGCCGTGTCCCGGCAGCCGTGGTGGCGGTCCTGCTCCTGGCCGTCACCGCCCTGTTCCTCTACGACATCGCGGCGGTACGGGCCCACCGCCCCGCGATGGCCTGGCGCCGCGACCTCGCCCACCAGCTCGCCACCCGCCCCCTCGACGACACCTGGGTCCTGGTCGGCGCGGGAGTCACGGCCGTCCTCGGCCTCTGGCTCCTGCTCCTGGCCGCCACACCCGGCCTCCGCGCCGTCCTGCCGATGCGCCGCCCGCACGCCGACGTCCGCGCAGGCCTGCACCGCGAGGCCGCCGCCCTGATCCTGCGCGACCGCGCCATGGAGGTGGCCGGCGTCCAGTCCGCACACGTCCGGGTGCGCCGCGCCCACGCCGACGTCCGGGCCGTCTGCCACTTCCGCGAATTGGGCGACGTACGCGCCGATCTGAATACCACCCTGGACGAGGCGATCAGGGGCCTGGGCCTGTCCCACCCGCCCGCGCTGTCCGTCCACGTACGCCGACCGGGCCGAAAGGGGTGACGGCATGCTCCGCATCGTCAACCGCGTACTGATCGGCCTGGTGGGCCTCGTCCTGCTGGCCCTCGGCGGCTCGGTCCTCGCCGTCGGTCTGGGGGCCCCGGCCCCGTCCTGGTGGATCCACCAGGGCCGTCACGACGTCCTGCTGACCGACGCCGAGCGCACGAAGTGGCAGGACCACGCCTGGTGGTGGCCGACGGTCATCGCGGCGCTGGCCGTCCTGGTCCTGCTGATCCTGTGGTGGCTGACCAACGTCCTGCGCCGTCGCCGCCTCACCGAGGTCCTGGTGGACACGGGGGACGGCGAGGGCGCACTGCTGCGGGGCAGGGCCCTGGAGTCGGTACTGGCCAACGAGGCGAACGAGCTGAACGGCGTGGCCCAGGCCCACGCCCGTCTGACGGGTACCCGCACGGCACCGGAAACGAAGGTGCAACTCCTCCTGGAACCCCACGTGGACCCCGCGATCGCCCTCAGCTACCTCACCGCGCACGCACTGACCCACGCCCGCAATTCGGCGGGCCTGGAGAAACTGCCGACAGAGGTCCGCGTGAAGGCGGTCAGGCATCGCCAGGAAAGGGTCAGTTGACGAGCCGCGCTCAGAACCCGTGCCGCAGCCCCCCGTCCACAGGCACCATGATCCCGGTCAGATAAGAAGCGGCCGGCGACAGCAGAAACGCCCCCACCTTCCCGAACTCCTCCGGCCGCCCGTAGCGCCGCAACGGAATCCGAGACTCGTGCGCGGCCCGGGTGGCCTCCGGATCCGCGGACATCCGGTCCAGCTCGCGCACGCGATCCGTGTCGATCCGAGCCGGCAACAACCCCACCACACGGATTCCCCGCGGCCCGAGCTCGTCCGCGAGCGACTTGGCGAACCCGGCAAGCCCGGGCCGCAGCCCGTTGGAGATCGTCAACCCGGGAATCGGCTCGTGCACCGACCCCGACAGCACGAACCCGATGACACCGCCCGCCTCCAGCTCCTCAGCGGCGGCCCGGGCCAACCGGACCGCCCCCAGGAACACCGAGTCGAACGCGGCCCGCCACTGCTCGTCCGTGTTGTCGGCGACGAACCCGGCCGGCGGCCCCCCGACGCTCACCAGAACGCCGTCGAACCCTCCGAACCGCTCCCGGGCGGCGGTGATGAGCCGGGCCGGCCCCTCCGGATCGGCGTTGTCCACCCCCAGCCCCAGCGCGTCCGGCCCCAGCTCGGCCGCCGCGGCGACCGCGCTCGTCTCGTCGCGCCCGGTCACGACCACCTTCGCGCCGTCGGCCACCAGCTCCCGCGCCACCGCGTTGCCGAGCCCGCGCGTGGCCCCCGTGACGACGTACACCTTGTCCTTCAGTCCAAGATCCATGGCCCCTATCCTGCCTCCCCGTCCCCGAACAGGGCGAGGGCGGTGTTCACCAGGCCGACATGGCTGAAGGCCTGCGGGAGGTTGCCGAGCTGGCGTTCCTCGACGGGGTCGTACTCCTCGGACAGCAGCCCCACGTCGTTGGCGAGCCCCACCAGCCGTTCGAACAGCTCCCGTGCCTCCTTGGTCCGGCCGCTCATGTGCAGTGCGTCCGCGAGCCAGAACGAGCAGACCAGGAAGGTGCCCTCGTCGCCGGGCAGTCCGTCGACCGTCGTCTCCTCGGTGCTGTACCGCCGTAGGAAACCGCCGTGCCCGAGGTCCTCGCGGATCGCGTCGATGGTGCCGATGACACGCGGGTCGTCCGGCGGCAGGAAGCCCACCCGCGGGATCAGCAGCAGCGCGGCGTCCAGTTCGCGCGAACCGTACGCCTGGGTGAAGGTGTTGCGCTCGGCGTCGTACCCCTTCTCGCACACCTCCCGGTGCACCTCGTCCCGCAGCGCCCGCCAGCCCTCGAGGTCGCCCGCCTGCTTCGGATCGGCCTCCAGTTCGCGTACCGCGCGGTCGGCGGCCACCCACACCATGACCTTGGAGTGGACGAAGTGGCGTCGGCCGCCGCGCACCTCCCACAGGCCCTCGTCGGGTTGGCGCCACTCCGACCGCAGCCACTCCATCAGGGAGACCTGGATGTCCCACATATGGGGCTTGGTCGACATGCCCGAACGGCGGGCGAGGAACATCGAGTCGAGGACCTCGCCGTAGACGTCCAGCTGGAGCTGGTCGACGGCTCCGTTGCCGATCCGTACGGGCGTCGAGCCCGCGAAGCCGGACAGCCACGGCAGTTCGACCTCGGGCAGCCGCCGTTCGCCCGCCAGGCCGTACATGATCTGCAGGTCCGCCGGGTCGCCCGCGACCGCGCGCAGCAGCCAGTTCCGCCAGGCCTCGGCCTCCTTGTGGTAGCCGCAGGCCAGCAGGGCGCCGAGGGTGAGGGTGGAGTCGCGCAGCCAGCAGTAGCGGTAGTCCCAGTTGCGCACTCCGCCGAGCTCCTCCGGCAGGGAGGTGGTCGCGGCGGCGACGATGCCGCCGGTCGGCCGGTAGGTGAGGGCCTTCAGGGTGATCAGGGAGCGCACCACGGTGTCCCGGTGGGGGCCGTCGTAGCGGCACTTGGACGCCCACTTCTGCCAGCCCTTGACGCTGCTGCGCAGCGCCTTGTCGGGGTCGACGAGCGGCGGGCGCGACTCGTGCGAGGGGTGCCAGGTCAGCACGAACGCGACCTTCTCGCCCTCCTCGACGGTGAACTCCGAGTGCGTGCCCATGTCCTCGCCCCAGGTGTGCACGGAGGGCTCGCTGCGCAGCCACACCGAGTCAGGGCCCGCGATGGCGACACGATGACCCTCGGACTTGCGCAGCCACGGCACGATCGAGCCGTAGTCGAAGCGCAGGCGCAGGGTGCTGCGGACGGTCACCCTGCCGCTCAATCCCTCGACGACACGGACGAGGTCGGGGGCCCGGTCGCGCTGCGGCATCAGGTCGGTGACCCGGATCGCGCCCTCGTCGGTCTCCCACTCGGTGTCCAGGACGAGGGTGTCGGGGCGGTAGGCGCGCCGGGTGCAGGGTCCGTCGACGCCTGCGGGGGCGATGCGCCAGTGGCCGTTGTCCTCGTCGCCGAGCAGCCGGGCGAAGCACGCGCCGGAGTCGAAGCGGGGCAGGCACAGCCAGTCCACGGAGCCGTCCCGGCCGACCAGGGCCGCGGTCTGCTCATCGCCGATGAGCGCGTAGTCCTCGATACGGGGGTGCACGAGATTCCGGGTTCCCGGCGGGCCCTGGGGGCAATCAGCCGGTGAGCCGGGTGAGTGACGGGCCCGGACCGGCGAGGATCACCCCCTGATCCGCGGGGTGAGCACCAGCCGTCGTCCGCGTGCGCGCCGGGGCCACGGTGCCGCTCATGGCGAACCTCAGACCGAGGCCGGTGTCGATTCCTCCGCTGTGTCCTGTGCCGCGGCCTCCGCCCGGTCGCGCCGCTCGCGGCGGACGAGGACCCACCAGCCGTAGGGCACGGCGGCCGCGAACAGCCACCACTGGATCATGTACGCGTAGTTCAGCGGCGCGTCTTCCTTGCCCGGGTCGGAGATCTGCTCCGGGGTGTCGCCCTTGGGCTCCGGCGCCGTCTGCTGGAGGTAGCCGCCGAGCACCTCGGCGTGCAGCCGCCGGGCCTGCTCCTCGCTGTTGATCAGCATGATCTGCCGGTCCGGCAGGCCCTTGAGATCCTTGATGCCGCTGGCCGCGGTCGTCTCGTCCGGCATCAGCCGGCCCTGGATGGTGACCTGGCCGCCCGGCGGCGCGGGCACCTTCGGGAACGTGGTCTGGCTCGGACCGTCGGACGGGATCCAGCCCCGGTTGACCAGCACCACCTTGCCGTCCGTCAGGACGAAGGGGGTCAGCACGTGGTAGCCGACCTCGTCGTCCGAGTTGGTGCGGCGGCGGACGACGACCTCGTCCTTGGTGTCGAAGTGCCCTGTCGCCGTCGCCGTGCGGTACCGGTCGTGCGTGGTGACGGTGTGCCCGGGCGAGGTCAGCCCCTCCACGGGCACCGCCTTGGCGCCCAGCGCGTCCGAGACCAGCTGGTTGCGGGCGCTGCGCTCCTCGTAGCGGTGCATCTGCCAGATGCCCAGCCTGATCATCGTGGGGATGAGGAGCAGGGCGACCAGCGTGAGGATCACCCACTGCCGGGTCAACAGGAAGCGGTACACCCCACGACCGTACAACTCGGGTCGCGGGGTGTCGGCGTCAGGGGGTGGTCCGAGGGGTGCTCAGACCCGGTCGACGATGCCGACCTTTCCCTCCTCGCGGGCGCAGTGCGCACCGCAGAACCACTGGCCCTCGACCTCGACGCCCTGGCCGATGATCGGCACCCGGCAGTGCTCGCAGACCGGGGCCATGCGATGAATCGCACAGGAGAAGCAGTCGAAGACATGCACTCTCCTCTTTGATGAAGATGACATCTTGAATAGGTGTATTACCTGTGATCATGACGAAGAGTGAGTGGCTCGAGTACTGGTTGTCACGGGCTCCGATGTTGTCGGAGGACGACCTGGACGACATTGCCTACATCTTTACGGCCGCGGGAGACGACGAAGACTGGCCTGATGAGGCACCGGGGGCGGCCACGATGCCGCGGCATTGAGGAGAGCACAGCCATCTGCCCGCCGAAGCGGCGCAGCGGCTTGGGCTTGCTCCTCAGAAGTGGGTGGCGATCCCGAAGGCGCGGCGGAGTTGAGACATGTCGTGCCGATCGCGTTCCGTGGGCTCATATCCCTGATGGAAGTAGACCTGCTGTTCGGCGGATAGACACGAGACAGTCGTCCCCTTCATAGTGCCTATCACGAAGCATGAGGAGGGGTAGACGAAAGGACGCTGCGGTTCGCGACCGAATTCCTTCGACTGCGGCTCAGCCCCGGTCAGAACCTGCCTCCCGAGCCAACCAGGAAACTGCCACTTTCAGTGCGAATCCTGGAAGCAGGCGTCTCACCATCCTGACGAAGCCCAGCCCAGGTAGCACCGCCCTCGCCATGATCGATGACACGCGCACTCGACGCCGGCCGCAGCCCTTCTTGCACTGCCTTGTCCCTCCCGGAACGGTGCTCATTCACCCCGCCAAGAGTCGCGGCGGCCGGTTCGACGCGGCCCGAGCCGAACCGGTCTTCATCGCAGCCTGGCCCAAACGCCGAGGCCCTTCCACATGCGGGAGGGCCCCTTCCCTATACGGTAGAACCAACCTTGTCCACGATGCCCACCTTTCCCTCTGCACGTGAACAGTGGGCGCCGCAGTACCAGTGGCCTTCCACCTCGACGCCCT
>Ga0182007_10002048_pt1 | contig 10353 bp, 7 predicted proteins | sample Sormic07211113_1_FD_123023 | JGI IMG/M metagenome (GOLD analysis project Ga0182007, IMG submission 123023) | Rhizosphere microbial communities from Sorghum bicolor, Mead, Nebraska, USA - 072115-113_1 MetaG | ecosystem: Host-associated > Plants > Roots > Rhizosphere | place: USA: Nebraska... | reverse complement strand
GGAACCCTTCCGGACCCTTCCGGACCCTTCCGGCCTGGCCATACCGTCCCAACGACGGCCCCTCCCAGCGCTGTTGAGCACCGGAGTAACGGGACTGAACAGACGGCACAGCTTTTGTTTCCGGACTCTTGACTGTGCAGCAGTGTTGACCCCGGCATTCATCGCGCCGTAAAAAGACGGAGCCGCCAGGGCCGTCGATCATCACCGACCTCGCAAGAACAGCCTGTTCGCCCGAATCGCCCCTGTATACAACTCACCGTCTGAGACGCCTCAGAGCCGCCGATGTTAGCGCCCACATTCACTGATCCCGGCACGGGCGCCCGACGACCCCGGGACGCCGTGCACACCCCCGCCCCCGCGATGCGCCGTCCCACCCGTCCCCGGTCGTCCCGCCCGATCCGCCCCGAGAGCAAAGGAATTCACCTGTGCCTTCCCCAGCCGGACTGCCCCGCAGAACCGTCCTGACCGCCCTCGGAGTCGCCCCCCTGGCCGGGACGTTCGCCGCCGCCACCCCCGCCGTGGCCGCGCAACGCGACGGGACGACCGCCGTCACCCTCCCCTCCGCGGCCGCACACTGGAGCTTCGACGAGGGCTCCGGCGTCTCCGCCGCCGACTCGTCGGGCAACGCCCGGACCGCCGCCCTCCAGGGGGGAGCCGGCTGGGACACCGGCAAGGTCGGCGCCCACAGCCTGAGCCTCACGGCGGGCGGCAACGCCATCGCGTCCGGACCGGCGCTCGACACGTCCGCCGCCTTCTCGGTGGCCGCCTGGGTCAACCTCAGCCAACTGGGCGGCTATCAGACCGCCGTCAGCATCGACGGCAAGGTCGTCAGCGCCTTCTATCTGGGGCTGCGCGACGACACCGGCACCTTCGCCTTCGCCCGGCTGGCCTCCGACGCCACCCAGGGTGCCGCCGTGGCCGCCGCCGCCTCGGCGCCGACCACCGGCACCTGGACGCACCTGGTCGGCGTCAGCGACCCCTCGGCCGGCGTCACCCGCCTCTACGTCAACGGCGTGCTCGAAGGGGAGACCGCCTACACCGCGGGCTGGGCCGGCACCGGCGACACCGCCGTCGGCCGCGCGCTCTACGGCGGCGGGCACGTCGACCAGTGGCACGGACTGATCGACGACGTGTGGCTGTTCCCGGCCGCGCTCACCTCCGACCAGGTCGCGACACTGGCCGGGGTACCGGTGGAGTCCACGACACCGCTGCTGAGCGTCGACGTCGCCAACCCGGCGCACGCGGTGTCCCCCATCCTTCCCGGCCTGATGTTCGAGGACATCAACCACTCCGGCGAGGGCGGCATCTACGCCGAACTGGTGCAGAACCGCTCGATGATGGCCGACGACACCGCTCCCGTGCACTGGTCCGCCGTCGGCGGGACGACCCTCACGCTCGACACCACCACACCCCTCAACGACGTCCTCGCACGCTCCCTCAAGGTCGTGCTGCCGAGCGGCACGGGCGCCGGGAACCGCTCCGGGGTCGCCAACGACGGGTTCTGGGGCATACCCGTACGGCCCAGAACCACCTACACCGCCCGGCTGTTCGCCAAGGCGTCGCGCTGGATCGGCCCCCTCACCGTGGCCATCGAGTCGGCGGACGGCACGAAGGTGTACGCCTCCGCACGGGTGGCGCACGTCGGTACCGCGTTCCCCGACCGTCCCTTCGAGCTGACCCTGCGCACCCGTTCAGGCGCTCCCGTGACGGGCGACGCGAGGCTGACCGTCACCACCTCCGACCCCGCCGCCGCGGGCGAGACCCTGTGGCTCCAGCACGTCTCCCTCTTCCCGCCCACCTACAACGACCGTCCCAACGGGCTCCGTGTCGACCTGATGGAGAAACTGGTCGCGCTGAAGCCGAAGTTCCTGCGCTTCCCCGGCGGCAACTTCCTCGAGGGCAACACGATCGCGACACGCTTCAACTGGAAGAACACCATCGGTCCGGTCTGGGAGCGCCCCGGCCACATGGACGACGCGTGGGGTTACTGGTCCACCGACGGGCTCGGACTCCTCGAATACCTGCAATGGGTCGAGGACATGCACGCCCAGCCGGTCCTCGCCGTCTTCGCCGGCTACGCCCTCAAGGGCGAACACGTCACCGGTGACGCGCTCCAGCCGTTCATCCAGGACGCCCTCGACGAGATCGAGTACGTCACCGGCCCCGTCACCAGTACCTGGGGTGCGCGACGGGCCGCCGACGGCCATCCCAAGCCCTTCCCGCTGGAGTTCGTGGAGATCGGCAACGAGGACTGGTTCGACTCGTCGGGTTCCTACGACGCCCGGTTCACCGCGTTCCACGACGCCATCAAGGCGAAGTACCCGCATCTGAAGCTGATCGCCACGGCGACCGTGACCAGCCGCACCCCGGACCTGATCGACGAGCACTACTACCTCGCGCCGTCCGCCGCCCAGGCCTCCACCCACAAGTACGACAACAGGGACCGCGGTTCGACCAAGGTGTTCGTCGGCGAGTGGGCCGCGCAGGAGGGCCGCCCCACGCCCGACCTCAACGCCGCACTGGGCGACGCCGCTTGGCTCGCCGGGCTGATCCGCAACTCCGACCAGGTCCTGATGGAGTGCTACGCCCCGCTGTTCTCCCACGTCGAGAACAACGTCTGGGCGACCAATCTGATCGCCTACGACAACCTCGACAGCTATGTCTCGCCCAGCTATTGGGCGCAGCAGATGCTGACCGGCAAACTGGGCGAAACCGTGCTGCCGGCCACCGCACGCGCACTGCCCGGGCTCGCCGCCGTGGCGACCCGCTCCGGGAAACGCGTGTACCTCGCGGTCGTCAACTGCGGTTCCCGGAAGGTGGATGTGCCGGTCGAGCTGAAGGGACTGGTCAGGGGAGTCAAGAGGAACGCCGTCGCCACGGTGCTGACCGGGCCCTCGCCCACCGCCACCAACACGCTGGCCGAACCCGACACGCTCGTGCCCGGCTCACGTACCGTCAGCGGCGTCGCGGCCACGTTCACCGGCACCCTGCCGCCGCTCTCCGTCACCGTCCTGGAAATCGTCCTGACCTGACACCGGCCTCCACGGGGCCACCGGCAGCTGTTCACCTGTCAACTTCCGCGCGCGCCAGTAGTCACCCGCCTGGAAGTTGAACAAGACATTTCATATTTTTCCTCTCTTTTCGCATCATGTGCACCAAATCAGGACACTAGAAGGGGGAGCCAAACCCACAGCAACACCAAAAGGAGATGGTGGTATGGCTTCCCCCGAAAACATCCTCGACGAGGGCCTCGTTCTGGACATCGAGGTCGAGGCGGCGCTCGACCCCGCCGAGCCCGACGGTGTCTACCGGGACAGCAGGCAGTGCGCCGCGCTGGCGCTGTCGTCCGGGACGACCAACCTCCTGCTGTCGCCGCCGACGCCACGGCCCAAGAAGGGCTGAGGCGACCGACGGGAGAAAGCCCATGAAGCAGTCAGGTACTACCGCCCTCCTGCAGGGCGCGGTGCAGGACCTCGCTTCGCGCGTGGCCTCCGCCCTTCCCGGCGGAGGCCACGCGCCCCCGGCCGACACGAGCGCGGGTGGCGGCCCGCGAGGCGACCTCGAACTCGCGGCGGCCCGCCTCCTGGGCGCCGATCTGGTCCTGCCGAGCGTCCTCCAGCGCACCGCGCCCGCGGAAGACCTGCTCGCCCTGCTCAGACGGACCCTGGACGCCTTTCCCCCGCGCCCGCGGGCCGCTCCCACCGTCCTGTGGAGCCACTGGGGCATGCGGCGCGCGCTACGGCTCGTCGACGTGTCCGCCCCCGGCCCGGACGAGAGCCGGGCACAACCCGGCGTGGACTGGATCGCCGACGCGCCCTGGCCGCTGCTCACCCATCAGCTCGCCGTACTGGCGCCGCTCGCCCTGCCCGCCACACTGCCTGCCGAGGACTGCGCGGTGGCCCGCGTGGCGCGCGAGCGGACGCTCGACGTCTCCCGGGGCTTCGTGCGGGCGATCCGGCGCAGGGACTGGCAGCAGGCGGCCGGCGCGGGACGGTGGCTGGCGGTGTCGGAGCATGTGCCGGCCACCCTGGGCCTGGATGCCGGGCTCGATTTCGTCGAGCTCATGGGCGGCGCCGATCCACGCGTGTACCTCCAGGTCCGCGCCGCACGGCTGCTGCGCGCCAGGGCGTTCGTGTGACCGCGACACTGCTCAGGCAGGTCGAGGGGGCGGCGCTGGGATGGCTGTCCCGGAACAGGGACCGGTTCGCGCTGGGCACGGACGCACTGACCTCGGACGGATCGGTGAACGCCACCTGGAAGCCACTGGGCGAGCTGGCACAGGTGTGTTCGAGCCTCCGCGTGTACATCCCGCGCTCCGATCCGCTCCACGCGCGCGTGCGTGACCTGCTGGCCTTCGCCTGGCGGGAAACGGAGCAGGGAGAGCTTCTCGTCCGTCTGCAACGGGCCGAGCCGTTCGCCACCTACCCCCTGGAGGTGTACGCCGCCTTCGCCTCGGCGGGGCTGCGACACCACGGCTTCGAGGAGGCCGCGGCCGCCCTGTCCCGCACGCGCGGCCGGCAGCTGACCGAGCAGGACCCCACCCGCCGCCTCGGCGTCGTGATGGCCCAACGGCACAGCGGATTCGGGCGGCACGACGAGCGACTGGACGAGCGACTGGACGAGATCGTGCGACGGACATGGCTCGGCGGGCTGCCCGAACCGTGGACGTTCGAGCGCTCGGCCGGCTACGCGCTCACCCACGTCGTCTTCCACCTGACCGACTGGGGACGCGGTGGCCCCGGTCTCCCGTCCGATCTGGCGGCCTATCTCGCAACGTGGCTTCCGGCCTGGCTCACCACCTGTCTGGAAGCCGGGATGTGGGACCTCGGCTGTGAACTGCTCGCCGTGGCCGCGAGCCTGCCCGGTCCGCCCGAGGAGGCCGTGCCGGTGCGCGACGCCTGGGCCGCCATCGCGGACGCGCGACTCGACTCCGGCGCCCTGCCCGAGGAAGCGGGCGCCGGGGAAGCGGACGCCGAGGATCCGGGGGACGCGTCCCCATTCGCCCGCTGCTACCACTCCACTCTGATGGCCGCCTTCGCAGCAGGGCTCACAGCCGGCCAAGGAGGGTCCCGATGACCGACACACGCCTCCTGCACACCGTGGGAGCCCGCGCCGTGGAATGGCTGTGGGCCCACCGCGACGGATTCCGCCTCGAACTCGACGTCGATCCGGAGACCGGCTTCCTGGAGCGGTTCAAACCCATCGGTGAACTCGCCCTGGTGGGCAAGGTGCTCTTCCGCGAGGGAGTGGCCGGCTCACGCCAGGCCGACCTGGCGCGCCGGCTCCTCGACCATGTCTGGCGCGAGACTCTGGACGGCGGACGCCTTCTGGTACGCGGCCAGCGCACCGAACCCGTCTCCCCGATCCCCTTCGAGGTCTACCTCCCCTTCAGGGAACTGGGTTACCGCCAGCCGGACATCGAGCGGGCCGCCGTACTGAACCACCGGCTGGACAGCTGGTCGGCCTTCGAGACGACCCCGACGCGGCGGCTCGGCCTGTCCGCCTTCCAGCGCCGCTTCGGCCTCACGCCACGCCCGCCCGAGCACGACGCCCTCGCGGGCACCTGGCTCGCCCGCACACCCGAGCCATGGACCGTGGAGGGACACATCGCCTACGACGTCACCCACGCGGTGTTCCACCTCACCGACTGGGGCGAGAGCCCCGACGGCCTGCCCGCGCCGCTCGCCGAGTACCTCTCCCACTGGCTGCCGGCGTGGATCGACGACTGGACGGATCTGCGGCGCTGGGACCTCCTGGGCGAACTCCTCGTGGTCGACGCGTGCCTGCCCCGCCCCACGCTCGACGAACGCGCCTGGGCGGCCTTCGCGGCCGCCCAGCAGGAGGACGGCGCCATGCCCGCCGTAGGGACCATGCCGACGTACGACGACCGTGACGCGCTGTTCGACGTCGTGTACCACCCGACGCTGGTCGCCGCCTTCGCCTCCACGCTGGCCACCTCCCGCGCCCTGACCGAGCTCGCGCAGGCGGCGTCATGACCGGGCGCGCGACGCTCTGGCCCGGGCCTCCGGCCGGCCTCGACGAGGAGCCGCCGCCCGGTAACCCACCGCCGGACGATCCCCTGCTCGGCGCACGGCTCGCGGCGGCCGTCCAAGCGGTCGACGCTCCCGACGTCGTCTTCGCCCTGTCCCGGCACGGACAGCGCCTCGTGCGGTGCGGCGGCACCGCCCTGCCGCCGCCACTCCCCCGCGAGGACCTGCGCTACGAAACGGGGTCCGCCACCAAGACCTTCACCGCGCTGCTGCTCACCCGGCTCATCCAGGACGGCGTGGTCGGCGCGGCCGAGCCCGCGGCCGCCCTGCTGGACCCCGGGCGCCCGGAGCAGGCGCCGCCCGCCACCCTGGCCCACCTCATCACCCACACCGCCGGACTGCCCGCACTGCCCGCCGACTTCTACGTCCGCGCACTGCCCGCCTGGCACAGCAACCCCTACGCCCGCTACCCCGCCTCGCGGGTCGGCGCGGCGTTCCTGCGGCACCGTTCGCGGCGGCGGCCCGGGACACGCTGGCGCTACTCCAACTTCGGGGTGTCCGTGCTCGGGCTCGCGCTCTCGGCGGCCACCGACACCCCGTGGGAGGACCTGCTGCGGACACGTGTGCTGTGTCCTCTCGGGCTCGGCGACACGGCCTTGAGACCGGCGGACCCCGAGGCGCGACTCGACGCGGTGGGCCACCGCAAGGACGGGCACACGCCGACCCCGGCCTTCGACGCGGGCGGCTTCCAGGCGGCCGGCGCGATCCGGGCCACCCCTGGCGACCTGCTCACCTTCCTCGAAGCGCACCTCCGACCGCGCGGCTCGCCGCTGGAGGACGCTCTCAGGGCCGTACGCCGCCCCGTGCTGCGGCGTGGCGTCGGGCACCGGCATGTGCACACGGTGGGCTGGTTCCGGCATCCCACGGCCGGTGGACCGATGTACTTCCACAGCGGGGCCACCCTCGGCCAGCAGGCGTTCCTGGGATTCAGGCCGGACACGGGCACGGCCCTGGTGGCGCTGTGCACCCGGCGGTTCCGGGCGCACGACCCGTTCGTCACGACGGCGTACGGGCTGCTCGCGGACGGGTAGTCCCGTCCGGTGCGCTAGGGATGCGCATCCGCCCCGGGCGCGCACGAGTGCCGCGCCCGGGCGGAGTCGTCGTCACATACGCTGCCACAGGGCCGGGGTGACCTCAGGGGCCCAGGCGCTCTGCCCCTGGTGGGTCTGGAGGCACCGGTAGAGCGCCGTGCCGTGCTTGACCGTCGTCCCCTCCTCGTAGACCCGTCCCGCACTCCACACGTCGGCCTGCCCGCCGTTCTGGACGGGGGTCGCGGTGGTCTGGCTCGTGGTCGTCAGCGTGAGACCGAAGTCGCTGAGGATCGGGTTGACCGGCTGGAAGAACGTGGTGCCCCCTCGGGTGCAGTCCCCGGAGCCGCCCGAGGTGACGCCCTGGGCCTGGGCACCGGCGATGAAGGGGCCGCCGCTGTCACCGGGTTCCGCGCACACGTTCGTCTGGGTCAGCCCGTTGACGGTGCCCTCGGCGTAGCGGACGGTCGTGCCGAGCCGCTGGATGGTGCCGCAGTGCCACCCGCTGGTCGAGCCCGAGCGGCACACCGAGGCGCCGACCAGCGCCTGCACCGAACCGGCGACCTGCACCTTCTGGCCGCCCGCCGCCTTCACATCGGGGGTCGCGGTCCAGTTGGCGTTGACGGCCACCCAGGACATGTCCTTGCCGGGGAAGGTGGACGCCTGGAAGGTGCCCTGGTCGGTCTGGTCGTATCCGGCGGTCCTGGACCCCGGCTTGCCGCAGTGGCCGGCCGAGACGAAGCCCTGCTGCTGCGCCTCGGTCACGGAGAAGCCGATGGAGCAGCGTGCCGAGGCGTCGATGTAGTAGGCGTCGCCGCCGACGAGATCCTTCAGAAGGCGTGGCCGCTGAGCCGACAGGCGGATGGCCGTGCGGTCCGTCGCGACACCGGCCGCCTTGACGAACGCCTTGGCCGCGGATCTGCTCGTGGCCTGTACCGTCACTCGATTCGTCTCGACGTCGACGTACCACACGGGTGCGTCGGTGGTGCCGACGCGCTGGGCCGCCTGGTCCAGCTTCTGCTTGACCCTCTGCAGGTCGTTCATTCCCCAGCGGACGACCACGGCCCTGGCGCCCTGGGCCTTGATCAGCGGGACATCGGCCCGGTCGGTGGTCGCGACGGTCAGCGTGGCCGATGTCGCGCCCCGCACCCAGGCGCCCGCGAAGCGCGTCCCCAGGGCGCTGTGCAGGAGGCCCGCCCGGGTGCCCGCCTCCGCCTCGTTGACAAGGCGGGCGGCCGCCTGAGCGTGTGTCAGACGCAGATCTCGTTGCAGCGCGCTCAGGACCTGCGGCGACGGCTTGTCGGCGCCCAGCGTCTGTGCGGCGCCGGGCAGGGGGCCGTGGTCGGACAGCGGCCCGGCCGACGCGGCCTGGATCGCAGTCGTGCTGAGCGTGCCGAGGGCAATCAGCGCGGCGCTGATCCGGGCCACGCGGTGGGTGCTTGCCATACGGCGTACCTCCTCGGGGTGCGGTGGGGCTGTGGTGCGTGAAGCAACAGCCCTAGCCGCCCAGGCCCCGAGGGATGTCCGCTGCTTTCCTTTTGCGTAGTTCGGGGGACATCCGAGGTGGCATGTGCAGTAGTTGTTCGCCCGAGGGACCGCCGCCTCGCGGGAGGCGGCGGTCCCTCGGTCGGGTGTCAGCCGCAGGTGAGGGTCGGGGTCCCCCAGTCGCCGTGGTCGTTGCCGTTTCCGTCGCCCGCGTCGCCGACCCTGAGGTCGATCACCTGGGCGCCGCTGACGTCGACGTCGACCGGCACCGCGGTCTGTCTGCCGTGGACGGTCGGCGTGGTCACCAGGGTCTTGCCGTCGGCGATCACGGAGAACGTCACGGTTCCCGCGCCACCGGTCTCGTCGTCCACGCCGACGTCCGCCGTCAACCGGGAGCACTCTCCGGCCAGATAGAGCTGGACGTCGCTGATGGAGTTGGTGCCCAGGCCCTTGGCGTGGGTGACACCGGCGATGGTGATCGTACGGCCGTCACCGGCCGCCTGCTCCCCGACGCTGGTGTCGCGTTCCACCGGGCCCCAGCCGTTGGTGGAGGACAGGAACGGCAGGTCGCTCACAGCGCTCCTCCCGGCCGGCGGAGCCCGTGGGATGCCTTCGACGATGCGCTCGTCGCCGCTGGTCGCCTGCCGTCCGCTCTGCGTGTACCGGAGCGTGGCGGTGAGCGCCGAGGCGGACGGCAGTGTCCCGTCCGGCGGTTGGACCCGCCAGCTGAAGGCGGCCGATTCGCCGGGGTACAGGCGCTTGACCGAGGTGGGGCTCGTGGCGCTCACGCTCCAGCCGTCGGGGGCGGAGAGCGTGGCCGCGAGGCGGGTGGCGGACGGTCGGTCCTTGGGCACCAGCACCGTCGCCCGGGCGGTGAAGGCCTGTCCCGGCTGCGCGGTGTCCGGGACGTCGAGGGTGACGTCCGTGCCCGGGCGCTCGGGCATCGCGTACTTGTGGGCGTCGTAGCGGGGGCTGTCGTTCTGTGCGACGCGCAGGGACGAGGCGTAGCCGCCGTAGTCGGTGAGGGCGACCTTGCCGAGTCCGCCGGTGGTGCCGTCGAGGTTCCAGACGGCGATGGCGATGCTGTTATGACCGTTCGGGTCCAGGATGCCGTTCGGGACGGGGAAGGTGTGCTGGGGGCCGAGGTAGTTGACGTAGTTGCCGACCTGCCAGCCGTTGACGAAGATCGTGGCGCGGTAGTTGCGTGCCGGGTCGTCGGTGAAGGTCAGGCCGAGTGAGGTGTCCTGACCGCGCGGCAGGTCGAGGGCGACGTCGGTGCGGTACCAGGAGACGCCGGGGCGGGTGTCGGTGGTGGGCAGGGACACGCGGGCCCACTTGCCGTCGGGGTAGCCCGGCAGGGACCAGCCGGCCCGCTCGCCGTACAGGCCGCCCGTGGAGAGCGGACCGCGGACCGTGTCCTGGAGGTCCTCGCCGCCGCGTACGCCCTGCACCCGCCAGGTCACCGAGGTCAGAGGTGCCCCGGTGAGGGAGGCGCTGGTCAGACCGCGGGCGGCCTTGTTGCCGTTGGTCGAGTTGTAGTCCTCCTCATGGCCCATGTCGACGGTGAGCACGGAGATGACGTTGTCGCCCTCGGCCCTGACCGCACCGGCCGGGAAGGTGAAGTCGGCGCTGCCCGTGGTGGAGCTGCCCAGGAAGGTGCCGTTGAGCCAGGCGGAGAAGGCCTGGGCACCGCCGCCGGAGTCCGAGACCAGGTGGATGCCGGTCTCCTTGCCGCCGGCGCGGAACCGGCCGCGGTACCAGGTGTTGCCGGTGTGGAAGCCGTAGTCGTC
>Ga0182007_10002047_pt1 | contig 10353 bp, 9 predicted proteins | sample Sormic07211113_1_FD_123023 | JGI IMG/M metagenome (GOLD analysis project Ga0182007, IMG submission 123023) | Rhizosphere microbial communities from Sorghum bicolor, Mead, Nebraska, USA - 072115-113_1 MetaG | ecosystem: Host-associated > Plants > Roots > Rhizosphere | place: USA: Nebraska... | reverse complement strand
CGACTGGTCTGATCTCCTAGGCCAATCGTTAATCTCAGAAAAGCAAAAAGCCGCGCATTTGCGCGGCTTTCGTGTTTGGTGGGCCCACACGGACTTGAACCGTGGACCAAAGGATTATGAGTCGCCGACTGATGCACCGAGGCCAATAAAGTCTAGGCTAGGTTTAGCGAGTGTACAACAGTGTTAACCAGTTGATTAATGGCAGTTTTGGCTAGTTTTCACTAGGCGGATGAAGCTGGGCACTGTACCGCTACTGTACCTTCATCCTAGCTAAGGAGATGTCAGTGCTGAAGAAACCGCTTGCAGATGGATCGATTAGTGCTACGACAAGCCGAGGTTGGAGGTGCGCCATCGCGCGCGCTCTTGTGTCCATCCCTGGCCTCTACTCCTGTGGGCCGGTTGCCGACCGGGCGATAAAGCCATGATCAGGTCTGCCTCAGGCATTCACCTTTACCTTGTGAAGACGACGGCATTTGGTAGAGACTTCCTGTAGTAGCCAAGGTGGCAGTCCGCCTTCATCACGTCGATACCGCATAGGTATTGAAATGTAAATTCTTTGAAGGACCAAAAAATGGTCACGAACGACCTGCTTCACATATTGCAGCTCCAGAAAGACCTCTGGAGATGGCCGCGCTCAAGATCGGCAGTGATGGTGGGAGCAGGATTTAGTCTTAATTCCCAGCCCCTTCCAGGTGTGACTTCGAATTTTCCAACTTGGAATCAACTTGTTAAAAGGATGTTCGACGAACTCTACCCGATAGAAGTGGAGGCGTCAGAAGATGAAAAAAATTATAGGCTTCAACGTTTTCAAAGTGAAAATTATCTTCGCTTAGCTAGTAAATATGAAGCAGCTTTTGGATATGCACGCTTGGATACTCTTATCCGGAATATGAATCCGGATGATGATCATGTTCCGGGAGTTTTACATCAAAAATTGTTAGAATTGCCCTGGAATGATATTTTTACTACTAATTACGATACTCTTTTAGAGCGCACTGAGGTTTTAGATAGAACATACCAGACGATCGAAAGTTTTAGTGAATTGCCAGGATCTTTGTCGCCGCGAATATTCAAGTTGCATGGGTCTTTTTCAAATACTGATCGCTTGGTAATCGCTGAGGAGCACTATAGGAAATATCCTAAAGATTCGGCGCCATTTGTGAATACAGTTCAGCAATCTTTACTTGAAAATAGTTTCGTACTGATAGGCTTCTCAGGTGATGATCCTAATTTTTTAGCATGGACCGGTTGGATTCGTGATGAATTGCAAGATCGCCACTCATCTATCTACCTAGTAGGCCCGCTGAATTTAACCAATACTGACCGATTGCTATTGAAGCGGCGCGGTGTGACTCCAATAGACTTGTGCCCTATGTTCAGGCGGGACGAGCACTATGAATCAATACTTTGGTTTTTGGAGTCCCTAGCCAACGCTTCACCTCAAAGGCCAGAAAATTGGCTCGATAGTACAGCGAAACGAAAATTTCTATCTACGAAGCCTTTGGCAATTGAAGTAACAAAGAACTCGCCGTTTCTTCCAGAAATTGATTCGTCTCTAGAGATGACTGCAGAGCAAATATTTAGCTTAATGAATGTCTGGATTCATGAGAGGCTTTCTTATCCCGGCTGGGTAGTAGCACCAGAGTCTAAAAGAAACAAAATTTGGTCTGGAACTAGACGATGGATAGGGCATCTTATTAAAGCCTTGCCAAGACTGGATCGCGCAGAAAAAATAGTTTGTGTGCAGGAGATAATTTGGCGTTTAAATTTGTCTATGATGCCTCTCAATCAAGACCTGATCGCGGTTTTTGATCAAGATTTGGTAGATATGTATGAGGAGTTGAAAAAGAATAATTTCAGGAGCGAAAATTTTAGCAGCATTGTTTTTGGAAGAATATTTGGGCATCAAATATTGTCGGCTTGGCTGGAAGTTTCTCTTGAAGTTTTAAGAGAAGCTAGAGAGGTCTACGATGATTTGCGATGGACTAAAATATCCTCAATGATCGACAACGTTTTAGAAGCTACTCAAATTCGCTCCGATAGATACATTTATGAGAAGCTTCTACAGTCAGCATGGAATGTAAAGCTCGACTCAGATCTAACTAGTTTAATTGACTGGCAGCCACACACAGCGATGCCTATTGCTCAACTCTGGAAGGCCAGTCTTCTCACCGAGGCAGGGAAAGTTCAAGAAGCAAAGACATTGCTGGAATCGGCGCTGAACGATATTCGCCAGAGTGCCAAAAATAAAGGTGATAACATTGAGTTGTTATCGCTTGAAGGTTGGTGCACCTACCTTATAGCCTGCGTGGATATGAGCATAAACGAACTTCGATTTGAAAGTTCAGACTTTGGTCAAAGATGGCAAGAGCTTAAAGCCTGGGACTGTAATCCGTGGGAAATCCGAAAAGAGTTGGAAAGCCCACTAAATGAACTGGGCAGCTATCACGTGTCGGATAGGAGAACGAATAAAGTCGGTTTTGATCCAAAAGTAGTCAGTCGTGCTTGGAATTTTAACGGAGGAGGAATAGGAGCAGCGAGGCCAGCTTTTTCCTATCTTCGGCATTTCGAGCACGTAGGAATACCTATGTATTGTTCTGGTGTTAACATAATAGGTAAACATCTGGAGAAGGCACTTCAAATTGTACAGCCGTATATAGGCTTCTGGAGTCCGGCGCTTATGATTAGAGCACGACAAATTAAGCAAATTACCGACAGTCCAATTTTCCTAAGCCGTCCCCAAGTAGCATCAATGGACACTGATCTTGCTAGGCGAATTAATTCTTGGTGTTTAGCAATATTTGAGAATTACACTGAAAAGTACTACGCGTCCCGGCATCAAAAAATCTTAAAAAATCGCCTGGTTTCGGATTTGCCAGAAATAGTATCGCGATTATCTTTTAAACTGTCGCCGGAAGAGCTAGACCATAGTTTTCAGCTGGCATTGAAAATTTACTCTGCGCTGGCAAATCTTTCTATCCCTGCCATAAATGGGGTCTGCCATAAATGGCTTACAAGGATTTATGAAACTGCTGATGACCAGCAACTAATGAATTGGCTTCCTGACCTGTTGAAAGCGCCCTTCCGTGAAATAGAAGGAAGTATGTCTCGCAATCGACATGGATGGATTGATCCTATGAGCAATTTCCCAGTTCAACGGATTTCAATTAAAAGCCGATCAAAAATATCGCTGGAGTTAAAAAAATCGATTGCATGGTTGTATGGTAAAACACATAGTTTGACTGGTGAGGCGCGCAGCTCCGCCATCTGGCGACTGACTAAACTTAATGCAGCATCGCTACTTGATAAAAATGAGATCAAGAAACTACGTGATCTTCTATGGCAAGACGTTGAGAAAAACTCACTTCCTACTGATCTACACCCATTTAACTATCTTCACTTGCCAAAAAGGAGCGAGCGTACATTTTTTGAGTTATTCAAAAAACATCTTCTTGACGAACCATTTACCAGCAGCCTAATGGAGGAGGATGGGCGATTCATTTTAACTTCGGCTCACGATTTTCCATCCGAGCGTTTCAATAACATCATCATGTCGTCAAAGTCCCCAGTTCAGCTTATAAACGAGATGAGAGGCCTCGTTATATGGACAGGTGATGAGGTGGTCATGTTGTTTGATGAGCTATTCGATTGGTGGGAAACAGTAAAGGAAGCAAGCTTGCGCTTTGATGACGTTCATTCGTCTGGTTCTCGCTGGTTTGGGGATTTTGTTCTAAGGTTAGTTGGTACTTCTCAAGCTGAATTGTCGAAAGAATTTCTGAGTAGAGTTTATTCTTGGGTGATTGAGCTTAGGGGGTTTAATATCTATGCGGACTCTGCACTGTCTTCTCTTTATTTCTCTGTGCCTAACGTCCAAGACGAGATAGAGAAGCTTCTTTTGATCGACGTAAATAGCAGCAACGATGTTCGTGTAAAAAGCGCCGTTAAAGCAATTCATAATTTTTATGCTCTGGCGCAGACGACCGGTAGAGCTGTTTCCTCGAAGTTGTTAAAGCAGTTAGTCAATTGTGTAGCATTCAGGTCTACGCACGGATTGCCATACTCGATTGAGCATCTTGGTTTTCTAATAATGCAGTTCCCAACTGCGTTTGAAGAAGATGAAATACAACTGCTATGTGACAGTCTTGCAGTCTGGCATGAAGCAGTTACGTTGCCCGTAGATGAGGATTATACAGGTTTCGATAAAATGGCTAGGCCCGATTTGCAAGCAGCCGTCGGGACGTTAGCAGGTGCGATTTTTTCATGGTTGTCGAAGAATAGTGGTGTTTTGAAGCAACATCCTGGAGTAGAGTTGTGGAAGGGTATTTGTAACGATAGCTGCCTGCCGGAAATAAAAAGAGCTTTCTTACATGGAGTTCAGTATTCCATGAAGAAAAATCAATAGTCTTGCATTTAGTAATGAGGCGATCGTTATAATTATTGTGGAGGATGTGTCTTCTCTGCCTCGATCAAGGGGACGCATTCAGCGCAGATCAACTCATACGGTCGCATCGTGAAAAGATCGTAGCAGTTGCGGGCGCCTCCACCCCCGAATACATGATTGGTGAATCCTAATTCTCGGGATTGGCTCGGTATGGTCATACAGCCTCCCCGTCCACTTGCCGGCAGAGGCCGTCGAGGCGCTTTGTTAGGTTTCAAAAGCCTGTTCGATAGAGACCAGTGTTGCACATCGCACATGAATGCAGGCGGCGAATGTCTCCCGGGCCACTGAATCCCCAACTACGAATATGGTTTGAGCCGCATTGGGTGCAATAGATACCCATCCGCGCATTTGATCGAGGATGCAAGGACATGTATTCCTCCAAAGTTGGAAAATTTATGTACTTGCGATCGTTGAGGACTTTTAAGGCAAGAAAGAAAGTTGAGATAAATGGAAGGAAAACGGCCAGAATTATCCAAATGAATCCGTATCCAAATTTTCTGGCGGCCCAGTAGTGAAAGAGAAATGCGGATACATACATAACAAAAAACATTTCAGAATATTCCTTAATTCAATTGTTGGTCTGTAGTGCGCGGGCGGGCAGGTGTCCTTCTTCTTGCTCGGCGCCTACCCGCAACACCTAGGCGGCATCCTGATGCTTCGTCTACGTTCTAATCACTTCACCTCCCAGCCAGCGCTGCTGAGCTTCAAGGTCGCACGTGCTTGCTGAGGTCCTGCGTTTATCTGGAGCATCTCAGGGTAATAGAGTGGGAGTGCGGCGGTGATAATCCATGTCATTGGCTGCATGTTATATTTGTACGAAACGACAGCTTCCTTGTAGTCACCGTTGTTCATTGGGCCATCCCATTTGACGACTTCAGTAAGCTCCTTTCTCCCCCAGCATATATCCGGACCGATCATGAACGGCTTGGCCTTCTCATTTGGGGTATAGCGAGAGACAGGCATCCTCCAACCAGAAGTTCCAATCGACGTTTCTTCGACATTTACCAGCCCGTCTATCGTCAAACTGGCAAACGTCATTGCCCTCAGCGATTTCGATTTGAACTCCAAGACTGTTACGTCTATGGGCCATTTTTTTATGCCCAGGCATAAACTTCCTTTCGTTTCCAGGTCTTGGGATAGGGCCTTTTGAAAGTCTGATTTGTAGTTGTCGCAGCCAGCGAGAGCCAGCGAGGAAACAGCCAGCACAGCGATATGATTCTTCATAGCGTCCCTGTTATTTCAGGTTGTTTAGAGGTGTGGCGATATCAAGTCAAAAGGCCATCATTGATACCAACGAACCCAGAAAAATGCATGCCTATCTGGCATCCTTGATGCTAGCCTCAAGCTCAGCATTCCCCACCAAGTGAACAGCATCAGTGGCTTCCTGCACCGGTCATGCTCCGCAGGATCGCGATGCGTTGGCGATCACCCACCCCCTGCAAGGCATTGAGCCGGGCAGCGATCAGCTCGGCCTCGACAAACGAGCTGAGGTTTGGATGGTTCAGGTGCACGGGGTACGGGAAACCCTGACCAATCGCGACCAGGGCGGGGGTATCCGTGTGCCACACCGCTGCCACGGCGCCGAGGCGGTTCAATTGCGCGTCGAGGTCACGCACCAGCTCGCTTGAAATCGTAATGAACATACCGGCTCTCCTCTTTATGGTGAGCGCGTAGGTTCAGACCAAATTGACTGTGTCACTAGCCCTATCCTAAAAGCGGCAGCAACTGATTGCCGGCATAGCCCCCTAGAACCACCGCATTGAAAAAAACGGCTTCGCGCTTCCAGGCGGACAGGCCGTTGCGCACGCCGGCATAAAAAAACAGCGCGGCACCGATGAGCAGCGCGAACGACACTACCTGGGCACTGAACAGCATATCGAACAGGTTGCTGTCGGCGTTGGCCATGGGGAGCCACGCGCCGCCGGCGGTTAGGGCAAAAACGAAGTCGCAGATTGCCACCACACCAAACCGCCAAGGCGTCAATGAAAGGCCGATAACACGAATTTTCTGGGTCATGGATCACCTCCAAGGTAAAGGGGAGGCGACATCGTTTACTTAATGAGGTGTGTCACAAGCCATTTTTTCCGCTTCGATCAATTTTTCGCATTCTTCACAGGTCAACTCATACGGTCGCAATGTGAACAGGTCGTAGTAATCGCGTGCGGATCCGTGCCCCATTTGGTTCTGGCAGCAAGTACAAAATATCGGCATTTCCTGATCACCTGCACCACGAAACCATCCGTTACAGAAACTGACGGCATTGAGGCCTACTGGCACAGGGAGAAGCTTCCCTCCCTCATGTCCGTGCTTGTAGCCCAGATGCTCACTCTCCTGATGTAACCACAGCGTTGTCCGCCGAAACCCCAACTCTTCCATTCGTTGGCGATAGCGCTGCTGGCGTATCGAAACGGCGCTGTGTTGAGGAGAAGGCTGCTTTGTCTTCATTGCGTGGGCACAGTCAGTTAGGGGGGCAGACTACAACAGCAGACTGCACTCGCGTTACCGCTCACGGGCTAAGTGGGATTTATCCACGTTGCTCAGGGTCGCCAAGGAGTTGTATGTCACATGCCGACACAGCGGTACTCCATAAAGCTACAGATCGATCTCTGACCTTGCTACCGATTCGCCTAGTAAATACGTGCGCCTCCTCGCATGTCAGTCGCACGGATGGCGGCTCGTAAGCGGTAACGGTAAATCCTGATGACTCGATGCTGGTTCGTACCCCCGCTATGTCAGGCTCATAAATTCGCCTGCACATAGCGTGGCCACTAGGCTGCAGTCAAATCACGCACATACCCTCCTGCGCATTTACAAACGCAGATAGCGAAGCAGTATCGCTGACGCTATGCTGACCACTCTTACGCCCACTGTCGTTCATCAGTGTCTGCTCACCGGTACAGGTAAAAAACCGAGACGCCTATCAGCCATTCTGATCAGGCATAGCCCACATCGGCTGTGATTAAACGATGTTCAGTCAGCACGCTGATCAGCCGTGCAACGAGGTTGACCCTCTCGAAAAAATGGAGTCCGAAACAGGCGAGATCAGTCCGAGCCCTCACTGACGTAACAGTGAAAACAGGTGGCGAATAGGTGAATAGCCGCTGAGCCCAGCTGGATTTTTCTAGGTTGGCCAGATGTTCTTACAATCCCTCGCTTTTACCCCCCAATTGGCTCGCACGTGATCTTCTAACTGGATACTTTGGTTCTCATCAGGAGGAGCAAAATGTCCCAATTCGATGCTATGTCTGAGCTAATTCGGCTTCGTACCAATGCAGGTGTCCGCCGTAAAACTCACTACCGAAAATCCCGCTTGGATCGTTACGCCGGCGAGCTGCTTCAGCTATACCGTGCGGGTGCCCGAGCTGCGGATCTGCAACGTTGGTTACAAGAGCAGCGAGTGGCTGTAGCACACTCAACGGTAGCGCGGTGGCTTCAGAAGAATGGCTAAGTTCGCGAGCCCAACAAAACAAGCAAGCTCCGTAATGCGCGCGCTTCAAGGCGACACGCTGCGCGCTGTAGGAACAGTCCGAAACTATGAGCAATCGCTCACGCGAGTGGCTGAGTGGGCCAGGTCCGAGCGGCTATCGGGCGGGCTGCGGAGCCTGACCCGTGAACAGGCCATTTCCTACCTGGAGTTTCGAGGTCAGCAAGTAGGACAAAAAACGCTGGACCTTGATCGCCAAGCGCTTCAGGCGATGTTTCGACTTAAAGGCGAACTCAAGGCCGCTCAGCGACTGCCAGTGGTCAAGTCTGAGCATGCTCAGGCTCTCAAATCCCGTGCGTATACACCCGATCAGGTCTCCTTGGTAACCAAGGCACAAACTCAGCGGAACTCACTCGCGACTGAAGTGGGTTGTGCTGCTGGCCTGCGCGCGCACGAACTTCTGACTTTAAGACCTGCAAGCGAGCGCAGTCCGGATGTTCGGCCAGCGCGTACTGAAAAGTTTATGGGCCGTGATGGCGTTCTGTATACCGTGCAAGGCAAGGGTGGATTGATACGGCATGTGATGTTGCCGCATGACCTGTCCGCTCAAGTTGAGAGACTGCGCCTGGACGCCCCTCGGCGTGTAACCGATCGAGGTGTTCACTATCAACAGCACTACGACCTTAACGGTGGTCACAGATGGTCCAGTTCGTTTTCAAGCGCCTCCAGTCGCGCCCTAGGCTGGTCTGCCGGTGCTCATGGTGTCCGGCATAGCTATGCACAGCAGCGGATGCGCGAACTCCAACACTTGGGATTGAAGCGCAGTCTCGCTCTCGAAATCGTGAGTCAGGAAATGGGGCATTTTCGTCCATCCATCACAGAGGTTTATCTACGATGACGTGGGAACTATTTACGGCAGCAGGAAAACAAGGAAAACCGTTATGGACGTGATGGATCGTTGGCTCTGGGGCGGAACCTTCGCCTGCTGTGCCGGTTACTACGGATTGGACAAGATGTTCAGCAAGTCCGGCTGGGCTGTTTACCAACATGCTGAATGGACCATTGTTGCTAGTGGTTGGTCCGTGGCGTTGCAAGGGTGGCCTCTTGTAGTACTGGGAGTTCTAGTTGGGATCTGGATCGCGATGTTGTTTGTTGGTCATCAATACGAGACGACGAGAGGGAATGAGTTGATGGAGCGGTTACAGCAACAGGTGCGTGCTACGAACGCTGCGGAAGAAACAGCCCTTAAGACGGTTGAAGCTAAGTTAGCAAACGAAATGCGGCACGCCCGAGCAGCTCAGGAGGAAGCCTTACAGCGAGAGCAGAAAGCAGCAAAGGTAGTGTTAGAGCACGAGGCATCTATTGCCGCTGTCAAATCTGAAGCGTACGAGCTAGTACGACGCTTTGAAACACGGGCCCTTGATGCCGAACACCGAAAAAAACAGGCTCAAGGGGCTGCCGAACGAAAAAAAAGGCGTGGCGAGGGGGATGACTCTGATCGCAGTAATATGAACCCAAGCAAAGTGTTTTGAGTCGAGGCGCATCGGGAATACAGCCGCTGGCGCGGCTGATCGAAGGAAGCGGGTGTGATCAATCAGGACCTCTTGGACGAGGCAGTGAATACGAATAACGTTTTTTGAGCCGAAAGCTAGTCAGCTACATGCATGCTCAACTTTCCAAGATTTGAATAAGATACTGAAGATTTAGCGCTTTTCTATTATTAAAAAACCTTATAAAACAACTGCTTATGGTTATTTTTGGTTCCTGTACGACGGATTTAGGTTCCCCTACGACGGAATACGGTTCCTGATGGACGGCGCAGGTTCCTAACCGACGGTGGTTTTACGGTTCTTCATAATGAGCATAGGGCCGGTCTCGCCAGCAACTTCTGCGAGCGAGTATTCGGGCAAATCATCGTCTTTGATTAGCTTTCGCAGTCGAAAGGTAAATTTTTTAAAGTCACCTTGGCTGCCGCTTCGCTCATAAAGCTTTCTGAAGGTCCATGTGCAATCGTTTTTACCAGCGCGGAGCCTCGCTAGCCGATATACAAATCGCGCAATCCCAGATTGCAATCGCAGGTAGTCGGAATGCACCGTTAGAACCGCGGGTGTTTCACGCTGAACGATCTCGTTGTAAAGAAGATTCGGCAGTTCGATTTCGATTGCTACTACTCTGCGCTCATCAGTCCGCTGAAGGATTCTATAGCTGCTTATCAAGCCTTCTGCAGATATATCAAGAAGCCTCCGGCCATTTCGCTCTTTCATCGTCCGCTTGATCTTCACTGTTGTCGTCTTGAGTCGGTCTAGAGCCCCTTCCAGTTCTTCGTATTGACGGCCCCCGTCACCACGTAAGATGGAAGAGACTGATGGACGAAATAGGCGCCCTGGCTTGACACCTTGTCCTGAGCGGTAGCCGTTCATTGCCTTGGTGAGATGAGATACCGCCATGATTACTATGTCGTAATCCCATATCGTAGCCATTCCTGCTG
>Ga0182007_10002044_pt1 | contig 10359 bp, 7 predicted proteins | sample Sormic07211113_1_FD_123023 | JGI IMG/M metagenome (GOLD analysis project Ga0182007, IMG submission 123023) | Rhizosphere microbial communities from Sorghum bicolor, Mead, Nebraska, USA - 072115-113_1 MetaG | ecosystem: Host-associated > Plants > Roots > Rhizosphere | place: USA: Nebraska... | reverse complement strand
CTTCCTTTTCTATTACCTCGATAACGGGGGCGAGGGACACGTCCAGTCTGTCATTCTGGCCTCTTTGTGCGTCACGCTTGGCATGTTGCTGTACATGATGGGGCTGATCGGCGACCTGATCGCTACCAATCGCAAATTGCTTGAGCGCATCAACCTCGACATCAGGGTAATCAAATCTCGCGTACCACCCGGCGACGCGGAGCAAGCAACCAACACAATGATGTCCGTAGAACACGAATGATCATCAGGGTGATCCCTCATTTCTTGCGGAATGATAGGCCATATTTTGTTTTAGCCTGCGCAGTCTGCTTTTACGCGCTGGTTATTATGTACAGCCTGAGTCCGGGGCTTGCGCCTTCAACTGCGGCAAGTCTCGCCGACATCGGATTCGCAGAGTGTCTCAACAATTCGACCAAGGCGTTTAGCTGCCTCAATTCCGGATATCCCTATGGAAATCCGTCGACCTTCGGTCTCCCGGTACACCTTCTGACCGCCGTCGCTGCGCGCCTACCTGGTGTGACGGTCGTCGAGGCCATGCGCCTTGCTTACACCATGCTACTTGGGTTTGCATTCATTGGTTGCTTTGGCTTTCTTCGGACGCTGTTTTCCAGCAGCTGGATTGCGCTCTTTGGTACGGTGCTCTTCCTCGCGAGCCCGATTGTGGCCATGGAAGGTGGCTATGGTCCGTTGCGGATTGGTTTCGCCCTCCTGCCGACTTATGTGTATATAAATTTTCTCGCCATGGAAGCGTTTTCTCGCTTGCAGACTGGCGCGATCATGACAGCTATCTGGTGGATGGCAGCCGTCGCAGTCCACACGTTCGCAATGTTTTGCGACGGATACTCTTTCATTATGGAGCTCATCCTCTGTGGATTGCTTTGGGCTGCTTGGCTCATCCGCACTCTCCATTCCCGGCATTTATTGAGAGCCGCAATCGGCGCGGTGGCGGCTCTACTCTCGGTGGCCATCCCCGTCCTGCTTTACAAACTTTATATACCAAGTGTTCAATACGCCCCGATGCCCCTAGATTTCTTCCGGGGACAAGGAATCGACCTGTTCATGTTTTTGGTGCCATCAGCATCTAACTGGGTGGCTAATATAACAGGCTTGCACCATCATATAACCGGACAACAGGTCTATTCGGATGGGCCCAGTTCGAGTCTGGTCTATCTTGGTTATTCATTCCTTGCCTGCGGAGCAGCCTCCGCCTGGCTGCTTGCCAAGAAAAAAATGGCTAACCGCAGCATTATGGTCGCGATTTTCATCGCCGGGCTGATCGCACTGCTGCTTTCATTGGGACCAGCATTGAAGTGGCACGATTTCAGGCCAGCGTCAGGCGCCAGCGTTTCGTTTGATAGCTACTTGATGCCTGCCGGGAATAGTGCCTTGGAACTCGGCACCGGCTGGGTCTACGAGCACGTCCCGGGCGTAAAAGTCATGCGGGCGCTTTACCGCTGGCAGCTGTTAGTCCGCCTCGCTCTTGTCATTGCGGCGATGGCGGTGTTGCAGAAACTTCTTTTGAACGGGCGACGCTCAGTCGCTTGCTTGCTGGCGCTGGCGCTTCTTATCGAGACCATCCCAGCACTCTCCACCCTCGTTGTCAGCGGACGTACAAGCGACCGCATGCTTAATTTGATCGCCGAGCAACCCGGTGAAGATCTGAAGCATAACCTTGCGCCCGGCTCCAAGGTCATTCTTCACCAGCTCCATTCCGGCGCCAGTCAGAACCAATACCTTGCGTCCTATTTGTGCGCCAAGGCAGATCTGATCTGCTACAACGTCGGTGGCGACAAGGCCACCGAGCTTGCCTCAGACGCTTGGCCCACCCCAGTCTTTGAACTGATATCGGGCCAGCAAGCTGCCGCCTCAAACACACAGGAAGTGTTTGCTGGGCACTTAGCGGACGCTGTTGTGGTTCCGTTCTTCGACCTGCGGATGCAAGCCTACTCTTGGCCCCCGAAAAACTTCCCTCGGGACCGCATTATTGCCCAAGTCAAAAAACAGTTTGGTGATTACGAAGTTACCTTGACCACGTGGTATGCCATCGTAAGGCCGAAACCAAACAGCGAAATGGCGCAACCCAGACGCCTAGACAACCTACCTGAGGGGCATATCGCCACCGTCACGGAGTGGGGGCCGCGCTCTCTGACGCTACCTCTCAAAGAAAAGACCTATTTGTGGATAAAGACCACTGACGCCCCCGAAGCCGTTTCTGTAGCTATCGGATCACATAGACTTCCGACCTTACGTAGCAATAAGTCGCTTCTTGCCGCGCCAATAAGGAACGGAGCGGACAAGGACCTACTCGACACATCGTTGTCCTATCCCGTCTACTTGATCGACGGGGATCGAAGCATCAAGCAGCGCCTCGGAGAAATCACTATAAAAGGCCCCGGTTCCACGGATGAATAGAGAATTACCTGGGAGTTTTTGGACACCCCTCGATGTCACCGGTGCGGCAACATAAATCAATGAATCGGAATACATCGACTCAGGGATGGTAATAGCCATGTCGCACAAGACGCGCTGCTTGGCGCCTACCCATGCGAAGCAAGGCGTGCAACGGGCCGCCCTGCGGCTCTCTACGCAGCCAGACACTCCCGCCACGTAATAGCTGCCCATCGAACAGATCACGCACCGCCTCCTCATGGTTGATTACCGCCAAAGCGCATCCGAACACGATCCGGAACTTTGAGTTGAACGCGAGAAAGGCCTGCAGTACGTATTGCTCGTTCCAGCAACGGTTTTGCTCAATGACCCAGTCCATGGGGTAATCCGCCGGCAGGAAGATGTCGTGCACATGGATATAGACACCCGGGGCTAGAATGGGCAGCACCTCGAGAAGCATGCGGTTGACGTCACTTCCCGTCTTTGAAACGTGCGATGAGTCGATAAAAAGGATGTCGCCTTCGCCAAGCGACTTGAACATGTCCAGGTCGACATCCTGCGCGCGTTTCTGGATCAGGTTGATTCTGCCCTCCGCGCTGGCCTTGTGCAGAAAGGGACGCGGGTAAGGCTCGATACACGTAATCTGGACCTTGCCGGCAAGAAAGCGGGAGTTGACGTCCGCCATCAGTAACGTCGAATAGCCCGAGCCCACTTCCATGACTTTTTTCGGCTGGATCAACCTGAGCATGCAAAACAGCGTGCGCGAATCCAGGTTCTCGAACTGGGTGTTTCGTTCGTAGAAATGCTCGAGGCCGGCGTCTTCCGGGCCTTCCTCCGGATAATCATAGTCAACCATCAATCTGGGAAACCACCGCTTCAACAACCGCTGGTGGCTGGCAGGGTTGAGATCCACACCCGGTACCGTCCCGGCTCCTGACCATATGCGTTCCTTGTCGGCAACAACCTCGTCACTGTCCACTACGGGAGAGTAAAAGTGGCCATCCGGGAACAATGCTGATTTCGTCATTCCTGCTCTCCGTACTGTGCGTTTGGTAGCAATCAGACAGGGCTGCAAGATGCCGCAATGATCGAATCAAAAAATGTATCTGACCGATGTTGGCGTCAAGCTATTGAAGCCCTCACGCTCCGGTTCCGCCTTGACCTCCGGATCATGCAGGAACTCGGGGGATCCGTCGCTCAAGCAAACAGCACGCAGACACAGGCTACTTCGTAGCCATTATGGCGAGTTGTTCGTGTCCGACGTACCCGAATCCCACCGACCAGAACAGTTCGGCACTCGCATCTCTGAAGCCTGCAGTTGTCAGGGCTTGCAGAAGATCCCAGCCGAAGTGATGAAAGCAGAGTATTCCGGCGTCCGGAGTCACAGGGTCGCCGTGATATTCCGGCGGGAGCAGATGCTCTATCTCGCCACTCTGACCGATCCGCGCACGCTCGATGGTGTCCGGCGAAGACACGACGAAAGGTGCAGAGAGCATCAAGGTTCCACCCGGCCTAAGAACCCGACAAAACTCCGCCAGTGCCGCCTTGTAATCGGGCACGTGCTCAAGCACGTCGAACGTCATGACGCACTGGAAGGTTTCGTCAGGAAAGCTCAGCTTCGTGACGTCCTCGTGTCGAAGGCCGCTGCGATCAAGCTGCCCAGGGGAAAAGGCCGGCCCCAGGTATTCGCTCGTCACCACTCCCGGGTGACGCTCGCGCATCAGAGCCGCGAGCGAAGTCACTGCCTCGGTGAGGTAGACCTGATCTTCGGGTGTGCAGTTGAGGCCTTCAAACAGGTGAAAGCTCAAGCGCAAACGATTGTTGAGTTGGCAAACGGGGCATACGAGCCGTTCTCGCCAGTTGACGTGATCGCCCTGCGCATATTGGTGGTCATAGCTCAGGAGCCGATAGGCGTGACAGGCACTGCAATAAGCGGGGATGGATGCCGTTGCTCCCCGGGGCAAGCTGGCCGCCAACGCCGACTCAAACGCTCGACGCTGCGAAAGCAGTTCTGCGCAGTCGCTGGCCAGTGATGCGTACTCACGGTATGACCGGGCCACGAATTTCCACAGATGCGGCTTTACCCCATCCAGCCATACTTCCCTTTCACGCTCACGATCCACCTAATTCTCCTTGCTGGTGTAACCACGCGCTGGCACCGGCACTCAGCCTACTGGCTGTCTGCGACGTTGTTCAATCATTTGTGCCTTTTCCTCGCGAGCACCTCAAGGGATACCTGGGCCTGCTTGCGCAGGCCGCCGGCCGCCGGCCGCCGGTAGGCATTCAATAACCCTTCGGAGTTCATGCCTACCCTGCCCGCCGCTTGTGCGAAGCCGCATCAGCGCCCAGTGCCTGCATCAACGCCAATGTCATTGCTTCTACCGAGAAGCGATGAGCAATATATTCGGTCCCCCGCTTCGAAACCACGCGCCACGCGTCATCGTCATCGAGCATCCGAATGATCGCTTCAGCGATGCCCATCGGATCGTCTGCAACACATGCTACGTTCTTCAGCTCTGGCAGACCCTGCGCACCCACCGAAGTGGTAACGAGGGGAACGCCCTGCTGCATGGCTTCGAGCACCTTCAGTTTTACACCCGCGCCGAAACGCAGCGGTGCCACCACGACTCGCGAGGATCTGTACAGGGATGCCAGCGTGGCGTCGTCAACATAACCCAGCACCTGCACGTCGGGGCTAGCGAGCGCCGTCACCTGATCACTGGGATTGGAGCCAACCAGTTGTAACGTGACACCCGGTATCTGTTTGCGTACCGCCGGGAAAATTTCCTCCACCAGCCAGCAAGCCGCATCGACATTTGGCGGATGCGCAAAGCCGGCGACGAACAAGACATCGTTACGCTCACCGAGGTTGGACGCGGCATCTTCCACCACTGTGTCGAAGCAATACAGCGGGACGGACATGGCGTTGACGCCCGGGGCGATCGCAAGCAACTCAGCCACTTCCTCTTCGGACGGATACAACACCACGTCACAGCACGCCCATAGCTTCCTTTCGATGCGCTCGATGGCATCGGCCTCTTGGCCAAAGGCGCTATCGCCCGTGACCTGCTGCTGACGACGTAAGCGCATGCAATGGAGATCATGACCGAAATAGATCAGGCGAGCCTGGGTGTGCTTGCGCAACGCCTCGATATAGTTGATGGCGATATTCGGGCGACTCAACAGAACGTGATCGATAGCGCTGCCACGCTTGGCAATGAAAGTGTCAAACGCGTCCGGCCGATGCTCACCGTAAATCACCTCGATACCCATCGATTGCAATTGACGCGTATAGACGGGCATGTTCCACAAATTGTCCGGCCAGAAGATGACCTTCATCCCCATCGCCATGAACTGACGCATGAACTCGACCATGACCCGCGAGCCGGCGTCGCGATCCGGCTGCGGCACGTAGTGATCGATGACCAGGATCGTGGCCACCGGAACATTTCGCTCACGGGCACGAAGAACATTCAGCGCGTTCGGATAGTGGTGTAGTTCCAAGGTTTCCGCCCAACAGGCCTGGAAGCTCTCGCGGTTACGCGCCTGATATCCCTTGATGCCCGCATTCTCATCCGTGCCGTGCGAAACCCCTTCGTGATGAATCACAGTGGAAAACGGCGTGTAGTACACCCGCTTGCCGGCCTTTCTCACCTTGAAGGCCAGATCGGTATCCTCGTAATAAGCCGGCACGTAGCGTTCGTCGAAGCGACCGAGCTGGTCAAACAGTGCACTCGGTATGAGCAACGAGGCGCCGGAGCAGTAGTCCACTTGGCGCACGTAGTTGTAGTCAGGATCGGCGGCGTTCTGTAGCCTCCCATAGTTCCAGCCGGACCCATCTCGCCAGATGATGCCGCCCGCTTCCTGCAGCCGACCGTCGGGATAAACCAGCTTGGAACCGACCATGCCGCAATCGGGGTAGCGCGCGAAAACATCCAGCATGGCGTCCAGCCAGCCTTCCGTCACCTCGGTGTCGTTGTTGAGGAAGTACAGGTAGTGGCCCCGCGCCAGCCCTGCCGCTCGATTGCAGGACAACAGGAAACCCAGATTCTCCGGGTTGTTTTCAAAGCGCAGCCCCGGAACCTCGGCAAGCGCCTGAATCTGCGGATCTCCCGATGCATCTTCCATCACCAGCACTTCGTACGACACCTGTGGCGGATGGGCGGCAATCGAGGCGAGACAGGCAACGGTGATGGGAAGATTGCCGTAGCCCGGGATGATGATCGTGACCTGCGGCGCGTGGTAGTGCGGGAAAGCCAGTCGCGCAAGAACCTGCCTCAACGCAACGGAATCACCCTCTGCTGAAGACGTGCCGCTGCTCGCCAATACGGTGTCGGGTGATTTGATGCGGTTACGCTTGGATGCCAAGCTGGCACGAACGCCAGCGATATCGCCACGTAGCAGACGTGCCGCAAAGCGCAAGGGGCGAGTCAAGCGCCATGAATGCGAGCCCAGCATTTGCTCGTAGAGTCGTCGCTGCGCTCCAAGTTCGCCACTCAACACCTCCATATGGCTCTTGAGGCGATCGCGCTCTTCCACGAACGCAAGCATTTGTGTATTGCGGTCAGCCAGTTCTGCGTTGAGCGCCTCCAACTTTGTATTGCGGCCAGTCAACTCCTCGCGCAGGTTTGCAACTTCTTTATCCAACCCCTGGCCCCAGATTGCAGTTTCTTCGTGCTCAGCGACCAAGTTCGCATAACGCCTTCCCATGTCGGACAGATCCGCATCCAATTTCTTCGCCCATGCGGCTACTTGGCGATGGTGTGTATAAAGGTCCTCGTTCTCGGAAAACAGCACCGAAGAACGCAGCCGTTCGGAGAGTCTCGTCCCCTCTGCTCCAGCGAGAGCAATGAAATACACGGGATCGGCCAGCGACGCTGCTCGCGCAACAACTTCAGCACCCGTATCCGTAAAAGCATCAACCGTCGGACTTGTGGACTCGCTGAACAACGTAAAAATCGACGAACCAACAGCAAGTCGCTGACCGAAGTAACTGACGTTATGAAATTGCTGCTTCAGTACCTGATCAAACTCATCGAAATTCAGCTCTTTTACGTGAAATTCATTGTGATATCCCGCCAACTCCGAATAAACAGTGCGATTGGGCGAAGATATGATCAATATTCCATCCGGACGCAGGACGCGGCGGATTTCACTCAACATTTCCTCATGCCGGTCATGGTGTTCAATGGTCTCGAAGGACACGACCACATCCACGCTGTCATCCGGCAACGGTATCTCCGCTGCATTGCCAACGCAGAATGCGAGATTCGCAAGACCTCCATATGTTTTGCTGGCGTGTTCGACCGCCTCGGGCGAGATATCTACGCCCACCACCGAGCGCGCATGACGCGCCATGATGGCACTGCCATATCCTTCGCCACACGCGATATCGAGCACCATCCTGCCCTCGATCAGAGGCAGGCACCACGCATAACGATGCAAATGTTCGTGGCGGATTTCTCCTGCTTCGGTCGGAACATAGCGCTCACCGGTGAATTCCATTGTCTATCCTCCAACTCGCTCGATCTCAACGGAATGCATCGGAATACCAACCAGGCCATGGCGCATGGTGCTCTCGCTAGCACGAAAGGTCAGCGCATCATGGATCCAGTGTTGCTGGGTATGATTTTCCTGGACACCGGTTGCAAGTGCCACATCGACCGAATAATCGCCGCTGGGCAACACCGGGATACGGAAACGGAAGTGTGCGCGCAATCGTGTCCCGGGCTGCGCATGCACCGGTTGGTCCCGGTAGCTGACGTAGGTGTTGTCACCGAAAAGCCGTTGGCCCAGCCGATCCTTCACGTAGAACCCGAAGATCGGCGCTTCCAGGGGATCGATCACCTCGGCCTCGATCACCAAGTCGGCAATCTCGCCGCCGGCAGTCAGCCGATGTGGCTCGCCAGCGCCATCAAGTAACTGCACGTCAACGATGCGCGCGGCCCCTGCGCCGAATTCGTTGTTGATCTGCGTAGTATCGAATTCGAATACCTCTACCAGATTGCGCTTTGCCTCTCCGTTCAACACGGCTCTGCGCGGATCGACAACATCCATCGGCATGGCATTGGATACCAAAGACGTGCCCTTTGCCGTCGTGCCGGCCACCGAAACGGACGACCGCACGGTGACCGTCTGGCCCAACGATGCACGATCGGCTGCATGCTGTTCGGCCAGGTAGCATTCCACCACCTCGCGCGCGGTACCATCCTTCACCATATGCCCCGAATCCAGCCAGATGGCACGGCTGCACAGGCTGGTGACCGCGCTGGTGTCATGGCTGACAAACAAAAGTGTTCCGTGCTGCTGGAATTCACGCAGATAACGCATGCATTTCTGCGTGAAACGGACATCGCCGACGCTTAGCGCCTCATCAATGACCAATGTATCGGCATCGACGTGCGCGGCGACAGCAAACGCCAACCTCACATACATGCCACTGGAATACGTCTTCACCGGCTGATTGATGAAGTCGCCTATGTCGGCGAAATCAACGATCGACTGGAACCGCTTGCGCAACTCGCCTTCCGGGATGCCGTAGAGAAGGCCGCTCAAATAGACGTTTTCCTTGCCGGTGAATTCGGGATTGAAACCGGCACCCAGTTCCAGCAGGGCGGCAATGCGCCCATGAACACTCATCGTGCCTTCGGTCGGGTGCAATGTGCCACATACCATCTGCAGCAGTGTCGATTTGCCGGACCCATTACGGCCGATAATGCCCACCGTCTCCCCACGTCGTACATCGAAGGAAACGCCGCGCAGAGCCCAGAATTCATTGAAGTAGGCAGGCTGATCCTTGCCAATCAGCCGACCTATACGCGGCAGGACCATCTGCTTGAGCCGATCGGCCGGCTGCGCATAAATCTCATAACGCTTGCCGAGCCCATCGACGTGAATGCTCAATTCGTCAGAGGACATCGGCGAACCCCTTCCTGCTGCGTTCGAACCATGCAAATGCGATCCACGCAAACAGGCATGCCACCACAGTATAGATTCCGAGATGAATCCATGACGGCGGCCGTCCCCAGACCAGAACGTCCTGGGAGGCTTCCACGATGACCGTCAGCGGATTCAAGTACATCCAGTCGCGATACGACGCAGGGATGAATTCCCTGGGATACAGGATCGGGGCAAGGAACATGAGCGCCGTGGTGATGATGCCGGTTGCCTGCTTGAGGTCGCGCAGAAAAACGCCGAGGGATGCCAGCAGCCAGATGGTGCCGGCCATAAATGGCAGAAAGCACGCGACGACTACCGGGAAAAAGACGATCGTCCACGGCAGGGAACCCTTCACGAGCAGCGCGATGATCAACAGGACAACCGTCGAGACCAGCAGGTGGAACAGGGCCGAACCGAGCGCACTCCACGACAGTGTTTCCAGCGGAAACACGACTTTCTTGACGAAATTCGTGTTTTCCACAATCAACGTTGGTGCCCGATTGGCGCATTCCGCGAACATCGAATTGATGTTCAATCCCGCGAACAGGACGATCGCGAACTCGAAGTGACCCGTTACCTGGGCGTTCCAGCGCGAGTTGAAGATGACCCCGAACACGAACGTGTAGATCATCAACATCAGCAACGGATTGAAGAACGACCACAGCAATCCGATGAAAGACCCGCGATAACGACCCACGACATCGCGTCGGGCCAGTTGTACGACCAGCGCGAAGTGACGACACAGTGCCCGGTATGGAGAAAGGGGATCTATGAGGCGATAGGCTGAGATCATGACTTCGGATAAACCTTGCTGGCGACCGTGCGATCGACAATCCTGGAGATAAGTGGCACACCGCTGCGCGTATCACTTCGCATGCGAGGTGATGAGGGTCCAGCGACGGCTCGAGCGTTCAACTCAATGCACGTTCCAGTTCGTCGCGCAGATCCCTTATGTCCTCCACCCCCACCGACAGCCGTACCAGACCATCGCTGATGCCCAGCCGCTTGCGGTTCGCCGCGGGCACCGAGGCG
>Ga0182007_10002043_pt1 | contig 10364 bp, 8 predicted proteins | sample Sormic07211113_1_FD_123023 | JGI IMG/M metagenome (GOLD analysis project Ga0182007, IMG submission 123023) | Rhizosphere microbial communities from Sorghum bicolor, Mead, Nebraska, USA - 072115-113_1 MetaG | ecosystem: Host-associated > Plants > Roots > Rhizosphere | place: USA: Nebraska... | reverse complement strand
GGGTGGTGGTTATGCCATCAGTTTTGTGGAAGCTAATAAAGCAGAAACGAAAGGTTTAAAGCGGCTTTAGGTAAGAAAAAATATATTGTTTTTTAAACTGTTAATAGGGGATGTCATCCCAGACACCGTTCGGAGATGATGGTAAAAAGTAAAAGCCGGATCATTTGATCCGGCTTTGCTTTTATTCTAGAAATCGATTTCATCTGGCTGATTTTGGAAAACAAAGTTTACAGATCAATTCGGTTGAATTTTAACCTCTCCTGTTTTTCCTGGACTTCTCCTTGTTTTTGGCTAGTTAAAAATGATCGAGCCACTAAATTCAAGGTTAATCAGTCGGCTTTTTGAGTTGTCAGCGCGCTAGAAGTGATGTTCATAATTACACCCGCCAGAATTAATGCCACACCAGAAATGAGGCTTGCGGTTAATTGCTCTCCAAAAAATAACACACTGACGCTTATGGCAACGATAGGTTCCAGCGCACCCATGACGGATGTTGAAGTTGAACCAATGTACTTGATGGCATATACTAATGTGATGATGGATAACACAGTGGAAACAAGGGAAAGCAATGCCAGGTTGAACATTATAGTTGGATTTGGAATCACAAAGGTTTCCTGCACTAATGCCATTTTAGCGAGATAATAGCATGAAGAAAACAACAAGGAATAGAAGGTAAGTTTAAACCCGGAAACCTTTATTTGCGACTTGTTCACGACTATCATATATAAAGCATAAAATACGGCACTTAACAGGCAAACCAGTAGTCCTGAGATATTGAACTGATAAATAGAATCCTGTATCCCTAATATCAGCACGCCGGTGGTAGAGATGCCTATAGATAAAATAGCCATTCTACTGATGCGCTCCTTAAAAAAGAGAACCATGATGGTGGCTACGATTACAGGGAAAATAAAAAGTATGGTTGAGGCTATTCCTGGAGTTAGCATATCATAACCTAAAAGCAGGAATTCGGTAGACAGGGCATAGCAAATCCCCAAAATGAAAAGGATCAAAGTCTCCTTAAGGTTGATTTTCAAAGATTCCTTTTTGAAGATCAAATACCCAAGGATAATGAATGCCGCCAATAGGAATCGTAAAAACAAGGTATAGTTTGGCGGGAAATCACTTAACCTTATTGGTAAAATATACAGTGGAATCAGTCCGTAAAAAAAAGCTGATGTTATCGCTAAGGCATAGCCTTTAATTTTCATGAAGGAATTGTCTACAGTTAAATAAAATCGTTAGGACGCAAAAATGCTAAAAGTTCAGGAGATTAGACATCGCTTGCTCCTGAATTTCAATGCTTTTTAATAATAACTATAGGTATTGTTTGATGTTTTTTTCAAATGTTGCCTAGATGATGATGCGGTGAAAAGAAAATTTCCTTGATGATTATTTTAAAAGTTCTGCCAGCTTTTTATGAAGTTCTTCGCCTTTCAAGTTTCTGGCGATAATGATGCCATCAGGGTCGATGAGTACATTGGAAGGAATTGCCCTTACGCCATATAATTTAGCGGCTTCACTGTTCCAATATTTTAAATCTGAAACATGTGTCCAGGTAAGTTTATCATCTTTAATCGCTTTGAGCCATGCTTCCTTTGTTCTGTCAAGGGAAACAGCAAACACGTCAAATCCTTTTGATTTATATTTTTGGTAAGCTTTAACAATATTTGGATTTTCCTGTCTGCACGGTCCACACCATGCTGCCCAGAAATCAAGCAGTACATATTTGCCACGATGCGACGAAAGGCTTACTGATTTACCTTTTGGATTTGTTGAAGTGAAATCAGGCGCAGGTTTTCCTACACTTACAGCAGATAAGGTCCCAACCAGTTCTTTCAATACCGCAACATAAGGCGTCTGGTGAAGTGATGGGTCGAGGTAGCCAATGTTTTCTTCAATTTCTTCCGGCGTCAGGCGATAAGAATAATTGCGATACAATACGTAGGCAGAAACGATAGATGCAGGATTTTCTTTAATGAATTCATCGATCTTCACATCTTGCTGCTTTTTAAAAGCAGTAAACAGGTCATTGCTCTTTGATCCTGTTATGGTAGATTCGCGATAGTTCCTGGCCGTGTCGATAGTGGCATGGATCTCTCCGCTTTCCAGGAAGACATATAACGGGCTTTTTGGCTGGTTAAGCGTCAATCCGTATAATTCTGGTAATTCCAGTTTCTGGTTAAATTCAAATTTCCCGTCTTTTATTTCAGCAGAGTCAATCGAGAAAAACATTTTGTTATCAAACTTCTGCAGGTAGATTTTTCCTGAATTGACACCTTTAACGGTGCCTGTGATGGTTACATCGTTTTTCTCTGTTGCGTATAATGCGCTGCTTACCAGGAGCAGCAATGCGGTAATGATATTTAAATTCTTCATTTTGGTTGAATAGTTTCAGCCCAGCAGCTAAGTCTTATTTACAAGTATGTTGTTTATTAATTGTACTGGGGGCCAAGATAAAGATATAATCTACTAAAAGCGTAGAATTTATTATTAATGACGTTTTATTTAAAAAAGCTCCCGCACCTGGTCTTTAGAAAATCCAGTAAAGGAATTTCTTCCTGTTTGATAAAGCCTTTAGAAGGCAACCAGCCATAAGAAACCATTTCTATGACCGCCACGGTGCTGGCTGCTGTGGTCCAGGAGATCGCCCGCCAGGTCATTCCATTGATCACGATTGGAGAATACGATTGGCTAAATTCCTTACGGTGCAGTTCACCGTTATTCCAGCCTTCCACCGCAACATAGGTAATAACGACATCTTCGGGAACAATGGGTTTTGCATTTTGAAGGATATCTTCCAGCTGTTTCCGGTTTTCGTTTAAATGAAGTTCATAGATTAAAAAATTCATCAGGTCGCAATGACCGGGGTAACGGATGGTTTTATAATCAAGTTTATCGACTTTACCTTCATAGGTTTCGCACATGGTCCCTAAACCCCCTGAAGTATAAAATGCCTCGTAGGGAGCACCTTCAAGATTGATCAGCTCTTTCCCTTGTAAGGAAGTAACCGTTTTCCTTTTGCCATGATGGATCACCTCGGCATCATTGATATATTCATTTACAAGGCCGTTGGCAGACCAGGTTAAGGAATAACCTAAAGCGCCGTTAGGATATTTAGGTAAGGCTCCCACACGCATCTCCATAGATCTTAAACGGTCGAAGCCATTGGCCAGATCGGCAGCGATAATACCAATGAAACCTGGGGCAAGGCCACATTGAGGAGCCATCACCGCCGTAGCAGTTTCACTGAGCTCCTTGATTTGGTTGGTCGCGTTTACATCCTCAGTTAAGTCGAAATAATGCTTGCCATACTTGTGGGCAAGCTTTGCAATGGAATTGTTCAAATAATAGGGTAATGCAGAAACAATGGCATCATATTTACGGATTGTTTCATCCATCAGTGTCAAATCACCAACATCGCCAGTTAATACCCTGAAAGGTAGTTTGTGCCGATAATGCGGGGCTTGTTGATCCATTCCGGTCACCTCAAATTGCTCACTAAGTAAAGTTCCTACAAGTGTGCCCACCTTGCCAAGGCCAAGGCACAAAATATTACTGATCTTATTATTCATGTTGCAGCGAATTAAATCCTCCTTTAAGTTAACAGGAATTTCAGATATATATAAAAGATTAAATAATTTATATGTTTTAAGATGACCCATAAATTTTATTCAAAAAGAGGTCTTATCATTAAAATATCATTTCTATTATGAATTGCGATCTTTTAGGGTCTTAAGTAAGTGCTGGATGTAGGAAACCATATTTTTACGTTAAATTACAGATGTCAACCTAAAAAGCGATTAGCGGCATATCCGTATTTGCGCGATTTAAGTATGACAAGGAAAAATTTGATTGATATATGGAATTAGGCTTAATGACTTTTGCTGACATGGAGCCGGAAATCTTTCCGGGGAGAGCAGTAAATGGCCATCAGCGTTTGCAAGACCTGATGGAAGAAATTAAATTGGCAGACCAGCTGGGTCTGGATGTTTTTGGGGTTGGTGAACACCATCGCCCTGATTATGCGGCTTCATCTCCTGCAGTGATATTAGGTGCTGCTGCGGTTGTTACTAAAAATATAAAGCTGTCGAGCGCTGTAACAGTATTGAGCTCTGATGATCCGGTTCGGGTATTCCAGGATTTTGCCACTGTAGATCTTTTATCTGGCGGACGGGCAGAAATTATGGCCGGCAGGGGTTCCTTTATTGAATCGTTTCCACTGTTTGGCTATAGCCTGGAGGATTATGATGCATTGTTTACTGAAAAGCTAAACCTGCTGTTAAAGGTGAATGAGAGTGAAAAATTGAGCTGGAAAGGTCGGTTTCGTCCATCGGTTGATAACAGAGGGGTTTATCCAAGACCTTACCAGTCTGCATTGCCGGTATGGCTTGCTGCGGGCGGGACACCGGCATCAGCAGTGAGGGCAGCCACACTTGGTCTTCCATTAATGCTGGCCATCATCGGTGGGATGCCTGAGCAATTTGTTCCCTTTTTTAACCTCTATCGGGAAACAGCAAAAAAGGCCGGCCGTGATTTAGCAAGTTTGCAGATTGGAATTAATAATCACGTGTATGTTGGAACGGACTCGCAACAGGCTGGGGATGAGTTTTACCCTTATTATGCAAAAATGATGAACCGTGTTGGCCGCGACAGGGGTTGGGCTCCGCTTACACGCCAGCAATTTGACTATTCGAGAATGCCCAAAGGCGCTTTAATGGTAGGCAGTGTGCAGCAGGTTATCGATAAAATTCTATACGAGCATGAACTTTTTGGCAATACCCGCTTCCTGGCACAGGCAAGTGTAGGCAATGTGCCGCATCACCTAACGATGAAATCTATTGAATTGTTTGGTGATCAGGTAGCTCCGGCAGTTAGAAAGGCAATTGGTTCTCCAAAACCAGCCAGTATATAAAATAAAGCCTGTATGGTGTGTTTTCTATAGCACAATTTTTATAGCACAGGATGTAAAGCACTCTATCTGTATGTAAAGTACATATGGTGTAGCTACCTCAATACCATAACAGAAGCCTGTGTATCATGATCAAAATAGTTGATACATGGGCTTCTCTTAAGCAATGATGTTTCTTAACATGCCTTTGAAAATAAAAGCGTGAAAGGGTAGAACTGAATACCAGTAAAGCCTGCCTGATAAACCAAGCGGGCGGAAGGTTGCAGTCTGGTGCAGCACTTCATTCTCATCTATCCTGAATTCAAGCCATGCTTCTCCAGGAAGTTTCATCTCCGCATACAAAAGCAAACGTCTTTCTTTCTTGTCGGCAAGAATCACCCTCCAGAAATCAATTACACTGCCGGTAAAAACGTCGTTGTGACTGGTTCTGCCACGCTGAAGTCCAACGCCTCCAAAAACCTTGTCCAGGAAACCCCTGACACCCCATAGCCAGTCGGCATAATACCATCCTGTTTTGCCGCCAATAGACCAGATGCGATCAAGCGTCTTTTGAGGATCAGCTACTTTTGCCGATCTTTTATCTGTAAAGCACCCTGCCTGCGGTACCTCCACCAATTCCTTGAAACCAGACTGATAAGCATTGGTGCTCATGGCATCCCGCCAGCTGGAAATGACCTGGTTCTGCTCTATCTTGCCAAAGGCCAGTCGTATCGCTTCTTCATAAGGAAGCGGAGTGATGTTCAAACTGTCCTGTAAATCATTTGGCCTGGCCACCACATCTATTTTCATGCTATCAACAAGATTTGTCGCAAGTGTATATGAAGTAGAAGTGACGAAATAAAGCCAATAAGAGGAAAGTCTGGGTGTCATTACCGGTACAATCATGATCCTCCTCACCAGTCCCCGGACTTTGGCAAACCGGAGCAGCATTTCTTTATAGGTAAGAATTTCGGGGCCTGCAATATCGTAGCTCTTGTTAAAGGCTTCTTCATTCATTAACACGCCGCTAAGAAAAGATAAGACATCTCTGATCGCTATCGGCTGACATTTGGTATTCAGCCATTTAGGGGCGATCATGATGGGCAGCTTTTCCACCAAATCCCGTATAATTTCAAAACTCGCACTCCCTGAGCCTACGATGATGCCTGCCCTTAAGGTGGTCAGTCCATATTTGGCTGATGATAAAATTTCTTCAACCTGTTGCCTGGAACTCAGGTGTTTGGAGAGTTTCTCACTGTTGACGATTCCGCTTAGAAAGATGACCTGCCTGGCATGGGTTTGTTCTATCCTGTTTTTAAAGTTCAGGGCTACAGTCTTTTCTGTTTCAGAAAAATCGTCTTTACCTCCAGACATCGAATGCATCAGGAAGTAAGCAGCATCAATATCTTCAGGAATCTGTTTCAAAGATTCAGGCTTGAGGAAATCAACTTCAATGACTTTAAGATCGAATTGGTTATACTTTTCTTTATTGAACCGGCCCTGATTTCTAACACAGCAAACCACCTGGTGTCCTTTCTCCAGTAGTACGGGCAAAAGCCGCTGTGCAATATAGCCTGTAGCCCCTGTAAGCAGTATCTTCATAACAGATGATTTATATAAAGTTATAATTTCTTATATTAATCATTATCTTTTGCGCAGTTAATTAACCATCAAACATTAAAATGGAAATCATCGCTTCTTTAAAAGATGCAAAAAAAGTCTATACCACTGGTGATACGACCATTACTGCCTTAGAATCCACCAACATAGATATCCATAACAAAGAACTGATGCTGATCATGGGGCCTTCCGGTTCTGGAAAAACAACTTTATTATCCCTCATTGGCTGCGTGATTTATCCTACAGAAGGGAAAGTCTTTATCCAGGGACAAGATATTTCAGGTTATTCGGAAAAAAAACTGGCGAATATCAGGTTAAACAATATTAGCTTTGTTTTTCAACATTTCAACCTGTTAAGTCCGCTTAATGCACTTGAAAATGTGATGCAACCGTTGTTATTGAAAGGGGAAAAACCTGCTGCTGCCAAGTCAAAAGCCATCGCTGCACTTGAAAAAGTAAATATGGGCGACAGGCAGAAAAACCTGCCCAGGAAATTAAGTGGTGGTCAGAAACAGCGGGTTGCCATCGCCAGGGCATTGGTTACCGAGGCTGCCATTGTACTTTGTGATGAGCCTACAGCTTCCCTCGATGCTAAAAGTGCAGCCTTGGTGATGAAGGATTTGAAAGAACTGGCGGATAGCGGCAAGGCTGTAGTTGTTGTGACCCACGATTTGCGTTTAAGGCCATTTGCCGACAGGATTGTTTATGTAGAGGAGGGCGTTTTATCTGACCGATTGAGGAATGAGGATGATTATAAATAAAGATATAATATTAGGGAAGTATTTTACCCTTTTCATAACCACACTATTGTTGTTTTCCTGTGGAGGCAATAAGGAGGAGGAACAAGAAAAACAGGCGGCTGTTAAAGATTCGCTGTCCAGGCCTGAGTATGTCAACACAGTGTATGCCATTGCTAAAGTGGAACCTTTAAACGGATTGGTGCAGCTTTCTGCTACCACTTCCGGTATTGTGACGGAGGTTTATAAAAATGACGGTGATTCGCTCTTAAAGGGTGACCTGATCCTTAAAATTGAGAATGCGGCAGCTATTTTAGCCGTAGATGTAGTCCGCAGGCAAATTGCTACACAGCAATCCCGTGCTGCAGCAGATCGTGCAAATGTGTTGCAATACCTGGCCACACTTAAAGAGAAGGAACAAGATCTGGCTATCACAGAGAAATTAGCTTTAACAGGTGCAGATACCAGGCAAAATGTCGCGGTAAAACAAAAAGAAAAGGCGGTTATTCTTGCCAATCTGCAAAGTGCTAAAGCAACGGCCGCTGCCAGTGAGGCAGAAATTCTTGCTTTAAATAAACAATTACAACAGGCACAGCTGACTTTAGACGATAAATTAATCAGGGCCAAACAAAATGGAATCCTGGTGAGCATGGATGCTAAAGTGGGCAGCGCGGTTAATGCTTTAACTCCCTTCGCCACTATGGCACCTCAAAGTGAATTGGTCTTAAAAGGCGAAATTGATGAAATGTTTGCTGATAGGGTACAGATCGGTCAACAGGTTGTGGTTAATTATGTGGGCAACAACAAGCAAATTGCCACGGGTAAAATCATATACCTTTCTCCGGTACTGGAGGAAAAGTCGTTATTCTATGAAAAACCAGGCGAAACCAGCGACAGGAGGGTAAGGTTGTTTAAAGTGAGCCTTGACAATAGTAAAGAACTGTTAATTAATGCCAAAGTGGAGTGTGCAATCCATATACAATAGGCTTCGCTGATACCATCTCCATTACCAATAAAAGATAAATAAAATACTGATGAAATTAAGTTGAGATGATAGGGACTGCTTTAAAATTCATGATTTTTGATAAGCCTAAAAGTATTGGTATTATCATCGGTATTGTGGTCAGTATTTTTCTGATAGGGCAGCAGTTGGGTACGTTAAGATTTTTAACGACATTAATGAGTGGCTTGATTGTGAATTCAAATTCAGCTGCTAATGACATCTGGATCATTGACAATGTATCCAGCAATGTGAATGCGATCAGCAAAATCGATCGGCGCATTGCGCAGGAGGTTAAAAGCATCGATGGGGTGAAAGACAGTTATAGCATTGTTATTGCAAATACCAGCGTTTCATTTGATGGGAGTAAAACTTCTGCAGTTAATTTAGTTGGCAGTGATGGCCCGGATTTTATCGCCGGTCCGAATACTGATAAAATTATGCAGGGTAGCCTCAATGATTTTTATTTGCAAAATGCGGTGTCCGCGGAGTACTTTAATTCTAAAAATCTAGGTGTTGAACTTTATGCCGGACAAACCCTGGAGATTAATGATAAAGTGGCGACCGTAAGGGTGCTTACCAAAAATGTGCAGGGTTTTGGCGGTGATTATATGTACACGAGTTTAAGTAATGCCCGTTTTTACGGTAATTTTCCGAATGATAAGGTAAGTATTGTTGTGGTTAAAGCACAGCCGGGTGTGGATATTGAAATCCTGGCTGACCGGATTAATGATACTTTTTTTGGCGTAAAGGCATGGCCTGTAGGGGAACTTAAAAAATCTACGCTTTCTGAAATCCTGGTGACTTCGAATATTGGTGTCAGCTTTGGCTCTTTAGTGGTGTTCGCCATGATCAGTGGTTTTTTTATCATTGGGCTAACCTTATATTCTTCTGCCCTGGATCGACTGGTAGATTATGGGACCTTGAAAGCCATAGGTGCTACCAATGGATTTGTAACACGGTTAATTCTAACCCAGGCTTTGTTGTTCGCATTGATCGGCTTTTTTATTGCTTTTTCATTGTTGGTCCTTTTTAAAAATGGCGTAGCCAATGCTGGATTAGTTATTAATCTGGATTGGGAACTTGGTCTTTTGTTACTGGCAGTAACCCTCATTATTTCTGTTGGTGGATCTTTATTTGCAGTGGTAAAAATCAGTCGCCTGGAACCAGCTGCTATTTTTTAAATTAGATGTGCATGTTTTATCGTTTACTCCTTTTATCCGGAATACTATTTTTGCCAATCTTAGTCGTGGCACAGGATGCTCCAACTACATTACGCTTAACTTTAAACGAGGCCAGGGCACTCGCTGTAAAAAATAGTCCAAATCTACAGGCAAAAGGTCTTGATATCCAAATTTCCAAAGAAGTTACTGCGCAGGCGAAACTGAAAAGGATTCCGCAGGTATATGGTGATTTTAATTTACAGCGGAATTTAATTATTCCGGTTACACCGGTTCCAGCCAATGCTTTTAATCCTGATGCCGCTGAAGGTGAATTACTGCCATTGAGGTTCAGTACAAAATGGACCGCTAATACGGGTATCAATGCCAGCATTGATTTGTTCAATCCTACAAAAAAACAAGAAGTGAAAGAAGCAGGCATACAGGAAGGGGTCAGCAAATTGGAAAAAGAGAAGGAAGAAAACAGGCTTTATTTCGATGTGAGTAATGCTTACGCCGCGGCTTTAATTTCAAAGGAGCAATTGAACCTTTCCATTGCCGATACGCTGACGAAAACAAGGATCTTAAAAATGAGCGAGGAACAGTTTGAGGCAGGGAGATTAACGCTTACCGAACTCAATATTGTAAAAACTGACCGGAATAATACCTTAAGCAATTATGAGGAAACCTTAAATATCTCCAGGAATGCAATGGCGCAACTGCTGTATTATTTAGGTTTTGATCCTGCTGCGGAAATGTCGATTGAATTGTCGGATGATATTGAAAGTTTGTTCCTGGCTTATCAGGAGCATACCACTTTAGACTCCAGTCAAAGTTATGCTTATAAAAATCTTCAGCAGAACGAACTATTGATCAATACCCAAATTGATGGTGCAAAGGCAGGATACCTTCCTGTGTTAACGCTTAATGCTTTTTATGGCGCTAATTATTTCGAT
>Ga0182007_10002042_pt1 | contig 10374 bp, 13 predicted proteins | sample Sormic07211113_1_FD_123023 | JGI IMG/M metagenome (GOLD analysis project Ga0182007, IMG submission 123023) | Rhizosphere microbial communities from Sorghum bicolor, Mead, Nebraska, USA - 072115-113_1 MetaG | ecosystem: Host-associated > Plants > Roots > Rhizosphere | place: USA: Nebraska... | reverse complement strand
CGATCTTCACGCGCGTATGGCTGAAGGGGCAGGACGCGGAATCGGTGAACCGTTTCGCCGAGGCCGTCCAGCAGATGGCGGAAGTCGTCGAATGCCACCTGATGGCAGGCGACTGCGATTTCCTGCTGCGCGTCGTCGCGGCCGACATCGACGATTACCGGCGCTTCCAGATGGAATACCTGACGCGCATTCCCGGCGTGCTGAGCGTGAAGACCGACATTCCGATGCAGAAGGTCAAGCTCACGTCGGCGCTACCGACCTGAAGCAGGGCGGTAGCGCGGCGGCGTGTCGACGAGCGGTCATGCCGCGGCGACAATCGCCCGATAAACTGAAGGAGCGAGTCGCATCGCATGCATTGCCGGCGCAGTCATGCGGTGTTCGATGCGCAAGCAACTAACGGTCAATGCCGACGCGATCGGCCGAACGGCGCTGCGTGGCGCGCCGGGTCGTGCGTCGCCGTGAATGCGTTTCTTCCTGTCGAGCCCTACATGCAGCCATTCAATACGCCGTGGAATTCGCTGGAAATCGTCAAGCTCGTGCTCGGCGTGCTGACGCCGTTGTCGGTCGCCTGTCTCGGCTGGCTCGTCGCGCGCCGGCTGAAGCGGCTCGAACTCGTGCAGTGGACCAACCAGCGGCTGATCGAGAAGCGGCTCGCGCTGTACGACACGGTCGCGCCGCAGCTCAATGCGCTGCTGTGCTTCTACACGTGGATCGGCTACTGGAAGGACATCTCGCCGGACGACGTGATCCGCGCGAAGCGCGAGCTCGACCGCACGTTCCACATCTACCGCTACCTGTTCGACGACGACGTGTATGACGCGTATCACACGTTCATTCATGCGCTGTTCGAGATGCATACGGGGCCGGGCCGCGACGCGCGGATCCGCTCGCTGATCCAGGCGCCCGACGGCGACCGCAGCGTGCACGGTTCGTATGAGTGGAAGCCGGTGTGGTCCGAGCGTTTCTCGACCGCGAATGTCGTGCCGAAGGACGACGTGCTGCGGCATTACACGCAGTTGATGGAGCGGCTGCGCGTCGCGCTGGGGGCGACGCGCTGACGGCTTCCACGCTTCGGCGCCTTGCGCCTCGTGCCGGTATCGAAATCCGCCACCCGGCGGCGCGGATTCGCACCCTCGCGCATGAAGCGGATGCGGCGCGCGGCAACGCCTGCCATGCTCGCGCCATGTTCACTTGCGCGAGACTCGTATGGTCGTCGACACCGGCCGCCAGCCGTCTCTGGTCCGATCGCCCGGCGCACGCCGCGGGCGCCTCCTTTCCGCCGGTTCGCCAGAATCGCATGCGATGCCGTTGCTGGTCGAACCGGAAATCGGCGACATCGTCTTCATCCGCGTCACCGTGCGGCCGTTTCTCGAAGTGGCGAGCGCGACGCGCTCATGGACGAATCACGTTGGAATCGTCGTCGGCGAGCGCGGCGGCGAGGCGCTGATCGCGGAGAGCACGTTTCCGCTGTCGCGCGTCACGACGATGTCGCGGTTTGTCGCGCGTTCCGACCGCGGCGCATGCGTGGTCGCGCGGCTGACGCAGCCGCTCGATGCCGCGCAGCGACGACGGCTCGTCGACGCGGCGATGCGCAGGATCGGCGTGGTGTACGACACGGGTTTCAACCTCGCGTCGCGCCGGCAGTTCTGCTCGCGTTTCGTGCGCGAGATCGTGCGCGATGCCACGCGGATCGTGCTCGGCGACGTCGAGACCTTCGACATGCTGCTGCGCCGGAATCCCGGTCATCCGCTCGGCTTCTGGAAGATCTGGTACTTCGGCCGGATTCCGTGGCGTCGCCGCACGGTGACGCCGGCGAGCTTGTTCGAGAGCGACAAGTTGCGTGTCGTGGCGGATACGCGCGAACGCGAGGCGGATGGTTGAACACGCGCGATCCGGGAGCGGCCGTACATTCGCCGATGCGCTGCGAGGCTTGATGTGGTGCGTGATTCAGGCGAACGAGATCATGAGCGTCTTGCCGCAAGCCGCCGCATATTTGCGCAGCGTATCGATGGACGGGGAATGCCGCCCCGTGGCGAGCGCGCGCTCGAGTCGAGTAATGGCGGGCGCTTTCGTGCCCATTCGTTCCGCCACATCGGCTTGCGACAAGCCAGCCTCTCGCCGCGCGGCCAGCATCGCGTCGAGCAGCGCGAATTCCTCGCGATTCAATCGCTCGTATTCCGTACGCACGGCGGGGTCGGCCAATGCCCGCTCGCGGAGTTCCTTATACGTTGCCATCCCGAACCTCCTTCAATCGACGACGCGCGATTTCCAGTTCCTTCAGCGGCGTCCTGGGCGTCTTCTTCACGTAGCAGTGGAGCATGACGATACGCCGCTCGACGATCGCGCAGTAAAACACTCGGGCAATACCTTCCACGCCTTTCAATCGCATTTCGTACAGGCCATTTCCCATCGATCGGGAGTGCGGCTCCCCGAGATTCGGGCCGTACCGTTCCATGCGGTCAGCGAGTGCAAAGTACCGGGCAAGCAGGGTAGTCGGCAACGACGCGACGCCCGCCGCTACACGCTCGTTGAAGAACTGGATCTCGTAACCATGAGTTGGCATGGTAACAAATATGTTATGAAAATGCGAGAGCGGTGGCCGTCCGCAAAGGCGGACAAGCGCGGTGGTCAGACGTGAGGAGAGTTCGTGACCGCCTGTCTTCGGTCGGAGAGATCGGTGACGATGTACGGACCCGAGCGCGCTCGGGAAAACCGGTTCAGGAAGGCCGTGTGATTCGGTGTCAGCGTGGACCGAGTACCACGAATCGCGACGGCGTTAGTTCCGCCCCGCCACCGCGAGCCGCGCCGCGAGCCCCACGAATACCGACCCGAGCAGATACTGCGGCACCTTCGACGGCCGGCGGCGCGCGCCGATCCGCTGGCTCAGCCGGCTCGCGGAAAGAATCACCACGCCGTTCACGACGAGTCCGATCAGGTTGAGCACCGTCGCGAGCACGAGAATCTGCACGGCGATCGAGCCGTGCTCGGGCCGCACGAACTGCGGGAACAGCGCGAGCACGAACAATGCCATCTTCGGATTCAGCAGGTTCGTCGTCAGCCCTTGGCGAAAGATCGTCGCGGTCGAGCGCCGACGTTGCGACGCGACGGGCGACAGCGCGGTTGCATCCGAGCGGAAGGTCTTCCACGCGAGATACAGCAGATACGCGGCGCCTGCGAAACGCACCGCGTCGTACGCGAGCGGCACCGCGACGAAGAGCTGCGACAGACCGAACGCGGCAGCGAGCGCGTGGCAGTAGGTGCCGGCCTGAATGCCGGCGAGCGTCGCGAAGCCGGCGCGCCGCCCCTGGCTCACGCTGCGGGACGCGATCAGCAACATGTCGGGGCCGGGCGTAACGGTCAGCGCGAGACACGCGCCGGAGAACAGCGCGAGCGTGGAGAGGTCGATCATGGCAGTCCCTTTTGCGGGTGCGGCGGAAAAGGGAAGTCAGTTTAGGAGGGCGCGCGAGGCCGGTCAATCGAGCGAACGGACGATGGCCGGACGGCACGGATCGCGCGACGCGTGCATCGCGCACGCGCGGCGTGCGCGCCACTCACTGTTTGCGACAGGCCACCTGATAGTCGATCACGGTATTCGCGGAAGGCCGATCCGGCTCGCCGCCCACCGTTGTGACGCCGAGCACGCCGGCCGCGTTCCGGTAGCGCAGCGCGCAATACCCCATCCCGGTGCCCGAACACGCTTCGGCTTCGACGATGCCGTGCTTCGCGAGCGTCGTCGCGCCGTCCATCGCGTCCGGTTTATCGCGCGGACGCAGCGGTTGCCAGCCATGCGCGATCAGTATCTTGCGAGCCGCGTCGAGCGGCTTGCCGTACACGTTCGGCACGACCGCGCGGCCGTTGCAGTGTGTGCTTTCGGCGGCGACGGGAGTCAGCCGCAGTTCGCCGTTTTGTTCGTGCAGTTCGCCGACGGGCGGCGCCGGGCCGTCGCCGCCCCAGATCAGCAGCGCGCCGTTTTCCAGACGATCGGCCGAGCCGAGCTGCCAGCCGGCCTTGCGTGCGGTGTAGGCGAGCGCGACGAGCGTCGCGCCGTCGAATACGCCGATATTGCCGTTGCGCGCGAAGCAGATCGCGCTCGTGCCGGCGTTGAATCCGCTCGCGAACGTGACGACCGTGTAGCGCCCGAGCGGTGCCTCGGACGTCACGATCCAGTCGCGCTGCGCGACCTCGCGGCCGGCCGCCGTAGTCGTTTTCGCGCGATATCGCGCGCAGAACGGATCGAGCGAACCCTTCTCCGGCGCATGCGGCAGCACGCCGAGCGGCACGAGCGACGCGCCGGCGATCTCGGAGGCCGTCCGCGGCGGACCAGCGGAAGCGGTGCCACCGAGCGCGGTCAAGGCAACGGCCGCGATCGCGTTGGTCATGGCGAAGCGGTGAGCCGAGACCAGAGCAATGAAGCGCGCCACGCGGGCGGTCGCCGGAGAAGCGAATACGGACGCGACGATCGCGGTTTTCCGCATGCGCGCCGTCAACGGGTCAGCCCTTCGCGACGACGTCGATGCGCAGCGCTTCGCCGCCGGCGACGATCGCCAGCAGACGATCGACGTTCGGGTGCGCGCCCGGCCGATTGCGTGCGTCGGCCGTATGCTCGGCGAACACCGCGAGGCCGTGTTCGGCCGCCTTCGCGTCGAGCGTGCCGAATACCTGCTTCAGATAGTTGTACACCGCGAGCGAGCCCTGCTTGCCCGGCTGGTTCTCGATGGTCGCGACCACATCGCCGTTCGCGCCGGCGAGATCGATGCGCGCGATACCGTCGATGGCCGGCAGTTGCGCGAGGTTGTCCTTGAATACTGAGGTCGCTTGAATCACTGAAAACACTCCGTCGGTTCGATCATGGAAAGGTAGTCGCCTGTATGTTATCTGATTCGCCGCGATGCTCTTTTCGACGGAACCGAGTGTTTGCACAGGGGCGGACCATCGAATTCGTCGACTCTTCCCCGGAACACTGGCACTGCTTGCAGGTTTGCCGCGAGGCAGCACGAACATGTCGTGAAGTGACGGATGTCATTGAGGATGATGGCGCCTGCACCGGCGACATTGGAGCGCAACCCCGCTAATGTCGTTCGTCCTCGGTGCTGGTTTTCGATCGTCGATGCGCACGGCGGTCGATTGCAGGCGAGCGGGAACATCCCGCAAGGCGCGACGGTCGCGATCACACTCTCGAGGCTTGCCCGTCGTCAATTGTTGCGGTCAAGGCAACACGGTGAGCACGTTGGGGGCGCTACTAACGTCGGGAGCCGAAATCTACAATTTATTTCAGCGCGGGTTGTACACGGCTTGTCCCCGGTCCAACCCGACGTATCGGTCGCAACGAAGCCGGCAACCCGTTCGCTTCGTTCGGCTGGATCGTTCTTGCCTGCCGCGGAAACGCTCTCCTTTTCAACGGAGCACACCATGAAATTCAGTTTCTTTTCACGATCGGCCATCTGCTCCGCGATGCTCTTGTCGATCGTGCCGACAGTCGCCGTTGCGGGCGTGTTCTCCGTTAAAGTCGATGACCTGAACCATGGCCAGTTCGCGAACGAACAGGTCTACGGCGGATTTGGCTGCCACGGCGGCAACGTCTCGCCACGCATATCGTGGTCCCATCTTCCTCGCGGAACGAAAAGCGTCGTCGTGACCATTCACGACCCCGATGCCCCGACCGGCGGGTTGGGCTGGGCGCATTGGGGCGTCGTCAATATCCCGGCGTCGGAAGCGTCGATCGAAAAGGGCGCCTCCGGCAATCCAAAGCGGATGCCGGTGGGGGCCGTCGAAACGCTGACCGACTTCGGGGCGCCGAAATACGGCGGGCCTTGCCCGCCCCGTGGAGCGTCGCACCGATACATCGTTACGGCGTCGGCGCTTGCTGTTCCAAGTATCGACGTGAACGCCACGTCGAGCCCGGCCCTCGTTGCATATCAGATGCACGGAAAAGTGATTGCGCGGGCACGATACGTTGCGATGTATCACCGCGCGGCAGAGTGAGCGGCCTGGCCTGAAACGACACCGTCCGGCTCGCTTCGCGCGCGCTCGATGTCGGGGCTGCGATACCTTGCGTGTCATTTACGAAACGCGCGCGCACAGGCGTCGCCGGCACCGTGCCGGACCGAGCCGGCACTGCGCGGCCTTTTCCGCTACAGTAGGCAATCGAAGGCTGCACCCGCCCGCATCGCGCCGGCGCGCGCAGTCACGTTCCGCCAACGCACACGAGGGTCTGATGGACACCGAGCAACGCTACACCGCCAACGCGCCGACCCGCGCGGAAGTCGACGCACTGGGCGGCGCAACCGTCATCGAATTCGGCGCGAACTGGTGCGGGATCTGCGCAGGCGCGCAGCCCGCGATCACGGCGTCGTTCTCCGCGCATCCTGCCGTGCGGCACCTGAAGATCGAGGACGGCCCCGGCCGTCCGCTCGGTCGCTCGTTCGGGGTGAAGCTGTGGCCGACGCTGGTATTCCTGCGCGATGGGGTCGAAGTCGCGCGCGTGGTTCGCCCCGCCGACGCGAAACAGATCGAAGCCGACGGCTTCTCCGCGCTGGCCTGAGGTCACGACGATGCAACAGGCCATCACGCACGTCGGCGTCGATACACGCGGCGGCGGCCTCGTCGAAGTCACGCAGCAGGTGCGCGCGTTCGTCGACCAGCAGGCGATCCGCACCGGCCTGCTCACCGTGTTCTGCCGCCATACGTCGGCGTCGCTGCTGATCCAGGAGAACGCGGATCCGTCGGTGCAGCGCGATATCGAACGCTATTTCGCGACACTCGCGCCCGAGGACGACACACGCTACGAGCACGACACCGAAGGTGCCGACGACATGCCCGCGCATCTGCGCACGGCGCTCACGCAGGTGCAACTGTCGATTCCGGTCGAGCACGGGCGCATGGTGCTCGGCACGTGGCAGGGCATCTATCTGTTCGAGCATCGTCGCGCCCCGCATCGTCGCGACATCGTGCTGCATCTGATCGGCGAGTAGCCAAAGCGGGCGAGCAGGCAAGCGGACGGATACGCGCGACGCCGCGCCCGCGCGCGGCTCAAGCGAGCAGCTTCTCGACGAGCGCGCCGAGTTCGCGCAGGTGAACCGGTTTCGGCAGGAACGCGTCGAACGTCCGCTTGTTCTCGCGCAACGCAGCCGATTCATACGCACTGACGCCGAGAATCGCCGGATGCCGGCCGTCGTCGCCGGGCTCCGCCATCGCGCGAATGCGCCGCGCCACGTCGAATCCGCTCAGGTCCGGCAGTTCGAGATCGAGCACGACGAGATCGTAGCGGCCCGTACCGAAGCGTGCGACGCCTTCCTGCCCGGTGCCGCACAGATCGGACTCGACGCCGAGCGCAGACAGCATCGCGCCGAGCGTCTCGCGCGCGTTGTCGTTGTCGTCGACCACCAGCGCGCGCCGGTCGCGGTGCGGCAGCACGGGCGGCAGCGCGGGCACGTCGCCGGCCGCGGTGCCGGCCGTATCGACGCCGGGCACTTCGACCGGCAGCGTCACGACGAACTCGCTGCCTTCGCCGACCGCGCTGCGCACGTCCACGTGGCCGCGCAGCGTCGTCACGATTTCGCGCACGACCGCGAGCCCCATGCCGATCCCGTCCACGTGCAGCCCGACCGCATCGTTCGCGCGATAGAACGGCTCGAAGATCTTCGACAGATGCTGCTTCGCGATGCCGGCGCCGGTATCGCGCACGGCGATCTTCACCTGCTGGCCGGCCGGCGCGTCGGCGAGCGTGATCGCCACCGTGATCGAGCCGCCGGCCGTGTACTTGACCGAGTTCTCGATCAGGTTCGACAGCACCTGCCGCAGCAGCTTGCGATCGGACCGGATCGCGAGGCCCGGTGGCTCGACGCGCTGCGTGACCGTGATCCGTTTCGTCGCGATCCGCTCGCGCAGCGGTTCGAGCGCCTCGGCAAGCAGCGGCGCGATGCCGACGGTATCGAGTTCGGCGACGCGCTTCGTCGAGCGCAGCTTGATGTAGTCGGTGAGGTCCTTGACGAGCGCTTCCAGCGACAGCGCGGAATTCTGCAGTCGCCGGATCGTCTTCAGGTTCGCGTCGGACTGCGGGCGTGCGAGCAGGATCTCGATCGATCCGCAGATCGCCTGCAGCGGCGTACGCAGTTCGTGGCTGACCATCCCGAGGAACGCGTTCTTCGCCTCGATCATCTCGAACGCGCGATCGGACGCCTTGCGTTCCGCGTCGAGCGCCGCGTTTTGCCGCTCGAGCAGGTCGTCGCGCGTGCGCATCGTATAGAACAGCAGCAGGAACAGCGCGCACAGCATCACGCCGAGCACGATGCCGAGGATCAGGATCGCGCGCTGCTTGTCCTTCAGCTGATGGAACGTGAAATCGCGCTGCGCCATTTCGATCGCGCGGAAGTAGTTCGCGAGGCCGTTGACCTTCGGCCAGTACGCATTGACTTCGTCGATCACCTGCCGCGCCTGCTTCGGCGAGTCGCGCAGCAGCGGCACCTCGCGCTTCAGGCGCGTCATGAATTCGCCGAGCGCGTCGATCTCGTTGCGCGCGCGCGGGATGCGCAGCCAGTATTGGGACACCTCCGACGGCCGCTGCAGGAACCCGAACGACACCGACAGGCTGTCGAGCTGCATCTGCACGTGATCGAAATCGTCGTCCTCGCGCGTCGCGTAGAGAATCAGCTGCCGGTCGAAGCGCGTGTAGACGTTGCGGTATTGCGCGGCGGTCCAGAACACGCCTTCGCGCGGCCCCTCGAGTACGCCCTCGTTGACCGAGGTGGCGAGGAGATCCCACAGCAGGAACGCCCACGCTGTGAATCCCATGATCCACAGCGAGCCGAGGATCAGGATGATCTTTCTATTTTTCCATCGCCGCCGCGTCATGTCACTTCACGGTCAGACCGATGATCTGCCACGCGAACTTCGCTTCGCCGAGCGGTGTCTTCAGCTCGTCGGGATACTGGTCGCGCGGATACATGATCCACAGCGGGCCATAGTTGTCGTTGCCGAGCACCTTGCCGTTCATCGTCCGCGCGAGGATCACGCCGTACTTGGCGGCATCGGACACGGGAATCGTGAACGTGTATTCGTCGATGCAGCGGAATTCGATCTGCGTGCCGTGCGCGCCGACCGTCTTCAGCACGTCGGACAGGCGTGGGCCGGTGAAGGTCGCCTTCGGCGTCCAGCTCGTCGACGTGACGATCGTATGCTGCGGCAGCGCCATCAGCGCCTGCTCGGAAAAGACGTAGGTCATCTTCCCTTGCTGGTTGCTCTTGCTGATCTTGCCGTCGACGGTGAACGTGAACGACGACGCGGCCCATGTCGCGGCGGCCATCCCGAGCAGGCAGGCCGTCAGCAGGCTTTTGGTCCAGATGGTTGAAACGCGCATGTCTTTTCCTCGGTCTGGTGGTTCGTGCAGCGGGTTGTCGTTCCGGTCTCGTGCTCGGTGCCCGGTTCTCAGTTCGCCGCCGTCGGCAGCGCGAGCTTCAGTTCGCGGGCGACTTCCGCGAACAGGATCGGCAGGCGCACCGGTTTTTCTTCGCAGCGCGCGTTGTAGTGCGACACGATGTGCGCGATCTCGTCCTCGCTCGCTTCGCCGGTCGAGATCTTGCCGGTCAGCAGGAAGATCGGCGCGCCGCTGTTCTCGCTCGCGCGGATGCCGCGCACGAGTTCGGCGGCGGTCTGATCGCCGAGCATCCAGTCGAGGATGTAGCCGTCGAAATCCTCGACTTCCAGCGCCTTGCGGAAGCTCGCGCCGTCGAAGTACGGAATCGCGTTCACGCCTTTCTCGATGAAATATTCACAGACCGTCTCGGCGACGTCGTGCGAATCGTCGACCACGGCGATCCGCGCCGCATACACGTTCGGTTGCGCCGAGCGCAGCTCGATCACGTCGACCGGATACGTGCGGCCCTCGCGCGCGTGCTGGCGTTCGGTGACGATCCATTCACCCTGCCACTGCAGCGCGACGAAATCCGTTTCGATCTGGCTGGTGGCCTTCGTCGAGATCGCCGCGCGGCAGCGCAAGCGCTTCGATTCGATCACGAACGTCGCGTCGATCATCTCGGCCGCGGCCGGCTGCGTGCCCTTGTCGTCGAGCAGGATCGCGGGCGGCACGCCGAAGTGCGTCGCGATGTCCTGCAACTGCGACAGGTTCCACGGGATCAGGCCTTTCATCTTGCGCGTGACGACCGAGAAACTGAGGCCCAGCACGTTCGCGATCGTCGTGTTGTGACTGCGCGGCGGAATGCCGTTGCGCGTCAGCAGATCGCGCACCTTGGTTGCGGTAATGAGATCGACATTGGCCTGCTCGCTATTGGACATCTCGACGGGGTCTCCTGGTTTTAGCGACGAAGAGCATATTCAAAAGTGACGCGATACGCAAACTTTGAAATCGCGAATCACCTT
>Ga0182007_10002041_pt1 | contig 10374 bp, 9 predicted proteins | sample Sormic07211113_1_FD_123023 | JGI IMG/M metagenome (GOLD analysis project Ga0182007, IMG submission 123023) | Rhizosphere microbial communities from Sorghum bicolor, Mead, Nebraska, USA - 072115-113_1 MetaG | ecosystem: Host-associated > Plants > Roots > Rhizosphere | place: USA: Nebraska... | reverse complement strand
TACGACGACCACGTGCACGCCGTCCAACAATCCCGGGCCCGCGCTCACGCTGTCGGTCACGGCGAGCGGCGGCTCGGGCGGCTCGGGCGGGACCTCGCAGAGCGGCACCGACTCGGGCGGCTCCTCCCTCCCGCAGACCGGTCCCGACGACTCCGCCATCGCGCTCGGCACCCTGGGCGGCACGGTGCTGCTCGCCGGCGCGGCCGGGGCGTTGTGGATCACACGGAGGGGACAGGCGGCGCGGGCACGGCGCTGATCGCTCTGTCCCAGGCGCCGTGATCGCCCCCGCCGCACGACCGTTGGAGCCGCCCGATGCCCTCGCCCGTTCGTGTCCTGGCCGTTCTCGGGCCGTCGCTGCCGGTCCTGTTGCTGATCGCTCCCGTCGCGAGCGCGGCCGGTGGCTGGTCCGTCGCGCCCTCCGGCGGCGGGCGGCCCTCCTTCTATGCCGAGGGGGCGCCGGGGGCGGTGCTGCAGGACACGGTGTCGGTGATCAACCGGGGTGGGCGGGCGGTGACCGTGCGGTTGAGCGGGAGCGGGGTGACGGTCGTCTTCGCCGAGAGCCGGGTGAGGGTGCCCGCCCGCACGCGCGCCGAGGTTCCCTTCACCGTGCGGGCCCAGGGGGACCGTGCCGGTGAGATCGTCGTCCGCGACCAGGACGGGCGGCGGGGCACGGTCCCGGTCCGGGTGCGGGCCGGTGGGCCCGCGCTCGCCGCGCTGACCGTGGAGCATCTCTCGGTGCGCGGCAACCGCATCACGTACGACCTGGTCAACCGTGGTACGACCACCCTCGTGCCGACCCTGGCCGTGCGCGCCGACGGTGTCCTCGGCGCGGTTCTCGACCGGGCCGCGCGCACCTTGCCCGTACGCCTCCCGCCCGGCCGTCGCCTCCACCTCACCGAGCCCTGGCGCGGTCACCCCGCCCTGGACGCGGTGGACGTACGGCTGACGGTGACGGCGGCGGGCGGGGCGAGGGACACGGCCGGGGCGTCGGCGCGGTTCGTGCCCTGGGGCGCGGTGGCCCAGGTCGCGGCGGCGGTCGTGGCCGGGGGCGCGCTGCTTCTCGTACGGCGTCGCAGGCGTCGTCCACCCGACGGCGAGCCGCCCGGAGCCCCGCGTACGGAAGTCGAGTCCGAGTCGACGGGAGCGGCGACGTGAACGGCAAGATGCGGATCGCGGCGGTGACGGCGGTGTTCGCGCTGCTGCTGTTGCCGCTGACGGCCGGGACGGCGTCGGCCGCCGGGCCGTCGGTCGAGGTCTCCGAGCCCCAGGCGGGGACGGGTGGTTCGGTCGTCGTCAGTGGCCGGGGCTGGCGGCCGCACGCGCTGCTGATGCTGCTGGTCTGCGGACAGGCCTCGCCCTCGCGCGGAGTGATCGGCGGCACCAACTCCTGCGCCAACGGCGACGGCCGGGCCGTCACCACCGACGCCAGGGGCGCCTTCAGCAAGAAGCTGCCGGTGTCCGAACCGCCGGTGCCCTGTCCGTGCGTGGTGCACGTGGCCACGGTGGAGGGGGCCAAGGCGCAGGCGGACGCGGCGTTCCAGGTCGCCGGGCACGCGGTGGAGCCGCTTCCCGCGCAGCCCACGGGCGGACAGCTGTCGATGCTCACCGACACCCGGCTCTCCGGGTCGAGCGGCCTGCTCACCTGGTTCGGCGCCCCGCCGTCGCGCACCCTCGTCTTCACCATCGGCAACGCCGGCACCTCCCCGATCAAGAACCCGGTCTTCCAGGTCGGCACCTCCCACGGCGTGTTCGCCCCGCAGTGGGAGGACCAGGAGTGGCGCGGCACCCTCGCCCCCGGCAGGAAGGCGCAGATCAAGCTGCCCGTCGAGCTCGGCGCGGGAGCGCACGGCGACTACACCGTGTCGCTGAAGTACGGCGGGAAGATGCTCGCCGAGCAGCCCTGGGGCGTGGGCCGGCCCTGGGGCGTGACCCTGTTCTGGATCCTCGTCTGTGTCGTCGTGCCGGCCGCGCTGTTCCGCGCCGGCATGGCGATCGTGGACCGGATACGGCCCCGCAAGGCGGGCGGCCTGCGCCACCGGGGGCTACGGCTGCCCGAACTCGCCCTGCACCTGCCGAAGTTCGGCGGCCAGAAGCCGGGCGCCCATGCCGCGCCCCCCGCCCCCTCGACCCTGCCGTGGTTCACCCCGGACGCCGATCCGGGCACCGCCGGCCGGCTCTCCGCACCGCACGACGACAGCCCGACGAGTCCCACGACTCCCACCAGGAAGGGAATCACGTGAGAAAGCGAAGGAGAGTCACACCGGCCGGCAGCGGGAGGCTCGGCGCGGCCGGGGCCGCGCTGGTGCTCGGCGGTGCGGGGGCCCTGCTGGGGCTGACCGCGGGGACCGCGCAGGCGGCGGAGGTGTCCTACGCGACGCACTGTGTGCCGCCCGCGGGCATCACCCCCGTCGACGGCACCACGAAGGTCGAGATCACCGCGCCGGCCACGGCGAAGGTGGGCGACACGGTGGACGTCGTGTGGAAGTTCGTCCAGGCCGCCTCCAAGAACCCGGACATCATCGACCTGCCCGCCAACTCGGTCCAGCCGTCCGGTGTGTTGAAGGCGGCCGGCGCGCAGAGCGGCGACATCGCGATGACGGGACCGCGGGAGAACCCGGCCATTCCCAAGGGCGGCGCCATGGTGCTGTCCGACATGAAGGGCAGCCTGAAGCTGACGACGGCGGGCCAGGTGACGCTGACCCCCGACGCCTACACCGTCAACGCCATGTCGACGGACACCAAGTGCACGCCGACCGAGACGGTCCAGAAGGCGGCGACCATCGAGGTGGCCGCGGTCGAGGGGACCTCCGGGCCGACGGACTCGGCCACCCCCACGGACACCGCGTCCCCGACCGACTCGGCCTCCGCGACGCCGACCGAGAGCGCCTCGCAGACCGCGAGCCCGACCCCGTCCCCGACCGACAGCGGACAGACCTCCTTCACCGGCAAGGAGGTCGACATCCCCTACACCTGCCAGTCGCCCATCGGCCAGAAGCGGGCGACCTCCCCGATCCAGATCAACGCCAGGAAGAACGGCGGCAGTTACGACCTCACCGTGCAGTTCAAGAAGTCGGTGATGGACAGCCCCGTCGACATCCCCGAGGACTCGGTGAAGCCCTCCATGGAGGTCCTCCTCGGCGGCGCCGACAAGGGCACGGTGCATGTCGAGGGGCCGACCAACTCCGCGCCCATCAAGTCCGGCGCCCCGATCGAGATCCCCGACCTCACCGGCACCTACAAGCCGGGCGCCGACGGCACCTCGACCCTCTCCCCGGGCGTCCTCACCATCTCCGCCCTCGGTACGACGACCACCTGCAAGCCCGACAGGACGGCCGTGTCCCTGACCCTGGACACCACCGCCCAGCAGGGCGGCGCGAGCGGAGGTTCGTCGACCTCGGGCGGTACGTCGTCCTCCTCGTCGAGCGGGGGCCTGGCGGCCACGGGCTCCGACGAGCACGGCGCGCTGAAGGCCCTGGACCTGGTGGCGGGAACGGCGGTACTGCTGGGAGCGGCGGTCTTCACGTTCATGCCGGGACGCCGTACGAGGTAGACGTCGTACGAGGCAGACGTCGTACGAGATGACGGTGAAGGGCCACCCCGTCCCGAGGTCGGGGTGGCCCTTTCCGGAGCGGGGTCCGGGAGCGTCAGTGAACGTCTCCCATGAGCTCCTTCACCTTGGCGCGGTACATCCACACCGCCGCACCGGCGGCGACCGCCAGGACCGCCTGCAGGGCGACGATCCCCGTCTTGTTCAGGTCGACCCCGGCGATGGCCAGCAGGCCTGTCGTCGCGTCACCCGCGGTGACCGCGAGGAACCACACGCCCATCATCTGCGAGGCGTACTTCGCGGGCGCCATCTTCGTGGTGACCGACAGACCCACCGGAGACAGCGTCAGCTCACCGACGGTCTGCACGAAGTAGATCCCGACCAGCCACATCGCGGCGGCCTTGTGCCCGCCGTCGGCGATGCCCAGCGGGGCGAGGAAGAGGAAGAACGAGGCGCCGATCATGACCAGGCCCAGCGCGAACTTCACGGCCGTGCTCGGCTCCTTGCCCCGACGGGCCAGCGCCAGCCAGGCCCAGGCGAAGACCGGCGCGAACGCCATGATCATCACGGGGTTGACCGACTGGTACCAGGAGACCGGGAACTGCCAGCCGAAGACCGTGTTGTCCGCGGAGGAGTCGGCGAAGAGGGAGACGGTCGAGCCACCCTGGTCGTAGATCATCCAGAAGACCGCGGCGGCGACGAAGAACCAGATGTACGCCGACATCTTCGACTGCTCGGCCCGGTTCAGCTCCTTGTCCCGCTTGATACGGGCGATGACCATCACCGGGATGACCAGACCGGCGATGGTGATCGGGACCAGCAGCCAGTTCAGGGTGTAGTGGCCGGAGAAGCCGACGACCGCGTAGAAGACGACGGCGACGGCGGCCCAGAACGCCGACCTGCGCAGGGTCTTCGCCTTCTCCTCGGCGGACAGCGGGGTCGGCACGACGCTCGACCGGCTGCTGAGGTGGCGGCTGCCGAGCAGGTACTGGGCCAGGCCCAGCGCCATACCGAGCGCGGCCAGCGCGAAGCCCAGGTGCCAGTCGACGTTCTCACCGACGGTGCCGATGACCAGCGGGGCCGCGAAGGCGCCGAGGTTGATGCCGATGTAGAAGACCGTGAAGCCGCCGTCGCGGCGCGGGTCGTCCGGGCCGTCGTAGAGGTGGCCGACCATCGTGGAGATGTTGGCCTTCAGCAGACCGGAGCCGATCGCGACGAGGCCGAGGCCCGCGTAGAAGGTGCCGGCGTTCGGCAGGGCCAGGGTGAGGTGGCCGAGCATGATGATCGCGCCGGCGACGGCGACGGTCCTGCGGGGCCCGAGAACGCGGTCCGCGAACCAGCCGCCCGGGAGGGCGAGCAGATACACGAGCGACAGGTACACCGAGTAGATCGCGGTGGCGGTGGCCGCGCTCAGGTGCAGACCGCCCGGGGCCACCAGGTACAGCGGGAGCAGGGCCTTCATGCCGTAGTAGGAGAAGCGCTCCCACATCTCGGTCATGAAGAGGGTGGCCAGTCCGCGAGGGTGGCCGAAGAAGGTCCGCTCGGAACCGGGGATGCCCGGGGTCACCGAGTCCTTCGTCAGGCTGGACGCCATGGTCGATCCTTGCTGGTGGGGGTTTACCGCACACAAAAGAGACCTTCAGCGTCGATGTCCGCCAAAGGTCCCCGCAGTGCTACAGGCATTGTTTTTTCACCATACGACAGGAAGGTGTCGGAAATGGAAGGACTTGAGACTCTAATCACAGGTGTCGCGGGAACCGTACACTGCTTTCCAAGGTTTCCTTCCCGATCGCACCGTTGATACACAGGTTCGTTCCGGCGTCGATGAAGGTAAGAATCGCTGGTGGCGATCACACCACAGCACGTGTCAAGAGCGGACTACCATCACCTCATGACCCGTGTACTGCTCGCCGAGGACGACGCGTCCATCTCGGAGCCGCTGGCCCGCGCCCTGCGCCGGGAAGGCTACGAGGTCGAGGTGCGCGAGGACGGCCCCACCGCACTCGACGCCGGGAACGCCGGCGGCATCGACCTGGTCGTGCTGGACCTCGGACTGCCCGGCATGGACGGCCTCGAGGTCGCCCGCCGGCTGCGCGCCGAAGGCCACACCGTGCCGATCCTCATCCTGACCGCGCGTGCCGACGAGGTGGACACCGTCGTCGGTCTCGACGCCGGCGCCGACGACTACGTCACCAAGCCGTTCCGGCTCGCCGAACTGCTCGCCCGGGTCCGGGCGCTGCTGCGCCGCGGCGCGGCCGAGCCGGCGCAGCCGCCCGCCACACACGGTGTGCGGATCGACGTGGAGTCGCACCGGGCGTGGATGGGCGACGAGGAACTCCAGCTGACCGCCAAGGAGTTCGACCTCCTGCGGGTGCTGGTGCGGGACGCGGGACGGGTCGTCACGCGGGACCAGCTGATGCGGGAGGTCTGGGACACGACCTGGTGGTCGTCGACCAAGACGCTCGACATGCACATCTCCTGGCTGCGCAAGAAGCTGGGCGACGACGCGGCGAACCCCCGGTACATCGCCACGGTGCGCGGTGTCGGTTTCCGCTTCGAGAAGAGCTGAGTGGCTACGCGCGTTACGCAGGGCGGTTTCGGTGAGTGACGTGGCTGCGCCCCTCGGCGGTGTCGAAGTGGCCGTTGGTCGGAGGGCTCTGTGCGTCGTCGTCTGATTCAGTCCACCCTCGCCGTGGTGCTGGTGGTCATCGCTGTCTTCGGCGTGTCGCTGGTCATCGTCGAGACCCGGACCATCAGCGCCAGCGCCCAGGAGCGGGTGAGTTCCGAGGCGCAGCGGCTGGCGAGCATCGTGGACAGCCGGCTCGCCGCGGACGGCACCGGAGGCGTCACCGCGGGCGTGCTGCAGGGCCAGGTCACCGGTGAGAAGTACGCCGTGGTGCGGATTCCGGGGCAGCCCGCCATCGCCCTCGGCACCAAGCCGGACGGCGAGGTCATCCGGGGACAGGCCAAGGGCGAGGAGGGCGAGTCGGTCGTCGTCGAGGAGCCCCGGTCGACCGTCAGCCGGGAGGTCGGGCGGACGCTGCTGATCATCGGCCTCGTCGCGCTGCTCGCGGTCGTCGCCGCCGTACTCCTCGCGATCCGACAGGCCAACCGGCTCGCCTCGCCGCTCACCGATCTGGCCGAGACGGCGGAGCGGCTGGGCTCGGGCGACCCGCGGCCCCGGCACAAGCGGTACGGCGTCCCCGAGCTGGACCGGGTCGCCGATGTCCTGGACTCCTCGGCCGAGCGCATCGCCCGTATGCTCACCGCCGAGCGGCGCCTCGCCGCCGACGCCTCCCACCAGCTCCGTACGCCGCTCACGGCGCTGTCCATGCGGCTGGAGGAGATCACCCTCACCGACGATCCGGACACGGTGAAGGAGGAGGCCAACGTCGCGCTGACGCAGGTCGAGCGGCTGACGGACGTGGTCGAGCGGCTGCTGACCAACTCCCGCGACCCCCGGACCGGCAGCGCCGTCTCCTTCGACCTCGACGAGGTCATCCAGCAGCAGCTGGCGGAGTGGCGGCCGGCATACCGGAGCGCGGGGCGGGCGATCGTCAGCTCGGGCAAGCGCCATCTGCAGGCGGTCGGCACACCGGGCGCGGTGGCCCAGGTCCTGGCGGCCCTGATCGAGAACTCCCTCATGCACGGCGGTGGGACGGTGGCGCTGCGGACCCGCGTCACCGGCAACCAGGCGGTCGTCGAGGTGACGGACGAGGGGCCGGGCGTGCCGGCCGACCTCGGCGCGAGGATCTTCGAGCGGACCATCAGCGGCCGCAACTCGACGGGCATCGGCCTGGCGGTCGCCAGGGACCTGGCGGAGGCCGACGGCGGCCGTCTGGAGATGCTCCAGACCCAGCCCCCGGTCTTCGGTCTGTTCCTGTCCCGGACACCGCCGCTGAAGAGGCCCCAGCAGGAGGAGGAGCCGACGGTCCGCTGAGGTGCCGCCGGCACGAAGAAGCCCGGCACCTGAGGGGTGCCGGGCCGGGTGAGGCGCTGTGCCGTGCCCTGTGAGGGGGGCGGCTCAGGTCAGCTGATCCGCTGCGGGGCCTTCGGCCGCTCCGCCCCGGCCTCCAGGAAGGACTCCGCGTCGGCCACCGCCTCCCGGGCGGGCAGGGTCTTGAAGACCCAGGTGCGGTAGGACCAGAACCTGAAGAGCGTGCCGAGCCCGATGCCGACGACCTTGAACACGTTCCGCTCGATCGAGCTGTCCCAGCCGAAGCCGTAGATCGCGGCGTACAGGACGCCGTTCTCGATCACGAGCCCCACCGCGCTGAACGCCAGGAACAGCGTCAGCTCCTTGGTGCGGGCGCTCTTGTCGCGGTCGCGGTAGGTGAAGTACCGGAAGCCCACATAGTTGACGCCGATCGCCACGATCGTCGCGATCACGTTGGCGCGCACCGCCTGCAGACTGGTGAGATGCCACAGCAGGTTGGAGACGCCGAAGTTCACGACCGTGCCGAGCGCACCGACCGCACCGAACTTGGCGATCTCGCGTGTGAGCCTTCGAAGCCCCGAGGAACCGTGTCCCATGGTTGTGAAGGCCCCCATCCGGGTAGGTGTCATCGTTCTGGCCGTCGCAGCCATGCTAACCGTCTCTCCTTCACGAACGCCTATGGGCGGGCTCACACACAGGGAACAGCTCGGGAAGAGCCTGGTAAGAAGGCCCGGGAACGGCCGGAAACAGAGGGCCGCCGTGTGGCCGATACTCTGGGTGCGTGACGTTCCCGGTAGTCGGCATGGTCGGCGGAGGCCAGCTCGCTCGTATGACACACGAGGCGGGCATCCCGCTCGGCATCAGGTTCAAGCTCCTCAGTGACACCCCGCAGGACTCGGCGGCCCAGGTCGTGAGCGATGTCGTCGTCGGCGACTATCGCGACCTGGACACGCTGCGCGCGTTCGCGCAGGGCTGTGACGTGATCACCTTCGATCACGAACACGTCCCCACCGAGCACCTCAGGGCCCTGGAGGCGGACGGCATCCCCGTGCGCCCAGGACCCGAGGCGCTGGTGCACGCCCAGGACAAGGGCGTGATGCGGGCGAAACTCGACGCGATCGGCATCCCGTGCCCACGGCACCGGATCGTGCGCGACCCGGCCGACGTGGCCGCCTTCGCGGCCGAGGGCGTCGCCGAGGGCGCCGAGGGCGACGGCTTCCCCGTGGTCCTCAAGACGGTCCGCGGCGGCTACGACGGCAAGGGCGTATGGGTCGTCGACTCCGTCGAGGAGGCCGAGGACCCCTTCCGCGCCGGTGTCCCCGTCCTCGCCGAGGAGAAGGTCGACTTCGTCCGCGAGCTCGCCGCCAACGTCGTCCGCTCCCCGCACGGCCAGGCCGTCGCCTACCCGGTGGTCGAGTCCCAGCAGGTGAACGGCGTCTGCGACACGGTCGTCGCCCCCGCGCCCGACCTGGACGAGTCCCTCGCGCTGAAGGCCGAGGAGATGGCCCTGACCATCGCCAAGGAGCTCGGCGTCGTCGGCCACCTCGCCGTCGAGCTGTTCCAGACCCGCGACGGCCGCATCCTCGTCAACGAACTGGCGATGCGCCCGCACAACTCGGGCCACTGGACCCAGGACGGCGCGATCACCTCCCAGTTCGCCAACCACGTCCGCGCCGTCCTCGACCTCCCGCTCGGCGACCCGCGCCCCCGCGCGAAGTGGACGGTCATGGTCAACGTCCTGGGCGGCGACTACCCGGACATGTACTCCGCGTACCTGCACTGCATGGCCCGCGACCCCCAGCTGAAGATCCACATGTACGGCAAGGACGTGAAGCCCGGCCGCAAGGTGGGCCACGTCAACACCTACGGCGACGACCTGGACGACGTCCTCGAACGCGCACGTCACGCAGCCGGCTACCTGAGAGGCACGATCACCGAATGAGCACCGCTGCCGGCCCCGTCGTGGGCATCGTCATGGGTTCGGACTCCGACTGGCCCGTCATGGAGGCCGCCGCCAAGGCCCTCGACGAGTTCGAGATCGAGTACGAGGTCGACGTCGTCTCCGCGCACCGTATGCCGCGCGAGATGATCACATACGGCGAGCAGGCGGCCGAGCGTGGTCTGAAGGCGATCATCGCCGGCGCCGGCGGCGCCGCCCACCTCCCGGGCATGCTCGCCTCCGTCACCCCGCTCCCCGTGATCGGCGTCCCGGTGCCGCTGAAGTACCTCGACGGCATGGACTCCCTGCTGTCGATCGTGCAGATGCCGGCGGGCGTCCCGGTCGCCACCGTCTCCGTCGCCGGTGCCCGCAACGCGGGCCTGCTCGCGGCCCGTATCCTCGCCACCCACGACGAGGACCTGCTCCAGCGGATGCGCGAGTTCCAGCAGGAGCTGGGCGACCAGGCCACCGAGAAGGGCAAGCGCCTGCGCGCCAAGGTCGACGGCAACGGCGGCGGCTTCGGCTTCGGGAAGTGACGCCCGTGAGCTCACTGGAGCAGGCCCGGGAACTCCTCGGCGAGTTCCCGGTCGTCGACGGCCACAACGACCTGCCCTGGGCCCTGCGCGAGCAGGTCCGCTACGACCTCGCCGCCCGCGACATCGCCGTACACCAGAACGCGCATCTGCACACCGACATCCCGCGCCTGCGCGAGGGCGGGGTCGGCGCGCAGTACTGGTCGGTGTACGTGCGCTCGGACCTGCCGGACGCGGTGCCGGCGACGCTGGAACAGATCGACTGCGTACGGCAGTTGCTGGCGCGTCATCCGGCGGACCTGGCGCCCGCGCTGACCGCCGCGGACATGGAGGCGGCCCGGCGGGAGGGCCGTATCGCCTCCCTGATGGGCGCCGAGGGCGGCCACAGCATCAACAACTCGCTCGGCGTGCTGCGGGC
>Ga0182007_10002038_pt1 | contig 10389 bp, 6 predicted proteins | sample Sormic07211113_1_FD_123023 | JGI IMG/M metagenome (GOLD analysis project Ga0182007, IMG submission 123023) | Rhizosphere microbial communities from Sorghum bicolor, Mead, Nebraska, USA - 072115-113_1 MetaG | ecosystem: Host-associated > Plants > Roots > Rhizosphere | place: USA: Nebraska... | reverse complement strand
CAACCGTCGCAGCGCGCGCCGATGCAGGCGACTTTGCGGATGACGGCGGCGTGGACGGCGTGCTCACGGCTGAACTCCTGGCGATGCGGTGGACGGCGCGACCGTCACGGGATTGGACTGCACTGCGCCGCCGTTTGTCAGGGGGGCGACGCCTGGCTGCGTGGACGAGCGCGGCTGCGGCTGCGGCTGCGGCGGCGCTAGCTGCTGACGACGCATCTGGTCGAGATCGAACAGGTTCATCGCGGGCGAGCCGCCCTGGCTGGGACCGGTCGGCATGGGCGGAACCACCGGGTCGTCCTTGTCCTTCATCACGTTATTGTCCGACTTGTATGCGCCTTGCACGCCTTGAATATAGTCGTAACGGTTCGAGGTCACAGCCTGCGCGGTATCGCGGTCGTTGATGATCACCGGGCGCAGGAACACCATCAAATTCGTCTTCTGGCGGGTCTTCTGTTCCGAGCGGAACAACTGGCCGATCCACGGAATATCGCCCAGCAGCGGCACCTTGCTGTTGCTGACCTGGTAGTTGTCCTGCATCAGGCCGCCCAGCACGATGATCTCGCCGTTATCGGCGAGCACCGTCGATTGGATCGAACGCTTGGTGAACTGCGGGCCGGCGGGGTTGGTCACCGCGTTGGTCGTGCCGTTCACGATCGCCGAGTCTTCCGTGTAGAGCTGCAGCTTGAGAATCCCGCCATCGGTGATCTGCGGCTTGATGTGCAGCGTCAGACCGACGTCGACGCGGTCGAAGGTATTGAACGCCGAGGTCGCGGTGGCGCTCGTCAGGTTCGAATACGAGCCCGTCTGGATCGGCACGTTCGTACCGACGACGATCTTGGCTTCCTCGTTGTCCAGCGTGATCAGGTTAGGCGTGGACAGCACGTTCGCGTCGGCGGTTTGCGACAGCGCCTGCAGCAGCGCGCCGAGACCCTGCACGCCGAAGATGTTGTGAATCCAGCCGACGTTGAGGCCCTGCTGTAGCCCCTGGGTTGCGAGCGCCGAGGCGAGACCGCCGGTCGCGGCCGTGGCGGCGCCCGCCGTCAGATTGACGATGCTGTTGCCGGAGCCGGTGGCGAGATTGGTGCCGGCGAATACGGAATTGTTCGCGACTTGCCACTGAATGCCGAGATTGCCGCTCGTGTTCGAGTTGAGTTCGACGATCAGCGCCTCGATGTAGACCTGGGCGCGGCGTGCGTCGAGCTGCTCGATCACCGCCCGCAGGTTGCGATACACCGGCTCGGACGCCGTGATGATCAGCGAGTTCGTTGCTGAATCCGCCTGGATCATGCCGCCTGGCTGATTGTCGTCGCTCTTTTCCTTATCGCTGCCGAACAGGCCGCCGGAGGCCGAACCGCCGCCCGCGCCGTATGCGCCGCCGCCGCCACCACCGCCGCCGCCCATTGACGACGACATCGAGCTGCTGCCGAGTCCGCCGCCGGGCAGCGGAGGCGTGCCCGAAGTGCCGGTCGAGTTGCCGCCCAGGCCACCGCCGCCACCCCCGCCCCCGCCGCCCTGGTTGAAGGCGTTCGCTTCGTTCGAGCCGCTCGACGAGCCGGTGTCGCCGCCCTTGCCGAGCATCCCGCGCAAGGTCTTCGCAAGCTTCGTCGCCTCCGCGTTGCGCAGCGGCACGACGTGCATGTTGCCGGGCATGGTGGTCGGCGAATCGAGCTGTTTGGCGAGCGCTTTCGCCGCGGCGAGACGCGCACCGTTCGACGCGCGGATCAGCAGCGAGTTGGTGCGCGGATCAGCGGTGATGGATACCTTCAGCGTTGCGTCGGTACTGCCGATCGCGCCCGGGTCGAGCATCTTGTTCAATTGCGTGGCGATGTCGAGCGCGTTCGCGTTCTTCAACTGGACGACCGACACCGACTGGCCCGCGGCCGTATCCACGCCCGCGATGATCTGCGCGATGCGGCGTACGTTGTCGGCGTAATCGGTGACGACGATCGTATTGTTGGCCGGGTAAGCGGCCACGGTGTTGTTCGGCGAGATCAACGGACGCAGCACCGGCAGCAGGTTGTTGGCCGATTCGTTCTTCAGCACGAACACCTGCGTGACCACCTGGTCGCCGCGCGCGCTGGGCGTATTGCCGACATAGGTCGGCACACCCTGCAGCTTGGCGTCGGCCTCGGGCACGACTTTCAACACGCCGTGGTCCTGCACCAGCGCGAAGCCCTGCATGCGCAAAGCCGACTGGAGAGTCTTCAGCGCCTGATCCTCAGGTACCGCATTTTCCGACACGAGGTTCAGTTGACCCTTCACGCGAGGGTCGACGATGATCGTTTTGCCCGTTGCCGCGCCGATCGCCTTCGCCACCTGGTCGATGTCCGCGTTCACGAAATTGAGTGTCACCTGCGCCTGTGCTGTCTGCGCGGTGATCAGTCCAACCACCAGCAGCGCCGTTGCGATGCGACGCAAAGCCATACGATTTCTTTTCATGGAATAGGGTATTGATGTCGGCAGCCGTGGCTGCCGACGGTCACGCTGTGCGGACATAGGAGCAGGCCGCCGCCCTGTCGGTCTGCCAGCCAGCTTCAAAGGCGATCACCGCCCCGGATGCCGGCCATCCGATGTCCGAAAAAAAAGAACAGTAACAGTTTTTCATGTCGGATTTGTCACAACAAAACACCGCGGTGCCATTCCCCGAAGGACCACCGCCGGTAATCAACCTATTGAATGTCAACAGTTTGCGCTGAGGCGAGCAGCAAAAGCACGTCTTTTTCGCCGTCTTATGTCGGTTAGCTAACTTGACGCCCCAAGACCTGCCGGTATGATACGAGCCGTTCGAGTCGCCGGTTGCATCTTGCCGATGCGGGGTTTCCCCGATGCGCGGCAACCCCGGCCCGTAAGCCTCGGCGGCTTTCAGTGACTGAAGTATGGCCGATGAATCGCCCTCGCAAACTTTATTCTTGCCTTTTTGTTTAGTGATCTTGACTGATGAGACGCACCCTGGTCACCGTCGCCGCAGGATTTGCCGTGCTAGCCGCAGCAGGGCAGGCACGCGCCGATTGCTTCGACGAGGCGGCCAAATATCAGAAGGTCAATCCGCTGATCCTTCGTGCGATTGCCTGGCAGGAGTCGCACAACCGGCCGGACGCGCGGCATAAGAACGCTAACGGTTCGACCGACTACGGCGTCATGCAGATCAATTCGATTCACCTGCCCACGCTGGCTCAGTACGGCATCTCGCAAGGCACGCTGATGGAGCCTTGCAAGAACGTTTATATCGCGGCATGGCATCTGCGCCGTCAGATGAACAAATACGGCAACACCTGGCAGGCAATCGGCGCATACCACTCCGAGACGCCGGCGCTACGCGACAAGTATGCGCAGCAGATCGCCGCGATCCTGCGCAAGTGGAATCTGATGCCGGCTGCGCGCTGAGCGGTGTTTCCGCTGGCGCGCTGACCCGCGCCGCGCTCATTGATTTTTCCTCGCGCAAGTGCTCGGCCTCGGGCTCCCGAGCGTGGTCCGCGCCGACTTTCCGATCCGCTCCGTCACGCGGGTGCTGCCCGTTTGATGCACAATGCGGCTTCGTGCCGCCGTCGAGGCCCGTCTGTCATTGCAGTCACGCGGCCTCAAGCCCGGCACGCCTTCCAATCCTCTTGTTTGTTCCGTACCGCGATGAACCAGCCGCTATTGCCCGTCACCGTGCTCTCCGGTTTTCTGGGCGCCGGCAAGACCACGCTCCTGAATCACATCCTCGCGAACCGGGCCGGTTTGCGCGTGGCCGTGATCGTCAACGACCTCGCCGCGGTCAATATCGACGCCACCCTCGTGCGCGACGCCGCCGCCTTGTCGCACGTCGAGGAGCAACTCGTCGAACTGTCGAACGGCTGCATCTGCTGCACGCTGCGCGACGATCTGCTGGTCGAGATCAAGCGTCTCGCGGCGGAAAAACGCTTCGACGCGATCCTGATCGAGTCGACCGGCGTGGCCGAGCCGATGCCGATCGCCGAAACCTTCACGTTCGTCGACGATGACGGCGCGTCGCTCTCCGACGTCGCCCGGCTCGATACGATGGTGACGGTGGTCGACGCGTTCAACTTCCTGCGCGACTATGGTTCGGCCGACGCGCTCGCCGAGCGCGGCATCGCCGCGACCGACGAGGACGATCGCACGCTGGTCGAGTTGCTGGTCGAGCAGATCGAATTCTGCGACGTGCTGGTGGTGAACAAGGCCGACCTGGTCAGCGCCGACGAACTCACCCGCCTGCAACGCATTCTTGCCCGCATCAACCCGCGCGCGGTGCAAGTGGTGAGCCGGTTCGGCGAGGTGCCGCTTGCCGAGGTGCTGAACACCGGCCGTTTCGATTTCGACGAAGCGTCGAGCGCGCCGGGCTGGCTCGCGTCGCTCGACCATGAGCATGACCACGAGCACGGCCATGCTCACCACGGTGAAGCCGACGAATTCGGCATCGGCAATTTCATTTACCGGGCACGCCGGCCGTTTCACCCGGAGCGGCTGTGGGCGCTGCTGCATCAGGAGTGGAAGGGCGTGTTGCGCAGCAAGGGCTTCTTCTGGCTCGCCACGCGCAACGACATCGCCGGTTCGCTGTCGCAGGCGGGCGGCGCTTGCCGGCATGGTCCGGCGGGCATGTGGTGGGCGGCTCAGGACCGCGCCGAATGGCCGGACGGCGACGACGAACTGGCCGCCGAAATCGCCGCGGACTGGTACGGCGACCCGGACGATCTGACGATCGGCGATCGTCGCCAGGAACTGGTGATGATCGGCGTGGGCATCGATCCGGCCGTGTGGACCGCGAAGTTCGACGCCTGCCTGCTGACCGACGACGAATACGCGCAGGGGCCGCAAGGTTGGCAGCGGTTCACCGATCCGTTCCCGGCGTGGGACTTCGACGAAGACGATCACGACCATCATGACCACGACCACGACGGTCATGGCCACGGTGAAATCGTGCATCGTCATGACTAGGCGCTGCTGACGCGCCGTCGCCGCTGATTAGCCGTGCGAGGCGTCGCGGCCAATCCATTCCGCGCAAAGCTTGCGGACGAAAAAAAACCCGCCGTTGGCGGGTGTCAACTGCCAGGCAGTAATCTGCTTAGCGCTTGTTGACTGCGTCCTTGAACGCCTTGCCAGCCGTGAACTTGACGGTCTTGGCTGCCGGGATCTTGATGGTCTCGCCGGTCTTGGGATTACGACCCGTACGTGCTGCGCGCTTGCCCGAACCAAAGCTGCCGAAGCCGATCAACTGGACCGCGTCGCCCTTCGACACGGACTTCTTGATCACTTCAAGCAACGTGTCCAGCGTCTCACCGGTTTGAGCCTTGCTGGCGCCCGTCTGTCCTGCGACGGCGTCGATCAGTTCCTGTTTGTTCATTAAGGTTCCTTTCTGAGTTTAGGTTGATACGAACAGCGCGAACGCGCCGATTATACGTGCGCGGGCCGCGCCGTCGAGCAGCTGCGGCTCCGGATCCCGTCCGGACCAATAGCGCCGGACAGATAACCGTCCGTCGGCCGTGCTGCCGCTCCCTTCGCGGCGCTTGCTATGATAGCGCAGCGCAAACCCAATCAGGATAAGGGTTTCGAAGATTTCAGCGGTTCCAGGGCCGTGACAGCAAGGAAACCGCTCTTTTTGCTGTTCGAGGGCGCCAACCGAGGGCTGAAACCCAGCATGGACGGGGCTTGACGTTGGTTTTTGCCAACGTTCGGCGCGTCTTTTTCGCCGTCCGGCGAGCTGCCCGCGCTGGCGGTAACGTTTGATCCGCTCTTTCGAGCGTCATTTTTCGCCGCGCATGACCGATCCGCTGATCCCCGCCGTCCTCGCGTTTCGCGACAACGGCACGCCTTTTTCCCCGCTTTACGACGATATCTATCACAGCGCCGTCGGCGGTCTCGAACAGGCTCACCACGTTTTCCTGCGCGGCAACTCGCTGCCTGAGCGGTGGCGCGACCGGCGCGTTTTCACCGTGCTCGAGACCGGCTTCGGCATGGGCATCAACTTTCTGACGACCTGGGCCACGTGGCGTGCCGATCCGTCACGCTGCGAGCGGCTGCACTTCGTGTCGACCGAAAAGCATCCGTTTACGCTCGCCGACTTGCGCAGCGTGTATGCGGCCACCGTTTCCGATCCGTCGATCGCGGCGCTGGCCGACACGCTTATGAGCGCATGGCCGATGCTCGTGCCCGGCACGCATCGGCTCGAATTCGAGGGCGGCCAGATCGTCCTCACGCTCGTGTTCGGCGACGCGCTACAGACGCTGCCAGCCTTGAGGCTGCGCGCCGACGCGTTTTACCTCGACGGCTTTGCGCCAGCCAGGAATCCCGAGCTCTGGACCCCCGCGATCTTCAAGGCGCTCGCGCGCGTGGCGGGCGAGGGCGCCACTTTCGCCACCTACAGCAGCGCCGGCGAAGTCAAGCGCGCGCTGACGCAATGCGGCTTTGTGTACCAAAAAATCGACGGCTTCGGCTGGAAACGGGCGATGCTGGCCGGCCACTTCGCGCCGCGCTGGCGCGTGCGCCGCCATGAGCCGCCCGCGCCGCTCACAGTCGACGAACGGCATGCGGTCGTGATCGGCGCGGGGCTCGCCGGTTGCGCGGTCATCGAACGGCTCGCGGCGCGCGGCTGGCGCGTTACCTCGCTGGAACGGCATGCATCGGTCGCGCAAGATGCGTCGGGTAATCCGGCCGGTGTTTTCCATCCGATGATCTCGCGCGACGACAGCGTCGCCTCGCGCGTGACGCGTGCCGGCTTTCTGTACACGCTTGGGCGCTGGGCCGCGCTCGAACGGTTGGGTCACCAGCCGTTGCGCGGCGGCCGGGGCTTGTTGCAAATCGCCACGGACGACGAAGAAGCCCGCTCGATCAGCGAGGCGATCGCCGCGTTCGGTTATCCGTCCGAGTACGTGACGCCGGCCGGCTCGCGCGAAGCGCACAGGCTCGCCGGCGTGCCCCTCGCGCGCGGCGGCTGGTTCTTTCCGCACGGCGGCTGGATCGACCCCGCGTCGCTGTGCGCCGCGCAATGCGCCGCGGCGGGCGGCTTGCTGGACCGGCGCTTCGGCGTCGACGTCGCGCGCATCGAGCGCTCCGGCGATCAATGGACGGTGTTCGACACAGCGGGCCAAGCCGTCGCCCGCGCGCCGGTAGTGGTGGTGGCGAGCGCCCACGATGCCGCGCGCATCGCCGGTTTGCGGTATGCGCCGACGCGCAGCATTCGCGGCCAGTTGACCTTGCTGCCGGCCGGCACTGTGCCGCGACTCCAGGTGCCGGTGATCGGGGAAGGCTATGCGGTGCCGCTCGCAAACGGCGTCACGCTGACCGGCGCCACCTACGAACTCGACGATCCGCATACGCTGCTGCGCGCGGGCGGTCATCTGGAAAACCTCGAGCGCGTGGCGCTCATGCTGCCGTCCTTCGCGGACGTCGCCGGCGAGGCCAGAAACGCTCAGTCGGCCGAGTTCGCCGGACGCGTCGCGTTCCGCTGCGTCACCAGCGACCGCATGCCGATGATCGGCAATCTCGCCGACGAAGCGCAGGCTGCGCTCGACGCGCGGCAACTGCGTGGCGCATGGCCGCTCGACCTGCCGCGTAGCCAGGGCTTGTACGGCGCGTTCGCCTATGGGTCGCGCGGGCTCGTGTGGGCCGCGCTCGGCGCGGAACTGATCGCTTCGCAGATCGAAGGCGAGCCGTGGCCGCTCGAACGCGATCTGGCCGAGGACATCGATCCCGCCCGCTTCCTTTTGCGGGCATTGCGTCAAGGGGTCGTAGGTTAACCGCGCGCGGGACTTATCCACCGCGGGATGTGGATAAGCAGGTGGTTTACCGGCGCAACTCGTGTGGAACCGTTGTGGACGTAAACGGGGTAACTCGGCCGCCATCGAAAATCGCCAAAAGTTACCCTTGAGTCCCGGCTGTTCCCGCACATGCTGTGCATCCGGTTATGCCGTCGGCAAGCTGCTGATTTGCTTCGGTAAAAATGGGTTATCCACAGAAACCGAGGCAGCTTGTTAACTGTTACTACGTATACATACAGTAAACCTGTAAACAGAAAGGCCTAGGGCAGCCGAAGGCATTCGGCATAAGCAAGGCCTTCAAAAATTCGCGGCACGGCCCCTGCTGTGTGAATGCGCCGAAGCCGGGTCCCACGATGGTTCGTTATCCGCTATCGCGATCGAATCACGGCCATAAAACGGTCGCTTTTTCCTGGCATCATGAAGATAAGGTGCGTTTTTACCGTTTTGACGGCGCGTTCGTGTCTTTTCGGTCAAGGCAGAAAAAGCTATGGCACAATCGCCGTTCTTTTCCGCGTCGTGCCTCGCCTCGAACGGCACACGCAACCACGGAACGGTGCCGGTCAATCAGAATCTGATTCAAGTCGACGGCTTCCTTTCACCGTGCCGTGCCGGTTGCTGCGGCCGCACCCCCGAACGCGCCGAGCTCCCTGCGGCCGCAGCGCGTTCCGATCATCCGATCGTTGAAAACTCGCAACGCTGGTCACGCGAAGCGATCGCGATAGTGAGCGCCTCACGCGCCACTCGCTCGCCGGTGTTTGCGCCGGTTCGTGTCGTCCGCCGTTGCTGCAAAGGAGAACCCATCACGATGAAGTCGGCGTTTTCATTTTTTCCGGCCTGGCCTCTCGCCCCCGACGCCATTTTTTGGGCTGGCCTGGCTTTGCTCGCCGCGGGTCTGTGCGGTGAACTTTGCTATCGCGCGTGGCGTTTGCCGCGCATTTCCGGGTATGCGGTCATTGGTTTGATAGCCGGTGCGGCGGGTTCGGGCGTGATCGACTCGGATTCCGCGAGCGCCGCGCGGCCATTGCTCGATGTCGCGCTCGGTTTGCTGCTGTTCGAACTCGGCAGCCGGCTCGATCTGCGCTGGATCCGTCGCAATCCCTGGCTGATCCTGTCGAGCGTCGCCGAAGCCACGCTTACTTTTGCACTGGTTTTGCCGGTCTTGCTGTTCCTCAACGTGCCGCTCATGGTGGCGACCGTGCTCGCGGCGATCGCCATGGCGACTTCGCCCGCGATGGTGATTCAGCTCAAGACGGAATTGCGCGCGGAAGGCCAGGTCACCCAGCGTCTGTTGACGCTCACCGCGCTCAACAGCATGTATGCGGTGGTGATCGAAAAGCTCGTGTCGAGCTGGCTGCATCAGGAGGTCTACGGCAACGTTTTCGCCACCATTCTGCAGCCGCTGTATCTGCTGGTCGGCTCGCTCGTGCTCGCCTATCTGCTCGCGCGCACCTGCACGTTCTTTTATCGGCGGCTGAGCATGCAGGACGAGCATTCGTTCGTCGCACTGTTCGGCCTCGTGCTGCTGGCGATCGCGCTCGCGCATCTGTTCAAGCTGTCGACGATTCTCGCGCTGCTGGCCGCCGGCATCATCGTCAAGAATCACGAAGCGCGCCCGCAGTTGTGGCCGCAGCATTTCGGCACGGCCGGCTGGCTCCTGACCGTGATTCTGTTCGTGCTGACGCTTACCTCGTTCGAATGGAAACACATCGCGCTCGGCGGTGTCGCGGCGCTGGGTCTGATTGTTGCGCGCCTCGTCGCGAAACTGGTCGGCGTCCTCGCGTTCGCCAGGCCGAGCGGCTTGAACTGGAAGCAGGGCATGGCGCTCGGTTTGTCCTTGTCGCCGATGTCGGCGCTGGCTTATCTGCTAGTCGACGACACCTACAACCTTTATCCGAATTTCGATCCGCAGTTGCGGGCCATCGTGATGTGTTCGATTTTCGTGCTGCAGATTCTCGGGCCGTGGCTCGTGTATCGCAGCCTCGCGCTCGTGGCCGAACGGCGCGAAGAGTAGGCGTATCTAAAGGCACGTCAGCGCGCGGTGCGCTGTTCGGGCCCGACGCGCCTGATCCAACTTATTCGATTCAAAATCGGCCGGGCATCTGACACATACCGGGCCGATCCGACCCAGGGGACGCCATGTCACTCGAACCCTTCATCGATTCGAAACCGTTCACATTCGGCGTCGAACTCGAGATGCAAATCGTCAATACGCACGACTACGATCTGACCCGAGCCGGCTCCGATCTGATGCGGCTCATCAAGGACGAAAAGATTCCGGGCAACATCACGCCGGAAATCACCGAAAGCATGATCGAGTTGTCGACCGGCATTTGCACGACGCATGAACAGGCGGTTGCCGATTTGCGCAAGATTCGCGACACGCTGGTTTCCGCGGCGGACCGCCTGAACGTGGGGTTGTGCGGCGGCGGCACGCACGCTTTCCAGCAATGGAGCGAACGGCAGATCGTCGACACGCCGCGCTTCCAGTACCTTTCCGAGTTGTATGGCTATCTTGCCAAGCAATTCACGGTGTTCGGCCAGCATGTGCACATTGGCTGCCCGGATCCGAATAGCGCGCTCTACCTGCTGCATTCGATGTCGCGCTTCATTCCGCATTTCATCGCGTTGTCCGCCT
>Ga0182007_10002034_pt1 | contig 10402 bp, 10 predicted proteins | sample Sormic07211113_1_FD_123023 | JGI IMG/M metagenome (GOLD analysis project Ga0182007, IMG submission 123023) | Rhizosphere microbial communities from Sorghum bicolor, Mead, Nebraska, USA - 072115-113_1 MetaG | ecosystem: Host-associated > Plants > Roots > Rhizosphere | place: USA: Nebraska... | reverse complement strand
GCGGGAAGCGGCCGAGCGCACCGCCGTCAAGGAAGCCCTGCAGCGCAATCATGAACGGCTCATCGACGTGGCCGAAGAGCTGGGCATCTCGCGTGTCACGCTGTTCCGCATGATGCGCGAGCACAAGCTGCAGATCCGCAAGGGAGAACTGGGGATGGTCTGCGTGCAGGGGTGAGCCAAGAACAACAACAAGAACAGGGGCGGGCCATGTCTGTCAGCCAGCAGGAAATGCAGAAATCGGCGCAGGTGGTACCCGCGCCGAATACGAGGGGGGGAGGCTGGCTGGAGGGGCGCCGCCTGCTTGTATATGGGGGCGCCCTGCTCTTCCTCGAGTATTTCGTGCTCGGCATGTGGTGGTTTGGGCATCACGTCCTGCAGAACGCCACCATTCCGTCGCCGGCCTGGGACCTCGGTGTGTTCTGGAGCGCATCGGGCCTGGCCATCGCGCACGGCGCGACGGCAGCGTATGACTGGGAGCTATTGCGCGTGGCAGAGGCCGCCATCCTGCCGCCCGGCATCTTCGGGCCGTTCTCATATCCGCCCACATTCCTGTTGTTGATCTACCCGATCGGGATGCTGACGTTCGGCGCAGCCACCGTTGTGTTCTCGGTTTGCGGCATCGCGCTCTATCTGTTGGTGCTCCGGTCAGTGGTGGCATCGAAACGGCTGCCCTGGCTTATCCCGGCGGTGGCGTTTCCAGGCGTGTGGGTCGCAATACTTACGGGGCAGAACTCGCTCTTCACGATGGCTGCGGCCGGCGCAGCGCTGGTATTGCTGCGGCGATCCCCAATCGCTGCGGGCGCTTGCATCGCCCTGCTCTGCATCAAGCCGCAGTTGGGCGTCCTGTTCCCGCTCTTCCTGCTCTGTGAACGCCAGTGGCGCGCGCTCGTTTCTGCCACGTGCTTTTCATTGCTGTATCTGGCGGTGAGCTGGCTTGTGTTCGGCACGGAAACGTTTCTTGCCTCTGCGCGAAGCGCCACCATGTTCCGGCACGCCATTGTCGAGAACGGCGGCGTGATCCTGTATGGCGCACCAACGGTCTTCGGTGTACTGCGGTCGGCAGGTTGCTCGACGATGGTGTCGTATGCGGCGCATGCGGCCTCGGCGGTACTCGTGATTGCAGCATGCGTGTGGCTATGGCGCAGTGCCTGCCGCTTCGAGTTGCGGGCCGCGGCGTTGCCCGTCGCCACGCTGATGGCGCAGCCGTACCTCATCTACTACGACCTGGCGTGGCTCGCCTTGCCGATAGCCTGGCTTACGGTCGATTTTGTACGTCATGGCAGCAGCCGGTTTGAAAAGGCGGTGCTGATTGCGGCGTGGCTGGTGCCGGCGCAGGGGCTGTTTGCGGTGCTGTCGCGCCAAACGGGGCAATGGGCGCCGGTGGTGCTGGTGGCGCTCTTGATCATCATCGTGCGGCGAGCACTCGCACCACAAGGTTCAACGCCGCAATCCGCGGCCATTGATGCCGGGGCATGACCCATTAGCGCAATGGCCTCGCACACGCCCAATCCGACCCGGGAAACCCACCCATGATCGCAAGCCTCGAAGGTCTGCGCGGCATGGCAGCCTTGTTCGTCATCTTGCATCACATGTTCTGCGCATCGCCTCACGCGCCGTTCGCTAACGCTTACCTTGCTGTTGACCTCTTTTTTGTCTTGAGCGGCTTTGTCATCTGCCGTGCGTGCGGCGCTCAGTTGTCGAGCCTGGCGTCATTGCGGACCTTCATGATCCGCCGTATTGGCCGCCTGTGGCCTACCCATATTGCGACGACGCTGCTGGCCCTCGTTGTGGCCCGCCACGTGCCATCGCTCGGTGAAGCATTGGCGCTCGCGACCATGTCACAAGGCCTGAGCCTGTTCCAGGCGGGCATAGGCAACCCCGTCAGTTGGAGCGCCGGCGACGAGCTGTACGTCTACCTGCTGTTCGGCGCAATTTGCCTGCTGCTGCGCGGCCCCGCCCGTATTGCGTTGGGCGCCGCACTGGCGATGACCGCTTATGTGTTTGCCGTCCGGATCGAGGTCGACCATGCCTGCCTTCTCCAGGGCGGCTGCTTTAGCTCCCTGGTTCACAAATACGGATGGCTACGAAGCATAGCGGGCTTTTTCCTCGGAACCGTCATCTATGAGTTTCAGGATCGTGTCGTCACGTTGACCAACAGCTCAGCCTTCCAGGTGATGGCCTTTTCCGCAGCGTTTTTCTTGCTCACGTTCGCCGACGCACTTCCGGGTTCGGCGCTTGCGGCGCCACTCGTGTTTGCCGCATTGATCGGCTCGCTCATCCGTGACCGTGGCCCGATTGCACGCATCTTCCAGACCCGCCCTGCGCAGTATCTTGGCAAGATTTCCTACCCGCTCTATCTCGGGCATGGCGTGTTGCTGCTGCAGATCGCCACGGCAACCGCAGGCACCGACCTCAGCGCGAGGGTTGTGCCCTATGCGCTGTTCCTCTTCTGGTCGTTCGGCATCGCACATCTGCTGCACAAGTACATCGAGGTGCCGTTTCGAGACCGGTTCAACCGATGGTCCCGGGCGACGCCCCGCTCAACGGCTGCTTACGCTCCAATGAAGGAACCGCAATAGGCATAACTGCCGCGTGCCCGGTAGCACTCTCATTGCATCCTGGAAGCGGCGACCACTTGTTCAGCCAGATCCGGAAGCGGGCAACACTGAGCGGAAGTTGATGTGAAGTGGCGGCGCGTCACGACAACAAGCAGCGCAACGAGAATCACCGGCACTATCTGTAGATACAGACCAGTGTATGCCGCAAGAACGCCCTGAACAGGCGCCAGCCATGCCGCAGCAAGAATGACCCACTCCACACGATGCAACGCCTGGACCTTGGCGTCACGCATCAGGAAGACGATCGGCAGGATCAGCCAGACCAGGTCATAGAACATGAGATAGGGCTGCAACAGCAGCGTGGCCGCGACAAAGGCTGTCGCACGAAGCTCGAATCTGGCGCGTCTGGCCCATAGGAGGGCCATGACCAGAACGGCAGGTGCAGCCACCAGGCCGTGCACGGCATAAGCCGCGTTGACAGGCAAACCGAGGGCACGACAGATGGCGAATATCGTTGGCATGCCGAGCCACATTTCGCTGCCACCCTGCTCCACCACGATGCGATTGAATTCCGGGAGGTACTCGGCAAATGCGTGCCATATCTCCACGCCGAACACCAGCGCGCTGCCCCCCGTGAAGATCAACGTGCAAAACCCGGCGACAACGAACGCCTTCCATTGCCGTCCGCATGCAAGCGCTATCGGAAACAGCATGCCAAGCTGCGGCTTGATCGCGAGTATCGCGACGCACACGCCGGCGAGACCAGCGTTGGTCTCCGTTAAGGCAAGTGCGACACCGGCTGCCGACACCGTCAACAATGCGTTCTGCCCCAACCCGACTGCAACGGGAACGCCAGGAAATGCTGCCAGCAGAGGCATCCACGCACGATCGACCTGGCGGCAAACGCGCGCCAGCATCGCCGCATAGGCAGACAGCCCCATCACAAAGTAGACAACGAGCGCACCGGCGAACGGCAACAGCCCGAAAGGAATGACCGCCAGCAAGAACGTTGGCGGATACGGCCAAGGGGAATACCCGATATGGTGCCGTACCGATTCCTCAATCGGCTGAAGCCATTGCGCAGAAAACACTGCGACCGCGCTATGTTCGATCGACACCCGGGCCGCCGACCAGAACACCGCAAAGTCGAAGCCGACCATCGGTGCCGTCCAATCCCCCAGCAGGTAGAACCGCGCGGCCCAAATCAGCAAAGCCAAGATCTGGAGCAGCAATGCAGCGACCGCATAGACGGTCAGGCGACGCGCAAAGCGCCCCGGGGCGGGTGCCGACATGGTGCCTCCAATGCCTGCACGCGCCTAACCGCGCTGGCCCCTGACCATCGCAATCACCCGCCGCTCACCCGACAGCCGGTTGCGCAACCGACGCTCCTGATACCGCCGCTTCACCAGGTAGATCGGCCGCCCCTTGGCCTCGTCGTAAATGCGGCCGATGTACTCACCCACCACGCCCAGCCCGATCAGCTGTAAACCACCAAAGAACAGCAGCAGTGACAACAGCGACGCATAGCCCGGCACATCCACTCCCAGGATCAGCGTGCGTCCGATGATGTAGCTGCCATAGATGAACGCCACGCTTGCGATCGCCAGCCCGATGTACGTCCAGCTCCGCAGTGGCCACGTGCTGAAGCTGGTGATGCCTTCCAGCGCGAAGTTCCACAGGCGCCAACCGGAAAACTTCGACTGGCCTGCGCTGCGCGCTTCGCGCTCATACGGAACGATCACGGTGCTGAAGCCCACCCATGCAAACAGGCCTTTCATGAAGCGATGCCGCTCGGGCAGCTGCTTGAGCGCGTTGACGACGGCGCGATCCATCAGGCGGAAATCGCCAACGTTTTCCGGCAGCTTCAGGTCCGACAGCGTGTTGTGAACGCGGTAGTACGCGGCAGCGGTGACCCGCTTGAGGAAGGAATCGCAGGCGCGGCTGGCACGCTGCGCCAGCACCACCTCCGCGCCTTTCTGCCAGTGCGCCACCAGGGTGGGAATCAGCTCGGGCGGGTCCTGCAGATCGGCGTCGATCGGGACGACGGCATCACCCGCCGCCTCGTCAATGCCGGCGGTGAGCGCGGCTTCCTTGCCAAAATTGCGCGTCAGATCGATCACCCGCACGCGGTCGTCCAGCCGCGACACCGCAATCAGTTGCTCCAGCGTATCGTCCTTGCTGCCGTCGTTCACACAAACGATCTCGAATTGCGTGAACGGAATCGACTCCAGAATCGGCACGACCCGCGCAAAGAAGGCACTCAGAGCATCGCCTTCGTTGTAGAACGGCACGACCAGCGACAGCAGTTGCGTTTTCTTGTAGTCCGACATCATTGTTCTCCCCGTCCATGGCGCGCAGGCACGCGGTTGTCTTCCGCGTTGCGGGTGCGCTCAAGATGAATACGGCGCGCGATGTGCGCCAGTGCTAGCAGCAAGATGATCGGCATCCCTTGGAAGCCGATGCGGCCAATCAGAAGCATCCCGCCCAGCGGCAACAGCCAGAGCAGGATCAGCAGTTCACGTTCGCCGGGCAGCCACTCTTGCCGCCACCCGTAGGTCGCAAGCCAGGCAATGGCGAGGCCGAGGAACGCCAGGTCGTAGTCGTACAGGTAGGGGCTGGCGAGCATGCTGGCCGTCAACAACGCTGCCGCTTGCAACGCGAACGCACAGGGTCGGCTCCATGCGTAAGCGACGACCGCGCAGGCCGCTATCGCCCCGATCACTTGCAGCCCATACGCCAGGATCGCGCCACCGTGCAGCATCTTGGCCATGGCGAAGAGCGTAGGCATCCGCTCTAGATGCACCGCGCCCGATTCCACTGCTGACCGCGCAAACGCTGCGTTATGCAGGAATGCGGCGAATGACTCGGGGCCGAACACCACAAGCGCCAGCGCTGTCATGACGAGCGAGGTGGCGGCCATTGCAGCCAACGTCTTCCATGCTCGGGCGCAAACCAGTGCGACCGGCACCATCAACACGAGCTGGGGTTTCACCGTGAGCAGTGCCAGCAACATGCCAGCCGCAAGGGGCCGGGAGCGGAGCAACGTCAACGCCAAACCGGCGCACGCCGCAAACAACAGTGCGTTCTGCCCCGTCGCCATCACAACCGCAATGCCCGGAAAGGCCACGCAAGGCAACCACGCCTGCCGCCACGGCACGATCCGGCTGACGACCCAAAGGAAACACCCGACGCTCACGGCAAAGAAGACCAGCACCGCGAGCCCATACGGCAGGAAACCGAAAGGCAGCACGAAGGGCAGGAACGTCGGGGGATAGAACCACGGCAACAGCCCCTGGGTTGTCGCGACCAACGGCACCGTTGCCAGCTCCAGCTTGTGCAGTACGGCGACGTCGTAGACGGCCAGCGGATCGCCCTGCAGAACCAGTTTCGCGGCGCTCCAGAACACCAGGAAATCGCCGCCGAGCGGGAAGACGCCCTCGACCTTCAACACGCTGGCGCGGACGAACCAGATCGCAAAGTACGCGGCGTAGCACGCCAGTGCGGCCATCGAGTACACGCGCAGGCGGTCTTGGCCCAGCCAGTGGCGGCTGTGTGCGGAGAGCACACCGTGTTCTTGCGTGATATCGGCGGCGGCCATGATGCACTCACCCCCGCGTTGCCGTACGGCACGCAACACGGCGCACAACGAGCGCCATCATGGCAATCAGAACCAGCGGCGCGATCTGCGGCAGCTTCAGGTATGGATTGGCGTGCTCATAGAGCGGCAGCAGCCATGCCAGCACGAGCAGACCTCGCTCGCCGCTCGACAGGCCCGACAGGCCATCGCGCACACCGTGGCCGACCACCCCGGCAATGGCAATGCCCAGCCACGTCAGCTCGTAGTCACGCAGATAGGGCGTCGCCAGCACGGTGGCGACCGCCAATGCCGCGGCGCGCAACTCAAACGACGTGGTCCGCCGCCAGACATAGGCCATCGCGCCGGCCGCCGCCAGCGCGGTGAGAACCTGTACCGCGTAGGCGCCTGTGACGCCCGCTCCGGCCAGTCGGGCAGCTGCAATGGGCGTTGGCATGCCCCACCACAAGTCGACACCGCCCTCGATGAAGTTCGCCTGGACCCATCGCGCGTTTGCCAGGAAAGCCGGCACCGTCTGCCACCCGCAGACCAACACGCTGGCGCCAACAAACGCGGTGGTCGTCAGGAACGCGCTAACCAGCGTCTTCCATGCGCCCGAGATGATCAGAGCCAATGGAAATAGCACCGCCAACTGCGGCTTGATAGCGAGCAAGCCGATGAGCATGCCGGCAAGCACGGGCCGCCTGTTGATGCAGTGCACGGCTGCAGCCGCCACGCCCGCCGTCAACAGCGAGTTCTGACCCGCAAGAATGGTGATGAGTGTCGCCGGCGCAGCCAGCACAGGCAACCACAGTCCTTGTTGCCAGGGGGTCCGAGCCCCCACCAGCGTGGTGACCGATCTGAGATAGACATACCCCGTTCCCGACAGGAACAGCAGGTAGCCCAGGGCCAACGGCAACAACGACAGCGGCAGAACCATCAGTAGAAACGTCGGCGGATAGAGCCATGGAAGGATCAGCTCGCTGCCCTTCCCCATCGTTCCATACTCGGCAATCACTGCAGTCAACCGGCCCACGTCGTAGGCCTGCAGCGGCCCCTGTGTCAGTGCCAGATAAGAGGCCCCCCAGAACGCTGAAAAATCGGTTCCGGGGCGCGCAATCATCACATCGGTGAACCCCTTGCTTGTCCAGCCCCAGCCAAGCAGAAGCACGCAGAACAGGAACAACAGCGCGCCGCTGTAGACCCGAACCCGCGCCAGGTCGATCCAGTGGCCAGCAGCATCCACGCGCGCGGCGTCACCGCACGTGGATGACAGACGCACAGATCTCTCGCTCATGCTGCTACCTCGCGTCGGTTTCGGGTATTGCGCCACATACGATGTTTACGCGGCGCGGGATGGGGCATCGCACTTAGCAAGCTGGCTTGAGCAACGCGTGTGCACGAGACTGCTTCGCCGTATGCAAGTGTTAGCTCAGTCTTGTGCGCGTGCGCGGATAAGGCAAGGCAGCACAGGGGTCAGCGGACTTGCTGCTGCGCCACCTAGCCATCGAAATTGCGTCAACGTTTCAGCGCTGAAGCGTGCCGGCGTCTCGCGCAATGCGTTGCTGCTGCTGCGTCGGCGCATGTCGCTCTGCAACGCATCGGGCGATGGGGCCGATCAACGTTTCTGTCCGGAAACGTCGCCTCGCCATCGGCGCGCTTGCCGCGCGCACCCCGTAGAAGGCCCGGTGCAGGCCCCCAGCCGCTTGCCGGCGGATTTCCACCATCCACTACGCTACCCCTCGACCCGTCCGTTCGAATGAGGGGGGCCGTTGCTGCGTCATCCCTACGTAGCCTCATCCGAATCGACCTGTCCCGCCACGCGTTTCCCCCCGGCAACTCCGCACCCACAGAACGCCAGCGCCAGCGGCCGACCGCCCTGACCCGCCGCCACCAAACTACCCGCAAAGCCTTGCCAGACAAGGAAACGCATTGGGGGTGGCCCGCCTCTTGCCTATGCCAGTTCGCAACACACCGACACCTCAGCAATGAACGGGGAGCAGCAAGTTCAGGGGACGGTGAGACAAAACGGAATCTCCAGTTCGGATGCTCGAATTGAATAAGGGATCACAACCAATGCTTACCGACAACACGCTCATATCGCTCGCATGGGGCAACACGCAGCGCAACACCGCAAGGGGTGCGTCGCACGAGCTCCTGGGGGGAGCGCGAAAAGCCGCCGCCACCGCGCGATCGGCTCGCCGCGAGCACGAGCAGCCAGCAGCGCTGTCGCAACCTGGTCCCAGGCGGGCAGGTGACGACGGCCAGGGCTGCTGGCCGTTCCATGCGTGCGCAATCTGCGCGCCGCCGACATGACCTCCCCTCGCTCTTTTTGTTTTTTTCGACCGCGCATCACCCACTGAAGGAGATTGTCATGAGCCACCTTATCACCACGTTCAAGCAGTTTGCCCGCGACGAAGATGGCGTGACCGCCATCGAATACGGCCTGATCGCCGCCTTGATCGCAGTCGTGATCATTGCTTCGGTCAAGCTGGTCGGTACCAACTTGAGCACCGTGTTCAACAACATCGCAAACGCACTCTAGTTTGCGGATGTTCCGAGCACGCAAAAGCACGAGAGGGTTGTCGTGACTGCGGCAACCCTCGCGCACCCCAACAGACAGTAGAAGGAGATTGTGATGAAAAGCCTTAGCACGCTTCTGCACCAGTTCCTGCACGACGACGACGGTGTCACCGCCATCGAATACGGCCTGATCGCGGCGCTGATAGCCGTCGTCATCATCGCCTCGGTTCAACTCGTCGGCACGAACCTGAGCACCGTGTTTTCCAGCATTGCCGCCGCGCTCTAAGTCGGCCGCAAAAGCGACCCGCTACCAGCGCTACGCAGGAGACCAATATGCACAAGCCCAACACCCCTTGGAAGTGGCTGCGCGACGATCGGGGCGTCACGTCCATCGAGTACGCCCTGCTGGGCTCGCTCATCGCGATCGTCATTCTTGGCTCCGTCGTAGCGTTGGGCGGCGGCGTGCGCGCTCTTTACCAAATGATCGCGGCCGCCATGCCGTGATCGCTCGCCAAGCGACTTTGCAACACCTGGATCCATTGAACTGAATACACAGCCGCACCAGAGAACCCGAGGACACCATGACCGACGCCACCCTGCTCTCGCCATTGATCGGCCCCGTTGCGATGGGCGTGGCGCTGACCGCAGCGGCCATCGACGCGCAACAGCGCCGCATCCCCAACTGGTTGACGTTGGGCGCCTGGCTGGTGGCCCTGCCGTTGCAGATTGCCATGCATGGCATCGGCGAAGGCGCACTCGTGTGGGCGTGCGGCTGGCTGACAGGCTTTGCGATCTTCCTGCCGTTTTACCTGCTGCGCGGTATGGCCGCTGGCGACGTCAAGCTCATGGCTGCCGTGGGCGCCTGGCTTGGTGCATCCATGGCGCTGGAAATTGCACTGGCCACATTCGTGATCGGCGGCGTGTGGGCGCTGGCCCTCACCCTCCAGCGCAAGCGCATGGGGCAGTTGCGCCGGAATCTGCAGAGCATTTTGTTGACCTGGGGGCAGGTCGGCCGCGAAGGCGGCGCCGCCAAACCAGAAGCCGACGCCGCAGTCGACACATCAGCGTCCGTGGGCTCGCTGCCGTATGGCGTGGCGATAGCCGCCGGCACGATCGCTGTCTTGTTTGCATCGACCTGATGCGCACGATTCGCTCACTTCGACGCGCACCTCGTATCCACTCAGCCAAACGGTGATGAAGATGAATGGGGACCAAATGATCGAGCGCAGTGAAACCGGGCACGCACCGCGAGTGCTCGAGCCTGTGCCATCGCCTAGCGGGGCGGATGCCGCCTGGCGCGAGCCTGCTGCGCCTTGGCACATCCTGCCGCGCACCGTGGCCGAGACCGGCCTAGATATCTCGCTGCTGCTCAGCCTGCTCATGAAAGTGGCCTACCTGCATCGCAGCGCCACACTGGTCATGCTGATGGACACACTCAAACTGCCCGCCATGGTCCTCAATGAAGTGGCTGCCTACGCTGTGCGCGAGCGCATGCTGGAAGTCGCCCACCGTGGCGCCAACGACCTGGACGTGCGCTTTCACCTGACAGACGCCGGTTACACCCGGGCCGCCGAGTTCACCGCGCGCTGCAGCTACGTCGGCGCCGCGCCGGTCACGCTGGAGACCTACGTCACGGCCATTCAGCGCCACTCCATCCAGTTGACCTCGGTGTCCAAGGCCGATGTCACCAGTGTCTTCAGCACATTCGTCATGCCGCCGGACCTGCTCGACGACGTGGGCGTAGCGC
>Ga0182007_10002033_pt1 | contig 10404 bp, 9 predicted proteins | sample Sormic07211113_1_FD_123023 | JGI IMG/M metagenome (GOLD analysis project Ga0182007, IMG submission 123023) | Rhizosphere microbial communities from Sorghum bicolor, Mead, Nebraska, USA - 072115-113_1 MetaG | ecosystem: Host-associated > Plants > Roots > Rhizosphere | place: USA: Nebraska... | reverse complement strand
GGTCCAGGTGCCGATCAACTCTTCGTAATGCTCGAAAAAACCGGGTCTGCGGGGCAGCTTGGAGGTCATCACGGCGCGCTGTGGGAACGGGGCGTGAATAATAATGCTTCCTATTAAGGAGAAGCAAACGGATTGCGGTGCCTGTCGTCTGTAGGCTTTCAAAAAAAATGACAAAAATGGCAAATAAATGATCCAGACTGGCTCATTAACTAATTGTTTTTCTAAAGTAATTCACCGACTGAAATGCGAAAAAACAGGCGAAAGCATGCTCATGCAGCTTGCTGGAAAGGGGTTTTCAGCACTGTTGAGGATCTACAAAAATTCCCCATCTGGGCTAAACGGCTGCTCTTGGATAAGTAGCGAAAATTTATGTGAACTGCACACTGCACATTCGCACATCGATAAATACTTAATAAAAACCTGCCCAACACTTACTTATAAAATTCCTTCTGCAAAAAATAAATCTCACGCCCTCAAAATAATTATTGTCATCGCGAATTTTATTGAATTAAGATCCGGCCTTATCGGCGACTTGTTGCCGAGGTCTCCTTGACCCCTGACTCCACAACAAAAAAATTGTCGTGCGAAGTCGCTCAGATTTTTCATTTATTATGTTAAGTGTGTTGTTGCTATTGATTACCGCGAGTTTAGACGGGTCAACGATTTCCGACAGTCTAGGTCAAAACAGCGACAGCGCCAGCACCGCTAGGCTTAGATTGTGGATCTGAAGATTTATATTCAACTTCCTTTTTCTTGGATGTGCTCAGTCCACCAGCACTTTTCGCAGTTCCCCCTCAAGATGCTTGACGGCTGCATCGACGTTAGGTAGTAAAGTCTTATCGAGAGATCGGTAGCCACACACATGCCGGTACAACATCACATCTTTGGACATCCGATCTACATTGCGCCAGTATGGAAGTGCCTCCATAGCAGCCTCGCGGGCGCGCACAAAGCGCATAGTGCTCGAACCATTATAGGGTGTTGAGTGCAGATCTCTGCATATCCGGAAGAGTTTGAGGTCATTGGTACCGACCCAGTTATCAAGTGAAAACACTCCCACGTCCGTTCTGATCGTCGCGCCAAAATCTTCCGACAAATTGGCTCCGCTGAGCCAGTGCAAATCCATGGCACCGTTAAAGGCCGCTCGTTTGCACTTGCTGACAGTGGGCTGCAGCTTCGTAAAGTTTTCCTTTATAGCCGCTCTCCTTAATCGCACTTCATCAGGGAGCCTGTCTATGCCGACATGTGAAATTTCCCAGAACGCATACTTGGCGATCTCTAGCTCAAAGGCACTGATCAGATCCAGCATGCCAGCCATACTGTGGAGATAAGCCTCAAACCTTTCTTCGGGACTCAATGACGGATACGTTCGTCGGATATTCTGCATTTGCAAGAGAGCAACGTAAGGTAGACCGTATACACATCTCGCCCCCTCGCTCAACTCAGTGAATTCCACCCAACGATCTGTGGACTCGTCATCAAACTCTCTGTGTGAGGCCTCAACATCGTCTCTGTGCTCAGGCCAAAAGGTTGAACAAAAGTTTTCGTATGCCCACTTAGCCCTTGCAACACGATTCCCAGGCATCTCATGTGTCCCCATTGCGGTAAGGGCAACACCAGGTGAACGCTGTAGAAACTCAACCAGAGGGAGAAGTCCAACTGCTTCGGCCGCTGCCCGGGACGGCTTGACTGGCAGCATCTCCATTCTCTGCAGGGTGCAATTATCCAAGCCAATCTGGACGATACGCCCCTGTCTCAGCATGTCCTGTGCATACTGAGTGGTAAGGACACGGTGATCTTCCAGAGGGTCACGGCATGGCTTTATAAAATGAATGACTGACCTTTCGCTCAATTATCAACTCTCTTAAAGATACATAGTACGCAGCCGGACCGTGGCAGTGGGAATCGACCTACCATGTGAGAAACGCTCCCGCCCCTCGAAGACGCAATCGAGTGGTGCGAGAAAGATCCAGCCTGGTGCCAAGCCCGTGCACCTCAAAACTGAGTGAGTTAGGCCTTGCCACCCACATGATCTAACAATCGTACTGAGGGCGAATTGAGGCAGTGAGTGAAGTCCCCGTCGCGTGGGCAAAGACTGCAAGCTTTTCGCACTATCTCCCATGGCACTTCTTGAACTTCACCCCGGACCCACATGGACACGGCTCATTGCGGCCTACGGCCCTCATCATTGGCTTAACCGAAAGGCGCATGCTTTCACGGATTATGTGCCCGATATAGGCGGTTTGGTGCTCAATTTCTTTCCGCTGGTGCTCCTCTAATCCTTCATGGTAAGGCTGCAAACGTTCCATTTCAGAGACTGCGCCCCGATGGTCACCTGACAGCGCCAGTATCACTGCGTACTGGCTTCTGACCTGAACCATCCTGCCGATTAGGCCTGCCTGCATCACAACAGGCAGAACCTGCTGTTCCATGACCTCTTTGGCACCCACGTAATCCTTGAAGCCTACAAGCACGTCCGCCAAATCCTGGCCGACCCGGACAACTGACTCGTAGCCCTGAACCATGTGAAAGAACTTCATCGCGTGGAGCCGATGCAGAGGTGCTCGCAGCCCTTGAGCCTCCCGGGCCATGGCATACACCTCTAGAGCATCGGCAAGGTGCTTGATGTGCTCGTGGACATCTGGTGGTCGCTTGATGACCTCCCAGAGCACATCTGGGTTCTTGCCCATGACATCCTTAGGGGGCAGCCCCAGGATTTCAAAGTATTCACCAGCTACTTTTTCGCACAGTGCTTCGGCTTGCTTGTGGCGCTTCAACTTCAATAGAGCGACCGCGTGGTTGTAGTCAAATACCCTTTGGTGATCCGCGTCAGGGATCTTGGGCGTGGCGTACGCTACTGCCTGCCTCACCTCGTCCCCCCGACCTTGGTCAGAGGCAAACAGTATTTTTCGCATCGCCCACGCGAGCTGTTCGCGAACCTCGAATCCGTGCTCGTTGAGAAGCTTCTCCATCGCGAGCAAGGAACCAGCCACCTCATCGAAGCGCCCTTCTCGCATGTTGGAAAACACAAGCCCATCAAGTGCCCAGAAAGCTTGGTGGGGATTCAGATCACCAGACTCAAGCGCATGCTTCAAGCTTGAGGTGATGTCCACGGATATCCCCATCTCGTAGAACAGTTCTTCGCCAGCCAGCCCAATGAGCGTCATCACGTCGTTGAGCCTGATGAACACCCGAGTCAGAAGTGAAAACCGCGAGGTGTCACGGTTTTTCTCCAGGCCCTGGATCAGCAATTCCTTCAACGTCAGCAAGGCGGTAGTAACCGCGGGCTCACCCATGAGCTCCAAGTGGCGTAGGCCTAGAGCACGGACGGCATCATGGACTTTGAGTGTTTTGGCGCCAAACACCTCAACTGTCCCCGTGGCCTGGATTTTCTTGATTGCCGCAGCTGCGCCACCCGGTGACAGCTTGAGGGTGGCTTGGAGCAGGCGAACAACTTCTTCTTGCGTTAACCCGGTGTCGGCCAAGCTGACGACTGCTAATGCATTCTGCGTAACTGCATCATAACCGTCGTAAACACGCGCCAGGATAATCTCCTGAGCGGTCTCAGCGACGTTAGCCTGCTGGGCAAGGTCAACGCAGAGCGTTTCAATGTTTCCATCGTATTCAGCCTTGGCAACCGCAATGGCACTGTCGACGTACAGCGGGAGACCACCAGAATAGGCCCGGAGCTGTTCGAGTGCCTGAGGACTGCCGTAAGCGCCCGCGCTATTGGCAACCTGAGCAACCGTATCGAGATCCCAGCCCTGCAAAGTCTCACGACGCAACGCCATGACGGCTTCGAGTTCACGTACATTTTCATGAGGCTGGCAAAGAAGAATGAAGCGAATGTGCCGAGTCGCGTTCAAGAGATCGCGGATGTTCGCTGTAGGTACACGATGGGCGTTGTCGACAACAACAACCAGAGGCGCCTCAGCCTGCTCCAGGAACCTGTCGAACGACCGAATCGCCTCGTAGCCACTCGCCCCTGGCAACAGTATCTTCCGAATACCATCTGGGTCTCGCTTCATGTATTTGGAGGCGAGCTCCCGCACAATCGAGCTTGCGAGAGCGGGCCCTGGTAGGTCACCTACATCGTAATAAGCGCATGATTCAGGACTGTGCAGAGCAGCATGAGCAGCCCAGGTGGTCTTACCAGCACCGGACAACCCACAGATTATGCGCACTCGCTCCGCTGAAGAGAGCTCAGGCTCATTCTGTTGCGGCCTGTAAGAGGGAGGCGGAGTTGGAAAGTCCTGCAGTTGCACAATCAACTGCTCAAAAAGGCCCGGCAACTCTGAGGTGTGAAAAACATGCCGAGCGTTTCCGTCCCCAGCAGCACACGCGAGCATCACCAAGCCCGCCATCTTCCAGGTCAGGGAGGAAGGCGATAGCAGCGAAAAATTCAGCTTTTCAGCCTCTGCCGTACACCACTGAGCAGCCTCCTCCAGAGATGTCCAGGCAGGAGGAAGGCAATCTGGGCGCAACGCGTTTGAACCGGGGGAAAGGTAGAGCAAGTCAGCAGGCGTCTTCTGCTGGTTAACCTCAGACCGGAGGGTTTCCCCTAACACTTGGTTCGCGACGATGACGAATTGGGCTACACCAGGCCGCCGCCCTGCCTCATGCTCCTGCTTGAGGAGCGCGAAGCGATCCAGCGCCCCAGAAACGTCAACCGGCATAATTGGTTTCGAGCGCGTTTTTACCTGGACGTACACCTGGCCGGCTTCAGTGTTGAGCTCCACATCCTCGTCCCGCTCGACCAGCACTTCACGTACGCCGGAAGATTGTGCCAGGAGTAGGCAGCCCACAGCATACAAATGCTGATAAAGAAAGCCCTTATGAACAGACTCAATGCGCTTAAGCTGTACCGGGTCTAGTACGTCGTCGTGAGGGGTCTGGTCATTCGGTTGCATGGCAATTCCATTTGGCATGGGGTAGAGAAGCTCTGCGCAAGAAGTATTGGCTAGGCGACAGCGGGCGCTGCAGCCATTGTTGGTGACCGATAGAGGCAGGCGGTACCGGCCCCCCTTCTCTAACCAAATCACCGCTAAAGTGCCTCAAGCGACAGCAGCAGCTTTCTGATTTCAGAAAATTGGTCTGACCCCAGGATGTCGTAGTCCCCAACACTGCTAAGTCTATAGACATCGCGGGCCTTTTTGATCCGATCAAGAAGCGGAAGGATCTGACTTGATGCCAGCTCCAGAAAATCGTTGATGTCAGCCCTCGACCGGGGAATTTTGTAGCCCTTAGGGGCGCTGGCGATGATCACTTCAGCATCACGTAATTTCGCGATCCCACTGGATCTGATCTTCTGCTCGGAGAGCCCTTGGAAGCCCCTATCAGCAAGATGCTTGGCGATGTCCCCGGTAGGGACGTATTCGTCGCCGACGAATTCGCTTCTGAAGCGCAGGTAGTCCAGGATGCAGAGCTGAAGGCGCTCATCCTCGTCGGGATGCTTGCCCACCTTGGTGAGGAATTTATCCGCCTGCTTTAGCGCCTGCTGATGAACACGATGGTCTGCATACGCTGATTCATCCATGGGAGGAGGAATCAGCGACTGGTAGCGCGGCGGCCATTCCAGGAGACCGATCGTGCGGTTGCGCAAGATGTTCTTGTACACCTCAACGACCTCGCCGCTAGCCTTCCCCTCGTAGATATGGGCGACTGTGCCGGCGAAGAAATCTGCAACCTGGATCAAAACATCGTCCTTGCTGCTTTTAGTCGTGAATGCCGAGTCACGAAAGAGATCGCCCGAGTATCGCTCTGCAACATACTTCCTCAGGCTGGCCTGGAACTCCGGGCCACCATGCTCATCGACAGTCAGGTGCAGATCCGGGCAATGGTCGAACAGGCGCGAATACAAGAGATTATTCACGTGCTTGATGAAGGACTTTTTGAATTGCAGGCCACCGTCTTGATAGACCCGGCTTTTATCGACGATGGTGAAATATAGCTTGAGCGGCAGCTCGGCAAGATCCACCAAAATCCTTTTGCGGCGATCCGCGTCCTTAGATTTAAGCCTGCTGGACTTGATCTCCCCAGACTGGAAGTGCCTGGTTCTCACTCCGCCAGCAAGCTCGTAAGCCCGAGGCAGATCCCTCTCGGCAATGATGATCGAGCACACCACGAAAAAACCTGAGCTACCCGATTTGGAGATATCCAGGTCGTGATTGCCCGACTCATCGACAAATGCGAACGTCCTTCCCACGCAGCTACTCCGTCATCCCAAGCGCATAGCGCTGCCAAGGCATGTCCCCTGGCCGCCAACTGGTGCCTGGAAAGCTAACCCATCAAGTCCTATACCTGCCACGCTGATAGCTTTATGCCACAATACCGGCAGCTACGCGAGAGCCGGTACAGGGCATGACCATCCACGGTTTGATGGCGATGCACCCTGTTGCAGCCCTGTGCTAAAGAGTGGTCGAGACGTAGAGTGCCGAAGCTGAAGGATCAGGGAGTTGAAGGTTGAGATGACGCATAGAGTTTTGGATTGGCGCAACCGACGCGCATGGTTACAACACATCCGGTCATACGCAAAACCGCTGCTGACGCCGAAACTAGTAGCGGTACTGGAGCGGCGCAGGCCCCAGTGCTGGTCGGACGTCATGGACTGGCTCCCGGATCACCATGACCTGGTGCCTGAATTCTGCGACCGGATGTCCTCGTATTACACACATTTCAAAGCTTTTCATGGTTGCCGCCCAGAGTCGCTTTCGAGCTACTACGACTATGGGCTTCGGGGACAAAACGCCGACTCGATCATCAAGAAATTTCGACAGCTTTTTGCAGATCTCCCGCCGGCCAGCCTCGACCGGGCCATCGAGAAGATGAAGCACCGTGAGTTAAGTGAACGGGGCAAGACTTGGCTGTCCGGGGATGACCGCCAGATGGTTAGGGACTTCGGTCACTACATCATCAACGGCAGCGAGTACCTCCTGGCACTGGCGGCGAAGCTGAGCGGAGGACATTACGAGGAGGATTACAGGCTCCGGTTGCGGACAATTGGCATTCCGACCGTACTGGAGGTCGACATTCCCATCGAGCTCATTCCACCAGCGCAGAAGCTGGAAGTAGCGAAAATGATACTGTCGGAATGGGGGCAGCTTCGGACAAAACACCCTTTGGGGATGTCGTCGTCACCGTGCTACGTAGTGCGCTCAGACATTCCTGCAGAGTGCATCAAAGCGCATTACCATCCGGCAAGGATTCGGGACTTCCATCACTGCATCCCTACCTACGTCAACAAGACAGTGCGATGTGATCACTGCCCACCAGCCTCCGAACCTGCTTAGGCCCGAGCCTCAATCCGCGCACAGATCTTGGCCCCGGCGTTCTAGGCAGACATTCAGAGCCTACTTGCCTGAGTAGGTCTGGTCGTGAAGGAAGACAATAGCCGACGCCGTCATGTTCATCGCATACCTGGCAACATGCTCAGACACCGCCTTCGCGTTTTCTCCTGCGCCATGAGCCGACCCCAGCTTGTTGCGCAGCGTGCCGACGATCAAAAGCGGTGACTCCCAAAAACTCTCCATTTGGGTCTGTCCCATGATGGTTTTCAAAAGCCTGGAGGTGGTATCGCCCTGGGCATATCCGAAGCCTTTCTGGCCGCAAATTACTTTCATGACGCTCTCGTAGCTAGAGTTGCATTTGGTCACGCAGTCACCAAACTTCTGGTGCCTGTAGTCCTCAAGCGCCGCAAGAAACTCGGCGTTGGCATGGCGAAATGCAGGTTGGCGTAGCAACTGTAGCGCCGGCTCAATAGCCGTCTCGTGGATCACCTGGCTGTCTTTGGGGATCACTTTGGATTCTTCAAGAAGCCTGATTCTCTGGCTGCGGAAGTCGTCGCTCTGCCAAGGCTCCCAGACCTGTTTGGTGACAAAGTAAGGCAAGTCATCGATGCTCAAGAACTCGTTCAGTCGAGCCACCACCTCCTCCTGTCGCCCGCTCAGGCACATGTGAGCGTCTGTCTGCACGATGTACTCCACTGCATCGAGAAAGTGGGCATCGCTGCACGTGGAAAGGAACTCCAAGGTATCGTCCTGTAGAGACAGGCCCTGACGTTGACTCAAAGAGACTCGGCCCACCAAGTAGGTCAGTTTTGCGTGAAGATGCTCAAGGGCCGGGAGAAGGCTCCCGTCGCCAGCGTCACGTAGCAGCATGAGCGTGCGTTGCCTGAACCCTGGGGTCAGCGGCTTTCTGACTGCCGCCTGGTTTTCCTTCCTGCGGGAAAAAACGTTGAAAATATTCCCTATCACATCATCTTCCTGCTGCTAGTTAACTGAGGATCGTACTGCTCGCCCGGCAACCGTACCTACCAGACAGCTAGGTCTATCAGGGAATGTTCAACAGGTGCAGAACCATCTACCGACCGCCTCTACGCGATCGACCCAAACCCCGGCCACCTAGCACCTAGCTACGGCGCTCACTTGACGATTAGCGTCTCTTCACCAGTATTAGGGTCACGAGACCACTTAATGTCGCAAGGGTCATCATTTCCGACTTCGCGGAATAACGAAATCACCTCATCAATACTGATGAAGTACAAGTGTTTGTCTTTGTCGAGATCCGAGCTGAAAAATGCTCCGTACAGTCCACCATCCTCGGACTGACAGGGCGCGAAGACGAAGCTATGAATGATCCGCCCGCAAACAAACAACACGTCTCGCACCTCGTGGCCACCCTTGGAGAGGTCATAGAGCTCATCAAGCCGGTGGTTGTTACGCCATGTCACGCGCTTCAGATTTGAGTGCTTACGAAGGGGAATAGAAAGGCTGCGGGTCTTGTCTGTGATCTTGGCAGGGGCCTCTAGGAGCTTCCTGACGGAGTAGAAGCCAATAAAGATGTCGCGCTCCACTTGGGCAAATTCTTCGTCGGACAGGTCATTGGACACCTTGAAGTGCCCAAGACGATCTGCCATTTCCAACAGCGGTTGCTTCCAATGCCAGCTCTCCCAGATCATCTTGTGAATCCTTTTAGTCAGGCAACCAGGCCAGAGAAGCGACATGGCCTCACATTGACGGCGATGCCGTAATCAAGATGTTTACACCCCAAGGGCACTTAGCCCCCATTATCGCCGGCACACATGCTAAAGCCCTAAGTCCGAGGCGAAGAAGTCGTCTCGAATCACCGAATTCGCATGGCCATCCGTGATCAATCGCCACTGCAAATGCCGAACGATATGCCAGCGAAGCTGATACTTGCCGAAGCATTACTATAGCCGGCAGGGGTATCTCCTTACAGTCCAGTTTTATGGCTGCTTGTAATCTGCGCAGCGGAGATCTAATTGAGATCCTGCCGGAGTATCGCTACGTAGAGCTTGGCATCTACGTGGTCCATCCAAGTCGCAAACATTTGCCGTCAAAAGCGCGAGTGCTGATTGGCTTCCTGACCGAGCGCTTCGCGAGCCCCTGGAACAATTAGAACCCGCTAAGTCAGAGCTGACGAAGATGAGAGTGCTTCACCGGACACTTCACGCCGATGCGTTGCAGGCGTATTTGAACGTCGAGCAGCTCTTCGTCAGTGGTCAGCGGATGCACTCGGACTTCATGAATAGCTCGCGCGAAATCGAAATCGAGAACAAGGCCACCGGCACCCTTTCTTCGAATGACAGTTAGGCTCTGTACGAAATCAGCCGAAATCAATTTGAATTCCACAACCGTTGAGATTCAGTACAGTCCGCGACCATCAAAGGCAGGAGCCCACGATGGCCAAACGGTACGAACTCCCCGACGCAGCCTGGGATTTGGTTGCAGATATCTTCAACGAACCCCGCCGTAGCGGGCGCCCGCGAACAGATGATCGCTTGATGCTCAACGGTGTACTTTGGGTGCTCTGCTCGGGCGCCGCCTGGCGCGATATGCCCGAGCGCTTCGGCCCCTGGTCAACGGTGTATCAGCGCTTTCGTGATTGGCGCAATCGCGGAGCGTTTGACCAAATGCTCAAGCGGCTTCACATCAAGCTCAACGAGCAAGGGTTAATCGATCTGGAGACCTGGATGATTGACTCCACCGCAGTACGAGCAACCCGGGCCTCTTCTGGTGCCGGGAAAAAAGGGGGCCTGAAGAACCGCAAGACCACGCGCTCGGGCGCAGCCGGGGCGGCCTGACCACCAAGATCCACATGCTCTGCGATGCCAACGGCGTCGCGCTGAAGTTTCTATTATCGGGCGGACAGGCTAGCGATATCGCTTACGCCCAGCCCTTGCTCGATGAAGCGTACATACCCAGCTTGCGCGGTCGCCCGCGCAAGCGCTGCCGATGGTTGTTGGCGGACAAAGGCTATGACGCCGAAGCGCTGCGTCGCTACTGCGACCGGTATCGGATGCAGCCGGTGATTCCTCTGCGCAGCATGAAACGCAAACCGAAACCGGGGCTGCCGAGGCTGTTTGACCGTCCCAAGTACCGGCAG
>Ga0182007_10002032_pt1 | contig 10405 bp, 11 predicted proteins | sample Sormic07211113_1_FD_123023 | JGI IMG/M metagenome (GOLD analysis project Ga0182007, IMG submission 123023) | Rhizosphere microbial communities from Sorghum bicolor, Mead, Nebraska, USA - 072115-113_1 MetaG | ecosystem: Host-associated > Plants > Roots > Rhizosphere | place: USA: Nebraska... | reverse complement strand
TTCGTTCGTCAAGCAGTCCGCGCAGATGAACTTCAAACCGAAGGTCGCGACTGTCGCCAAGGCCCTGCTCTTCCCTGGCGGGGTCGCCGCGCTCGGGCCGCGCGCCGATGGCATGTCCACCGAGATCTGGTGGACGCCCGCCTATCCGTTCAAGTCGAGCCTCACTGGCCAGACGGCCAGGCAATTCGCCGATGCCTACACCGCCGCCACGAAGCGCGAGTGGACCCAGCCGATGGGCGTCGTCCATGAGCTGTTCGAGGCGGGCATCCAGGCGCTCAAGGCCAGCGGCAATCCCAAGGACCCGGTCAAGGTGGCCGACGCCGTGCGCGTGATGAAACACGACACCATCATCGGCAGGCTCGACTTCACGTCGAGCGGCATCAAGAACGTCTCCAAGATGCGTGTCGTCGGCGGCCAGTGGCGGGTGAACGCGGCAGGCAAGCCGGAGCTCTTCATCACGAACAACAAGACCGCGCCGGAGATTCCCGTGCAGCGCAAGTTCGAACTCCTGAAGCTGGGCTGAGGAGCTGCCATGCTGCTCGAACTGCGTGACGCAACCAAGCGCTACGGCGACATGGTCATCATCCCGAAGCTCTCGCTTTCCGTCGAGGAGGGCGAATTCATCGGCGTGATCGGCCCCAACGGCGCCGGCAAGAGCACGATGTTCGGGCTCATTTCCGGCAGCACGCGCTGTGACGGCGGCAGCGTCTTTCTCGATGGCATGGACGTCACCACGCTGGATGCGGCGCAGCGTTGCCGCGCGGGCATCGGGCGCACCTTCCAGATTCCGCAGCCGTTCGAAGGCATGACCGCCTACGAGAACGCCCTGGTCGCCGCGAGCTTCGGCAGCAGCGGGAACGGGAGTGCCGCACAGGCCCTGGCGGTGGATGCGATCGAACGCTGCGGCCTCGCGCCGGTCGCGGACAAGCTGGCAGGCACGCTCACGCTGCTTCAGCGAAAGCGCCTCGAGCTTGCGCGTGCGATTGCCACGCAGCCGCGCCTCTTGTTGCTCGACGAGGTGGCCGGAGGCCTGACCGACGGCGAGATGCAGCAATTGCTGCAGCTGATCGTCACGATCCATCAAAGCGGCGTCACCATTCTCTGGATCGAGCACCTGGTGCACGCGCTGGTCTCGGCGGCGGACCGTCTCGTGGTGCTTGCCAGCGGCGCCGTCATCTGCGACGGCGATCCCGGATCGGTCATGGGCGACCAGACCGTGCGGGACACGTACCTCGGCTCCGACATCGGCGAGGAGGTCGACCATGCTGCGCACTGACCGTCTCGATGCGTACTACGGCCTGTTCCAGGCGCTGTTCGGCTTCACGTTCGAGGTCAGGCCAGGTGAAACCGTCGCCCTGATCGGATCGAACGGGGCGGGCAAATCGACGCTGCTTCGTTCGATCGTCGGTTCGGTGCGCACTCGCCCGGACGGGGTCCTGCTCGACGGCCGGCCCGTGGGCGGGGAGCCGGAGCGCAAGCAGCTCGATCGCGGCATTGCACTGGTGCCCGAAGGCCGGCGGCTGTTTCCCAGCCTGACGGTCCGCGAAAACCTTCAGCTGGCGATGCGCAACGGCCGCAAGGGGCCATGGACCGTCGAGCGCCTGATGAAGGAGTTTCCGGTGATGGAGGCATTCCAGCACCGTCCCGCGACGGCGTTGTCGGGCGGCCAGCAGCAGCTCGTGGCTCTTTCGCGCGCGCTGGTCTGCAATCCCGACTACCTGCTGTGCGACGAGATCTCGCTGGGCCTCTCGCCGGTCGCCGTCAACGAAGTCTATGAACTCCTGGGCCGTGCACGCAGGGACGGGCTGGCGGTCGTGCTGGTGGAACAGAACGTGAAGCGCGCGCTTTCCGAGTCCGACCGCTTCTATTGCATCCAGAAAGGCCGCGTGGTGCTGGAAGGCAGCTCCGAACACGCGGACCACGCGCAAGTTGCCCAGGCCTACTTTGGAATCTGACATGCAAGCACTACTCGAAACCATCGCAGGCGGGCTGATGCTCGGCGCGCTCTATGCCCTCTTCGGGCTGGGCCTCAGCCTGAGCCTCGGCGTGATGAAGATGATCAACATCGCGCATGGCGACCTGATCGTCCTGGGCGCCTACCTGTGCAGCACGGTGATGCAGCTCCTGGGCACAGGTCCGTTCATCTCGTTGCTCGCCGTGGTCCCGATGATGTTCGTCATCGGCTATGTGCTGCAGAGGGTCCTGCTCAATCGCGTGGTGGGCAGGGGAGCGCTTTCGCCGCTGCTGCTGACCTTCGGGCTCTCGATCGTCCTGCAGAACCTCCTGCAGGAGGTCTATACGGCCGATACGCGCAGCCTCCAGGCCGGCGAGTTCGCCCTGCAGGGATTCGACCTGGGCGGGGTGTCCATAGGCCTGCTGCCGCTCGTCTCGACGTTGATCAGTGTGGCCATCTTCGCGGGCACCAGCTGGTTGATCGGCCACTCGCATCTGGGCCGGCAGGCGCGCGCCGTCGCGGACGACCCCGGCACCGCGCGGCTGGTCGGCGTCAACGACCGCAACTTCTTCGCACTGGTCACCGGCTTCGTCCTCGCCGTGATCGCGCTGGCGTCGGTGATGTACGGCATCAGAACGCCGTTTTCGCCCACGGCGGGGCCCGAGCGCCTGCTGTACTCGTTCGAGGCCGTCGTGCTCGGCGGCCTCGGCAATGTCTGGGGTACGTTCGTCGGTGGCTTGATCATCGGCGTGGCGCAGCTCCTTGGTGCCAAGGTGTCGTCGGGCCTCGGCCCGTTCTTCGGACACCTCGTCTTCCTGATCGCGTTGCTGGCCCGTCCGCAAGGGCTTTTCGGAAAGGGTTCGCGATGAACTCGATCGCACTGATGAATGGGACCCGGCCGCGCAAAGCGGGCAGGGCGGTAGTTGGCGTCGTGTTGCTCGCCGTGCTGGGCGCCCTGGCCTTGGCACCGTGGTTCACCAGCTTCGCGACCCAACGTCTCCTCGTGGAAGTCTTCACCGTCTTCGCGATGGCACTGGCCTGGAACCTGCTCGCAGGCTACGGCGGGCTGGTCGTCGTGGGGCACCAGATGTTTGTCGGCGTGGGGGCCTATGCCCTTTTCGCCCTGTCCAACAGGTTGGGAATCAACCCTTGGATCATGCTGCCGCTCGCGACGGCGGCGACCGCACTCTTCGCATTGCTGAGCGCGCTGCCGATGTTTCGGCTCAGCGGCGCGCATTTCGCGGTGGGAACATGGGTGCTCGCGGAGATGCTGCGGATCCTGACGCTCAACAACGAATGGCTGGGAGCAGGGGGCGGTATGCCGCTCGAGGCGCTCGGGAGCTTCGATCGTTGGACGCGCAACGCGGGTGTCTATTGGTCCGCGCTCATCACCGGCGTCGGCGCGCTCTTCATCGCCCGCCTGATGCTCAGGGGCAAGCTGGGCCTGGCGCTGATGAGCGTGAGGGACTCGGAGGCCGCTGCGGCCGCATCCGGCGTTTCGATCCAGCGGGCCAAGCTCGCGCTGTGGGTCATCGCCGGCTCCATCACCGGGCTCGCGGGAGCAGTGGCCTACATGAACACGCTGCAGGTGACGCCGGATGCGACCTTCTCGTTGAATTGGTCCGCTGCAGCCATCTTCATTGCAGTCCTGGGCGGTATCGGGACACTGGAAGGCCCGATCCTGGGAACGATCCTTTACTTCCTCTTGCGTGAGTCCTTCGCCAGCTACGGCTCGTGGTACTTCATTGGCCTCGGGTCGCTGGCCATCGTCACCATGGTGTTCGCACCCGGCGGCGCCTGGAGCCTCGTCACCCGGCGATGGGTCATCGATCCTTTTGGCGTGCGACGCGACATGCCTCGCCGCTGACCTCATCCCCTTCAGTTCACTTCCGGTCAAGGAAATCCAGATGTCCGAAACAGCATTCAAGGTCGCCGTCGTCCAGGCTTCCCCGGTCTTTCTCGACGCGAGGGCGTCAACGGAAAAAGCCATCGACCTCATTGCCGAAGCAGGCGCAAACGGCGCCAAGCTCGTGGCCTTTCCCGAAGTTTTCATCCCGGGCTATCCGTGGTGGCTGTGGCTCGGAACGCCTGCATGGGGGATGCAGTTCGTCTCCAGATACCACGCAAATTCGCTCCGGTCCGACGGACCGGAACTCGCGGCAATCGCCGCGGCTGCCAAGAGGTCGGACATCAATGTAGTGATCGGTTTTTCCGAGATCGAGGGTGGATCCTTGTACCTCAGCCAAGCGCTCATCAGTGACAAGGGCGAGATGGTGTTCAAGCGCCGAAAGCTGAAACCCACGCACGTCGAGCGCACGTTGTTCGGCGAGGGTGACGGATCGGACTTCCAGGTCGCCGACAGCAGCGTTGGCCGGCTGGGTGCGTTGTGTTGCGCGGAGCACATCCAACCGCTCTCCAAGTACGCGATGTACTCGATGCACGAGCAAGTGCACGTCGCTTCCTGGCCGTCGTTCACGCTGTACCGCGGCAAGGCCTTTGCGCTTGGCCATGAGGTCAACCTCTCCGCCAGTCAGATCTACGCGCTGGAAGGGGGCTGCTACGTGCTACACGCGAGTGCGGTCACCGGACAAGACATGTTCGACGTGTTGTGCGATACGCCTGAGCGAGCGGAGCTGCTCAATGCCGACGGAGCCAAGCCAGGTGGCGGTTACTCGATGATCTTCGGACCGGATGGACAGCCATTGGTGGCACACATGCCTCAGGACCAGGAGGGCCTGCTCTACGCAGACATCGATCTCGCCAACATTGCCGTGGCCAAGGCGGCTTACGACCCATCGGGCCACTACGCTCGCGGCGACGTCGTGCGCCTCATGGTCAACAAGAATCCGCGCCGGACCTGCGTCAATTTTGGGGAAGGCGTTACCGACGGAGCCCAATGGACAGAAGCAAAGGCCGATTGAGAAAGGGTCGATAAGCCGCCCTACGTTCACGACTGGCGGCGCGGTCGCACCGGCGCGGGCGCTTCCAAGACCATCGGAACTTCGCTGCAAGAATCAGCGCCGGAGTTTGTTGCGCTGTCACTGCCTTCATCGCCGCCGCCCCAGCACCGGCGCCGGCTGTCGCTCCCGAGGAGATCCGTCTCGAGTTCAAGCGTGGGGCGATGGCCGTAAGTGTGACGTGGCCTATCAACCGAACCAGCCCCAACCTCCATGACAACCAGAAGCAGTATTCGGACTGCCGCGCAGCCCTGGGCAACGGCCTGCCGATCCTGTGGTGGCAGACGCCGATGGGCGTGCCTTCCGATACGCCTGGCGGCACCGACCAGCACTACCGCGACAACCACGTCGACTACATGCTGACCCACGCCCAGGAGTACGGCGACATGCACACCATCGGGATCGTCTTCAGCGCTGGCGGCGGTCACCAGACCTCGATCAGCACAGACGGGGGCCAGTTCGCGCGCCTCTCGGCGCAGTATCTCGCGCGAGGCGGCGCTGCGTTGAAGTAGCCGGTTCCGATCTTCCTATCGCGCCGAGGCACCGCCATCGACCGGGATGACCGTCCCGGTCATGTAGCTGGAAGCGGGTGAGGCCAGCAGCAGGGCCAGTCCCTTGATCTCGTCGGCCTGGGCTACGCGGCCGAGGGGAATGTGGGTCCGCATGCGCTCGGCCGACTCGGGAAGACGCAGGCGGCCGCCGTTGATGTTCGTGGCGAAGGGGCCGGGTGCAATGGCGTTCACCAGCACGTTGTGCGGTGCCAGTTCGATGGCGGCCTGCCTGACCAGGTTGTTCGCCGCCGCCTTGGAGGCGACGTAGGCGTATCCCGAAAGCGATTCCGAGCGCAGGCCTGCGATCGAGGTGGTCACGACGATGCGTCCCTCCCTGCGCGGCTTCATGTGCCGCGCCGCCGCGCGCACGGTGTGCAGCACGCCGTCGAGGTTGATGCGCAGGACCTTGTCCCATTGCGCGAGGTCGATGTTCTCCAGTTGGCCCGCCTCCACGACGAAGCCGCGTCCGGCACTAATGCCCGCGTTCGCGAACACGCAGTGGATGGCGCCATGGCGTGACGCCATGTCGTTCACCAGCCCATCCACGGCGTCGGCATCGGCGACGTTCAGCGTCGCGCCTTCCACCAGCGGGTAGCTCGACTTCAGGCGCTTCACCTGGGCATCGAGCGCCTGCGCATCCACGTCCGTCATGAGCGTGCGCGCGCCGGCCTCGAGCATCGTCTCGGCGAATGCCAGGCCGAGACCGCTGGCGGCGCCCGTGACCAGGACGCTGCGCCCGGTGAGGTCGAAGAGCGAAGCCAGGCTCATGCCGCCTCCGTAGGCTTCTTCACCGGAAGCAGAGCCTCCCAGTGCTCGGCCGCTTCGACCATGTAGTGGACGGTCAGCACCACCTTCTTGAAGAGCCACTGGCCGTCGACGCGCACGTAGGTGTCGTCGAACCGGCCCACCACGTAGAAGCTCTTGCCGCCGTGCACGGGGCGGCCGTCCAGGTAGGACTGGCCCGTGCCCGTGTCGCCATCAACGCTCACCTCGTGCTGATGAATGAACTGCCGCGCGTACTGCACGGGAAAGTTCTCGAAGAAGGTGCGGATGGCGTCGCGCCCGAAGACCTCGGGGCGTCCGTTGTAGATGACGCTGGCGTCCTGCGCGAACAGTTCATGCAGGCGAGGGCCCTGGTCTTCATTGACCAGCATGTGGTAGCGCGCACGCAGGACGCGAATCGCTTCCACGCTTTCGAGTTCGTCGACGCGGCGCCGCAGGGCCTGCAATTGCTGCGCGATCTGCGCGAGCGTGTTGCCGGGTTCGGTGTTCATTCGGAGTCTCCTGGAGAGAGTGCCCGGCCCTGGCGGTGCAGGGCCGGTGCGGTGATGGATGAAGCGCGCCGTCTCATCCCGCTTCGGGATGCTCCTTGCCGAAATCGTCGAGGATCGCGTGCATGCGCTTGTGGACCGACGCGCCCGTGTGGCTGTGCGGTATGACATAGAAGCGCCCCGCGCGAATGGCCGCCAGCGTCGCCGAGGCGACGTCCGTCGCGTCGATGGGGGATGCCGCCATGCCCGCGCGCACCCGCTCGTCATAAGCTGCCGCGGGTGCGACGGTGTCTGCGAGAGTGCCAGGCCGGTTGCGCTGCGACGCATGGATGCCGGTGGGCAGCAGCGAAGGGCAGACCACGGTCACGCCGATCGGCGAACCGGCCTGCTCCAGGTCGCGCGCGAGGCATTCCGAGAAGGCCACCACCGCGTGCTTGCTTGCGCTGTACACGGCGGAGCCCGCCAGCGTCGCGAGTCCGGCGGCGGACGCGGTGTTGATCACGTGGGCGGGCCGGCCGCGTGCGCGCATGCGCGGAACGAAACTGCGCACGCCATTGGCGACGCCCAGCACGTTGACGCCCAGCACCCATTGCCAGTCCGCTTCGGTCGCGGCCCAGGCCGGCCCGAGCACGGCGACGCCCGCGTTGTTGAACAGCCAGTCGACACCGCCGAAGCGGTCCTCGCAGGCCTGCGCGAAGGCCTCGACGTCGCTTGCGCGGCTCACGTCGCATCGTTGCACCAGCGTGGGCACGCCCATCGATCGAACGAGCGCCCCGGTGGCGGCCAGCGCCTCCGCCTCCACGTCGGCGAGCGCCACGGCCATGCCCTCGCCCGCGCAGGCCAGGGCTAGCGCGCGGCCGATGCCGCCGCCGGCGCCGGTGACGGCGGCCACGGCGGGTGCAGCGAGTGTGTGCGTGACGCTCATTCCAGCGTCACCCCGGCCGTGCGCAGGACGTCCGTCCACTTGACCGCCTCACGCGCCACGTAGGCCTGGAACTCGGGATGCGGCATGTCGATGACGAAGCCTCCGGCCGATTCGAGCGTGCCCTTGATTTCCTGCGAGCGGAGGGTTTCCGACGTCTCCGAGGACAAGCGCTTCACGATGTGTTCCGGCGTCTTCGCAGGCGCGAAGAACCCGCCCCAGCTCAACGATTCGACGCCCGGAAAGCCGGCTTCGGCCATCGTCGGAACTTCCGGCAGCATCGGCATGCGCTGGCCGCGCGTGACCGCCAGCGCACGCAGCTTTCCGCTGCGGATGTGCGGCGCGGCCGTCTGAAGGAAGTCGAACATCGCATCGACGTTGCCCGAGACGAGGTCGACCAGTGCGGCCGAAGTCGCCTTGTACGGCACGTGGGTGAAGCGCGCCCCGGTGCGCGTCTGCAGCAGCTCCAGGCACAGGTGCCCTCCGGTGCCGTTGCCGCCGGAGCCGAAGTTCATCTTGCCCGGATTCTTCTTCGCGAGCTCGACCAGTTCGGCCACCGAGCCGATGCCGAGCTTCGGATTGACCACCAGGACGTGTGGGTTGCCCGACAGGCCGTGAACGGCCACGAAGTCCTTCACCGGGTCGTAGCGGATCGTCTTGTACAGCGCGCTGTTGGTGCCCTGGGTGCCTTGCGTGCCCAGCAGCAGCGTGTAGCCGTCGGGCGCCGCGCGCGAGACGAACTCGGCGCCGATCGAGCCGCTCACGCCGACCTTGTTGTCGACCACGATGGGCTGGCCGAGGCGGGCGGCAAGCACGCGCGCGATCACGCGGGCCTGCAGGTCGACGACGCTGCCCGCCGAGAACGGAACCACCAGCGTGATGGGCCTGGTGGGGTAGTTCTCCTGGGCGCGCAGCACCGGCGCGAGCGGAAGCAGGGCGGTGGCGACGGTGAATTGCCGGCGGTTGAGGTTGAGGGTCATCTGTGTCTCCCGGGTCAGTTCTGCCTGAGGATCTCGGTCCACGGGGCGTGGCCTGTCAGCACGTCGCCGCCTTCGAGGTCGACCTCGAAGTTCTCGAGCACGCGGCACACCAGCATGTAGTAGCCGATGGTCATCACGATCTCCACGAGCTGCTGGTGCGGCAGCTCGGCGGCCAGCGCATCGAACATCTCGTGCGGTGCCTTGACCTGGCGCACCACGGCATCGGTGAAGTCGAGCACGCGGCATTCGATGCGGTCGAACGGCTCCCTCGCGACGCTGCCTTGCGGGTGTTCGAGCACGGCTTCGACCTGGACGGGCGGTACGCCCGCCTGTGCAGCCACGCGCTGGTGCTGGGTCACCTCGTAGCTGGAGCCGCACAGCGCACCCACGCGCAGGATCACCAGTTCGCGCAGCGTCACCGGCAGCGAAGAGCGCCGCAGGATGCTGGAGCCCAGGGCGAGAAAGCCCTGCGCGGTGGCGCCGCCGTGGGCGACCATGCGGTAGATGTTGAGCGGCGGGCGCCCGTCCAGCTGCGCGCGGAGTTCCGCGGGGGCCTCGGCCATATCGAAGTAGGGAATGCGTGCCATGGGTTCTCAATCGAGTCGGATGCCGGCGGTGCGAATCACTTCGCGCCACTTGGCGGTTTCACTGCGCGCGAAGTCGGCCAGAGCCTGGGGCGTGCCGCCCTGGGGCTCGATCGTCAGTTCGCGCATGCGGTCGGACACCGCCGCGGTCTGCAGCGCCCGGTTCACTTCCTGGTTGAGCCTGTCGATGATCGGCGGCGGCGTGCCGCTGGGGGCCCACAGGCCGCCCCAGGCCGCGAGCTCGCAGTCTGGCAGGCCCAGTTCCTCGAAGGTCGGCACCTGCGGCAGGAGCGGCAGCCGTCTGCGCGAGGTGACGGCCAGCGGGCGGATCTTCTCGCTGCGGATGTAGGCAAGGTTGCCCGCCACGTTATCGAAGATCGCCGGCACCTGCCCGCCGAGCACATCGGTGAGCGCCGGAGCGCTGCCCTTGTACGGAATGTGCGCGAGCTGCACCTTGGCCGCGCGGTTGAGCAGCACCAGCGACAGGTGGCCGCTGGTGGCGTTGCCGGGCGTCGCCACGGCGATCCGCTCGGGGGCCGCCCTGGCCATGGCGAGAAAGCTCTTCAGATCGCGCGCTTCGAAGGCCGGGTTGACGCACAGCACGTTGTAGACCTTGCCTTCGAGCGCGACGGGCGCGAAGTCCTTCACCGGGTCGTACTCCAGCTTCGGATACAGGCTGACGTTCATCGCGTGGGTCGCGTTGGTGCCGTAGAAGAGCGTGTAGCCATCGGGTGCGCTGCGCGCCGCGACCGCGGCTGCGATGTTCCCGGAGGCCCCCGGCCGGTTGTCGACGATCACCGGCTGGCCCAGTTGCCGGGCCAGTTGATCGGCGAGGCGGCGCGCGGACTGGTCGGCCGAACCGCCCGCCGGAAAGCCCACGATCAGGCGCAGGGGTCGGCCGGGGTAGGCCTCGTCGCGTGCCGCCATCGCCGCGCCCAGGTGCGGCGCTGCGGCGGCGCAGGCGGCCGCCTGGAGGAATCGGCGTCGTTGCAGCGGCTGCATGGCGGATCTCAGGCGCGCGGCGCGGCGATGCCGCCGGTCAGGCCGCCATCGACGACCAGCGCGTGGCCGTTCACGTAGGAGGCCTCGTGCGACATCAGGAACAGGGCCGCGTAGGCCACTTCCCAGCCCGTGCCCTGGCGGCCGAAAGGCAGCGGCATCGCGAGGCGGTCGGACCTGCGGCGTG
>Ga0182007_10002031_pt1 | contig 10406 bp, 12 predicted proteins | sample Sormic07211113_1_FD_123023 | JGI IMG/M metagenome (GOLD analysis project Ga0182007, IMG submission 123023) | Rhizosphere microbial communities from Sorghum bicolor, Mead, Nebraska, USA - 072115-113_1 MetaG | ecosystem: Host-associated > Plants > Roots > Rhizosphere | place: USA: Nebraska... | reverse complement strand
TCGTCATCGGCGCACCGGGGTTGGGGCAGCGCATCGCCGTCGCCCAGAGCTCGCAGGCGGTGCCCGACCTGTACGCGCTGATCGTGGTCGCCGGGCTGCTGGGGCTGATCGTCAACGTGGGCGCCCGTACGGTGGAGCGGCGGGCGCTGGCCTGGCACCAGTCGGTGCGCGGGAAGGTGGCGGTGTGAGGCGCCTGCTGCTCCGGGTGTTCTACGTCGTCGCCCTGCCGATCGTGCTGGTCGCGGTGTGGTGGGCCGCGTCGGACGGCAGCACCAACCCGTTCTGGCCGCCGCTGCGCACGATCCTGAAGACCTTCCCGGACGTCTGGACGGGTGAACGTCTGCGCGCGGACGTCCTCCCGAGCCTCTGGCGCCTGGCGGCCGGCTACGCGCTCGCGGCGGTCGCCGGTATCGCGATCGGCACGGTCGTCGGCTCCTACCGGCGGGTGCGGGCGGTCTGCGAGCCGGTCCTGGAGTTCCTGCGCGCGATCCCGCCGCCCGTCCTCGTCCCGGTCATCATGCTGTTCGCGGGCATCGGCGACACCATGAGGATCGTCGTGATCGCCAGCGGCTGCGTCTGGCCGGTGCTCCTCAACACGGTCGAGGGCGTGCGCGCGGTCGACCCGGTGATGCTGGAAACCGCCCGCTCCTACGGCATCACGGGCATGGCCCGGCTGCGCGACCTGGTCCTGCGCTCGGCGAGCCCGCAGATCTTCGCCGGTCTGCGCCAGGCTCTGTCCATCGGCATCATCCTGATGGTCATCAGCGAGATGTTCGCGGCGGGCGACGGCATCGGCTTCACCATCGTCCAGTTCCAGCGCAGCTTCGCGATCCCCGACATGTGGACCGGCATCCTGGTCCTCGGCCTGCTCGGCTTCCTGCTCTCCGCCGCCTTCCGGCTGGTCGAACGGCGGGTCCTGGCCTGGTACCACGGCCTGCGCGCGTCCACCCGGCGGTCCCCGTGAACATCGTGAAAGGGCGGTCCATGCACGCGCTCGACGTATCAGGCCTGCAGAAGGTCTACGAGGGTTCCGGCCGCCGCGTCGAGGCCGTACGGGATCTCACCTTCACCGTGGAGAGGGGCGAACTCCTCTGTCTCGTGGGCCCGTCGGGCTGCGGCAAGACGACGCTGCTGAAGTGCGTGGGAGGACTGCTCGCCCCGACGGCGGGCCGGATCACGCTCTCCGGTAAGCCGGTGAGCGGGCCGCCGCCCGGGATGGCGTTCGTGTTCCAGGAGTACGGGCGGAGTCTGTTCCCGTGGATGCGGGTCGGTGAGAACGTCGAACTCCCCTTGAGACAGAAGGGTTTGAGCAGGACGCGGCGCAGGGAGCTGGTCGCCGACGCTCTGGAGTCGGTGGCTCTCTCGGACGCGGTCGCGGCCTACCCGTGGCAGCTGTCCGGCGGGATGCAGCAGCGCGTGGCCATCGCCCGCGCACTCGCCTACGAGCCCCAAGTGCTCCTGATGGACGAGCCGTTCGCGGCGGTCGACGCCCAGACCCGCGCCGATCTGGAGGACCTGGTACGGCGGCTGTGGCGCGAGCGCGGCATGACGATCCTGTTCGTCACCCACGACATCGACGAGGCCGTGTACCTCGGCGAGCGGGTCCTCGTCCTGTCCGCCTCCCCCACCGTCGTACAGGAGCAGCTCACCGTCGATCTCCCCGCCGAACGCGACCAGTTGCACACCCGGGTGGACCCGCGCTTCGCCGAGCTGCGCACACATGTGTACCAGCAGATCCAGGCGGCGAAGCGCGGGGTCCCGCAGGACGGTGTCACGACGTCAGATACGCCTCCACCTCGCTGAACTGTCCCGCGGGCCAGCCGGTGTTGGCGCTGACGGAGAGCCGCAGATATCGCAGGCCGGTACTGGCGGGCAGGGAGACGGTCGCGGTGTTGCCGGTCGCCGGGTCGAAGCGGTAGTCACCGGCCCCGACGACGGTCGAGTACGCGGTCCCGTCGGTGCTGCCGAGCACGGTGATGGTCTGCGTGCGCGGGCCCCACGCCGTCGACGGCGGCAGCTTCAGCACCAGGCGCCGGACCGCGTAGGAGGCACCGAGGTCGACCGTCCAGGACTGCGGGAAGGCGTTGTCGGTGGACTCCCAGTAGCTGTTCGCGTCGCCGTCGACGGCCTTGCCGGGCGTGTAGACGTCCTGGGAGCCGGTGGCCGTGGCCGGGCGGCCCTTGGCGAGGTTGCGGCCCGGGTCGGGGTCCGGGTTCCCGGCGCCGGGCTGCGGCCAGCTGGAGCAGTCCGACCAGGTGCTGCTCCAGCCGGAGTTGCCGCCGCCGTCGGTGAGGGTGAAGGTGCCGGAACTCGCCGGGTAGGGGCAGTTGTAGACGCCGGTGGCGCCGACGCCCGTCGCCGTGACGTGGCGGAAGGTGGCCGCGCCCTGGGCCTCGGCCTGGACGACCACGGTCCCGGTGTTGCGCACGGTCGCGCCGTCCACGGTGACGTTCCTGACCGGGTGGCCCTGTCCGCCGCCCGACACGAACTCGAAGGCGCTGTAGGGGCTGTCGGTGATGGTGGTGTTGGTGATGTTCACGGTGGCGTTGACGGCGCTGTCGTAGGAGTCGACCCGCAACGCGCCCATGGGATGGTTCCAGTTGGGGTTCATCGCCGGTGCGCACGAGGGTGTTGCCGTCGACCGTGATCGTGCCGGCGAGCGGGGAGAAGGGGTCGAGGAACTTCTGGTTGGAGATCGCGATGCCGCTGCCGAGGGCGTTGGTGTCGGAGACCAGGTTGTTCCGCACGGCGATGTCGGTGCCGCCGTAGATCGCGATGCCGTTGGCGAGGTTCGGCTGCGAGATGGTGTTGTTCTCGAAGCTGGAACCGGTGTCGGGCGAGTACAGCGACCACATGGCGAGGGAGTCGTCGCCCTGGTTGCGCAGGAAGTTGTTGCGGACGCGGACTCCGCGCGCGTTGCCGTTGAGGTTGAGGCCGTCGGCGGTGGTGTCGAGGATGCGGTTGTTCTCGACGACGAGGTTGTCGTTGTCGCCCATCAGCCAGAGGCCGACCTTCAGGTGCTGGATCCACATGCCGGAGACCGAACTGTTCGGCCCCAGCGCGCCGTTGACGAAGTTGTCCGGGTTGGAGTCGACGCGTTCGGTGACCTCTCCCATGACGGCGAAGTCCTTGATGTGGACGCCTCCGGACGAGCTGGACTGGTCGATGAAGCGGGAGGTGTGCACGACCGAGTACCAGCTGCCCGCGCCTTGCAGGGTGACGTTCTGGACGCCGCTGAGGGACGAGGACAGCCGGTAGTCGCCCGGCGGGATCCAGACCACTCCCCCCTGGGCGGCGGAGATCGCGTCCCGGAAGGCCTGGGTGGAGTCGCCGTTGCCGCTGGGGTCGGCGCCTTTGGAGGTGACCGAGACCGAGAGGACGGTGCCGCCCATGTTGGCCCAAGTCGCCACGATGACGAGCGAGATGAGCGCGGTGTCGGCGCCGTTGGACCAGTTCGAGGTGGGCAGGTGGAGGGCGCGGAGCCTCTCGTCGGCGAGGCCGGTCCCGGGGTCGTAGAACCACTTCCACAGCAGGGCGCTGACCACCGGCGGGATCATCACCGGCAGATACACGACCACGCGGAAGAATGCCTTGGCGTGCCTCAACTCGTTGAGGACCAGGGCCAGTACGAAGGGGATCGCGAAGCCGATCAGCAGGGCGAGCAGGGTGAAGGTGAGCGTGTTGCGCCAGGCGGCGGCGAACTCGGGGTCGGGCCAGACGCGCGTGAAGTTGGCGGTGCCGACCCACTCGGGCGGTGAGCCCGGCGTGTACTTCTGGAAGGCGATCACGACGGCGCGGATCGCCGGGTACCAGGAGAAGAGCGCGAAGCAGATCAGACCGCCGAGGAGGAAGCCGTAGGCGCGGGCCTGGTCGGCGAGGCGGCGCCGCCTCCGGTCCCCTGCCCGGGGCGGCGCCGGGATCGGGGGGACGTCGGCCGTCTCGACCGCCGTCCGCTCGGCCGTCTTCGTCATGGCCGTCAGTCCCGGGCCAGGATGCCGTCGATCTTGCCGGAGGCGTCCTTGAGCAGCTGGTCGATGTCGGCGTCCTTCTTGGTGAGGACGGCGGAGACGGCCGAGTCGAGGACGGAGTAGATCTGCTGGGCGTCGGGCGGCTCGATCTTCAGCTGAAGGCTGTGGTTGCCGTCGAGGAAGGCCTGGTAGTTCTCCACGGGCACATTGGCGTTGGCCTTCTTGACCTGCTGGTCCTTGGCGTCCGCGGCGCCCGTGAACAGGCGCGGTTCGGGCAGTCCGACCGGGGCGTCGGCCTTCTTGGCGCGGGCGTAGTCGCCGAGGAAGCCCGCGCCGGGGGTGAGGAACATGTGGTCGAGCCACTTGAGGCCGGCGCGGATCTGGGCGGGCGTGTCGTGCTTGTTGAACATGTAGCCGTCGCCGCCGATGAGCGTGCCCCTGCCGCCGGGCATCGGGCCGAGGGCGAGGTCCTTGTAGTTGCCCCCCTTCTCCTTCACCAGGATCGGGATGTTGTCCGGCGCGGACAGATACATGCCGAGCTTGCCCGAACCCATCATCTGCTGCACGTCGTTGATGACCAGGAGCTGCTTGCTGCCCATCGAGTCGTCGGTCCAGCGCATGTCGTGCAGGTTCCGCAGGACGGCGTGTCCCTCGGGGGTGTCGATGGTGGCCTTCTTGCCGTCGGCGCTCACGACGTCACCGCCCTGCGAGTACAGCTCGGCGGTGAAGTGCCAACCCCCTTGGTTCTGGGCGCTGTAGTCGGCGTAGCCGACGGTGCCGTTGCCCAGGGCGGCGATCTTCTTGGCGTCGGCGCGGACTTCGTCCCAGGTGGCCGGCGGCCGGTCGGGGTCGAGCCCGGCCAGCGCCGGCGGCTTCTTCGGGGCCACGTCCATGCCCGGCCGAGGCCGTGTCACCCGCGGGCCGCCCACAGGCCGCGGACGTGTCCGAGGTGCCGGGTGATCACCTCGCGCACGCTCTCCTCGTCCTGTGCGAGCAGGGCGTCGAGCAGTTCCACGTGCTCCCTGGCGGAGGACTCCAGCCGTCCCGCCTCGGCGAGCGCGGTCAGCCCGTAGAGCCGGGAACGCTGCCTCAAGTCCCGTACCACCTCGACGAGATGCTCGTTTCCGGCCAGCGCCAGCAGTCCCAGGTGGAAGTTCAGGTCCGCCTCGACGTAGGCGATGAGATCGCGGTTCATGGCCGAGGTCACGATCTCCACGGCGATCGGCCGGAGCGCCTTGAGGTCCTCGGGATCGGCGGTGGTCGTGAGGCCGACGGTCGTGGGGATCTCGATCAGCGACCGGATGTGGGTGTACTCGTCGAGCTGTTCCTCGGTGACCTCGGTGATCCGGAAGCCCTTGTTCGGCACGATCTCGGCCAGGCCGTCCTTCACCAGTTCGAGCATCGCCTCGCGCACCGGGGTCGCGGAGACGCCGAAGCGGGGCGCGAGGGACGGCGCCGAGTACACCTCGCCGGGGCGCAGTTCACCGCTGATGAGCGCGGCACGCAGCACACTCACCAACCGCTCGCGGAAGTTGGGCTTCCTGCCGCCGAGATGGGGCAGAGCCGGTCGCTTGCGCACGGCCATGGTGATCGTCCTCCTTGGGGTCACCGGACATTATCGGGTCGCCTACAGGACGAATCCGGCGGGGAAGGGGTCGTCGGGGTCGAGGAGGTACTGGGCGGTGCCGGTGATCCAGGCACGGCCCGTGAAGCTGGGCAGGACCGCGGGGCGGCCGGCGACCTCGGTGGTGCCGAGGAGACGGCCGGTGAAACGGGTGCCGATGAACGACTCGTTCACGAACTCGGTGTTCAGGGGCAGTTCGCCGCGCGCGTGGAGTTGGGCCATACGGGCGCTGGTGCCGGTACCGCAGGGCGAGCGGTCGAACCAGCCGGGGTGGATCGCCATCGCGTGGCGTGAATGGCGTGCGGTGGAGCCGGGGGCGTAGAGGTGCACGTGGTGGCAGCCGCGGATGGTGGGGTCCTCGGGGTGGACGGGCTCGTCCTGGGCGTTGATGGCGTCCATGACGTCCAGGGCCGCGGCGAGGATCTCGTTCTTGTGGGAGGGGTTGAAGGGGAGGTCGAGTTGGTCGATGGGGAGGATGGCGTAGAAGTTCCCGCCGTATGCCATGTCATATATCACCGACCTGTCAGACACCTTCACCGTCCGGTCCAGCCCCATCGAGAACGACGGCACGTTCCGCAAGGTCACCGCCTTCGCCGCCCCGCCCTCCACCGCCACCTCGGCGACGACCAGCCCGGCCGGGGTGTCCAGCCGGATCGTGGTGACCGGTTCGACGACCTCGACCATCCCGGTCTCCACCAGCACGGTCGCCACGCCGATCGTGCCGTGCCCGCACATCGGGAGATAGCCGGAGACCTCGATGTAGACCACACCCCAGTCGCAGTCGTCCCGGGTCGGCGGCTGGAGGATCGCGCCGCTCATCGCGGAGTGGCCGCGCGGCTCGTTCATCAGCAACTGCTTGATGTGGTCGCGGTGTTCACGGAAGTACAGGCGCCGCTCGTTCATGGTCGCGCCCGGGATGGTGCCGATACCGCCGGTGATGACGCGGGTGGGCATGCCCTCGGTGTGCGAATCGACGGCGTGCAGGACCAGTTTGCTGCGCATGGGCTCTCCCTCTGGACCGGGCCGGCTAGGCGAGGCCGGCGGCGACGGCGTTCTCGGTGGCCGTACGGACCGCGCTCTCCTGCTCGGGCAGCAGCGGGACCCGCGGCGGCCGCACCGGGCCGCCATGACGGCCGACGAGATCCATGGACAACTTGATGGCCTGCACGAACTCGACCTTGGAGTCCCAGCGCAACAACGGGTGCAACTGCTCGTACAGCTTCTTCGCGGTGGCCAGATCCCCGTCGACGGCGGCGTGGTAGAGCTCGGCGCTCGCGGCGGGCAGCGCGTTCGGGTAGCCGGCCACCCAGCCCTTGGCGCCCGCGATGGCGAGTTCCAGCAGAACGTCGTCGGCACCGATCAACAGGTCGAGTTCCGGGGCCAGTTCGGCGAGCTGGTATGCGCGGCGGACGTCTCCGGAGAACTCCTTCACGGCACGGATGCAACCCTCCCCGTGCAACTTGGCGAGCAACTCCGGTACGAGGTCGACCTTGGTGTCGATCGGGTTGTTGTACGCCACGATCGGCACGCCCGCCTTTGCGACCTCGGCGTAGTGGGCGAGCACCGAACGCTCGTCGGCGCGGTAGGCGTTGGGCGGCAGCAGCATCACCGAGGCGCAGCCCGCGTCCCGCGCCTGCTCGGCCCAGCGCCGCGACTCGGCGGAGCCGTAGGCCGCGACGCCCGGCATCACGCGCGCGCCGCCGATCGCGGCGACGGCCGTCTCCACGACCCTGGCCCGCTCCTCGGGGGTGAGCACCTGGTACTCGCCGAGGGAGCCGTTGGGGACGACACCGTCGCAGCCGTTCTCGACCAACCAGGCGCAATGCTCGGCGTACTTGTCGTAGTTCACGGACAGGTCGTCGTTCAAGGGGAGGGCGGTGGCTACGAGGATGCCGCGCCAGGGGTGGTCTATGGCGGTCATGACAGTTTCCCTTTCAATAATATTTGACATATCACTGAGCACTTTCCTCACCGGCCCGCGCCAGTACCCCCAACGGCACAGGCCGCGCGAACGGCCGTCGTGAGGCCGTGAGCGCGCACCCCGCGAGTCCCGCGACCGCCGGTCCGCACACGCGGCCCTGGCACCAGCCCATGCCGGCCCGGGTCAGCAGCTTCACCGTCCGCAGGTCGCCCGCGCCCAATGCGCCCACGGCTTCCCGGACGGCGCCGGCGGTGACCTCCTCGCACCGGCAGACCACCGTGTCGTCGGTGACCTGCTCGGTCCAGTGCGCGGGCGGCCGGTACACGCGGTCCAGCGCTGTCGCGAACTGTCGCAATTTCGTACGGGACTTGGCGGCCGCCGCCCATTCGCCCGGGTCGGGTTCGGTGTCCGCCAGGCGTGCCGCGGCCGAGTTGCCGGCGATGTGGCCCTCGGCGAGCGCGAGGCCGGAGCCGCCGATGCCGGTGGCCTCCCCCGCGGCCCAGACGCCGGGGACATCGGTGCGCTGTTCCTCGTCGACGTGGACGTGTGTGCCGTCGAGCCGGCAGCCGAGGCTCTCCGCGAGGTCGGTGTGGGCGAGCATGCCGTGGCTCACGGCGAGGGTGTCGCAGGGGATACGGCGCTCGGTGCCGGGCCGGACCCTGCCCTCCGCGTCCAGCGCGGCGACGGTCACGGCCTCCACGCGGTCGGTGCCGTGCGCCTCGACGACGGTGTGGTGGTAGAGGGTGCGGGTCCGGCGTCGTAGCAACTGGCCTGTGTACAGGACGCCTTCGCCGAGCTTGCCCGGGTGGGCGGCGAGGGTGCGGGACTGCCGTAGGAGGGTGCGGGGGTCGGCGGACTCGACGAGTGCGACGATCTCCACTCCGGCCGCGGCGAGTCCGGTGGCGACCGGCAGCAGCAGGGGTCCGGTGCCGGCGACCACAGCTCTCCGGCCGGGTACCGTCAGGGTTCCCTTGAGCATGGCCTGGGCGCCGCCCGCGGTGAGGACGCCCGGGAGGGTCCAGCCGGGGAAGGGCAGCACCTGTTCGTACCCGCCGGTGGCGAGGAGGACGGCGTCGGCGTGGACGGTGGCCGGGTCCTGCTGTTCTGGGCCGAGCAGCGCGTGCACGGCGAATCCCCGGGGGAGCCGCTCGACGAACCATATGTGATGCTCCGTCAAGTGCTGTACGGAGCCTGCCTTCACGTGGTTGTGCAGGCCGTCCCGCAGTCGTTCCCAGGTCTGCCACTGGTGGTGCAGTGCCTGTGGCCGGCGGGCGTGGAGTTCGGTGGCGGGCTGTCGGTAGAACTGTCCGCCGGCCTCCGCCGCCGAGTCGATCAGTGTGACGCGGGATCCGTGCCCGGCGGCCGCCAGGGTGGCGGCGAGACCGGCCGGGCCGGCGCCGATGACGGCGAGGTGCGGTCGGTCAGTCATCGTGGCCGGTCCCCTCCTGCGTGCGGATCACGTCGTCCGGGGCCACCGGCACCAGGCAAGCCCGTTGGTTGGGGCGGCCGTTGACGGTGACCAGGCAGTCGAAGCAGACGCCGATGCCGCAGAAGATCCCCCGCGGGCGGCCCTCACCCCGGGTGCTGCGCCAGGAGGCGACCCCGGCCGTCCAGAGCGCGGCGGCGACGGTCTGGCCGGGCAGGGCCTCGATCCTCCGGCCGTCCAGAGTGACCGTGAAGGCGGGGCCGGGGTGGGCGTCGGCCAGGTCGAGCGGCGAAGTCACGCGGTCTCCTCGGCGAAGCGGTCGGGGCTGAACGGCGTCAGGTCCAGGTCGGGGGTCTTCGCGGTCAGCACCTGGGCGATGAGGTGGCCGGTGCCGGTGGACAGGCCGATGCCGGCGCCCTCGTGGCCGCAGGCGTGGAAGAGGCCGGGGACGCGGGGGTCGGGGCCGATGGCGGGCAGGTGGTCGGGCAGGTACGGGCGGAAGCCGACGTAGGAGCGGATGGCATGGACGTCGGCGAGGAAGGGGAACAGACGGGTCGCGCCCGCCGCGAGGGCGCGCAGGGCCGGCAGGGAGAACGTCCGGTCGAAGCCGACGCGTTCACGGCTGGCGCCGATGAGGACGGGCCCGGCCGCCGTGCCTTCCACCACGGGTGAGGTCTGCAGGGCGGCGGAGTCGCTGGCCACGTCGGCCACGTAGTCGGCGGCGTACACCTTGTGCCGGACCATGCGTGGGAGGGGTTCGGTGACGAGGACGTAGCCGCGTCTCGGCAGGACGGGCAGGGTGGTGCCGGCGAGTGCGGCGAGGTCGCCGCCCCAGGTGCCGGCCGCGTTGACGAGGGCGGGTGCGTGGATGTCGCCGCGGTCGGTGCGGACGCCGAGGACCGTGCCCTCGGGGGTGCGCAGTACGTCCGTCACGGTGCGGCCGGTGAACAGGCGGGCGCCCGAGGCCCGTAGCAGACGGGCGGCGGCGAGGGCGGGCATGACCTGACTGTCCTGCGGATAGTGGACGCCGCCCGGGAGACCCGGGGCGAGGTGGGGTTCCAGGCCGTAGAGGGCGTCGCCGGCCACCGGTACGGCTGTCACCCCGGCGGCGCGCTGCTCGGCGGCGAGGCGCTCCAGTGCGGTGAGGCTGCCGGGCGAAGTCGCCACTACGACGCCGCCCTTGGCCTCGTATTCGATCGACTCCCCGTGTTCCTGGGCGAGTTCGGTCCACAGGCGGACGGAGAGCAGGGCGAGGTCGAGTTCGGGTCCTGGCTCCTTGTCGGAGACGAGGAGGTTGCCCTCCCCCGCTCCGGTGGTGCCGCCGGCCACGGGGCCGCGGTCCACCACGATGACGTCGAGGCCCGCGCGAGCGGCGTAGAGGGCGCAGGCGGCGCCTACCATGCCTGCTCCGACCACGACGACATCGCAGGTCAGTCGCTCACTCACGCCAGTACTATGTCACATACC
>Ga0182007_10002030_pt1 | contig 10407 bp, 10 predicted proteins | sample Sormic07211113_1_FD_123023 | JGI IMG/M metagenome (GOLD analysis project Ga0182007, IMG submission 123023) | Rhizosphere microbial communities from Sorghum bicolor, Mead, Nebraska, USA - 072115-113_1 MetaG | ecosystem: Host-associated > Plants > Roots > Rhizosphere | place: USA: Nebraska... | reverse complement strand
CGCCCCGTCGGTCGTCCGGCCTCGTCGCCGCCGCGCACGATCAGCACGCGCACGCCGGCCGATACCTGGGCCTGCACGCGCTCCCACAGCGCTTCGGAGTCGAAGCGCGTGGCTTCGGGCGGCGGCGCGTCGATGGACCCGGTCGGCACGCCGGCACGAAGCAAGGCGCGCGTGGTACCCGGGCCCGTGGCCCAGAAGCGGCATCCCGCCAATGCGCGGGCAGGCTCCCTGTGCTGGAAGAAATGCTCGACGGCCGTGGCGCTCACGAACATCAGCGCCGAGTAGTCCGCGAGTTGCCGCCACGCCGTGCGCAAGGGCTCGGCATCGACCACCGGCTCGATCACGATGAGCGGCAGCGCGACTGCGTCGAGTCCCGCTGCGCGCAGGTCCCTCACCCATTGCACTGCCTCGCGCGCCGGCCGCGTGACGATGACGGGACGGGCGGTCATGCGATGACCACGGATGTCAGTGGGCTCCGGCGTCGCGCAGCAGCGCCGCGGCGCGCTGGCCGAGCGCGTCGGCCTCGGCGAAGCCGGCGGCGGGCGCCAGCGCATGCACCTTCACCAGCGGCGCGTTGCCTTCCGGGTCGCCCCACGCTGCATCGATGCGCAACGCGCCATCGGCCTGCCATCGCGCGTGGGCCGCGAGCGGCATCGAGCAGCTGCCGCCCATTGCGCGGCTCACCGCGCGCTCGGCGGTGGTGGAAAGCCAGTCGCCGTCATGGGCCAGCGAGCCCAGCAGCCCGATGAGGTCGGTGCGGTCCGCGCGCACCTCGATGCCCAATGCACCCTGCCCCGCGGCCGGCAGCATGGTGTCGGGGTCGAAGGCCACGCGGATGCGGCTCTCGAGCCCCAGCCGCTTGAGCCCGGCCGCCGCCAGCACGATGGCGTCGTACTGTCCTTCGTCGAGCTTGCGCAGGCGGGTGTCGAGGTTGCCGCGCAGCGGTTCGATGCGCAGGTCGGGCCGCAGCGCGCGCAGCAGCACCAAGCGGCGCAGGCTGGAGGTGCCGACCACCGCGCCCTGCGGCACTGCGTCGAGCGAGTCGTAGCGCGGGGAGACGAGCGCATCGCGCGGGTCTTCGCGCTCCAGCACGCAGGCGAGCGCAAAGCCTTCCGGCAGGTCCATCGGCACGTCTTTCAGCGAATGGACCGCGATGTCGGCGCGCCCTTCTTCGAGCGCGAGTTCGAGCTATTTCACGAAGAGCCCCTTGCCGCCCACCTTGCTGAGCGAGCGATCGAGGATCTGGTCGCCGGTGGTGGTCAGGCCGAGCAGGCTGACCGTGTGGCCCTTTTCTTGCAAAAGCGCCTGCACGTGTTCGGCTTGCCAGAGTGCCAGGCGGCTTTCGCGCGTGGCGATCACGATATTGCTCAAGACCTGTTCCAAAAGTACGTGTTCCAAACCCTTGGAATGCTAGCATGTTGCGCCGCAGCAACGCAGACGGCGCATCCATTCAAGAAGTCCAGGACCAACATCGAATGAAAGCCAGCAAGACCCCTGCTCCCCCCAAGCGCCGCCAGGCCGAAGACCAGCCGTTGATCGACGACATCCGGCTGCTGGGCCGGATCCTCGGCGACGTGATCCGGGAGCAGGAGGGAGACGAGACCTACGCGCTGGTCGAGAAGATCCGCACCTTGTCCGTGGCTTTTCGCCGCGATGCCGACCACGCCGCCGACCGCGCGTTGAAGAACCTGCTCAAGGGCCTGAGCGCGGCCGAGACGGTGCGCGTGATCCGCGCCTTCACCTACTTCAGCCACCTGGCCAACCTCGCGGAAGACCGTCACCAGATCCGCCGCCGCACCGAAACCGAGCGCGCCGGCGAAAGCGTCGACGGCGACCTGCAGACCGCCCTCGCCCGCATCCGCAAGGCGGGCGTGAAGCCCGACGAAATCGTTGCCTCGCTGGCCCACAGCTACGTCTCGCCGGTGCTCACCGCGCATCCGACCGAGGTGCAGCGCAAGAGCATCCTCGACGCCGAGCGCGCCATCGCGCAACTGCTCACCGCGCGCGACGAGATCAAGCTGCGCCAGAGCGCCTACGCCGGGGGAAAGGACGCGCTCACGCCACTCGAATTCGCCGAGAACGAAACGCAGATGCGCATCCGCGTCACGCAGATCTGGCAGACGCGCCTGCTGCGCTTTTCCAAGCTCACCGTGGCCGACGAGATCGAGAACGCGCTGAGCTACTACGAAGCCACCTTCCTGCGCGAGATCCCGCGCGTGTACGCCGACCTCGAAAAGGCCCTGGCCCAGGGCGGCCACACACCCTCGGTCGCCCCCTTCCTGCGCATGGGCCAGTGGATCGGCGGCGACCGCGACGGCAACCCCAACGTCACCGCCGAGACGCTCGAATACGCACTGAGCCGCCAGTGCGAACTGGCGCTGCGCTACTACCTCACCGAGGTGCACTACCTCGGCAGCGAGCTGTCGCTGTCGGCCACGCTGGTCGACGTGTCGGTCGAGATGCAGGCGCTGGCCGAGCGCTCGCCCGACAAGAGCGAACACCGCAAGGACGAGCCCTACCGCCGCGCGCTCACCGGTGTGTATGCGCGCCTCGCGGCCACGCTGCGCGAGCTCACCGGCGGCGAGGCCGCGCGCCACGCCGTCGCGCCGCAGAACCCGTACGCCACGGCCGAAGAGTTCCTGGCCGACCTGCGCACCGTGGCCGAGTCGCTCGAGGAAAAGCACGGCACCGTGCTCGCCGCGCCGCGCCTGCTGCCGCTGATTCGTGCGGTAGAGGTGTTCGGATTTCACCTGGCCACAGTCGACCTGCGCCAGAGCTCCGACAAGCACGAGGCCGTGATCGCCGAGCTGCTGGCCACCGCGCGCATCGAGCCTTCGTACGCCTCGCTGGCCGAAGAGGCCAAGCAGACGCTGCTGCTCAAGCTGCTCGACGACGCCCGCCCGCTGCGCGTGCCCGACGCCGACTACTCGCCGCTCGCGAAGAGCGAGCTGGCCATCTTCGCCGCCGCCCGCACCGCGCGTGCGCGCTATGGCGCCGCGGCCATCCGCCACTACATCATCAGCCACACCGAAACGGTGAGCGACCTGCTCGAAGCACTGCTGCTGCAGAAGGAAGTGGGCCTGCTGCGCGGCGCGATGGACAGCAACGCGACCTGCGACCTGATCGTGGTGCCGCTGTTCGAAACCATCGAAGACCTGCGCAACGCCGCGCCCATCGTGCGCGCCTTCTACGCGCTGCCGAACATCCAGGCGCTCATCGAACGCTCGGGCGCCGAACAGGACGTGATGCTCGGCTACAGCGACAGCAACAAGGACGGCGGCATCTTCACCAGCAACTGGGAGCTTTACCGCGCGGGCATCGCGCTGGTGTCGCTGTTCGACGAGCTGAACAAGAAGAAGGCCAACCCGATTCGCCTGCGCATGTTCCACGGCCGCGGCGGCACGGTGGGGCGCGGCGGCGGCCCGAGCTACCAGGCGATCCTTGCGCAGCCGCCGGGCACGGTGCGCGGCCAGATCCGCCTCACCGAGCAGGGCGAAGTCATCGGTTCTAAGTACGCCAACCGCGAGATCGGCCGGCGCAACCTCGAGACGCTGGTGGCCGCCACGCTCGAAGCCACGCTGCTGCCGCAGGGCAAGCTGGCGCCGGCCACCTTCCTCTCGGCGGCCGGCGAACTCTCGACCGCGAGCATGGCCGCATACCGCAAGCTGGTGTACGAAACCCCGGGCTTCGGCGACTACTTCTTCGGCTCCACGCCGATCCGCGAGATCGCCGAACTCAACATCGGTTCGCGCCCCGCGTCGCGCAACCCGAGCCACAAGATCGACGACCTGCGCGCAGTGCCGTGGAGCTTCAGCTGGGGCCAGTGCCGCCTGACCATTCCGGGCTGGTTCGGTTTCGGTTCGGGCGTGGAACAGTTCCTGGCCGCCGCCGGCACCGCCGCGGGCAAGAAGGAACGCGTGGCCCTGCTGCAGCGGATGTACGCACAGTGGCCCTTCTTCCGCACGCTGCTGTCGAACATGGACATGGTGCTGGCCAAGAGCGACCTCGCACTGGCGTCGCGCTACGCCGAGCTGGTTACGGACCGCAAGCTGCGCCAGAAGGTGTTCTCGATGATCGACGCCGAATGGCACCGCACGTCGGATGCGCTCACGCTCATCACCGGCGCGAAGCAGCGGCTCGAAGGCAATGCCGAGATGCAGCGCTCGGTGCGCCACCGTTTCCCCTACATCGATCCGCTGCATCACCTGCAGGTCGAGCTGATGCGGCGCTACCGCGCGGGCGACGGCGGCGAGCGGCTGCAGCGCGGCATCCACATCTCGATCAACGGGGTGGCGGCGGGGCTGCGCAACACGGGATGACGCATCCGGGGGAGAGGCGAAAGCGGGCATAGACTCGCTGCCCCAACACCCAAGAGAGATCGCCATGAAAGGCTCCTGCCTCTGCGGCACCGTCCGGTACGAAGCCGCCCGCCTCGCCGGGCCCATCGCCCACTGCCATTGCGCGACCTGCCGCAAGGCGCACAGCGCGGCCTTCACCACGACCGCTCGCGTCGACAGGTCCGACTTCCGCTGGACCGCGGGCGAAGACGCCATCGGTTCGTTCGAGTCGACGCCCGGCAAGCTGCGCCATTTCTGCACCCGCTGCGGCACGCACCTCGTGGCCGAATGGGTGGCGCAGCCGCAGGTGATCCTGCGCCTGGGTTCACTCGACGACGACCCGGGCCAGCGTCCAAGCGCGCACATCTGGACCTCGCACGAAGTGCCGTGGCTGGACCACGCTTGCGACATTCCCTCCTTTGCGGAAGCGGCACCGCCCAAGGCATGAGCACGAAGATCCAGTTCCGCCGAAAGGTCATCGTCGCCGTGCTGTTGTGCGTGGCCATCGGCGGCGCCGTCGTGCGGCACTACGCAGTACCCGGCTCCACCACCCGCGACATCGGCACGCTGCTGATGGTGCTGTGGGTGCCGATCATCGGCAACGTCATCGCGTGGCTCATCAGCAAGCGGCCACGCCGCGCGCCGCCGCCCGCGGCCGTGGCGCCACCGAGCTTCGACACGCTGGGCGCCTTCGCGCCGCATGTGCTCGCCGAGCTCACCTTCCGCAAGCCGGCCCTGCCCTCGCAGGACATTCCTATCGCGCCGGGCGAATACCGCTGCGCGCTGGTGATCGACAAGGAAGGCTTCTCGGCGCGCTGGGTCGTGCCGCCGGGCGATGCGCTGGAGCGCGGCAAGCCTGCGGCGCTGGAGATCGAGTTTCTCTCGCCGGCCATTGCCCAACCGAAGTTTCCGCAGGGCGCGGCCTTTCGCATGCTGATCGGCGACTCGTTCATCGCCGATGGCCGGATATTGCAGCTGCGGCCAACGCTCACCTGAGCCGCGCCAGCGGGCATGCGGATGGCGATAGCCATCAAAAGGGCCGATTGTTCGCCCTCGGGAAACTGACTACTGCTTCCCGGCCCCTATGTCGCGCACGCGACCGCTCGCACACTCGAATGCCTCTTCACCAGCATTGGCGAGTTCGTCGCCGGTGCTTCCAAGGACCGCATTCCATGATGAATTCACCCAGCAGCAACCCCTGCATCGACGAGCTCGCGAGCGCGGCGGCACCCGCACCGGCCTCGGCCTCCCGCTCCGCATGGCTTGCCGTCGGCTCCATCGCCGTCGGCACCTTCGCCATGGTCTCGACCGAGTTCATGCCCATCGGCCTGCTGACCGACATTGCGCGCGGGCTCAACGTGTCCGACGGCACGGCCGGCCTGATGGTCACCATGCCCGGCGTGCTGGCCGCCTTCGCCGGCCCGGCGCTGATCGTCGCTTCGGGCAAGCTCGACCGCCGCACCGTGCTGATCGCGCTCACCACGCTGCTGATCGCCTCGAACCTGCTCGCCGCCTTCGCGCCCAACTTCGCCACCATGCTGGTCGCGCGCCTGCTGCTCGGCCTGTGCGTCGGCGGCTTCTGGACCTTCGCACCCGCCGCCGCCACGCAACTGGTGCCGCATGCCTCGCAGGCGCGGGCCATGTCGTACGTGCTCGCCGGCGTGTCGGCCGCCACCGTGCTCGGCGTGCCGGCCGGCTCGTTCCTCGGCACGCTGTTCGGCTGGCGCGCCTCGTTCGCCGTGACCGGTGCTCTCGCCGCGCTCGTGCTGCTGGTGCAGCTGTGGCTGCTGCCATCGATTCCGCCGGTGCGCGCCATCGGCGCGCGCGACCTGCTGACGCCGCTCACGCGCCGCATGGCGCAGGTCGGCCTGCTCGCGGTGCTGTTCTTCATCGCCGGCCACTTCGCGGCCTACACCTACCTGAAGCCGCTGCTGCAGCAGGTGTTCGGACTGGCGCCCAACTCGGTTTCGACGCTGCTGCTGGTCTACGGCGCGGTGGGCTTCGTCGGCACTTTCGTCGGCGGCAGCCTCGTGGCGCGAAGCGTGCGCGGCACCACCCTGCTGGCGGCGCTGATGCTCGCGACGGCGCTGCTGCTGACGACCGTGATCGGCTCTGGCTTCGTGCCCGGGGCAGTGGTGGTCGTGATCTGGGGCGTGGCCTTCGGCCTCATCCCGGTGGCGCTGACCGGCTGGATGATGGAAGCGGTGCCCGACGCGCCCGAAGCCGGCCAGGCCCTGCTGGTGAGCGGCTTCCAGGTGGCGATCGCCTCGGGCGCGCTGATCGGCGGCGTGACGGTCGACAGCTTCGGTATCTCCAGCGCGATGGTGCTGAGCGGCGTGCTGGTGCTGATCGCCGCGCTGATTGTCGGCACGCTGGGCCGGGCACGCGGCGGCGCGGCGCTGGCCGCCATTCCCGAGTAACGGAAACCTGGCTAGCGGCGGCCGGGCTTTCCGGCCGCCACGATGGCATCGAGCACCGCGCGCAAGGCCTTGCTGACGGGCTTGTCCCGCCGCATCACCACGGCCAGCGTGCGGTGCATGCGGGGATTCAACCGGCTGGTCTTCAGCTCGGGATGGGCGCCGCGGCCCGCCATCGACATGCCGGGCACGATGGCGTGGCCCAGCCCCGCGGCCACCATTTCCTTCATCGCCTCGACGCTGCCCAGCTCCATCACGGGCTGCGGATGCAGGCCCTGCGCGGCGAACCAGCGGTCGACCAGCTTGCGCGTGTTGGCGGCAGGCTCGAACAGCACCAGCGGCAACGCGCCAAGGTCACCCGGCGCCACCCTCGCCTTGAGCGGCGCGAAGTCCGCCCGACCGATCGCGACGAACTCGTCGTCGAGCACCGGCATCACCGCCAGCGAACGCCCCGCCACCGGCAGCGTGACCAGCGCGAGGTCGAGGCTGTTCTCTTCCACCTTGCGCGCCTGGTCTTCCGTGTTGCCGGTGCTCACCACCACGCCGAGTTCCGGAAACCGTTCGCGCAGGCCGCGCAGCACGGCCGGCAGGAAATGCAGGCAGGCCGTGGCGCCCGTGCCCAGCCGCACCCGGCCCGCAATGCCGCTCGCATGGTCGGCCAGCGCATCGATCGCGTTCTCCACCGCGGCGTCGATGTGCGGCATGTGGCGCAGCAACTCCATGCCCGCGGGCGTGGCCTTCGCGCGCTTGCCGACACGCTCGACAAGCCGCACCGCCAGGCGACGTTCCAGTTGGCGGACCTGCAGGCTCACGGCCGGCTGCGAGAGCCCGAGCCGCTCGGCGGCCGCCGAAAAGCTGCCCGTTTCGATCACCAGCCCGAAGGACCTGAGCTGGTCGAGGTTCAGCGACTTATCCAAAGTATTTCTCATGCCTTGCATATCTCGGCGAAGCTTCACTTATCGAATGTGGGTCGTCAAGATCGGGGCATGCCATCACAACCCATCGCTTCCACCACCGTTGAAGTCCTCGACGCCGAACCGCACCACATGGCCGCCGTGCAGGCCATCTACAGCCACTACGTGCTGCACGACCTCTGCTCCTTCGAGGAGGATGTGCCCACCGTCGAGCTGATGCAGGCGCGACGTGCCGACGTAACCGCTCGCGGCCTGCCCTACCTCGTGGCGACGATCGGCGGCGAAGTGGCCGGCTATGCCTATGCCACGGCCTACCGCGCCCGCTCCGCCTACCGCCATACGGTGGAAGACTCGATCTACGTCGCGCACGGCGTGCACGGCCGCGGCATCGGCAAGGCGCTGCTGCACGAAGTGATCCGCCGCTGCACTGACAGCGGCTTCACGCAGATGGTGGCGGTCGTCGGCAACAGCGCGAACATGGGCTCGCAGCGGCTGCACGAAAAGCTGGGCTTCGATCGGGTCGGCGTGCTGCGCGACGTCGGCTTCAAGTTCGGGCAGTGGGTGGACACCGTGTTGATGCAGCGCGCCCTGCGCTGAGCGACACGACGGCGCCCGGGGGCGGCTGGCTTGCACTGCTGTGCGCAGCCCTACTCCCCCAGCAGCTCTCCGACCGGCTGCAGGTCCTCGACCCGGTCGCAGATCGACTTGATCACCATCGTGATCGGAATCCCCAGCAGCAGCCCCCAGATACCCCAGAGCCAGCCCCAGAAGATCACCCCGACGAACACCGCCACCGGGTTCATGCGGCTGGTGCGGCTGGTAAGCCAGGGCATGAGCAGGTTGCCGACCAGCGTGTGGATGACCAGCGAGGTGCCGGCCACCAGCAGGCCCATCTGCAGCGTGTTGAACTGCAGGAAGGCCACGAGTCCGGCCGCCGAAAGCACGATCACCGAGCCGATGTAGGGAATGAGGTTGGTGACCGCCGCGAGGATGCCCCAGACGGCAGCGTTCTCGAGGCCGATGGCCCAGAACGAGAGGCCGGTGGCGAGGCCGACCAGCGCACTCGTGAAGATCTGCACCAGCAGATAGCGCTCGATGTTGCGCGTGATGTCGTCGAGCACATGCACGGTGACTTTCTTCTTCTGCAGGCTCGGCCCCGTGATCTTGATCAGCTTGCGCCGGAAGGTGTCGCCCGAGCACAGCGCGAAGTAGGTGAGAAAGGCCACCAGCGTGAGCTGCCCCATGGCGCCGAGCAGCCCGACGGTGCCGCTCAGCAGGTAGTCGCGCACATTGAAGTTGGGCCGTTCGACGATGACGCGCGCCACGCCCTTGCGCGCCGCCACGCGGGCCGAGTTTTCCTCGGCGGCGCGTTCGAGCTGGGCGGCGGCCTGCTGCACGCTTTCGAGCGGCGTCGCGCTGGCGTTCCTGTCCCTGCGCATCGCCTGCCCGAGCTTCTGCGCGGCGACCGGCAGTGCATCGAGCAGCTGCGAGGCATTGCCCGAGAGCGAGTAGCCAGTCCAGCCCACTCCGCCGAACACGCCCGCGAGGATCAGCGCCGCGCCGATCCAGCGCGGCAGCTTCCAGCGATACAGGCGCTCGACCAGCGGCGACAGCGCATAGGCCAGCAGCAGGCTCAGCATCAGCGGAATGAAGACCGCCTTCGCCCACTGCAGCGTGAAGACCGTGGCCAGCACCGCGAGCAGCACCAGGGAGGCGCTGCGCACGTCGATCGGCATGTCCAGCACCAGGCGTTCGCGCCCGGTCGGCGCGGGCTGCGCGAGCAGTTCCTCCGGCGAAGGTTCGGGCGGGGGTTCGGACGCGGCCCCGGATGCAGGCGCGGCAGCCGGAGGCTCCGCGGAGGCTTCGGCGGGTGCGGGCTTTTCTTCGGAGGCCGGGGTCTTCTGCTCGTCGTTCATCGCGTTTCCTTCAGCACTTCGCGCACCGCGGCAAGTTGGCGGCGCGACACGGCCACGGGTTCGGGAATGGCGTCGAGCCGCAGCGCCCAGCCTTCGGCGTCCTCACCATCGTCGTACTTTTCCAAAGCGCGGATGGCCCAGCGCGCCACCAGCGCATTGCGGTGCACGCGCAGGAAGCGGTTCGGATAGCGCTCCTCGAACTCGTTGAGCGAACCGTCGAGGATGTGACTGCGCGTGGCGGTGCGCACGGTGAGGTACTTGTATTCGGACTTGAGGTAGAGCACCTCCGACAGCGGCACGCGTTCGGCGCGGCCACGGTCCTGGATCAGCACCGTCTCGGGTACCTGGGCCTCGGCCTGCAGTGCACGGCGCTCCTTCAGGAAGCGCTCGGCCTTCTGCAGCGCCTGCTGCAGGCGCTCGGCGCGCACGGGCTTGGTCAGGTAGTCGACCGCATCGAGATCGAAGGCCGTCACCGCATGGCTCGCATGCGCGGTCACGAACACCACGGCCGGCGCGTCGGGCCGGCTGCGCAGTGCGCGCGCCACCTCGATGCCGTCGACGCCGGGCATGTGCACGTCGAGCAGCACCAGGTCGAGCGCCAGCGCAGCAAGATGCCGCTGCGCTTCGGCGCCCTGCGAGGCCTCGGCCACCACGTCGGCGGCAGGCGAGGTGCAGTCGCGCAGCAGCGTGCGCATGCGCGAACGCGCCAGGGCTTCGTCGTCGACGATCAGTGTCCTGAGGGTCATGCAGTCTCTCTTCTTCTCTTTCGGTGAACACCGCGGAACCGGCTTTGCCGGGCCGCAGGTGTTGCCCCCGGCAGGGG
>Ga0182007_10002028_pt1 | contig 10417 bp, 7 predicted proteins | sample Sormic07211113_1_FD_123023 | JGI IMG/M metagenome (GOLD analysis project Ga0182007, IMG submission 123023) | Rhizosphere microbial communities from Sorghum bicolor, Mead, Nebraska, USA - 072115-113_1 MetaG | ecosystem: Host-associated > Plants > Roots > Rhizosphere | place: USA: Nebraska... | reverse complement strand
CGTCGTCACGCACGAAATGGCGTTCGCGCGCAACGTGTCGAATCACGTGATGTTCCTGCATCAAGGCCGCGTGGAAGAAGAAGGCCATCCCGACGAGGTCTTCAAGAATACGAAGAGCGAACGCCTCAAACAGTTCCTCTCCGGCAGCCTCAAATGAACGCTGCACGGCTCACGCGCAACCCGGTATTTGGGTTGTAGTGAATGTAGTATTACAAGGCGCTTACGAGCGCCTTTTTTGTTTCGCTCACCTTTGCATTCAGGCGTTTTCGGCCGCGAAAACGGCCTTCGAGCCGCTCCCAGCTACAACTCCCCGCCTACCCCGCCACGTTTGCAGCGTCAATAGTGGCAATCCTTAAGGTTGCTCCCGCCGAACCGTGGTTCCCTTGTCGCATAAGGGTTTTCGGTGTTTTTGTGGGCCCCCGAACCCTTTATTGCGCACATTCCTATTGCAATTTGGAGACATCGAACAATGGAGGTACTAATTTCTTCTCCCACAGAAGTGTATTTTTGATAAATTAGTAACCAAAGTAGCAAAACAAAGTCCAGTAAAAGTAGTTTCACTTCAAAGCACAGAGGAGAACCGGTCGGCGAGGGATCGGCATGACGACCAGATAGCCCCAAGGCTACACGTCACGGCAGGAGACCCAATCCACCCGCTAATCTCCCTGGTACCGATTTCTGTTCGGCGCTGCTGGCGTCCGAACACCACTCGCAGTACTGGGTTTCACTTTTTGACAGGGTATGGAGGAGAAGATGAAGAAAGCTTTGCTCGCCGCTGCGCTGATGACAGCCGGTGTTGTTGCGCACGCCCAAAGCAGCGTCACGCTGTACGGACGTCTTGACGCTGGCCTGGAGTACATGTCGGGCGTTCCGCAAGGCACTGGCGCAGCCGGCCAGGCAACTGGCAGCACGAACCGTTGGCGCGCGGAAAGCGGCGACTGGGGTACCAGCCTGTGGGGCTTGAAGGGTGTTGAAGACATCGGTGGCGGCAACAAGGTCCTCTTCCAGTTGGAAGGCTCCTTCAACACGATGACGGGTTCGGGCCCTGGCGGCGGCGGTCTCTTCAATCGTTGGGCAACCATCGGCTTGGCGAACGACCAGTTCGGTACGTTCACGATGGGCCGCATGCTCTTCATCTCGAACGGCGTGTGGGACTTCGACCCGTTCGGTCAATCCAACTGGTCGTCGGCATCGCTGGTGCGTGGCCGCAACTGGCCGCAATCGAGCAACAACTTCGCGTACCAGTCGCCGAAGATCGCGGGCTTTGACTTCTACGGTCAATACGCGCTGTCGAACGCAACGAGCTGGAACGGCAACGGCACGACTGCTCAAGGTCGCGAAGCCGGCGCGCAGATCACGTACACGAACTCGTTGTTCCAGATTCGCGGCCTGTATGACGAAATCCGCAATCCGGCTAACGGCAACCTGTACGGCGCGAACCTCGACACCATCAATACGGCCAACGCAGGCGGCGGCGTGTTCTCGGCATCGCGTGAATACTCGGCGCTCGTGAACGTGTTCCTCGGCCAGTTCAAGATCCAGGCCGCTTACCAGGCTATCCGCTCGGCGGGTGCCCGGGGCGTTCTGCCGGGTCAGCCGACCACGCTCGACCACGAGTGGGGCGGCGTGACGTGGCAAGCAACGCCGGCTGCCGCGCTGATCGCAGCGGTCTACCACGTGAACGGCAACAACGGCGCGGGCAATGCGACGATCTACACGGTTGGCGGTACGTACAACCTGTCGAAGCGCACGCTGCTGGATATGCAGGTTGCACAGGTGCGAAACAGCAAATCGGCCAACTATGGCCTGAATGCGAACAACGCAGGTCTGGCAAGCAGCACGGACAACCCGCTGCAAGGTCATAACCAAACCGGCGTCTACGCAGGTATTCAACACTCGTTCTAAGCGAACGGTGTGCCCCGAGGGGAGTTCCTTCGGGGCAAGTCAGAAGTTCTTCGAGAGAATCTTTTTCACGCTGCTGCGAGAGGCGCGTATCGGTGCGATGTCCGCAAGGGTATCGCACCGTTTTTTATTCTGAAGAGCGGTATGGCGACTGCCGCAACTGCCCGCGATGCACCGCCTCGGTGCGAAGCCGGCCCGCTCAAACCGCCGCTTCGTTTTCCTCGCCGGTGCGAATGCGGATCACACGCTCCACTTCCGCGACGAAAATCTTGCCGTCGCCGATCTTGCCGGTGCGCGCCGCGCCGATGATCGCGTCGATCACCTGGTCGCATTGGCTGTCGGCCACCACCACTTCGATCTTCACTTTCGGCAGAAAGTCGACGACGTACTCTGCACCACGATAGAGCTCGGTGTGGCCTTTCTGCCGGCCGAAGCCCTTGACTTCGGTAACGGTCAGCCCCGTCAGGCCGACTTCAGCGAGCGCCTCGCGCACTTCGTCGAGTTTGAACGGTTTGATGACTGCGGTGATGCGCTTCATGGCGAACCTCGTCTCGTGTCTGGAAGAGTGAAAGGAAATTGGGTGATTTTTATTCTACGCCGCGCCGGATGCGTTGCGGCAATCCGGCGCGCTTCAGTCTCTTTCGGGTAATCGGCAGCCGTTCTGCCCGAAGCTCACTCCACGGGCTCGGTGTAGCGCGAAGTGATCGGATAGCGCCAGTCGCGGCCGAACGCGCGATGCGTGACGCGAATGCCGATCGGCGCCTGACGGCGCTTGTACTCGTTGATCTTGATGAGGCGCGTGACGCGCTTCACGTCGTCGACCGCATAGCCCGCGGCGATGATTTCGGCGAGCGAGCGATCCTCTTCCATGTACATGCGCATGATCGCGTCGAGTACTTCGTACGGCGGCAGACTGTCCTGGTCGGTCTGATTCTCGCGCAGTTCCGCCGACGGCGCGCGCGTCAAAATCCGCTCGGGAATCACGTTCTGCTTGCCGAACCCGGTGGCCTGGTTGCGGTAGTGGCACAACCTGTAGACGAGCGTCTTGGCGATGTCCTTGATCACCGCAAAGCCGCCGGCCATGTCGCCGTACAACGTGCAGTAGCCCACCGCCATCTCGCTCTTGTTGCCGGTGGTCAGCACGATCGAGCCGAATTTGTTCGACAGCGCCATCAGCAAGGTGCCGCGAATGCGGGCCTGGATATTCTCTTCGGTGGCGTCTTCGGCGCGGCCCGCGAATTCATCCGCCAGCGCGTTGCGGAACGCGTCGAACATCGGCGCGATCGCGATCTCGTCGTAACGCACGCCGACGCGGCGCGCCATGTCGGCGGCGTCGGTGGTCGAGATGTCCGCGGTGTAGCGCGACGGCATCATCACCGCGCGCACCCGCTCCGCGCCGAGCGCGTCGCACGCGACCGCCAGCACCAGCGCCGAATCCACGCCGCCCGACAGGCCGATCAGCGCGCCCGGAAAGCCGTTCTTCTCAATGTAGTCGCGCACGCCCATCACGAGCGCGGCGTACACCTGCGCTTCGAGCGACAGCTCGGGCGCGATCGCGGCCGGCAGCGGCTTGCCGCCCTCGAACTCGACGATCGCGGTGGCTTCCTCGAACTGCGCCATCTTCGCGACCAGTTCGCCCTTGTCGTCGAGCACGAACGAGCCGCCGTCGAACACCAGTTCATCCTGCGCGCCGACCATGTTGACGTAAACCATCGGCAAACCGGTTTCGCGAATCCGCCCGCGCAGAATGTCGAAGCGCACCGCTTCCTTGTTCAGGTGGTACGGCGAGCCGTTGGGAATCAGCAGCACCTGCGCGCCCGCCGCCTTCGCCATTTGCGCGGCCGACGCATGCCACGCGTCCTCGCAGATCACCACGCCGTACTTCACGCCGTCCAGTTCGAACACGAAGGGCTGCGGGTCGGACGCGAAGTAGCGCTTCTCGTCGAACACTTCGGTATTGGGCAAATCCTGCTTGCGATAGGTGCCCGCCACTTCCCCGCCGACGATCAGCGAGGCCGCGTTGAACGTGTCGACCGGCGGCACGCCGCGCTCGATCGGCGCGTTTGCATTACCATGACCGTGCCCCGCAATGTGCGACCCGGCGTGCGCCACCTCGCGCAGCGGATGGCCGACGATCACATGCAAGCCGGCGAACGGTTTGAGTTGCGTGGCGAGGTCGGCCAACGCCGCCGCGCTCGCGGTATAGAACACGGGGCGCAGCAGCAGATCTTCGGGCGGGTAACCGGACAGCGCGAGTTCAGGTGCGATCAGCAGCTTCGCGCCGCCTTCGTGCGCGACACGCGCGGCGGCGACGATCTTCGCGACGTTGCCGGCGAAGTCGCCGACGGTGACATTGATTTGAGCAAGAGCGATTCGGGTCTTCATGGCAGGATCGGCAGGCAAGCCACGAGCGGCTTGCGAGTACCGCGGCCTTGCGGCTCGACGGAACGGACAAATCGAATGAACGAACGACGCGCCGCCTGAAGCGCCGCGTCGCTCATTGGGAACAGTCACACAGATTGAATCAGGAACGCTTTGATTATCGCACGGGCATTCTGGCGTCGCCCTCCGAGGTGGACGCCGCGGAATGGAATGCCCTCCTCGCGCTGCAGCAGCAGCCCACGCCGTTTCTGCGGCATGAGTTCTTGAGCGCCTTGCATGCGGCCCAATGCGCGGTCGCCGATACCGGCTGGGCGCCGCAATTCGTCACGCTGACCGATCCGCGCACGGGCAAGCTCGCGGCGGCCGCGCCCGTCTATCTGAAAGGGCACTCGTACGGCGAATACGTGTTCGACTGGGCCTGGGCCGACGCCTACAAGCGCAACGGCCTGCCCTATTACCCGAAGCTCCTGTGCGCGGTGCCCTTCACGCCGGTGCAAGGCAACCGTCTGCTCGCCGCCGATACGCACGCGTTGCGGCATCTGGCGGCGACCTTGATGGCGTTCGCCGAGCAAAGCGACGTCTCGTCGCTGCACGTGCTGTTTCCCACCGAAACGGAAGCGAACGCGCTCACCGAGATGGGCATGATGCAGCGCGAGGGCGTGCAGTTCCACTGGCTGAACGACGGCTATCGCGACTTCGACGATTTCCTCTCGACGCTCGAACAGAAGAAGCGCAAGAACATTCGCGCCGAGCGCCGCAAAGTCCACGAGGCCGGCGTGACGATGCGCCGGATTCGCGGCGAGGACATCCAGGACGCCGACTGGCGCTTCTTCAGCAAGTGCTATCGGCAAACCTATCGCGAGCACTTTTCGAGTCCGTATCTGAATCTGGATTTCTTCCGCATGATCGGCGCGTCGATGCCGGAGAACCTGCTGCTCGTGATCGCCGAATACGAAGGCAGGCCGATCGCCAGTTCGCTCGTGGTCTACCAGCGCGATGCGCAAACCGGCGGCACGCTGTACGGCCGCTACTGGGGCGCGCTGGAACACGTGCCGTGCCTGCACTTCGAAACGGCGTACTATCAACCGCTCGAATTCTGCATCGAGGAAAAACTCGGCGCGTTCGAGGGCGGCGCCCAGGGCGAGCACAAGATGGCGCGCGGCTTTCTGCCCACGGTGACGCGCTCGGCGCACTGGCTCGCGCATCCGGCCTTCGCGGATGCGGTCGGCCACTTTCTCGCCAACGAAAAGAACAGCATCCATGCGTATGTGGACGAGCTGCGCGAACACAATCCGTTCAAAGGCTGAAGCGCGTTTATGCCGTGGTTTCTCTATCTGCTCGAATGCTCGGACGGCAGCGTTTATACGGGCATCGCCGTCGACGTGGAGGCACGTTTCGATAAACACATGAGCGGCATGGGCGCGCGATATACACGCTCGCGCAAGCCGGTGCGCGTGCTGGCGTCGTTCGAATTGGCGGACCGCTCGAGCGCTTCGCGCGCCGAGTATTGGGTCAAGCGTTTGTCCGCTGTTGAAAAGCGGGCGCTGGCGGCGGGGCTGCGCACGCTGGAATCGGCGTTGCCGTTGCCCGAGCCGGCGCCGCTCGCCGATGACGAAACGAAACAGGAAACCGGCGCTTCGTGACGGCGCTTTGCCTTCGCTGCGGGATGCGTGCCCGCGCTTCGTGCTCCGCGCGAATCACGCATCAGATCGCCCCGCATCCCGCTCGCGACGGCTCGCTACCCTCTCGCCTCACGCATCCGCTCAGTCAACAGCCGCTGCATCAGCGCGAGTTCACCCACCGCATCGGCCTCGAGCGACGTCAGCTTGTCCCGCGCCGGAAGCTCGTGGCGGATAGGCCGTAGCGTCCGCTCCAACGCGGCGTCGATGTCGGCGCTCACGGCGGCGATCCACATGCCGAGTTCATCGTGCCTGTCGCGCCGCGTCGTACTCAGGCGCAACTGCGTCGCGGTGCCCGCCATTCTTCGCAACAGACTCAGCACCGTCAGCGTCACGGTGTCGATCATCGAGTCCTCGAGTTTTTCGAGGCGAACGCGGCCGATCGCTTCCTCCGCGTTATTGCTGCCGAGGCCCGCGGCTCTGCGCAAGCGCTCCATGTCCTTGTCGCTGCGGCGCGGCGACTCCAGCGCCGCGCTCAGATACTCGACGTTGGCTCGCACCGCCCCGCTCAGATAAGCGCGGTAGTCGGCCTTTTCACGCGTCGGCCACAGATAGAAGGTTGCGACGAGCGCCAGCACGCAGCCGAGCACGTTGTTGCCGAGCCGCGTGAGCGCGAAGGCAAGCTCGCTCGCACCCGGCGTCGCGAAGTCGGCGACGAGCACGAAGGTCGGCGTGAGAAACAGCACGAAGAGGCTGTAGCTGACGGGGCGCAGCGCCATCGTCGCCACCACCAGCGGAAAGACCGCGAGCGAAATGCCGAGCGGCGAATGGATCGCATAGCCGATGCCGGCCGCCAGCACGCCGCCGACGATGCTCCCCGCCGCGCGCTCGATACTGCGCGGCCAGGTCGCTGCAATCGACGGTTGCAGTATCAGCAGCGTCGCCATCGTGGCCCAGTAGCCGAACGGCAGCCCCAGCGCGCGGATGACGAGAAAGCCCGTCGTCGTCGTCACGCCGACGCGCGCCGCATGGCGCAAGCCGACGGACTCGGTCGTGAGATTGGCCTTGAGCGTCGACCCGGTGCGCGTCAGCAGTCTGATGGCGCTGTCGGTCCAACGCTCGGGCGGCGCATACGCCGGGGCGAAATCGACCAGTTCGAAGTCGGACTTCAGCTTCACCGGCTCGATCAGCGCGGTTTCGAGACGCCGCGCGAGGCGCCGCAAGCGTTGTTGCATATCGGCGAGACGCTGCCACTGCCCTTCATTCGCGTCGGCGCCGATTCTGCGCAGCACGTTACCCATGCCCGTGAGCAATCGCGCCGCGCGTTGCGCGCGCCGGGCGTCGCCGGGGACTTTTTCGCTCGCGCCCGAAACGGCGATCAGATAGGCGAACAGCGCCTCGCCTTCGGTGAGCAAGCTGAGAAGCGTGTCGTAGGTTTCGCGCCCGCCCGTTCTCGATGCGGGCACGTTCGCCACCGCCTTGCGGGCGCGCTCGAGCGCGGCGCGGGCATCGGCGCGAAATTTCGCGGCATGCGTGGCCCATTCGCCGGGCGCCGCGCGCTGTTCGAGCAGACGGGCGCTGTCCAGGGCGATGTCGGCCAGCCGCAGATAAACAGCGCGCAACGACGCCCGGCTCATGGCGAACGGATGAATCCGCCAGATGGTGAGGCTGAGCACGACCGCGAACAGGCAGCCGATCAGATAGACGCCGAGAAACGCCAAGCCTTCGCGCACGTCGCGCATCGGCCTGTCGACCATCACGACGCAAGCGGTCGCGGCCAGGATCGTCACCTGCGAGGTGGCCGCGCCCCAGATGCGGCCGAATCCGCCGAGGCTCGTGAAGATCAGCACCGCGAGCGCCGCCCATATCGCCCCGGCGCCGGAAGCAAAGGCCGTCAGGCCGCCGCATACGGTGGAGAGAAGCGCGAAGCCCATCATCGACGCGAAACGCGCGCGATTCGAGCCGGCCGCGTCGGCGAGACAGGTCCAGAAGGCGCCGATCGCGGCCCACGCGAAGGTCGGATCGTGCAGCACATTGCCGACGGCCAGCATCGCCGTGGACGCGCAAGCCGCTCTCAGCCCTCCCGACAGATTGGCCTCGCTCGCGGAAAACGACACCATCCATACCGGACGCTTGCGGTAGATCGCGGTGACGATGGCATACAGCCGGCTCGACCCGCGTGGCGACGATGCGGTGGACTTGCGATTCAGCATCCGGACGGTGGGCTCCTAAAACACGCATTGGCGCGGCGTCTGCGCGGGGTGATGCCGCGCGATTAACGAAGCTGCGACAGGCGACAGATCATAAGGGTTTACACCTAACTATAAAAATGGCTTCGGTTCATGCGGGCGATGCAATACGTCTATGTGCGTCGCGCAAGGCTAGGCGGGCGGCACGCGCATGCCTGGCAAGCCCATTAAAAAACCGCGCGGCCCTTTCGGGCCCGCGCGGTTTTCGTCATGCCAGCAGCGTGGTGACGCAGCTTACTTCTTGTAGTTCGCCACGCCTTCGCTGATTTCCTTATGCGCGGCTTCGACGTCCGCCCAGCCCTCGACCTTTACCCATTTGCCCTTCTCCAGCGCCTTGTATTGCTCGAAGAAATGCTTGATCTGATCTTTCAGGTACGCGGGCACGTCGTCGATCGACTTGAGGCTCGCGGTCATCGGGCAGACCTTGTCGTGCGGCACGGCGATCAGCTTCGCGTCCACGCCCGATTCGTCGGTCATTTGCAGCATGCCCAGCGCGCGTGCGCGCACCACGGAGCCGGCCAGCAGCGGGAACGGCGTGATCACCAGCACGTCGACCGGGTCGCCGTCGCCCGACAGGGTTTGCGGAATGAAGCCGTAGTTGGCCGGATAGCGCATGCCGGTGCTGATGAAGCGGTCGACGACGAGCAGGCCCAGGTCCTTGTCGGCTTCGTACTTCACCGGGTCGCTCTGCGCCGGGATTTCGATGATGACGTTGAAATCTTGCGGAAGGTCTTTGCCTGCGGGGACGTGATTGAAGCTCATGGGCGCTCTCTGATCAGGATGGAATTCGGAACACGGCGTGCGGTGCGTGAGCCCGGGCGGCATGCATCGTGAGAAGCTCGCCTGGAGCCGCGGCCCCGCGGCCGGACAGTGCGGAATGCGCCATTATAGCCAATCGGCCGGTGGCACCCGTCGCCGGATCGGCGCGATAATCGTCCCGCGTCTCTCGATTGTGCCTCTCGTTTGTGAACACTGCGCATCCGGCCCCTCGTCAGTGCCGGCTGCGCGATCTCAAGGAGCATGCATGGAAGAAGCCCGACACTTCATCGGCGGCGAATGGTCCGCGGGATCAGGCGGCGAGACGATCGCCGTGCTCGATCCCTCGGACGGCCAGCCGTTCACCCAGCTCGCGCGCGGCACCGCCGCGGACGTCGACCTGGCGGTGCAGGCCGCCCGCCGCGCGTTCGAAGGCGCATGGGGCGAGGCGAGCGCCGCCGAACGCGGCCGCGTGCTGTACCGGCTCTCGATGCTGGTCGCCACCCGCCAGGAGGAGCTTGCGCAACTCGAAGCCCGCGACACCGGCAAGCCGCTCAAACAGGCGCGCGCCGATGCGGCCGCGCTCGTGCGCTACTTCGAGTTCTACGCGGGCGCGGCGGACAAGCTGCACGGCGAAACGCTGCCTTATCAGGCCGGCTACACGGCGCTGACAATCCGCGAGCCGCACGGCGTGACCGGCCACATCGTGCCGTGGAACTATCCGATGCAGATTTTCGGCCGCAGCGTGGGCGCGGCGCTCGCCGCCGGCAACGCGTGCGTCGTCAAGCCGGCCGAGGATGCGTGTCTGTCCGTTCTGCGTGTCGCCGAACTGGCGGCCGAGGCCGGGTTGCCGGCCGGCGCGCTGAACGTCGTGACAGGTTATGGGCACGAGGCGGGAGCGGCTTTGGCATCCCATCCGGGCATCGATCACATCTCGTTCACCGGCTCGCCCGAAACCGGCAAGCTGGTCACGCAAATGGCCGCCGAAAACCACGTGCCCGTCACGCTGGAACTGGGCGGCAAGTCGCCGCAAATCGTGTTCGCCGACGCGGATCTCGACGCGGCGCTCCCCGTGCTCGTCGCGGCGATCGTGCAGAACGCCGGGCAAACCTGCTCGGCGGGCAGTCGCGTGCTGATCGACCGGGCCATTTACGAACCCTTGCTCGACCGTCTGAGCGACGCGTTTCACGCGTTGCGCGTCGGTCCTTCGCATGCCGATCTCGACTGCGGGCCGCTCATCAACGCGAAACAGCAGCGGCGCGTGTGGGACTTTCTCTCCGACGCGCAGCACGACGGCATTCCGATGGCGGCGCACGGCGAAGTGATCCCCGAAGCGCCGGAAAGCGGCTTCTATCAGGCGCCCACGCTGCTGCGCGACGTGCCCGCCGGCCACCGACTCGCGCGCGACGAAGTATTCGGCCCGGTGCTCGCCGCGATGTCGTTCAGCGACGAGGACGAAGCGCTCGCGCTCGCCAACGGCACGCAGTTCGGCCTCGTGGCCGGCATCTG
>Ga0182007_10002027_pt1 | contig 10420 bp, 8 predicted proteins | sample Sormic07211113_1_FD_123023 | JGI IMG/M metagenome (GOLD analysis project Ga0182007, IMG submission 123023) | Rhizosphere microbial communities from Sorghum bicolor, Mead, Nebraska, USA - 072115-113_1 MetaG | ecosystem: Host-associated > Plants > Roots > Rhizosphere | place: USA: Nebraska... | reverse complement strand
GCAGTACTCAATGATTGAATCTTATTGGTTTTCTTAGGAATAAATTCCTGCGCAACATAACCTTTAAAACCGGTTGCATAAATAGCTCTCATAATTGCAGGATAATATAATTCCTGCTCGTCTTCAATTTCATTTCTTCCCGGTACACCTGCCGTATGGTAATGGGCAATGTAAGGATGACTTTTTTTAATGGTACTGATCACATTTCCTTCATCGATTTGCATGTGATAGATATCGTAAAGTAATTTGAAGTTTTCCGAACCTAATCTTTTAGCAAGTTCAACACCCCAGGCAGTATGGTCACACTGGTAATCTTTATGGTCCACCTTACTGTTCAATAATTCCATGACAAGGACTACATTATGTTTCTCTGCCAAACCAATGATTTTTTTGAGGCCCTGTACACAATTGTTCCAACCGGTTTCATCGTCTTTTCCCCTGCGGTTACCACTAAAACAGATGAGGTTTTTGTAACCCGCTGCGGCAACTTTTGGAATCATCTCCGTATAGTTCTTAATCAGGGTGTCATGAAATTTAGGATCATTCCAACCATCTACTAAATTGATTTCCGCACCATTACACATGGTGGATGTAATTCCGTGTTTCTTCAGGATAGGCCATTCTTTCGGGCCTACCAGGTCTATCCCTGTAATGCCGATCTTCTTAGCCTCTATACAGAGGGTGTCGAGATCAATATCAGGGAAACACCACCTGCAAACTGCATGGTTGATATTTCCTTTTAAAGGAGCTGATGAAGGAACTTCATCAGCTGAAAAGGCAGGTAAGGCGCCCGAAGCGCCTAAAGCGATTGTACCCACAACTATATTTTTTAAAGCAGTTCTTCTGCTATTTTCAGATTTCATCATATTTTTTCAAGTACTGGTTGTTTAACCTCATTCTTGTCATTAAAGAATACGGTGAACAACAAGAATACCACGATCGCAATTCCTGCAGGAACGATCCAGATCATTTGCCAATTTATTCCACCATCGGCAGTTTTATAAGTATCGGTTATAAAACCTGCTACTTCAAATCCGATAAGCATACCTACACCATAAGTTGCAAGGGTGATTAAGCCCTGCGCTGCACTTTTATACTTGTCTCCAGCTTTTGAATTGGTATAAATTTGCCCGGATACAAAGAAGAAATCATAACAAACACCATGTAAGGCAATTCCGATGATTAACATGAAGCTCAGATCTGAAGCGTTACCGTAAGCGAATAAAGCATAACGTACAGCCCAGGCAAGCATACCTACCAGAATCGTCTTTTTGAAGCCGAATCTCTTAAAAAATAGCGGCAGTAATAATAAAAACAGTGCTTCAGATATCTGCCCGATCGTCATTTTTCCAGTTGGATCATCCATTCCTACGCTAGATAGGAAAGGGTGAGCATTTTGGTAATAAAAGGCCAGTGGAATACAGATAAGAATTGAAGCAATGAAGAATATGGCGAAGTTTTTATCCTTCAGCAGTTTCAACGCATCTAAACCGAGTATTTCTGCTATTTTAATCTTTTCTCCCGAGGCCACTTTTGGTGGTGTCTTTGGTAAGGCAAAGCTAAATATCCCCAACATTAAGGAGGCTATACCAGCCATCAGAAAGGTGTTTTTCAACATACCTTCGGTTGTTGCCGCAGTAGTATCCCAGTGGAATACAAAACTAATCAGCAATCCTGCAATGATCCAACCAATAGTACCCCAAACCCTAACTGTTGAAAATTCCTTCTCCGGATCTTTCATCTGGTTAAAGGATACAGAGTTTACCAATGCCAGTGTAGGCATAAACAGGATCATATAAGAAAGTACATAAGGATAGAATACAGAAATATCCGGTGCAGAATACATCTGGTACATGAGTACTGCACCAATTAAATGTAAAACTCCGAGGATTTTTTCTGCATTAAAATATCGGTCAGCAATCAAACCAATGATAAAAGGAGCGATGATGGCACCCCAGGATTGAGTTGAAAACACAGAGGCCGTTTGTGAGCCAGTAGCATTTAAATTGTTAGCTAGAAAAGTACCGAGGGTTACAAACCAGGAACCCCAGATAAAGAATTCCAGGAACATCATGCTCGATAATTTAATGCGGTTGCTTAAGTTCATATGGGTTAAATTTTATCTTGTTTGAATTTATAACTCTTTAATGGAGATATTTCTGTACCATACTTCATCACCATGGTCCTGTAAGGCAATTTTACCCGATTTGAAGGTTCCGAAGTTTTCCCAAGTGGCAAACTTACTCCCAGCAATCATGTTTTTCCAATTTTCATCCCACATGGTGGTTGAAACCACTTTTACCCCGTTGAGGGTGAAATCCAATTTACCGTTGTTGCTGACAACCTCGACTTTATTCCATTGGCCCACTGGTTTAACAGGCTCCGAATTGCTTTTAATCAGATCATATAAATCACCAGCTCTATGTTTAATAATTTTTCCATCAGGATGTCCTTCATTATCCAAGACCTGCATCTCCAATCCTGTGCTGTAAGTCTGACGGTATTTTGTGGGGTCCTCGTGTACAAATAGCAGGATTCCGCTATTGGCTTTCGGTGACACTTTCCATTCCATTTTCAAGTGAAAATTACCGTATTCCTTATCCGTAACAATATCGCCTTTTTCGGCTTTTTCAGCTTTAGGATCAAAACGTAAAGCACCATTTTCAACTTTCCAGGCCGTCCCAGCAGTATTTTTGCCATAAGTATGCCATCCCTGGGTAGTTTTGCCATCAAAAAGCTTTACCCATCCGTTCTTTTTTTGTGCCATAGCAGCGCCACCGCTCAACATTGCTGTTAAGATAATGGCTGATATAATGTTTCTTTTCATCTAGTTATCGTTAGTTTATTGGTGAGGAAGATCCCATGGCTTATGAAGCTATCATAAGTTTTTGGGGATTAAAAAAAAGATTAGTTTTTTAAAAAAGGCTGTATCACACCTTTGGTCGTTTGACACAGCGGGTGATGATACAGCCTTCTTATCATTTAGACTCCTAAAGTCCAGCCTTTACGGTAATCACGTTTTACAAATTGGTTAACATCATCAAGATTAGTAATTCTCATGTTGTCGTTATCCCAAAGTAATTTAATATTTCTGCCCGGATAGACAATCTTGCCTTCAGCATTTTTCCGTTGAACGTCTACACCTCTGATGGCAAGATTCGCCATTAATAAAGCTTCCGTAAGCGGACCCGCGATTTCAAATGGTGAGCTCAGCTCTTTTTTGCCATATCCAGCGATACTTGCTTCTACCCACTGCGCATAGTGGCCATCGGCAGCACCTTTCACACGTGCAAATCTTTCCGGAACCTTAATGTCCTTATTGCGGCTAAGCGGTAGCAAGCGCGGGTTGGCACTGTAAGTACTGGCCATCATTTTGCCTTTAGTTCCAATAAACAGCGTTCCGTTTCCACCATCACCAAATGTTTCGTTGGCAGCAAGTTCTTCAGGCCTTTCCGGTTGGATACCACCATCCATCCAATGTACAACAACATCACCTTTAGTTTTCTCTGTTTTAGGGAATTTCAAGGTCACATGGCTTGATGGAGGACAACTATCGGGGAAATAACCGCGTTTAAATTCATCAACATATACAGATCCAACACTAGCCTGTACTTCACTTGCGTATTTCAGGTTAAGCACACTGAAAGGAGCTTCCAGCAAATGGCATCCCATATCGCCTAATGCACCTGTTCCATAATCCCACCAGCCACGCCAGTTAAAAGGAACCAGTTTATCAACAAAGTCTTTATAAGGTGCAGTTCCTAACCATAAATCCCAATCCAATTCTTTTGGAATTTCGGCCTTATTTGCTGACCATGGAATACCCTGAGGCCAAACCGGTCTGTCAGTCCAGGCATAAACGGTATGTACATCACCAATAAGGCCTGCATCATACCATTCTTTCATTTGACGGGGGCCATCGTTTGAAGCACCCTGGTTACCCATTTGTGTAACTACTTTATATTTTTTAGCTGCTGCGGTAAGTGCGCGGGCTTCATAAATATCATGTGCCAATGGTTTTTGAACATATACATGTTTTCCAAGCTGCATTGCGGCCATCGCCTGAACGGCATGGTTATGATCTGGCGTAGAAACAGAAACGGCATCAAAGTTTTTATGTTCCTTGTCGTACATTTCACGCCAGTCTTTGTAAAACTTAGCCTTCGGGAAAGCTTTTACAGAATTGGCGGCCCTGCGAGTATCTACATCGCATAGGTAACCGATATCAGCTTTTCCACTTTTATAAAAACTAGCAATGTCCGACTGCCCTTTACCGCCAGCACCTACACCAGCAATGATCAGGCGATCACTGGGCGCTAAAAATCCTTTACCGCCTAATACATGTCTAGGTACAATCATAAAAGCAGCAGAAGCAAGAGCTGCTGATTTGAGAAATGAACGTCTTCCTGCTGCGTTTTTATCTTTAATTGGTTCTTCCATAGTTTTTTCTGGTTTTTTAGGTTTCTATAGGGGTTAGCTCAAAATTATTTTTTAAGGGAAAGAATATATTTAACCATTTCCTTGGCATCATCAGGTGCAGTTGTTGGATGCGGTGTCATGGCTACTTCACCCCAAACACCTTTACCACCGGAAATAATTTTATCAGCCAGGTAATCAATATCTTTTTCAGTATACTTCGCTGCAATTTCTACATAGGATGGGCCAATAACTTTCTGCGTTTTGTTATGGCAACCTAAACAATCTGATTTTGCAATTAATTTTTCACCAGGAAGCATGTTCTCCGAAGCAGCTGGTGCTGTACTCTCTGTAGTGGTTGTTGTGGTTGTTGTCTCCGTTGATTTAGAAGCGTCGTTTCCACATGACGCCATAGCTAATGTAAAGCAACCTAAAATAAAAATTATCTTTTTCATATTTGTGTGTTTTTAAATTCCTAAAATTTTATTGTTAAAATCATCATTACCGCCTGATGCGGCAAAATCATCAAATGCACGTGCTGTAACCGGGATGATGTGATTTTTAATAAATTCAGCGCCTTCACGGGCACCGGTCTCGGAATCTTTAATGCAACATTCCCATTCCATCACTGCCCATCCGGGGAAATCATATTGCGCTAATTTACTGAATATGGTTTTAAAGTCTACTTGTCCATCTCCTGGCGAGCGATAACGGCCCGCCCGGTTTGCCCAGCTTTGGTATCCGCCAAATGCGCCCTGCTTGCCAGTAGGATTAAATTCAGAATCCTTTACATGGAAAGCTTTAATTCTTTCATGATAGAAATCAATATACTGTATATAATCCAATTGTTGCAGCACAAAGTGCGAAGGGTCATATAAAAGGCATGCTCGTGGATGATTATTTGTTTTTTCTAAAAACATCTCATAGGTTATGCCATCAAATAAATCCTCACCGGGATGAATTTCATAACATACATCCACACCGTTCTTATCGAATTCATTTAAAATCGGTACCCATCGTTTAGCCAGTTCTGTAAAAGCCGCATCAACTAAACCTTCCGGTCTTTGTGGCCAGGGGTGAAACATATGCCATAACAACGATCCGCTGAAGGTGGCATGCGCCTTTAAGCCCAAGTTTTGCGAAGCTTTAGCCGCATACATCATTTGTTGTACAGCCCACTCTTGTCTTGCTTTTGGATTGTTTTTATAAGCATCTGGTGCAAAAGCATCAAATGCAAGGTCGTAAGCAGGATTCACAGCCACCAATTGTCCCTGTAAATGGGTAGATAGCTCAGAAATCTCCAAGCCGTAAGCAGCAATTTTACCTTTTAACTCGTCAGCATAAGTTTTGCTTTCCGCTGCTTTTTGTAAATCGATAAATCGTGCATCCAGGGTTGGCATCTGTATACCCTTAAAGCCTAAATCTGCTGCCCATTGGCAAATACCATCTAATGAATTAAATGGTGCCTGATCTCCAATAAATTGGGCTAAAAAAACTGCTGGTCCTTTAATTGTCGTCATTTGTTAAATTTTAAAGTCAAACCATTTCTGATCTGATTGCCCCGAAGCTACCACATTTTCAATAAAGGCCATACCTCTTACACCCGCCGCAGCACCTGGAAAATCCAGCATTTCCTGAGTAGGGGTGCCACCTGCCAACGTTGTTGTCAAAGTCAGGGCAAAGTTTCTATAGATATTGGCAAATGCTTCCAGGTAACCTTCCGGATGCCCTGCAGGTGTTCTGTGGTTATGTTGTGCAAAGGAAGAAAGATAGCCATGTCCGGTGCGGTAAATTTGCGAAGGCGCATCAAGCCACTTTAATTTCAAAGTGTTTGGTTCTTCCTGGTGCCATTCAAGACCACCTTTTTCACCGTATACTTTTATAACCAGTGCATTTTCTTCACCGGCAGCAATTTGCGAAGCCATCAAAATGCCATTTGCCCCATTGTTAAATTTCAAGAGTACATTACCATCATCATCCAATAGTCTTCCTTCCACCACACGGTTCAGGTCAGCACATAATTTAGTAATTTCCAGACCTGAAATGTATTCAGCAAGCTGTGCAGCATGTGTACCTATATCCCCCATACAGCCACTAATACCACTTTTTGCCGGGTCAGTACGCCATGCAGCTTGTTGGTTACCTTCGTTTTCAGAAGGCTCACTGAGCCATCCCTGTGGATATTCCACACATACTTTCCTGATTTGCCCTAACTTTCCTTCAGCAATTAACTGTCGTGCTTCTTTTACCATCGGGTAACCTGAATAGGTATGTGTTAAGCACAAAATTAATCCTGTTTCCTTTACTTTAGCCTCCAGCTTTTTAGCTTCTTCAAGGGTCAGGGTAATCGGTTTATCGATAACGACATGAAAACCATGTTCCAAAGCCAACATTGCAGGTTCAAAATGTGCAAAGTTAGGTGTCACAATACTCACGAAATGCATGCGCTGATCTTCAGGGAGTTTAGCCTCCGCTTGAATCATTTCCTTGTAACTACCATAATTTCTATCTTTCGGAATAAACAATGTTCTGCCGGAAGCTTTTGCAGTTTCAGGATTGGAACTTAAAGCGGCACAGCTCAGTTCAATTAATCCATCCATGTTTGCTGCAATGCGGTGGACAGCGCCAATAAAGGCATTCTTTCCACCGCCAATCATGCCCATTCTTAATTTCCCCAAAGCCATTAAATATTACCTTTCTTTAATTCACTCACTGCATGATCACAAGCCCTTGCAGTTAAAGCCATATAAGTTAAAGAAGGGTTCTGGCAAGCTGCAGAAGGCATACATGAACCATCTGTTACATATACGTTTTTCACTTCGTGCATCGCATTCCATTTATTCAACACAGAATCTTTTGGATCATTACCCATTCTTGCGGTACCCATTTCATGGATCGCCATTCCTGGCGTAGAACCATTGTCGTAAGTTTTTACATCCTTGATACCCGCTGCTTCCAACATCTCTGCCGCATCGTTCATCATGTCCACGCGCATTTTTTGCTCGTTTTCTTTAAACTCGCAATCAATTGCAAGAACAGGCTGACCCCATTTATCTTTTTTCGTTTTATCGATATATACACGGTTTTCATAGTATGGTAATGACTCACCAAAACCGCCAAGTCCCATGTTCCAGGCGCCTGGCTTGGTCATGGTGTCTTTAAAATCACCGCCAAAAGCCATCTCCGCAACATCAGCATGCCAGTTGCCTCTGTTTGCACCGCCCTGGTATCCAAAACCTCTTACATAATCACGCTTATCGTTGCCTACATTTCTGTACCTCGGTACATAAATTCCATTTGCACGTTTACCATAAACATATTTATCATCAAACCCTTCGGCACGGCCCGAAGCACCACAACGGAAATGGTGATCCATCAGGTTGTGTCCTAATTGTCCGCTTCCATTTCCTAAACCATCAGGGAATTCATCAGAAGTTGAGTTTAACAACAAGAAGGCAGAACCTAACGTAGATGCGTTTACAAAAACAATTTTTGCAAAGTATTCTATGTTTTCGTTTGTCTCTGCATCAATCACCAATACACCTTTGGCTTTTTGAGTTTCTTTGTCGTAAATCACCTGGTTAACAATAGAAAACGGACGAACTGTTAAGTTGCCGGTAGCCATTGCTGCAGGTAGGGTAGAAGATTGCGTGCTGAAATAAGCACCAAAAGGACAACCCCTGCTGCATAAATTACGGTACTCGCATTTACCTCTTCCGCCGTGAGGGACAGTTAAGTTAGCCGTACGACCTATGGTAAGGATCCTGGCTCTCTTCCAATGATCTTCCACACGTTTTTTAACAGACTTTTCTACACAGTTCATTTCCATAGGTGGCAGGAAATGACCATCAGGGAAGTGAGGGTAGTTTTCTACCTGCCCGCTGATCCCTGCAAATTTCTCTACATAGTCATACCAGGGAGCAATATCTTTATACCTGATCGGCCAGTCATTACCATGACCGTCCTTTAAATTCTCTTCAAAATTCAAGTCACTTAAACGGTAACTTTGGCGGCCCCACATGAGCGATTTTCCGCCCACATGGAAGCCCCTGTACCAATCAAAACGTTTTACCTCTGTATATGGACATTCAAGATCGTTAACCCAAAAGCTCTCATTGTACTCTTGATAAGGGTAATCCCTTTTCTGTACCGGATGCGTTCTTTTTTGTTCTTCCGTTAATCTTCCTCTATGTTCAAATTCCCATGGCTTTTTCATGGCCGTGGTATAATCTTTTATATGTTCAATGTTTCTGCCTCTTTCCAGCATCAAAACTTTCAGGCCTTTTTCTGCCAGTTCTTTTGCAGCCCAGCCCCCACTAATTCCAGAGCCGACAACGATTGCGTCATAGGTGTTTTGTGCCGTAGCTTTTGTATTTAAATTACTCATGGTTGTTTCTTGTGATTAATTACTATGCCCAAACTCTTTGACCTGGTTTAAGGTCTACACAGCCATCATAACGGCCGGGGATTTCTAAATAAGCGTATGCCTGCGTAACACCAATTTCAGAAGTAAAATAACCCAATAAGGTCAAGTCGCGCATAATTGGAAAGAATAAAGGCTTAGCCGGTTTATTCTCTTTTGCATTCATCGGTTTGCCTGCTTCCTCTTTCTCGGATTTTTTTGTTATCGTGTTTTCAGCAGCTTTTCTTTCTGCTTCTGACTTTTCTCTGTCACTTTTTTGTTCAGCAACAGCTTCATCTCTAACTTTTCCTAGCAACTGCTCACGTTCTGGTACTGAAATTTCAAGGAAGGATTTACCAAAATCTTTTTTAGACCGGTTTTCAATATCCTCTAATCCCTTAACAAATGCTTTTTGTGCATCTTCAGGATAGCAATCTTTGATCATCATGGGAATAAATGCCCCTACACCAGCAGCTTTAGCGCCCGGTGTACCTGTGGTTGGGATGATAATGTCTGCAATTTCTGTAATTAATTTCTCCTGATCTGCTGAAAATAAGGAAGCATTGCCATTTTTTTCGGATGGGCCGCAACCCTCCAGAAAAACACTGATGGTCGTAGCAGAAAGTGCTCCCCCCAGTAAAAAAGCAACACTTTTGACTGCGTCTCTTCTGTTCATATTAATTATTTTTGGGTTTTATGTAGGTTCTTTTTGAAATAGTAATCTTCTAAAATAATAAAAAGACAATGCAAAGTATATTATTTAATCAAATTCATTTCAATTTATATTGATTTTGTTACCTGAATAAAATATCCCCCATTTTTTTAACTTTGCCAAAACGTAATTTTAATGACTGAAAGAATAATAGTATTAGGGTCAAACGGACAAATCGGGACAGAGTTGGTTACCGCTTTAAGGAATACCTATGGAGAAAATAAAGTAATTGCTTGTGATATTCGCAGACCTGATTATGATATCAAGAATTCCGGTCCCTTTGAATTTGTCAATGTTTTAGAGAAAGATACTTTAAATAACTTATTTCAGAAATACAGGCCTACCCAGGTTTATCTGCTCGCAGCTTTACTGTCGGCAACAGGGGAACAAAATCCAAAGTTGGCCTGGGATTTAAACATGAACGGATTATTGAATATCCTTGACCTGGCCATGGCTTATAAAACAGCGAAGGTTTACTGGCCAAGTTCAATTGCGGTTTTCGGCCCTGGTTCCCCAAAAGAAAACACGCCGCAAGCCTGCATCATGGATCCTAACACGGTTTATGGCATCAGCAAACTTGCAGGTGAGCGCTGGTGTGAATATTACAACCAAAAATTTGGATTGGATGTAAGAAGCATTCGTTATCCAGGCTTAATAAGCTGGAAAGCCGCACCGGGTGGTGGCACTACCGATTATGCCATCCACATTTTTCACGATGCATTAAAGAAAAGTGCCTATGCGTCCTTTTTATCTGCAGACACCAAACTGCCAATGATGTATATGGATGATGCCATCCGTGGCACTATTGCCTTAATGGATGCTGAAGCAAGTAAGATAACCGTTCGTTCCAGTTATAATTTTACTGGCGTTAGTTTTACACCTGAAGACCT
>Ga0182007_10002026_pt1 | contig 10422 bp, 9 predicted proteins | sample Sormic07211113_1_FD_123023 | JGI IMG/M metagenome (GOLD analysis project Ga0182007, IMG submission 123023) | Rhizosphere microbial communities from Sorghum bicolor, Mead, Nebraska, USA - 072115-113_1 MetaG | ecosystem: Host-associated > Plants > Roots > Rhizosphere | place: USA: Nebraska... | reverse complement strand
TTGAGGCGCTGCGCCTCGCCGCCCGAGAGCGTCGGCACCGGCTGGCCCAGTTTCACGTAGTCGAGGCCGACGTCGACGATCGGCTGCAGCACGCGCAGCACCTCGCGGTCGGAAGCAAAGGCCGCAGCGGCCTCGGCCACCGTGAGGTCGAGCACGTCGGCGACGTTGAGGTTGCGGCCGGCCCGCTCGATCGTCACCTCGAGGATCTCGGGCCGGTAGCGCTTGCCGTCGCAGTCCGGGCAGCGCAGGTAGACGTCCGACAGGAACTGCATCTCGACATGCTCGAAGCCCGAGCCGCCGCAGGTCGGGCAGCGGCCGTCGCCGCTGTTGAAGCTGAACTTCGAGGCCGTGTAGCCGCGCTGGCGCGACAGCGCCGCGGTGGCGAAGATCTCGCGGATCGCGTCCCAGGCCCCGACATAGCTCGCCGGATTGGAGCGCGCCGTCTTGCCGATCGGCGACTGGTCGACGAAGACCACGTCGCTCAGGTGATCGGCGCCCAGCATGCGGTCGTGCGCGCCCGGGCTTTCGGTCGCCTTGCCGAAGTGCCGCATCAGGGCCGGCGCCAGCACGTCCTGCACCAAGGTCGACTTGCCCGAGCCGCTGACGCCGGTGATGCAGACCAGCCGCGACAGCGGCAGCTCGACCGTGATGTCCTGCAGGTTGTGCTCGCGCACGCCTTCGAGGATGAGGCGCGGCGTGTTGTCGCTGACCATGCGGCGGAAGCCCATGCCGATCTGCTTGCGCCCGCCCAGGTACTGGCCGGTCAGCGTCTCGGCATCGCGCAGCGCATCGGTGCTGCCGTCGAACACGATCTGGCCGCCCCGGATGCCGGGGCCCGGCCCCATGTCGATCACCCGGTCGGCCGCCAGCATCACGGCCGGGTCGTGCTCGACCACCACCAGCGTGTTGCCGGCGTCGCGCAGCCGCAGCATGGCCTCGGTGATGCGGTTCATGTCGCGCGGATGCAGGCCGATGCTGGGCTCGTCGAGCACGAACAGCGTGTTGACCAGCGAGGTGCCGAGCGCGGTCGTGAGGTTGATGCGCTGCACCTCGCCGCCCGACAGCGTGCGGCTCTGGCGATCGAGCGTCAGGTAGCCGATGCCGACGTCGTGCAGGTAGCGCAGGCGGGTCGTGATCTCCTCGAACAGCAGCTTGAGCGCCTGGATGTCGCCCTCGCTCGCGGTGCTGCTGTTGCCGTGGCTTTCGATGCGGTCGAACAAACGGCGCAGGCGCTCGATCGGCAGCAGCATCAGGTCGTGCAGGCACAGGCCCGGCAGGGCCTCGAGCTGCTCGCGCGACCACTTCGCGCCGACCGGCATGAAACGCTTGGACGGCGCCAGCACGGCATCGGCGTCTTCCTTGCTGCCGATGCGCCACAGCAGGCTCTCGAGTTCGAGCCGCGCGCCGGCGCAGGTCGGGCACGGCGTGTAGCTGCGGTACTTCGACAAGAGCACGCGGATGTGCATCTTGTAGGCCTTGCTCTCGAGGTAGGCGAAGAAGCGGCGCACGCCATACCACTGCTGGTTCCACTTGCCCTTCCAGTTCGGCGAGCCCTCGATCACCCAGTGGCGCTGCTCGGCCGTGAGCTTGTTCCAGGGCGTGTCGCGCGGAATGCCGGCGTCTTCGGCGTGGCGCATGAGGTCGTCCTGCGCCTCCTTCCAGGCCGGCGTCTGGATGGTCTTGATGGCGCCGGCGCGCAAGGTGAGCTTGTCGTTCGGAATCACCAGCCCGAGGTCGACGCCGATCACGCGGCCGAAGCCGCGGCAGGTCTCGCAGGCGCCGACCGCCGAGTTGAACGAGAACATCGAGGGGATCGGATCGGTGTAGCGGATGTCGCTCTCCGGGCAGTGCAGCCCGGTGGAGAACTTCCAGATATCGGGCTCGACGCCCTCCTCGGCCGCCACCGCATACACGGTCAGGCGCCCGCTGCCGCGCTTCAGCGCCACCTCGATCGCCTCGACCACGCGCGCCCGCTCGGCGTTGGCCATGCGGAAGCGGTCGGCCACGACGTCGAGCACCTTGCGCGGGCCGGTCGGGGTCGCGACCTCGCGCTCGGCCTGCACCCGCGTGAAGCCGCTGGCCGACAGCCATTGCGTCACCTCGTCGGCCGAGGTGCTGGCCGGCAGCTCGACCGGGAAGGTCAGGACGACCCGCGGATCGCCGGCCGCGGCGGCACGAGACTGCAGTTCGGCGTAGATCGAATCGGGCGAGTCGTGCCGCACCGGCAGGGCGGTCTCGCGGTCGAACAACTGGGCCGCGCGCGCGAACAGCAGTTTCAGGTGGTCGTTGAGCTCGGTCATGGTGCCGACGGTCGAGCGCGAGGAGCGCACCGGATTGGTCTGGTCGATCGCGATCGCGGGCGGCACGCCCTCCACCTTGTCGACCGCCGGCTTGTCCATCCGGTCGAGAAACTGGCGCGCGTAGGCCGAGAAGGTCTCGACATAGCGCCGCTGGCCTTCGGCATAGAGGGTGTCGAACACCAGGCTCGACTTGCCCGAGCCGCTCGGCCCGGTGACCACCGTCATCTCGCCGGTGCGGATGTCGAGGTCGAGGTTCTGGAGGTTGTGCTGACGTGCACCGCGAATCCGGATGGAGCCCTGTGTCATGAATGCCTTGCGGGGTGGGGCAGACATTCTAGGAAGCTGCCGCGGCCCGCGCCGGCGTGGGCGTATGGTTGCGCGCTATGCGGGGGCTTCCCCGCCGGACCGTGCACGAAATAATTACACACGGACACATATGACCTTCCTCGTCGACGAAGAAATCACCTTCCGCAAGCTCGAGATCCTGCTTGCCTTCATGGAAACCGGGAACCTCGCGCGCACCGCCGAGCGGCTCGACATCAGCACGGTCAGCGTGCACCGGGCCCTGCATTCGCTGGAAACCGGCACCCGCTGCGCGCTGTTCCGGCTCGAGGGCCGCAACCTGCTGCCCACGGACGCCGCCAAGACGCTGGCCGACGTCGCCCGGGACGTGGTGCGCACGCTGTCGGAAGGCATCCGGGCGACGCGCGAGGTGGCGGGCTATTCGGCCGACCGGATCCGCATCGGGTCGCTCTATTCCCTGACCAGCCGGACCGTGCCCAAGGTCATCATGGGGATGAAGCAGCGCCTGCCCGAACTCCACACCGAGCTGGTGCTCGGCTCGAACGCCGATCTGCTGCAGAAGCTGCGCGACGGCGGCGTCGACGCAGTGCTGATGGCGATCCCCGGCGATGCGCCCGACGTCGAATCGGAGCCGCTGTTCGAGGACGACATCTTCTTCGCCGCGCCGGTCGACTCCCGCTACGCCGGCATGAAGGAGGTCGACCTCGGCGCCTGCGCCGACGAACACTTCGTCAGCCTGTCCGAAGGCTTCGTGACCTACAGCGGCTTCATGGAATCGTTCCGCATCGCCGAGTTCGCACCCCGCGTGGTGATGCAGACGGGCGACATCTTCTCGCTGATGAACCTGGTGAGCGGCGGCGTGGGCTATACCTTGCTGCCCGGACGGGTGCGCGGCGCGCTGCCGCACAACGTCCGGCTGGTTCCGCTGCAGGCGAAGTACCTGGTGCGCCAGACCATCGCGGTGAACTTCCTGCGCACGCGCGAACGCGACCCCAATCTGCTGGCCCTGCTGGCGCTGTGCCGCAGCTCGAAGGCCGATCTCTCCTGACGCTGCCGCCCCGGGTTTACCCGCGACCGTTTCACGCGGCGTAAGCGTCGCCGTCCCCCGTTAATTGATCGGGACGGGGGCCGCCGGTACCGTTCGTCTCCACAGCGCCGCGATTCCGGACGGCGAATCCAAGGAGACAAGCGGATGATCATTTTCGGTACCGCCCTGCTGGCCGTGTGCCACCTGCTGGGCATCTTTCTCGGGGACCTGCTGGGCCAGGCGCTCGGCGTCAAGACCAATGTCGGCGGCGTCGGCATCGCCATGCTGCTGCTGATCTTCGCCCGCATCTACATGCAGCGGCGCAACATGCTGCCGAAGCTGACGGAACTCGGCGTCGAGTACTGGGGCGCGCTCTATATCCCGGTCGTCGTCGCCATGGCGGCGCAGCAGGACATGGTGTCGGCGCTGCGCGGCGGCCCGGTCGCGCTGCTGTCGGCCATCGCCGCGGTGGCGGTCTGTGCCTGCGTGATCGCCGTGATCAATCGGACCGAGCGGCCGCAGGCGCAGACCGACGGCGCACCGATCCTGCACGACAACCCCCTCCTGACCGAAGCGGAGTGACACCATGATCGAAATCCTCGAAAAAGCCGCGATCCAGAACGGCCTCGTGACCGCCTTCGCGGTGGTCGGCCTGATCATCCTGCTGTCGGGCCAGATCTCGCGCCGGCTGACCTTCGGCCGCGTGCACGGCTCGGCCATCGCGATCGTGATCGGGCTGGCGCTGGCCTACTGGGGCGGCACCCAGACCGGCGGCCACAAGGGGCTGGCCGACATGACGCTGTTCGGCGGCATCGGACTGATGGGCGGCGCGATGCTGCGCGATTTCGCCATCGTCGCGACCGCGTTCGAGGTGCAGGCCACCGAGGCGCGCAAGGCCGGGCTGATCGGCGTGGTGTCGCTGCTGCTCGGCACGGTGCTGCCCTTCATCGTCGGCGCCGCCATCGCCTGGAGCTTCGGCTACTCGGACGCGGTGAGCATGACCACCATCGGCGCCGGCGCCGTGACCTACATCGTCGGCCCCGTGACGGGTGCGGCCATCGGCGCCAGCCCGGACGTGATGGCGCTGAGCATCGCCACCGGGCTGGTCAAGGCCATCCTCGTGATGGTGGGCACGCCGATCGCGGCGCGCTTCCTGGGCCTGAAGACGCCGCGCTCGGCGATGGTGTTCGGCGGCCTGGCCGGCACGGTGAGCGGCGTGTCGGCGGGACTGGCCGCCACCGACCGCAAGCTGGTGCCGTACGGCGCGCTGGTCGCCACTTTCCACACCGGCCTCGGCTGCCTGCTCGGCCCGTCGCTGCTGTTTTTCGCCACCAAGGCACTGGTGGGTTGAGGGCACACCATGGAACGCACGAACTGGAACACCAAGGCCGACAACCGCGCCGCGCGCCTCGCGCGGGCGGCCGGCGCACTGGGCACGCAACTCAGCGGCAAACGGGTCGCCACCGAAGCGATCGGCAGGCTGCTCGAAGCCGTGCTGGAGCCGGGCGACCGGGTCTGCCTCGAAGGCAACAACCAGAAGCAGGCCGACTTCCTGGCCAAGGCGCTGGTGCAGGTCGATCCGGCGCGGGTGCACGGCCTGCACATGGTGCAGTCGGTGCTGGCGCTGCCGGAACATCTCGACGTGTTCGAGAACGGCGTCGCGGCGCGGCTGGACTTCAGCTTCTCGGGACCGCAGGGCGCTCGGCTGGCCAAGCTGGTGTCGGCGGGGCGCATCGAGATCGGCGCCATCCACACCTACCTCGAACTCTTCGCGCGCTACTTCGTCGACCTCACGCCCCAGGTGGCGCTGGTCGCGGCGCACGCGGCCGATGCCGAGGGCAACCTCTACACCGGTCCCAACACCGAGGACACGCCGGTGATCGTCGAGGCCACGGCGTTCTCGGGCGGCATCGTGATCGCGCAGGTGAACGAACTGGTGGACGGCAAGACCACCACGCTGCCGCGCGTCGACATACCCGCAGGCTGGGTGAACTTCGTCGTCAAGGCGCCGCGGCCGAACTTCATCGAGCCGCTGTTCACGCGCGATCCGGCGCAGATCAGCGAGATCCAGGTGCTGATGGCGATGATGGCGATCAAGGGCATCTACGCCGAGTACGGCGTGCAGCGCCTCAACCACGGCATCGGCTTCGACACCGCGGCGATCGAGCTGCTGCTGCCGACCTACGGCGAATCGCTGGGGCTCAAGGGCAAGATCGGCAGGCACTGGGCATTGAACCCGCATCCGGCGCTGATTCCCGCGATCGAAGCCGGCTGGGTGCAATCGGTGCACTCCTTCGGCTCGGAGCTGGGCATGGAGGACTACATCCGCGCCCGCTCCGATGTGTTCTTTACCGGGCCCGACGGCAGCCTGCGCAGCAACCGCGCCCTGTGCCAGGCCGCGGGCCACTATGCCTGCGACCTGTTCATCGGCTCGACCCTGCAGATCGACCTCGACGGCAACAGCTCGACCGCCACGCTGGGCCGCATCGCGGGCTTCGGCGGCGCGCCCAACATGGGCGCCGACGCGCGCGGCCGGCGTCACGCGAGCCCGGCGTGGCTCAAGGCCGGGCGCGAAGCGCGCGCCGGACGCAGCGGCGCCGCCGGGACACCGCGCGGGCAGAAGCTGGTGGTGCAGATGGTCGAGACTTTCCGCGAGCACATGCAGCCGGCCTTCGTCGACCGGCTCGATGCCTGGACCTTGCAGGAGCAGGCCGGCATGGACCTGCCGCCGATCATGATCTACGGCGACGACGTCACGCACATCCTGACCGAGGAAGGCATCGCCAACCTGCTGCTGTGCCGCACCGACGCGGAGCGCGAGCAGGCGATTCGCGGCGTGGCCGGCTACACGGCGGTCGGCCTCGCGCGCGACCGGCGCGCGGTCGAGAACCTGCGCGACCGCGGCGTCATCCGCCGGCCGGAAGACCTCGGCATCGATCCGCGGCAGGCCACCCGCAACCTGCTGGCCGCACGCAGCATGCGCGACCTGGTGCGGGCCTCGGGCGGCCTCTACCAGCCGCCCAAGCGATTCAGAAACTGGTGACCAGGAGAACGACCATGACCATTCCCGCGGGGCTCGAAGCCCTCGATTTCTCCTTCACCGGCACCCGACCCGCCGGCGCCTTCGCGCCGGTGCTCGTCGGCGTCGTCGGCTCCGGCAACCTGGAGGTGCTGCTCGAAGCGGCCGGCGGCGACGTCTGCACCGTCCGCATCGAGACCTCGGCACGCGGCTTCGGCCCGATCTGGGAAGCCGTGCTCGGCGACTTCCACGATCGGCATCCACTGGCCGGCGTGCGCATCGCCATCAACGACATGGGCGCGACACCCGCGGTCGTCAGCCTGCGGCTGGACCAGGCCGTGGCCGAACTGCCGGCGGCGGCGCAAGGAGCACGGCCATGATCAGCTACGCCGAATGCTCGGCGCGCGAACGGATCGCGCAACTGCTGGACACGGGCAGCTTCCACGAATGGCTGCCGCCGGCCGAGCGCCTGACCAGCCCGCATCTGGCGCAGCTGGGCGTGCCGTCGTCCTTCGACGACGGCGTCGCGATCGGCCGGGCGACGCTGGGCGGGCTGGAGGTCTTCGTCGCCGCCCAGGAAGGCGCCTTCATGGGCGGCGGCGTCGGCGAGGTGCACGGCGCCAAGCTGGTCGGCCTGCTGCGCCGCGCGCTGCGCGACCGCCCGGCGGCGGTGCTGCTGCTGGCGGAGTCCGGCGGCGTGCGGCTGCACGAGGCCAATGCCGGCCTGATCGCGGTGTCGGAGGTCATGCGCGCCGTGCTCGACGTCCGCGCGGCCGGCGTGCCGGTGGTGGTGCTGATCGGCGGCGCGAACGGCTGCTTCGGCGGCATGGGCATCGTCGCGCGCTGCGCGGACCACATCGTGATGAGCGATGTCGGGCGGCTCGCCATGTCCGGGCCGGAAGTCATCGAGGCCTCGCACGGGGTGGAGGAATTCGACTCGCGCGACCGCGCCCTGGTGTGGCGCACCACGGGCGGCAAGCACCGCTGGCTGACCGGCGATTGCGACGCGCTCGTGGAAGACGACGTGGCCGCCTTCCGCGACGCGGCCATCGATGCGATCGGCGCCTCGAAGCCGGTGTCGCTCGCCACGCTCGAAGCCGAGCACGCCCTGCTCTCCGCACGCCTGCGCGACCCGCTGGCGGAGGACGGCGGCGACGACGCCATTGCGCTGTGGACACACCTGGGCATTGCAGGTGCCGACCGCGTGCCCGATCTGGACGTGGCCGCGGTGCGCGCACTGCGGCCTGCATGAGGAGCGAATCGATGGACTGGAACCTTCTCGCCACCGGGCTCTTCGGCGCCGGACATGGCATCGTCGCCGACGGCGACTTCCTGCAAGGCACGGCGCACTTCGACGGCCAGCCGATCACGGTGATCGGCACCACGAACCACGCGCCGATCGGCGTCAGGCTGGCCCTGGCCCAGGCGCGGGTGGTGCTCGACACCCTCGCGCAGCACCCGGAGCGGCCGATCCTGCTGCTGGTCGACACGCAGGGCCAGCAGCTGCGGCGGCGCGACGAACTGCTCGGCATCAACCGCGCGATGGCCCACCTCGGCGCCAGCATCGATCTCGCCCGGCGACGCGGCCATCGCGTGATCGGCCTGGTGTACGACCAGGCGCTGTCGGGCGGGTTCATCACCTCGGGCCTGATCGCGGATGCCTGCCATGCGCTGCCCGAGGCCGAGATCCGCGTCATGCGCATCCCCGCGATGGCGCGCGTGACCAAGCTGCCCGAGGACATGCTGACCGCGCTGTCGCAATCGAACCCGGTGTTCGCGCCCGGGGTATCGAACTACGTCGCGATGGGCGGCGTGCGCTCGCTGTGGCGGGGCGATCTCGCGGCGGCCCTGCGCGAGGCGCTGGCGCATTCGCCCCGCGTCGACCTGCGCGCGATCGACGGCGCCGAGCGCGGCGGCCGCAAGCTCGCCGCGGCGGTCGCGCAGCGCGTGCTGGATGCGGCCTGAGGACGCGCCATGATGCCGCTGCGACGCCATCGGCTGGCTTGCCTGACGGACGCGGGCTGGGCCGTCGTCCGCGCGCAGGCCTGGGACACCCAGGCGCAGGCCTGCATCGACCACTGGGCCGCGCACCGGCTGCCGCTGGTCGTGACCCGGCAGCCGCCGCACGCCGACCCGGCGCAGGCCCCGATCGCGCTGGGCCTCCCGGCGCCGCTGCAATGGGACCGGCGGCGCCTGGCCATCCATTCGCCGCGCAGCGCGCTCGCCTGGTTCGACGAGTTCCCGCGCGCCACCGATGTGCTGGGCCTGCTGCCGCGCGGACCCCGCGCCGCGATGCGCGCGCTCGGCCAGTCGCTCGCGGCCTGCCGCGCGCCGGCGCGCGTCTACGGCGGCTACGGCTGGCAGCTGCTGACCGGCCTCGGCTACCTGCGCGAGAGCTCCGACATCGACCTGTGGATCGCCGTCGACGATGCCGAGCATGCGGACGCGGTCGTTCGCCATCTCGAAGGCTTCGCGCCCCGCCAGCCGCGGCTGGATGGCGAGCTGGTGTTCGAAGACGGCACGGCCGTGGCCTGGCGCGAATGGAGCGCCTGGCGCGCAGGCCGGGCCCGTCGCCTGCTCGTGAAGCGGCTGGAGGGCGCGGCGATGGCGGATGCATCGTTCCTGCGCCGCCATGCGCCGGTGCTGGAGATGGAGGCATGAGCCCCCGCCCGGCCGCTCCGAAGGGGGCTCGCACCGCAGTGCGAAGCACGGAGGTTTCCCGATGAACGCCGCCCGTCTGCCGGCTCGACGCGCGGTGCGCCTGAGCGCGGCCGACATCGGACGCGCCGCCACGCTGGCGCTGCACGACGAGCTCGCGCTGGCGCCCAAGCCGGGCCTGGTGTCCTTCGTCGACAGCGGCAGCCACTCGGACATGGATGCCCACACCTTCATGCGCAGCCTGTTCGCATTGCGCCACTACTTCGTGCAGATCTGCGCCCTCGGCGAGGCCCAGGCGCCGTTCGAAGCGCTGGAGCGTTGCGGCATCGCCGCCGAAGCGCGGATGCTGGCGGCCACCGGCGGCATCAACACGCACCGCGGCGCCATCTTCACGCTCGGCCTGCTGTGCGCCGCGGCGGGCGCCCTGCTCCGCGACGGCGCGCCGCTCGACCCGCAGGCGCTTCGCCACGCATTGCGTCGCCATTGGGGCGATGCGCTGGCCGCCCGAACCCGGCGCGTCTCCGCCTTGCCCGGCGGCATGGCCGCGCGCCGGCATGGCCTGCGCAGCGCATCCGAAGAAGCGGCACTGGCCTTCCCGGTGCTGTTCGAAACGGCCGTGCCTGCCCTCGCCTCCGCGCTGCGGCGCGGCCTGGGCCCCCAGCGGGCCCGCATCGACGCCCTGTTCGCCACCATGGCCACGCTCGACGACAGCAACCTCGCGCACCGCGGTGGCATGGCCGGACTGCGCCACGCGCAACAGGCGGCGCGCGGCTATCTCGCGCAAGGCGGCGCAGCCAGCGACCACGGCTTCGCCGCCGCCCGGGCCCTGCACCGCGACTTCGTCGCCCGCCGCCTGTCGCCCGGCGGCGCGGCCGACACGCTGGCCGCCGCCTGCTGGATGCGGCGCGTCTGCGAAGACATCCGACCGCCTGCGCCATGAGCTTCGCGCTGATCTTTTCGGGCCAGGGCATGCAGCATCCCGCGATGCTTTCCTGGCTGGCCGACGACGAACTGCTGTCGGGCGTGGCGCGGGTGCTGGGCGCGGACTGGCGCCAGCACCTGCAGGACCGCGATTGGGCCAGCCGTAACGCGCATGCGCAGCTGCTCCTGACCGG
>Ga0182007_10002025_pt1 | contig 10430 bp, 9 predicted proteins | sample Sormic07211113_1_FD_123023 | JGI IMG/M metagenome (GOLD analysis project Ga0182007, IMG submission 123023) | Rhizosphere microbial communities from Sorghum bicolor, Mead, Nebraska, USA - 072115-113_1 MetaG | ecosystem: Host-associated > Plants > Roots > Rhizosphere | place: USA: Nebraska... | reverse complement strand
GCGAGGCATTTCAACGCGCCGCGGCGCGACGGATCGAACGGCGAATCTGACGACATGATGTCCTCCTGGCTGAAAGTCAGGAGGTTGACCGCCGGATCATCCAACGGCACTTCCTGTCTGCTTGCAAGAGGTAGACTGCCGCCTCGTTCGTTTTATTCCGCGACCGGGAAGCACGCCGGATGCAACGGCTACGAAGCAGGATGCGCACGCAAGTCGGTGACGAAGCCGTTCAGTTCCGCGTCGCCGGCGTCGGTAATCGCCCAGTAATTCATGCCTGCCGCGCTCCAGTGCGCGAGATGATAGCCCCGCTGCTGGTAGACGCGAGGCGCCGTGCCCGCGTCGTTGCCCGGCCACACATAAAGATTGATCGGATGCAGCTTGTAGCGATAGACCATCACCGCGACCGGCCGCCCGTTCAGATAATCGAGCCGCCCACCGACGAGCGGATACCCTTGCTGCGCCAGATCGACGACAGGCGGCGCAAAATCCAGCTTGCCGTCGAACCACGGCTTGACGGTATGCCGGTCGGTTGAAATCACATCGGAGAGGTGGTCGAACTGAAGCGAGCGAATATGGTTGTCCACGAGTTCCTGGGTAAAACGCGTCTCGCCCGAGGGCACCGAAAGATACAAACCCGCGCTCCAGCTCAACGCGATCAGACTGATCGCCATCGCGCCGATCGGCGCCCATTGCACGGCGCCATCGCCACTGCGCCAACCGAAACGCTCAACCAGCCTTTGCCACGGCGTCGGCCGTCCCGGCAACGACGCCTTGACGCGCTTGACCAGTTCCGCCGGCGCCTCGACGCGCAAGTCGGCCTGCCTGAGTCGCGCACTCACCTGACGGTGACGTTCACATTCCCGTTGACACTGTTCGCAGCCGGCCAGATGACGCTCGAATTCGAGCGCTTCCGAGAGGCTCAATTCCTGATCGAGATAGCCGGGCAGCAGTTCGAACGCCTGTTCGTGATCCATCACGCCTCCTGGTCCGTCGGCGCGAGCAGCGCCGCGAGTTGCTGACGGCCGCGCCCGAGGCGAGACATCACCGTCCCCATCGGGATGCCCACGATGGTGGCGATCTCCTTGTACGACAATTCTTCCAGCTCCCGCAACACGATCACCTCACGGTACTCCAGACGCAAGCCCCGCAACGCCTGATGCACGCGCTTCTGACTCTGGCTGCGTATCAGCATGGCTTCGGGGCCGTCGTCGTGGTTGGCCGTGCCGGTCTCGAGGCTGTGCATGTCTTCCTCGAATTCCAGCGTGTCCGGCGCATGACCCCGGTTCTGCTGATACCACGTGTAGAAGGTGTTGCGCACGATGCTCAACAGCCATGCGCGGGCATCGTCGCCGCGGAATCCGCCGAAAAACCTGAACGCGCGCAGATACGCCTCCTGGACCACGTCCTGAGCGTCCTGGTCGTCATGCGTCAGCCATCGCGCGACGTTGAAGGCCGAATTCATATGAGGCAATACGAGCGTCTCGAAGCGCTTCGCGATGAGGGGATCGGCCATTGTGAAATGAATTCCCGCAGTAACCGCAATCCGTGACCGACAGTGACTACAACCGCCGGCATGTGATTTTTATTCCCGGACGGTCGCGCGAAGGCATCGCGTGTTAACCCGATACGCCATTCGACGCATTGTTGCGCACTGTCCTATGTCCTCGGCGAGCGACGAGGAGGACTGAACTCAGGCGCATTGTAGCCGCGTCCAGACCCGATGGAATTCGGTTCATGCGCGGCGTAAGCGGCGGCGGCATCGGCCTTTGCCCTCGCTCGGGTGAAGCCCGAACGTTGAACCCAGCCGCTCCAGCGGCGCTGGCGTCATGATTGGCCGGCGTCGTCCGGCTGCGCGAGCGCGACGACATTCTCGATTCCCTGGCGCGCCATCTTGGTGTAAGGGCAAAAGCGTTCGGTGTTGCGCACCAGTTCCTCCGCGACGGCGCGCTCGACACCGGGCAGGCGAATCAAGGTGCGCGCGGTCAGGATGAACAGGCCGTCCATCGGATCGCGGCCGAAATCGACGGTGACGTCCACCGAGGCGTCGTGAATCGGAATACCCGCCCGCGCCGCCAGCAAGCTCAGCGCGCCGTGAAAGCAGGCGGCGTAACCCGCCGCGAACAGTTGCTCGGGATTGGTGCCGCCGCCAGGCCCGCCCAGCGCCCTCGGCAATCGCAAGTGGACGGCGAGATTGCCGTCGTCGGAACGGGCGATGCCCGACGCGCGCCCGTGACCCGCGTCGCCGCCCGTCACGGTGACCGTGGTCGAATAAAGCGTTTGCGTGTCTTGCCCGTGATATTTGTCTAGCAGCGACAGCGGCGGTGGACGCAAGGTGGTCATGGCGCGCCTCGTCGGCTCATGGCTTATTGCGTGGCTTGCGTCTCTTTGAACCACGCGTCGAAATTCAGCTTGCCGAGACGCGGGTCGGCGCCTGGCACGAGCGAGTCGTCCTGCAACTCCGCGCCGAAATAACGGGCGTGCGCATCGGCGACGACCTTGCGCGAATCGTGCGTCGCCGAAAGAAAACGCTGCACCATGTCGGCCATTCGAGCGCGTTCCGGGCCGGCGATCTCCGCGATGCCGTTGCGCGGTTCGCCGGCGGCGAAGTCCGCGACGGCCGCGGCGACATCGTCCGATGCGATCGGCTGAAACAAGGCTGACGACAGCCGTATGGTCTCGCCCTCGCTGCCCGCTTGCGCGATGCCGCCAAGGAATTCGAAGAACTGGGTTGAACGGACGATCGTATAGGGCACGCCCGATTCGCGGACCAGCGTTTCCTGAGCGACCTTGGCGCGCATATAGCCGCTTTGCGGCAGCTTGTCCGCGCCGACGATCGAGAGTGCGACGTGGTGCTGTACGCCCGCGGCAAGTTCCGCCGCAAACAGATTGCGCCCGGAAGTCTCGAAGAATGCGAGCACGGCTGCATCTTCGAACGACGGCGAATTGGCCAGATCGACCACCACATTCGCGCCGCTCAACGCCTCGCTCAGACCTTCGCCAGTGATGGTGTTCACGCCCGATGCGGGCGACGCCGCGACGACGGTATGACCGCGCGCGCGAAGGTTCTTGACGACTTTGCTGCCGATGAGCCCGGTTCCACCGATCACGACGATCTTCATGATGCTTCTCCATGAGCTTGCGCGCGGCTCTTGCGCCGCCCGTCAACTTGTCGACTCCGGCTTCGCGGCGCCTTACGCGATGCGCCTGCCGGTGCTTTGCCGGATGGTCCGCGACGCGCGTCTCATCCGTACATCAAGCATCGTAGGCATGTATTGCGTCATGCGGTAGCGCCGCCGAGGCACGCACCGTGTTGCATCAGGCGCATCAATCCAGGCATCGCGGGCGAGGCGCCGTCATTCGACCGTCGATAACGTGGTTGTGGTTGCCGTTGTCATTGCCATCGTCGTCAGGCACTGCAAATCGAGCGCTCGCGTGTGTTCCGTCATGTAGTCGATGAACACGCGAACGCGCGCCGGAAGCTGCTTTCGGCTGAGATAGCAGAGGTAATGTCCGCCGTCGTCCGGCGCATGCTGCGCGAGACAGCTAAGCAACTGTCCGTCGCGCAGCAGGTCGCACACCTGATACGCGGGCAACTGCGCGATGCCCAGTCCATCCAGCACCGCCTGCACGATCAGATCCGGGTCGTTGAACGTGTGCTGCGCGGCGAGCTGGCGCCGCTGCGACAGGCCGTCGACCTTGAACGCCCATTCCCTGATACGACCGGACGCGGCCCGGAAATTGATGCAACGATGCTTGTCCAGTTCGTCGATATGCCGCGGCAAGCCGTGTACGCGTGCATAAGCGGGCGACGCGCAGACGAGCATCTGCATCGGAATCAACTGGCGCGCGACGATTCCGCTGTCTTCCATGCGCCCGTCGCGAAACGACACGTCGACGCGATCGGCGGTGAAGTCGGCGGGCCGATCGTTGAGCAGCAATTCCAGCGCGATCTCAGGATAGCCCGCATGAAAGCCCCGCAACAGCGGCGCGACGATCTTGCGGCCGAAGCCCGGCGTCGAGGCGATCCGCAGATGGCCGCGCGGCGGCCCGTTGCGCAGTTCGCGCATGTCCTCCAGCGCTTGTGCGATGCGCGCTATGCCTGGCTGACAGTTCTCGTAGAACAGTTCGCCCTCGCGCGTCAGCGACGTGCTGCGCGTGGTGCGCAGAAAAAGGCGCGCGTCGAGCTGGGCCTCGAGTTTCTGCACGTTGCGGCTAACCGACGAGCGGCCGATGCCGAGCCGGTCGCCCGCGCGGGCGAAGCTGCCTTCGTTGGCAACGGCCAGGAAGGAAACGACGCCGGCATAGCTGGTCGCGAAGCTGCTTGCGAACGGGTCGTCGGCGCCGACCAGGGGGCGGCGTGGTGATTGATCTGGCATGGGAGCGCGAGTCGTGAAGTCCATAGCGACTAGACGTACCAGCGCTACTGTTTGTGACAGACCCGGTGAAAAACGCCGCCGGTTTTAACGCGGCTTGCCGACGTGCTCACTTTTCGGGAACGAGGATAGGCGCGCCCTTGTCCTTGAGCAGCACGACGACGAATTTGGCCGGCTGTGTCGCGCTTGCGTTGCGTCCGACCGTGTGCACGTCGTTCGGACCTTCATAGAAGGTCTGGCCGGGCGTCAGCGTGACTTCCTTGCCGCCCTTCACCTGCATCACGATCGACCCTTCCAGCACGTACACGAAGGCGTGCGCATGATGCCGATGGACCGGGTCCACGGAACCCGGCGGATAGTCGACGGTGATCATCGTGACTTCCTTGCCGGGATAGTCGGCAAGCGGCTGCGTCGTCAACGGCGTGACGATGGCGTGAGGCGCCTCGGCGCGGGCCACGCCCATCGACAAGCCCGCGACGACGAGCGCTGCCAGAGCGGTATGTTTCAAATTTCGCATGATGGTTGTTCCTGAACGACGCGGCCCGCCCGTGCGGGCCTGGGGGCCTGAACCAGGGAAAGAGCGGCGGAGACGGCGAAGCGCGTCCGCTCAGGCGAGATTCGCCTTGTCCAGACCGAGGAGCTTGTCGGACGAACCCGGCACCGTCCTGAACGCGACATTGGCGCGGTTCCAGCCGTTGATCGCCATCACTTCGAACGTCAGGTCCGAGAGTTCCTTTTCGGAAAACTGGGTGCGCACGCGCTCGTAGACTTCGTCGGGCACGCCGTGTTCGGGCAGCCTGGTCAGCACTTCCGTCCACGCGAGCGCGGCGCGTTCGCGCGGTGCGAAAAGCGTGGACTCGCGCCACGCCGCGATGTGATGGAGGCGCAGTTCGCGCTCGCCGTGGATATGCGCTTCCTTCACGTGCATGTCGAGGCAAAAGGCGCAGCCATTGAGTTGCGATGCGCGGATCGATACCAGATCGCGGATCGATTCCTCGATCGCGCAATCTTTGAGCAGATTGCTAAGTTCGAAAAACTTCTTGAACAGTTCGGGCGATTGCTGAATATAGTTGAGGCGCTGCGGCATGATTTTCTCCCGGCGACGATGAGCGAACACCCTGCATGGCGGGTGACCTGAGCGGCGATGAACCGCACGAGGTCATCGTAGGTGGCCGCGGGGCATCGCGGTAGGCAGGCGAGCGGGCTCACAGTGTTGTCCGCCAGGCACCAATATCGACGTAAACGCGCGTTCACCGGAGGCCCGGCGCTCAGCCGCCGACGTGGACCGCCGCGATGCGCGCGAGCTTCTCGGGGTTGCGCTGCACGTCGATGCGAACGATGCGCTCGCCGTCCGTTTCGAACGACTGTGCCGATTCGAGTTGGCCTTCGATAAAGCGCAGCAGCGCCCATTGGCCGTTGAGCACCACGAGCTTGACGCTCAGTTCGCTGCCATAACGCCGCGACGACGCGTAGAAAAGCTGCGCGATGCGCCGGCCGCCCGCCAGCGGTTTCGGGAAACTCTGGACTTTGCCGCCGCCGTCGCCGAACAGCGTCGCGTCCTCGGCCAGCAATGCGTTGATCGCCGGAAACTCGCCGCGCTCCAGCGCCTGCGCGAACATGCGCAACAGGCGAAGATGCGTTTCGCGCGGCACCATGTGACGCGGACGTTCGTCGCGGAGTTGCGCCTTGGCACGGCTCACCAGTTGACGGCACGCCGCCTCCGTTTTGCCGATGGCTTGCGCGACTTCGTCGTAGTCGGCGTCGAAAACCTCGCGCAGCAGAAAGGCCGCCCGTGCTTCCGGCGTCAGCCGCTCGAGCAGCGCGAGAAAAGCCACGGAGACCTCGTCGGCGCGCTCGGTGGCTTCCTCGGGCGTAGCCGGGGAGCCGGTCAACAGCGGCTCGGGCAACCAGATGCCCGTGTAGTGTTCGCGCTGAATCTTCGCCGCGCGCAGCCGGTCGATCGACATGCGCGTGGTGACGGCCACCAGCCACGCTTCCGCGTTTTCGATATGTTCTCGCGCCGCGGCATGCCAACGCAGCCAGACGTCCTGCACGATATCCTCGGCCTCGGCGACCGACCCCAGCATTCGATACGCAATCTTTTGCAGTCGCGGGCGCAGCCCGTTAAAGGCATGTGCGTCGTTGTCCATGAACGGATGTCCTCTTGCATGAAAACCAGCGCAGCCTGCGCGCGCGAATCGACACTGGCGGCGACGTGTCGCCGAAGGGAGCCTGTATGCTTCAGCCGGAATGCTGCACTATTATTGGCGCAAACGGTTACCCACGGAGTCCATCATGCGAATTCAGACATCGTTTCTGTTCGATCTCGACGGAACGCTCGTCGATAGCGTTTATCAGCACGTGCTGGCCTGGAAGGAAGCACTCGACAGCGAAGGCATTCCGCTGTCCGTGTGGCGGATTCATCGCAAGATCGGCATGAGCGGCGGCCTCTTCACCAACCAGCTCTTGCGGGAAACGCACCACGAAATCAGCGCCGAACTGGGCGAACGGCTGCGCCGCCCTCACGCCGACGCCTATCAACGGCTGCGCGCCCAGGTGTGTCCGCTGCCGGGCGCGCGCGAGCTGCTCGCCGCGCTGACGCAGGCCGGCACGCCGTGGGCCGTGGCGACCAGCGGCCGCATGGAAACCGCGGCGATCAATCTGGAAGCGCTGGGCGTCGATCCGGCGAAGGCGGTTGTCGTCACGCGCGACGACGTCAAATACGCGAAGCCGGACCCGGACCTGTTCATCGCCGCCGCGGCGCGCCTCGGCGTACCGATCGAGCAAGCGGTGGTGGTGGGCGACAGCATCTGGGACATGCTCGCCGCCCAGCGGTGCCGCGCACTAGGCGTCGGATTGCTGTCGGGCGGATACGGCACCGATGAACTGGAGCGCGCCGGCGCGCTGCGCGTCTATGACGATCCCGCCGATTTGCTGGAGCACCTGGACGAAGTTGCCGCGCGGCCATGAAGGCGCGGCGCGGCGGTGATGCCGCTGACGAGCTACCAGATGATGGCTATCACGATCGCCGCGCCCAGACACCACTTGATGGCGTAATAAGCCATGCGATTCCAGGCTTTTATCCGCTTGCCGAGCAGCCGCACGGAATAAACATAACGAAATAGCCGATTGATGCCGCCTGTGCGGTCGCCGACATCGTTCGGCGACGCCGCGGCGCGTAACAGAACGTCGCCAATCGCCCGGATGATTGCCTGCGCCCAGGCGAACTTCATGGGTCGTTCAACATCGCAAAAGAGAATGATGCGATCTTCCTCCGTGCGATTCTCGGCGTGGTGCAAATAGGTTTCGTCGAAAACCACGTCTTCCCCGTCCCTCCAGGAATAAGGAATGCCGTCGACGACAATCGCGCAGCGGTCGTCGTTCGGCGTGATCAGGCCCAGGTGATAGCGGAGCGAGCCCGCGTAGGGATCGCGATGCGGATTGAGCGAGCCGCGGGCCGGCAGCATGGCGAACATCGCGGCCTTGACCGACGGAATGCGTTGCAGAATCTCGACAGTGCGAGGGCAAAGCGCTTGCGCCGACGGATGCGGACTGCCGTACCATTTCAGATAAAACCGCTTCCAGCCAGTGCGGAAAAACGAATTGAACCCGACGTCGTTATACGTACTGGCCGCCCGAATGCGGCTTGCTTCGACCAACGCAAGCGCCTCTTCACGGAATACACGCCATTCACGCTTTAGTAACGCGAGTTCCGGCAGCAGTTGCGGCGAGATATACGGCGTATTGGGCACCGACGAAAAAAGATACGCAAAACAGTTGAGCGGCGCGGTGAACGTGGAATGATCGGTCAACTGCCTGAAGAAACTACCGTGACGAACTTTCCCGCGCCAGTGCGTGAAACTCGCGCACAAAAAGAATAGGAAAAGAAAAGCCAAGCGCATCGCTCAAAGAACCTCTCCGGAATTTTGACGACGACAAGATTACACAACTTCGAAAAAATTCGTCGTCTGCGTGCACGTGTTCCATTGCCACGGCGGCATGCCATGAGCCGCATTCTTGTACGCTTCCAGCGATCGACGTCGACAAGACGTCGACAGGACGATCAGGCCTGCGCCCTTCACTCACTCGGCGGGCTCGGCATCCGAATCGCTGTCCGTGTCGTGTTCGAAGGTCAGCCGGCCGTTGCGCGCAAGCGTGATCGACGTGCCCGCGCCTGCCTGCGCGTCACGCGCCATCGCTTCGTCGCTCGACGTGCCGGCCCGAGCGGAGCGGTTCATCCAGTAAGGCCCGCGATGAACCTCCGGCGCGGCGCCCAGTTCGTCCGCGCAACTGCCGCAAGGCCGCATGGTGCCCGCCAGCCGCTTCAGGTCGACCGACTCCTGAAACGTTTTGCCAAGCTCGTTCTGAATGCGCCGCTCGGCGTGCAGATTGACCGACATGCCGTTGAATACTTCGCCGCGTAACGGCACATGGAAATGGCGGGCCGCGATCGCCGCGAAAACTTCGTCGGATTCCGGCGTGGGATGCGGGTCCGCCGCCGGATTGATACGGGTCGCGAGCTTCGTGCCATGACGCCATCCGCGATCCGTCTGATCCGCGGGACCGTGCGCGCCTGCTTCGTCGAGCAGCACCTCCAGATCCTCGCTTTGGAGAAAGGCCTGAAGCCGCTCATTGACGTCCCGCAGATTCGACGACACGACGATCGTCCCCGGCCCGCTCCCGGTGGCGGGCCGGAAAAAACACTGGATCTCGTGACCTTCGGGGAATCTCCGCTTGAGTACCGTGCTGAGCCAACGCAACACCTGGGGAACGCGCTCGCCTTCATAGCTGCGCTGTGCCTGGATCAAGCCAGGGTTCGCCGCGTAGATTCCCCTGAGCCGGGCGCGCGAGCCGGCCGTCGGCTGAGTGGTCTCGCGGTCCACGATCAGCATGCGATCCGGCGCATTGCCCCAGGCCGTGAGCAGGACCGGCTTCATCGGCGCATGCTGGGCCGGGGACGCCGCGGCGGCAGGCGCGATCGCCGCGGCGAGCCGGTCGAGCAGACGGTTAAGACGCATGCGCGTGCCGGCGTCGGTGCCCGTCAGCATCGGCTCGATATGGGAGACCTCACGCACCATCCCCTGTTCGTCGAGCAGGATGCGCGCGAGCGGCCTGATGCTGCCGCCCGCGCGCGTGATGTCCTCCAACGGCTTGCCGGGTTCGGCGCGCAGCGCTCGCGCGACGTCCACGACGTCGTGCAGACGCGCGTCGGCCACGCTGAGCAGTTCGTGCGCGGACATGCCGGAAGAACCCGCGACGTCGGCGACTCTTCGCGGCGTGGGCAAGGCGGCCGCCACTTCCGGGCGGCCGAGCCGCAGCAGGCCGTCGCGAAGCGCTCCCACGTTGGACGCGTAGTCCGGCATATCGGCGATCTGCTCGAGCGGCATCGGAGCGCCGTCGATGCCGAGGTAACGGACCAGTTGCGTATAGGTAATGCCCAGCGTCAGTTCGAGGGCCTTCATCGAGATGCCGGGGTTGTCGGCCAGTGCCGCCAGTCCCTCCACGATCTTCGAAGCGCACATGCGCTGCCGCTGTCCCGCCCCTTCGGGCAGCGCCGTGACGAGGTCGGCGTGGCCCAGTTCGGTCAACAATTGGCGAATCCGGGCACTGGCCTGCTCGTAGCCCGGCAGTTGCGACACGCTGGACGCCGGTCGGCGCAACCGGCCTTCGGAGGTGATCCAGTTGAACACGGTGTCCGTGTCGAGGCCGAGACTGTCGCGCAGATGCTGCTTCCACGCCGGCAGACGAGGCCCGCCTCCGGCTGCCGCCTGCCTGCGTTCCAGCACGAGACGCAGCGCGCGGACCAGTTGATCCGCGCCGAACCCTCGCCGGGCTTTGGCCGCCGGTTCGGGCAGTTGATGGCCGGCGGGCAGGATGCCCAAGGCCCGCGCACAAGCCTGAATTTGCTCACGCCACTCGGGGTAGTCCGCTGTCTTCGCAAGGCGGTCGGCGAGATTGCGCTGCTGCCAGCCTTCCACCGTGACCCATTCGCGCATCGTGCCGGCCGGTTTGCGGCCGCCGTCGCGCTGCGAGGCCGACAAGGCGTCGAACACCATT
>Ga0182007_10002024_pt1 | contig 10438 bp, 12 predicted proteins | sample Sormic07211113_1_FD_123023 | JGI IMG/M metagenome (GOLD analysis project Ga0182007, IMG submission 123023) | Rhizosphere microbial communities from Sorghum bicolor, Mead, Nebraska, USA - 072115-113_1 MetaG | ecosystem: Host-associated > Plants > Roots > Rhizosphere | place: USA: Nebraska... | reverse complement strand
GAAAGTGCTGATCACCGAGCCACGCCCGCCCATCAGGCTGGTGCCGCCGATCACCACCGCCGCGATCACCTGGAGTTCCACGCCGGCGCCCGCGTTCGGATCGGCCGCTTCCAGACGCGAAATCTGGAACAGCGCGGCCAGGCCCGCGAGCGCGCCCATCAACGCGAACACGATGACCTTGTACGGCCGCGGATCGACCCCGGCGAGCCGCACCGCTTCCTCGTTGGTGCCGATGCCGACCAGATAGCGGCCGAATACCGTGCGCGTGAGCACCAGTTGCGCGATCACCATCACGGCCACCGCGATCAGGAACGCCGGCGAGATGCCGAAGGCGATCGGGTTCGACAGAAAATCGAAGGCGTCGCCGATATAGGCGGTGCGCGAATTCGTCATCTGATAGGCCATGCCGCGCGCCGCTTCCAGCACGCCGAGCGAGACGATGAACGACGGAATCCGCCAGCCCACCGTCACCGAACCGGTGATCGTGCCGGTCAGCGCCGCCGCCGCGACGCCCAGCAGCGCCGACGGCAATGGCCCCCAGCCCCACTTCAGCGCGGCCACGCTCACCACCGAGCCGCCCAGCGCCAGCACCGAGCCCACCGACAGATCGATCCCGGCGATGATCAGCACGAAGGTCATGCCCACCGACATCACCACCAGATCCGGAATCTGGTTGGCGATCGTGCTGAACGTGTCGTAGGTGAGAAAGTGCGAACTGAGCAGCGAGAACAGCACGATCATCGCCAGCAGCGCGCCGGCCAGACCCAGGTAATTCGAAAAGCCGAGGCGCGTGCCCGCCGGCTTGCCGCTCGCGAGCGGCGCGGACGGGTCGGCCGGCGGCATGGCGTTGTTCGTGCTGTTGGCGTTGGCCGCGCCCTGCTTGCCATTCGGCGCTTCACGCAACGATTGATCGGTCATGACAGACTCCCTGCTTCGTTGGTGTCGGGGACGGCGTGGAGCAACGCTTCGCGGCTGCGGTAGCCGGCGAACGCCGCGGCCAGCAACGCATCCTGCGACCAGCCGTCGCGTTCGAACACACCCGTCATGCTTCCCGCGGACATCACGCCGATCCGGTCGCAGATCAGCATCAGTTCGCGCAGGTCGCTCGACACCACGACGAGCGCGCGCCCTTCCCGAGCCAGCGCGCCCATCAAGCCATAAATATCGAACTTCGCGCCGACGTCGATGCCGCGCGTGGGTTCGTCGAATAACAGCACGCGGCAATCGCGCGCGAGCCAGCGGCCGATCACGACCTTCTGCTGGTTGCCGCCCGACAGTTCGCCGACGATCTGCCCCGGCCCCGAACTGCGAATCCGCATGGCGTCGATCTGCTTTTGCGCCAGCGCGTTCTCGCGCCGCGCGTCGACGATGCCATGCCGCGCCACGCTGCGGATATTGCCGAGCGACACGTTGGCCGCGATCGGCTGCGGCAGCAAAAGGCCTTCGCCTTTGCGGTCCTCGGTAATCAACGCGATGCCGGCGCGCACCGCGTCCGTGGGCGAGGCGATATGCACGGGCGTGGGCGGCGCGCCCGGTTTCGACGCCAGCGCGACCGTGCCGCCGTCCTTCTGATCGGCGCCGTAGATCAGCCGCATCAGTTCGGTGCGGCCCGCGCCGATCAGCCCGCTAATGCCGAAAATCTCGCCCGCGCGCACCTCGAACGAGACCTCGCGCACCACCTTGCCGCGCGTGAGCTTGTCCACCTTCAGAAGCGGCGCGCCGATATTGCGCACGCCCAGATCGATCCGCTCGCCGAGTTCACGGCCCACCATCCACGTGACGATGTCGTCGCTCGTCAGCTTGGCTATCGCGTCGACATGCACCAGCCGGCCGTCGCGCAACACCGCGACCCGCTCGGCGACGCGCGCGAGTTCCTCCAGCCGATGCGAGATGTAGACCAGCGCGACGCCGCGCGCCTTCAGGCGGTCGATCTGCTCGAACAGCAGATCGACTTCGCGCGCGGTCAGCATCGCGGTGGGTTCGTCGAGAATCAGCACGCGGCAGTCGTCGATCAGATTGCGGGCGATCTCCACCATCTGCTGATGGCCGATGCCGAGTTCGCCGACGAGCGTATCGGGATCGATCGCGTCGAGGCCGACTTGCGCCATGGCATGGCGCGCGTCCTCGCGCAGCTTGCGGCGGTCGATCCAGCCGAAGCGGAACGCGCCCGCTTGCGGCAAGCGGTTGAGGAACAGGTTTTCGGCCACCGACAGCGTCGGCAGCAGATTGAGTTCCTGCATCACCATGCGCACGCCGAGCGCTTCGGCTTCGGTGCGGCTCGCCGGCGCATACGGCTCGCCGCCGAGGCGCATCGCGCCGGTGGTCGGGTCGACGAGCCCGCCGATGATCTTGGACAGCGTGCTCTTGCCCGCGCCGTTTTCGCCGGTCAGCGCCAATACCTCGCCGGCGCGCAACGACAGCGAAACGTCGGCGAGCACCGGTTCGGCATAGGTCTTGCCGATGCCGCTAACGGACAGTACGGCAGGCACGGCGTCGTGGTCGGTTGAATCCATCGCGATCCTGGTTCGGGGCGGCCGGCGCGGCCTCATGCGATTCGCTCGAATGAGGCGGCGGCCGATCGCCACGTGTCATGCCGGCCCAATGCGCGGAATGCGCAGGCGCTCACGGCCACGCACCCTCCCGCCGCGCGGCCACCGTCATGACGCTTACCTCTGGCATTAACGGCGGCGCGGCAGGTTTCTTGAGCGTTTATTGAATTGCCGCGGGTTCGTGTCTCGCCCGCATGCATAGGGCATGCGACGGCGTGAGCGCGAACCCCGGAGCCGGGCTCGTTGCTGTGCTTATTGCTGTGCTTATTGCTGTGCTTATTGCTGTGCTTATTGCTGTGCTTATTGCTGTGCTTATTGCGGTGTTTTCCCGGCGACGCTTACTTCGTCACCAGGTCGCACGGCGTTTCCACCACGCCGGACAACTGCGACTGCTTCTTGTGCTCGGCGATCGCCTTCAACGCCGTATCGATGCCGAACACGGCCTGCTTGGCGGCGTATTGATCGGCGGTGGCGAGCACGCGGCCGTCCTTCAGCATCGGCTTGATCGCGCCGATGTTGTCGTAGCCGACCACCATCACCTTGCCCTGCTTGCCCGCCGCGCGCACCGCCGAGACCGCGCCGATCGCCATGTTGTCGTTGCCGGCGAGCAGCGCCTTCAGGTTCGGGTACTCGTTGAGCATGGCCGAGGCCACCGCATTGCCCTTGTCGATTTCCCATTCGCCCGATTGCACCGAGACGACCTTCGCGCCGACGCTCTGCATCGCGTCCTTGAAGCCGGCGGTGCGCTGCTGCGCGTTGGTGGTGGTCGACACGCCTTCGAGAATCCCGACTTCGTCGCCCGCCTTCAGCTTTTTGGCCAGATAGTCGCCGACCTTCTGCGCGCCCTTGCGGTTGTCCGGTCCGACGAACGGCACGTTCAGATCCTTCGACTTGAGCACGTCCGGGTCGAGCCGGTTGTCGATGTTCACGACGATGATGCCCGCGTCGACCGCCTTCTTGACGACCGGCACCAGCGCCTTCGAATCGGCCGGCGCGAGCACGATCGCATCGACCTTCGACACGATCATCTGCTCGACGATGCGGATCTGGTTCGCCGTATCGGTCTCGTCCTTGATGCCGTTGGTGATCAGGTCGAACTGGCCGGGATTGTGTTTCTGGTAATCCTTCGCGCCGTTTTCCATGGTGAGGAAGAACTCGTTGGCGAGCGACTTCATCACCAGCGCGACCTTCGGCTTATGAGCGGGCGCGGTTTGCGCGTAAGCGGCGGAAAACGGCAGCGCGGCGGTAGCGGTGGCGAGAACGGCGGCCGCCAGCAGGCGGCGGCGAATGCGATGGCTCATGCATATCTCCAAGGTTTGTCGGACTCGCGGGCGAGCCGTATTTTTAGTGACGCGCAAACGTTTGCGGGACCTATTCTCAGCGCAGCCTGGTCGCATTGTCAACGATTCGCGGTGTTGCAGTGCACCGGGGCGCAGAATATGCGGCGGTGCGTGGCGGTCGATCGATTCGACCCGGCGCGCGTGTCGAGCGCGCCGGCGGGCGGCGTGTTGGCAAGGGTCCTCGCGGGGTGCGTACGTGGCTGAATTGCCGCCGGCTGCAAGGTCAGCGGCCAACGGGCCGCCTATGCTGGACTTTTATTGCGCGCGGTGCAAGCGCGAACATGCGCGGATCCAGGATGACCCGCGCGTTGCACAGCGGCGCGCTGGACGCGGATCAGAGCCAGCCGGCTTTGCGGAAACGCCAGTACAGCACGAAATCGACCGTCGCCATGACGGTTAGACAGATGGGATAGCCGTACCGGTAGTGCAATTCGGGCAGATTCTGGAAGTTCATCCCGTAGATGCCGGCGATCATGGTCGGCACCGCGAACAGCGCCGCGAACGAGCCGAGCCGCTTGGTCACCTCGCTCTCCGCGAGCGAAATCATGCCGAGATTGACCTGCACGGCCGTGACGATCATTTCGCGCCGGCCGTCGATGGTGCGCACGATCCGTTCGAGGTGGTCGTAGACATCGCGGAAGTACGCCTGCATGCCTTCGCAAACGCTGGGAATACGCCCGCCCGTCAGCTTGCTGATGGCTTCCTGAAGCGGCGCGATATGGTGCTGCAACGTGACGAGGCGCCGCTTCAGCGAGTACAGATCCTGGATGATCGCGCGCGATGCCGCCGAATTGTTGCGATCGAAAATGCGGTCTTCCAGTTGCTCGATCTCGGCGTTCATCGCCTGGACGATCGGGAAATAGCGATCGACGATGTCGTCGACGAGCGCGTACAGCACGAACGCCGAGCCCTTCTTGAGCAGCTTCGGCTCGCGCTCGCAGCGCGCGCGCACGTTCTGAAAGCCGGTGCGCGTGCCGCGGCGCACCGAGAGCACGTAGTTGCGCCCCACGAACACGTCGACCTCGCCGATCACCAGCTCGCCGTCTTCGTCCATTTCGACCGTGTGCATCACCGCGAACAGCGACTCGCCGTACTCCTCGATCTTGGGGAGCTGATGGCCCTTCTGCGCATCCTCGATCGCGAGCTCGTGCAGGCCGAACTCGTGTTTCATCACGGCCAGTTCGCCCGGCCCGGGGTCTTTCAGCGCGACCCAGACGAAGCACTCGGGCCGCGCCACGTAGTCGCTGATGCTATCGATGTCGATGTCAGCCAGCTTCCGGCCGTCCTGATAGGCGGCGCAATTGATCAGCATGTTGGATTACCTTGAAAACGAAACCGGCAGGCGCCGCGGCGCGGTGTAAGCCGAACGTCGGATTCGCATGAACGAATGCGATAGCCGTCATGTTAACGGGCTAACGGGGCGCCGCATCGACCTCATGTATCGAATTGTTATACCCCGGGCGCGATGAATGCGCGCCCCTTGCGTGACGCCGCGTTCTTCTTCATGATCGCTGCAAAGCCCGGTGCCGTGGACGCGAGCGTCACGGCTTCGCCCGCCGCGAACATGATTTGCCCGCATTTCCGCTTCGCTGCACCGGCCATGCGCGACACCATCGCCGCCCGCCTCGCCGGATAGACATAACGACCAAGGAGACTGCAATGTGGTACTTCACCTGGATTCTCGGCATCGGCGTGGCATTGGGCTTCGGCATTATCAACGTCATGTGGCTGGAAGCCAACGGCAAGTTCGCGCGCGACCCGCAACCCGCCGGCAGCGCGTCCGGCACCGCCGAGGACACGCCTTGACCCGTCTGGTTTTTTTCTGCGGTCACGCGGGCACCGGCAAGACCACGCTCGCGAAGAAGCTGATCGGCCCGCTGATGAAGGCCACCGCATCGCCGTTCTGCCTGCTCGACAAGGACACGCTCTACGGCAGCTATAGCGCGGCCGCCATGGGCATGCTCACGGGCGATCCGAACGATCGCGACAGTCCGCTGTTTCTGGAGCATCTGCGCGAGCCCGAGTATCGCGGCCTGCTCGATACCGCCCGCGACAATCTCGCGCTCGGCGTCAGTGCGCTGGTGGTCGGGCCGTTGTCGCGCGAGGTGCGCGAACGGCGCCTGTTCGATCGCGCCTGGCTGGGGGTCGATGCGAACGTCGCGCTGCGGGTCGTATGGGTCCATACGTCGGAAGAGACTGCGCATCAGCGTATCGTCGCGCGCGGCAATCCGAACGACGCCTACAAGCTCGCGCACTGGGACGAGTACCGGCAGCGCCGCTTCGTGCCGAGCGGCGACCTTTGCGAGGACCTGTTGATGTTCGACAATACCGCGCCCGCCGCGGCGGATTACGAGGCGCTGCTGGCGCGAATCGTCGGTGAGCCGCTTGCGGTGTCGGGGATGCCGCCGGTGCCTGTGTAGCGCGGGCCCTGGTCGTAGTGCCGGTGTGGATGCCGGTGTCGCGCCAGGCTTGCGCCCGACTTGTTTCCCTACTCGTCCGATATAAAAAACGCCCCGCATGGCGGGGCGTTCGAGTGGTCCTCTGCGGGACCCTTTCTGCTTGCTCGTGGCGGACGGTTCGACAACAACCGCGTCGACAACCACGTCGCCGCCCAATCGCACGGCCCCCAGCATCGAGCCTTTCGCAACCGCGCCGCCTTACACCGTCGCCATCGCATCCAGCGAGCGGCCTTCATACAACTGGCCGAAGCGGTTCGCGAGGAACTCGCGCAGCGATACCTGCTCCTGGCGCACAAAGCCGCTTTGCGGCAGCTTCTGCTCGCGGAACAGATCGAGCACCGCGCACATCGCGCCCGCCGTGGTGATCTGAATCGCGCTCATCGGCACGCCGCACACCGTCTTCGCGAAGATCTTGCGCGTGAACACCTCCTGCACCAGTTGACCGTCGCGCATGCCGCTCACGGTGATGAACACCAGCACCACGTCCTGCGCGGTGGCCGGCACCGAACGGCGCAGGATGGTCTTGAGCGTGTCGCGGTCGCTCGACAAACGCAGGTCTTCCAGCAGGAACTGCATCAGGTTGCGGTGGCCCGGATAGCGCACCGACTTGTAGTCGAGCGATTCGACGCGGCCCGACAACGTCTCGCACAGCGTGCCCAGGCCGCCGGAGGTGTTGAAGGCTTCGTATTCGGTGCCGTCGAGCGAGAAATGCTCCAGGCCTTCGAGCGGCTGCACCCATTGCGTGCGGCTGTCGCGGATCGCTTCGCACGGCTGGCAGTATTCGTTGATCAGACCGTCGACGCTCCACGTCAGGTTGTACTTCAGCGCATTGGTCGGAAATTCCGGCAGCGCGCCCACGCGCATCTTGACGTCGCGGATTTCCGTGAAGCGGTTCGCCAGTTCATGCGCGGCGATGCCGATGAAGCCCGGCGCGAGACCGCATTGCGGCATGAAGGCGTGCTCGGCGCCGTCGGCGATCGCGCGGATCGCGTGGGTGGCGCGCACGTCCTCGGTCAGGTCGAAGTAATGCACGCCCGCGCCCTTGGCCGCCGAGGCCACGTTCACGGCCAGGTAATAAGGCAGCGCGTTGACGAGCGCATCGAAGCCTTGCATCGCGGCGCGCAGCGCGGCGGCATCGGCGGAATCGACGCGGCGGGTCGGAATGCCCTGGGCGGAAAGCTTGTCGAGCGCGTGCTGGTCGCGGTCGAACGCGACGACATCGTAGTCGCCGGTGTCGCGCAACAGGTGGGCAATGGTGTGACCGATCAAACCTGCGCCAACGATGGCTACTTTCATGCGCTTCTCCAATTTTTTGTGTGCGCTGTCTCAAGCGTGGAAGTGCGCTGCGCGCTACGCGCCGCGCCCGGCGGGCCGAACCCTTGAGACACAGTTTAGGGAGAAGCAAAAACAGTTCATACACGCAAAATGCTGCGTTATGACTATGAACTTCGACGTTATGACGACACGGCCAGTCTAAATGTCGAAAACGTATAAAAATGGCGTAAGCGGCGCGCTGCGCTCACACCATGCCGCGGTCGATCTTGCGCGCGAGAATGATCGACGTCGTGGTCCGCACGACGCCTTCCAGCCCGCCGATCTGATCGAGCAGATCGTTGAGGCGATCGGGCGAATCCGCGCGCAGCCACGCGACGTAATCGAACTCGCCGCTCACCGCGCACAGCAACTGCACCTCGGGCATCTTGCCGAGCCGCTTCTGCACCGCCGGCCCGTGCCGCGGCGCGATGATGATGCCGACGTACGCATAGATGCTCGAGTCGAGCACGTCCTGGCCGAGCCGCACGCTATAGCCCGCGATCACGTTGCTGCGTTCGAGCCGCGCGATGCGCGCGATCACGGTGGTGCGCGCCACGCCCAGTTGGCGCGCGAGATTGGCGACGCTCTCGCGCGCATTGGCTTGCAGCAGCGCAACGAGGTTGCGGTCGAGGTCGTCGAGTTGATCGAGGCGCGGAGGTCTCATCGTGAAGAAGGAAGTGGTTGATCGGTGGCCGGATGGATTATCGCGCGTCTTCAATCGCGAGCGAGGCGATGCGGTGACCCGGCACACCTGGTCCCCGGACAGAATTCATACGTCAAGGCTGGTGGTGCGTTTCGGCTGATCTTTGGAACTTATGCCCCACCGCTCCCACCTCGGTCTGGAAAGAAGCGGGCCGGAAGCAAGCGCCATTTCCATAGCCCAGCCCCGCGCGGGGCTTTTTCATGTCAGCCGTTGGCAACCAGTGAGTCCACGAGATCGCGCCCCTCGCGATAGGCCGCATCGAGCGCCTCTGCTTCGGTCGCAAAGACGTCGCCGAGTTCATAAAACTGCTTGCGTTGCCCGGCATGACGCAGATCAGCGCCTGGTCGGCATACATACCCGTTGTAATGGTAGGGGGTGTTTGGCGTCGGGGGCCCGTATGCAAGGATCGGCAGCACCCAGATTTCAAATCCCTTGTAGTCGATTTTTTCCCACATAGACACCTCGAACGTTAGTGTCGCGGTACCGCCGCGCGCGGTCCTTTTCTTCGTATGGCTGCGGCTTTCTGAGTCCAGATCGACTGGATCGTCGACATACAGGAAGGCGGCCGCGTTTATTTGTGGTTGATCTTTGCCAAGCGCTCCATACACTTTACGCATGTCATCGCGTAAAGGAAATGTCATGAAGCCGATCAGATTGCGCGTGCCGCGGGAGGAAGCAGGGAACCTCCCGGACGATCTCACCGCATGGGCGAGCACCAGCGGCGTCGATCCAGGTCTCACGATATTCAACGAACCGGGGAAGACCACGAACACCAGCTCGACCACGCTGTATCTCGTCCATGTGAACGAAAGCTTCTTCGATCAGTTTCCGGAGTGGCGCATGTACATTGAGCAGTAGCGTGGCAGCGCTTGCGGAGCGCGTTGGATGTAAGCCTCGCAGTTTGGCATGTGTGACGCGTTGGCTCGAACTTGACCGGTGGGCGTTTGTCCGGTGGCGCCGTTGGGGCTGATGCGTCGATGTAGCCGTGCGGGTATGACGGCCATGCAAAACCTACCGAATCTGGCGCCGCACGATACGTACAGCTGCAGGTGCGCCCCACACAAGGGCCGCGGCAATCACGAAGCTGATAGCCAGCATCACGACGACAATCGGATCGTCAGCGCTTTCTCCGTCGAGTGGTTCGAACGGAACGGCCGCCCAGCCTAAAACACGATGACCTGCCGGACTTTTCGCCAGCATCCAGAACCAATCGAACAAGCCCAGCAGCCACCCAATCGGTATGGTGAGTGCGAGCGCCAGCAGGAGTCGGAAAGCGAAGCGTTTCATCGCACCATCACCGTGCCGTAGTAATTGATGTTAGATCCCGGAATCGTCTGTTGCGTCTGCGACTTCAAAAACGCACGCAACTGCTGAAACTGTGCCGGATTGGCTACGGTCACGCAACCCTTGCTTTCGCCGAGTCGGCCCACAGGATGCAAACGGAAATTGCCTCTACGGACGCCGTTGATGAAAGTCCAGTCGTCGATCTTTCCGTCATTGCGATACAGCGCAAACCACTCGCTTCGGTTGCTGTGTACGAATGTATCCTTGACGGCATCCCACAGCCAACCCAGATGGCCGCCGCTCTGTCGGTCAATGATGTAGTACGTGCCGGTCGGCAGCGGGCCTTCGTCCGCCTTGGCTGTTGCATTCGGGTCGTCGATCGATGAACCGTCGCCCGAGAACGCGGCGACGCCGCCGAAACCGGGGCATTGGAGGGCGGACATTCGTTGGCCGTTTAAACGAAACGTGCATGCTATTGGCATAGATCGGGTTTCTGTCTGTCTGACTTGCACCCATTATAGAAGCGAGCTTCGGTGCCGCGCCTCGCGCGCAAACTAGACGGTCACCGCAGCGTTAGATGATACGTGGGGCCTATTTGAACTAACCAAGGCGCGTGCGATCGCCGAACTCTCGGATCAGATCGCAACACGCCTTCCATTCACCGATAGCGTTAGATTCGATAGTGAACTTCTACTTGAGAAGGTCGAGTGGGATCGAGTCGTTATAGCGCACACCGGGGGTAAGCATGAAGCGGCAGGCGCCGCACACAACGGCAGGCAAGGCGGCGCT
>Ga0182007_10002022_pt1 | contig 10442 bp, 9 predicted proteins | sample Sormic07211113_1_FD_123023 | JGI IMG/M metagenome (GOLD analysis project Ga0182007, IMG submission 123023) | Rhizosphere microbial communities from Sorghum bicolor, Mead, Nebraska, USA - 072115-113_1 MetaG | ecosystem: Host-associated > Plants > Roots > Rhizosphere | place: USA: Nebraska... | reverse complement strand
CCGGGCCCGCAACATGAATCAAGCCGACAGCGGTGCTTTCGCCTCATGGACAGGCGTATCTCCGCAGAGCCGATGAACGCCGGCTGCCGTGCATCGGACGAGGGCCAACGTCGATGACCGCAGCCGACCTGTCCGCCATGCTTCCGTCGATGCTCCCGCGTCTTTGGGCGTTTGCGCTGCGCATTTCGGGCGACCGTCACGACGCTGAAGATCTCGTGCAACGCGCCTGCGTGCGCGCGCTCGAACGCGCACATCAATTGCAACCCGGCACCGCGCCGCTTAGCTGGATGTTCTCGATCGTGCAGTCCACCTGGATCAACGAATTGCGCGCGCGTAGCGTGCGTAGCCGCTCGGGCATGGATTGGGACGACGACTTCCTCGAAACCGTCGCCGATCCGGCTGCGCGGACGCCGGAACAGCAGGCCATGCATGGGCAGATCGTCAAGGCGGTGCAGCAATTGCCCGAAGCGCAGCGCGTGGTGATGCTGCTGGTGGGCGTGGAGGGACTCAGCTACAACGAGGCGGCCGAAGCGCTCGACGTGCCGATCGGCACGATCATGAGCCGGCTTTCGCGGGCTCGCCAGGCCATCGGCGCCCTGTTCAGCGATCAAAAAGAGCAGCGCGTGCAAAGCGCGGCGGATAGCGAGGACCAAGGGGCATGAAAATGGACGACATGGTGCTCGTGGCCTATGTGGATGGCGAGCTTGGAGCGTGTTAGGAACTTTGAAGTACCGGCACTGTCGTTGGCCGGCGATCACATGGATCGCTAGCAACTGTCCGAGCGTATCCACCGCGATATGCAACTTGCTGCCACGCTTGCGCTTATAGCCGTCATAGCCCGCACGCGGACCACTCTCGTAGTCGACTGCATCGTGCGGCCGTCCACAATGACCGCGCTGTGCTGATCCCGTCGTCCCTGTGCCACGCGTATCACCGAGCGAAGATCGCTGACCATGCTCTCAAAACAGCCTGCCTGTAACCAGCGTTGGGTCTGCTGATACACCAACTCCCACGGCGGAAAATCGTTGGGCAACATCATCCACGGCGCGCCCGCGCAAGCCATCCAGCGCAGCGCATCAGATATGGCGCCGCAGCTCATCTTTGCGCTGCGGCGCCATTACGTCCATTAGCCGTCAGATACGCTGCCGCGAAACTCCATTCCTCGTGGGAAACATCGGTCGGATACCCTTTGCGGTCTACTTTTTTTCATTCCGGCAGGATACCTGGTCCTTCACCAAGTTCCTAACATGCTCTAATGACGCGCGTTCAATTCGCGGCCGCCAGTCTGCAGCCCATGCCGTGTGAATGATTCGATATTCATCCGAATATCCATTTCGCATTAAATCGATTTCTTCTTTTCAATTCCTGATCATTATCAGATTGCTTTCGAAGTAAGATCGCGTGAGAAAGCAGGAATAATCAGATCGAGAGGCAACATGGTCACGCGGGATGTAATCGGGGCAATAATAGGTGGGCTGTCGCAGCAAAATCGCCTTCTGAAACTGGATACGCAGGCCGGCAATAACGTCTTGCTGCCCCACCGTGTCATCGGGCGCTCGCGGATCGGCCGTGATTTCGTCTTTCTGCTCGACTGCGTGTCGACTACGAGTGACGTCCAACTCAAAACGCTGATCTCCCAGACCGTTACGCTCTGGATCCAGCAAACCGATGGGTCTTACCTGCCCCACCATGGCTATGTTCATACTGCGCGTCGGCTGGGAGCCGACGGGAATCTCACAAGTTACCAGTTGGAATTTTCCTCGTGGGCTCACTTTCTAAAGTTCCGGCGTGACCAGCGACACTGGCAGGACAGGGCAGCAGACGAAATCGTCTCGGACGTATTCAACCAGCATCCGCAGGCAAAAGGCATGTACCGCTTCGTGCTCTCGAAGCCGCTGCCGAAGCGTTCCTACTGTCGGCAGGACGAAACCGACTGGAACTTCGTGCATCGGCTTCTCGAGTCCGAGGGCCTGTATGGCATCTGGCAGCAGGCGGCGGACGGCAAATCGCACACGCTGGTCATCACCGACCGCCTTCAGACGCTCGAACCGATCTCACCCGCAACGGTCGGGTTCTATCGTGCCGGGGTGAGCAGTGAGGCCGATTCGGTCACCCAGTGGTCAGGCACGCGGACGCTGCAATCCGCGCTGCTGTCGACGCGCACCTTCGACTACAAAAGCCCGTCTACGCCCTCCAATCCCAAAGGTACGTCGGTACCGACAATGACGAATCAGGGTGCGCTGCCCGCGCAAACCGAAGTCTACGAATAGACCGGTGGCTATACGTACCCGGAACAGGACCGTGGCGATCAGCTGTCGAAGATTCGCATGGAGGAATGGGAGTCACAGGCCAAGCGCTTTCACGGCGTGGGTAGCCTGCGCGCGATGGACGCGGGCCGTCGCTTCACGCTGACCGGTCATCCGGAGCATGACCACGACGCCGCGGACCAGAACGAATTCGCGAGCATCGAGGTCGAGTGGGTCATCCAAAACAATCTCCCGCTCGCAGGGCACGAAGCGAACTACCCGCACAGCCTGAATCATCAGCTCGCGCAGGCACGCACCGACGATCCTGGCCGGAACTTCAGCGTGAACCACATGGACGGCTCAACCGGGTTCTACCGGGTCGCCGTTGAAGCGCAACGTACAACGGTGCCGTATCGCAGCCCGTTCGAACATCGCAAGCCGGAAGCGAAACTGGAATCGGCGATTGTGGCGGGGCCGAGGGGACAAGAGTGCTACACCGATGATCTGAACCGTGTGAAGGTGCTCTTCATCTGGGATCGGTTCAATGAAGGTGACGAGCGCGCATCGTGCTGGGTGCGCGTTGCACAGTCCGATACCGGAGATGGTTATGGTGGTGTCCACATGCCGCGCGCGGGCGAAGAACTCCTGATCGGCCACATCGGCAATGATATTGACCGCCCGATTGCACTTCATCGCGTCTACAACGGCGCAAAGAAGCCGCAATGGCATTCGAACGGTCTGCTTTCCGGCTACCAGTCCCAGGAATACGGCGGAGGCGGTGGCTATAACCAGCACGTCATGGATGACTCTACGGGTCAGCCACGGATGCGGGTCATGAGCAGCCACGGCATGAGTAGTCTCCATCTCGGCTACCAGATCGTCCAGAACGGGAATTCACGCGGCGCGTATACCGGCAGCGGGTTCACCTTGCGCACCGACTATGCAGGTGCAGTCCACGCGGGCGAGGGACTGTATTTCAGTACACATCAAATCAGCGCCGACGGTCAGCCGCTCGACACCACCGAGCCGCGCGAGATCCTGGCTCGCGCGGATCTGCTGGTCGAGTCGCTATCCTCCGCGAGCTCGACCGCCAAGGCCGAGGATATGAAGCCTGGCCACGAAGCGCTTTCCCAGTTCGCGAAGGCGATCCAGCATAGCAAGGCGGGCGCGGCCAAAGGCGGTAATACGGCAGGCGGTGGGACCGGAAACGCAAATGCCTTTACCAAACCCGTCATGCTCGGATCGAGTCCAGAAAGCATGGGCTTTACCACGCACGCGTCGGCGCAGATGGTGGCGGACGAGCATCTGAATTTCGTCAGCGGCAAGGACACCTATTGGGCCGTGGGCAAATCGCTGGTTGCGAGCGTCGCAGAAAAAATCAGCCTGTTCGTCCAGCGTGCCGGTATGAAACTGATCGCCGGGAAAGGTGCGATCGACATCCAGGCGCTCACCGATCAGTTGCGATTGCTCTCCGAACTTGGCTTGACGCTCAAAAGCAACAACGGCAGCATCGAGATCGACGCGAAGACCGAACTGATGCTCAAGTGCGGTGGCTCATACATCCGTATTACCTCCGAAGGAATCGAGGACGGCACGCGTGGCGCACGCACGATCAAATCGGCGTCGTTCAGCAGACAGGGGCCGAGTTCAGTGGCCGAGCATATGAACAGCCTCGAAAAACCGGCGTTTAACGACAAGTATCTCTTGCGCGACCGGATTACCGGCGACCCGCTCAAGAACCACCCTTACGAGATCGTGCGTGGGGATGGCACACGCCTGAGCGGAGTCACAGACGAGCTAGGCCATACGGTCGAGCAGAAAAGCAACGATATCGAAACCGTGATGATCCGGGCGCTGCGGCCTGGCACGAGCAAAGCATAAGCGAGAATTCATGAGCGAAAATCAGCCCGACAATTCGGGTACGCGGGGCCAGGCGTCCGGCGACGACGATGCCGAACAGGAAGTCGTCCGCCTCGCGTCGCACACTGATGAGGACGGCCACTCTTCCGCCCAGGCGCCCTTGACGCCGGCCGACGACACCCGCACCAAGGAGACCTTGCACGACCTGCGCCCCATCATTCCCGTGATTTTCATACCGGGAGTGATGGGCTCGCCACTAGCCACCAAGGACAGTGGTGACGCGGCGTGGTCCGCACCGAATACAGACACGATAGGTGCATCACTCGGCGCTTTGTGTTCGCTCATCGCGGGATGGTTTCGCAGCGCGTCGTCGCGCGAAACACTTTTCGATCCCGAGAGCGTCATGGTGACGCCGCTCGGCCCGATCGTCGACCTTGGGAAGAAAGACCCGATTACCGAGAAGGAGGCGCGACGCCGCGGCTGGGGTTCGGTCTATCGCACCGGCTATCAACCTGTCCTGCTTTGGCTCGAGCAACAGCTGAACAACCCGATGCTGCTCGGCAAGCCAGAAGGCGCATGGATCGACCCCGATCCCGAGGGCGAGAAATGGGCACTCCATCCCGTGCTCGGCACCGATCCGAAGACCTACGGCGCCATTGCTGCAGCAGGAAAAGGCGAGGTGATCGCACCGGACTCCGCGGAATTCAGGAAATTCGCGAAGTTTCGCTATCGTGTCTATGCGATTGGATATAACTGGCTGCAGTCGAACGACCTTTCAGGGCGTGATGTGATGAATGGTCTGGATGTCCCCGATCCGCAGACAAAGAAGACGACACGGCTCATGGGCGTCACCGATATCTGCGAGGAAAACGATACGGGCAAGGCCATTATTCTGACGCACTCGATGGGTGGGCTGGTGGCCCGCTTCGCGGTGTTGAATTATGGGCTCGAAGGTCTTGCGCACGGCGTATTTCACGGATGTCAACCGGCCACCGGTGCTCCTCTGGCGGCAAAGCGTTTCAAGACAGGCGGCAGTCCCGAAGGCGGTATGAATGGTTTCATCAATGGCAGTCTGCTGGGGCGCGATTCGGATGAGTTCATGGCGGTGATGGCAAACGCACCGGGACCCATGGAGCTGACGCCGATGCCGGATTATCACAATGGCGCGCCGTGGTGGATTTTTGCGCGGCCCGACGGACAAGTGGTCATGCAGTACCCGGAGCACGGCGATCCGTATAACGATTTGTATGTGAATACCAAGTGGTACGGTTTGCAGCCGCCCGACACGCAGCTCGATCCCGCTGGGATCGTCAAGACGCGGCTCAATGCAGGCGGGCTTCAAACAAGCCTATCGGATCATTATCGATCGACTATGGAGACCGTTGTAAAGAACCAGAGCCATTTGAAGAATCGTTACCATGGCAAGACATATGTAGCCTACGGCGAGGGGGGCCTCGACTTCAGGCCGCCACAATCGAGCACGACGACAGAGGCCAGCGACAAGAACAAGCCTGGCATCGAAAAAGGAGACCCGACGAAGAATCTGTTGACGTGGGGTAACGCAATCTGGACCGGAGATGTGCCATCGGACGTGCAGGCGCCTGAACTTCAGGCCGCAAAGTTGCTGCACGACTCGGGCAAGGGCGAGATCCGCGTGCTTCTGGAGCAACGCAAACTGAGCGTGACGTTCACAGTCCAGAAGACGAACACGTTGCCGGACGTGAATGCCAGGACTGACTGGTCGAAGGTGGCAACCAAGACAGGAATCATCCGCGGCGACGGTACGGTGCCAGTGTGGTCGGCCGATGCGCAGGCGCGCGGGTTGAAGCCCGATGTGCCTGGCGACCCGGCCAAAGGAGTTCAGATGGCGTTCGTGCAGGGCGGCTACCAGCACATGACCAGCTATGCGCACCCATGGACCCACTGGGCGATACTTTACAGTGTGGTCCAGATTGTCAACGACATCTAGATGCCAGGAACATGTTAATGGTTCGCCTCTTTCGCCCCCTCATTCTGCTGGCAGGTCTTTGCGCCTGCTCTCTTGCGCTATCCGTGGAACCAACCATGAACAATCCGCTGCTGTCCAAAGTGCGCCCGTGGTGCATCGGCCGCCTCATATTCGACCGGCCCGCGTCGAGCGAGATTTCGAATCAAAACTACGCGTACAGGGGAGACAAACTCGAGACAACTCACAATGTCTCACTTGATGTCTATCGCACCAAAGTCGAGGCCCGCGAGAGCGAGCTGCGTACGAAGCAACGCTATAACCCCGTCAACCTGGATGAGAAAACCGGGAAGGCCTGGCTGGAGAAGGCATTTTCGCCGGTCAACGATTCGCGGTTTTTTATCTATCAGGAAGGAGTGGCGAAAGTCGAGATGCCTTTCAGAACGGATGGCTATCTCTTTGCAGACCACACGCTCTTTCATACGGCCGGCCTCATGGGAGCGTCTGCTCTCGTTAACTCCGAGAATATATACATCGACACCTACAGGCGCATCAAGGCGCGAGACAACTGGACAGTGCCGACGGAGTCGGGATTTTGTTTCGACGGCGGGATCGTCACCGGATCTTCCACTTATACGGAAGAAGTCAGCCAGTCGTTTGCGCTGATGCCAGGCCGACCTGCACTGCTCCTGATCAAGATGCGAGATGCAGTCGAGCAGGATCAAGGTCAGCCGCTCACCAAGAATCTGTCCGAGCTTCGAGCACAACTTGATCGAATGCCAGGGAGCTATCGCATCCTGCGCAAGGGCAAGCGCGTGGTGGCCGGCATGGACGCCGAAGAGGTCCTGTTTGCGCTTCAGGACGGCCCGATTACGGTCTACCGTTTCTATCTGCTGGCGCCGGGCAATCCTGCCACGCTTGCACAACCGCATACCTCGGTTGAACTGCTGCTGGGCACGTCTTCACGGAGCGACCTGTCGCCTGATCAGGCAACGTCGCCGGTCAATGAGGCGGGAGCGCTGCAGGTATGGGACGCCCTGCTGAATAGCCTCCGGCCGCGACCGGGTGCAGTGTAGGAGCGTACGATGCGACGTTACGACATTGTGAAAGGCGACAAAACGACGGTGGGTGGCATTGTGCAGGGTGGTGACGGTAACGACCTGCTCGGCGGGCGCGAGCAAGCCTACGAAACCGATCCCGTCCTGTGTCCGGTCTGCAAGACTGTTGGGTTGATCAAGTGCGAGGGCGCGCGCATTTCCACGACAGGACCAGACGGCCGGCAGGCAGCATTGAGCGATGATCTGTGTGCCTGTCTTTGCACACCGCATCCGCGTCTCGTGCCGTCGCAAACGACGTCTTACGTTGACGTGCAGGCGCCGCTGCACGGCTGACGCAGCGAACCGATAACGAATACCAAGGAGGGTGACGTGATGATGAAGCGCATATTCAGTCTGATGCTGCTGCTGGCGATCGTGGCAACCATGACGGGTTGTGCATCGCTGAAATGCATTCCGACGTGTTGACGTTCTGAGGCGTGCATGTGTTCTTGCCCATGGGCGAAAGGCAAGAGTCCGCTCTCATTTGAATAGACAGTCCCGTGTCGCGAAAGCGCGGATCGAGCCTCGTATAACAATCGAGCGTATCGGTTTATTCCATCGCGGCACCTCGATTGCCAGGCTGCCGCATGATCAACCGAATGTGAAGCTGAACACCTTCACGCCTGGATCGAGGAATTCAATCTGGAACGTGCGGTCATTCACTGGACCCGGCTGACGCACGAGCTGATACAGCCGCGCGCTCGTCACCACACCCGTACCGTCGCTGGCGACATCCGCACCGTGCGCCGCGCCGGGCGCCGCGCCGTCGACGGTGATACGGAAGCGCACGGGCTTGCCATCCGCGGTCGGCGCCAGCACCAGGTGCAGGTCGCGCGCATGGAAGCGATAAGCGATGCGCCCTTGCCGCGCGGTCGGCACGGCGGACTCCGCGCCGATGTTCCACTCGCCCGCCAGCCCCCAGTTGTTGAGCGGCAGTTGCGCGGGCAGCGTATAGGCGAACGCGGCATCGCGCTTCACGCGCTGTGGCGATGCGAAGCCCTGCGCCTCCCGGTAACCCACGTAGGTCTCGCCCGAGCCGACATCCGCCGGGTCCGCGGCGGCTTGCGCGCCGGTTGCTTGCACCGGCTGCCGGGCCGCAGCGAGCAGCGAACCGCCGTGGTCGGCCAGCAGTTGCCGGATGGCCTGTTCCGCTTCGTCATAGCCGCCTTCGCCGAAGTGGTGATAGCGGATGCGGCCCTGCGCATCGACGATATAAAACGCCGGCCAGTACTGGTTGCCGAACGCCTGCCAGATGCGGTAGCCGTTATCGATCGCCACCGGGTAGTGGATGTTCAGGTCGCCCAGCGCGCGTTCGACGTTGCCCGCGTCGTGCTCGAAACCGAACTCCGGCGTGTGCACGCCGATCACGACGAGGCCGTCGTCGTGATAGCGCTGCGCCCATGTCTTCAGATACGGCAAGGTCCGCAAACAGTTGATGCACGAGTAGGTCCAGAAGTTGACCACGACAACCTTGCCGCGCAACGCGTCGCTGGAAAGCGGCGCGCTGTTCAGCCATGAGGTCGCGCCGTCGAGCGAGGGCAGGCGGCCCTGCACGGGCAGAGCGGCAGGCGTCGAGGCGCTCGACACGTTCGACACGTTCGACGTACTCGACACGCGCACGATGCGGTCCGCTTGCGCGGCTGCGGGCACCGGCTTTTTCGTTGCGAGCAGATTGACCAGCCTGCTCTCGATAGCGTTGGTCGGAGCCGACGGAACGTACGCGAGAATCCGCGTGTCGATGCCCAGCGCGATCGCTCCCACGGTGAGCAGCACCAGTGCGCCCATTGCACGGCGCAATCCCTCGCCGAGGCCGAAAGAACGCTTGAGCAGATCCAGCGAGCGCTTGCCCAACCCGGACGCGACCGCCAGCGAGCACGCTGCGCCGCCGGCGTAGGCGGCAAGCGCCGCCCCGGTTTGCCAGCTCGCGCCATGCAGCGCGGCGCCGGTCAGGATCAGGCCGAGAATGGGTCCCGCGCACGGCGCCCACAGCAGGCCAGTCGCCGCGCCGAGCAACACCGCCGAGCCGATCCGGCGCGTCGCGCCCTGGCCTTGCGAACTCGCGACGAAGCGGTCGGCGAGACCGGAAAGCGGGCGCGACAGGCGCGACGCAATCTCCGGGAACAGCAGCGCCGCGCCGAATACCGCGAAAAGTGCGAGCGATATCCAGCGCCCGTACTCGCTCAGTTGCGCCGCGCCGCTCAGACCGGCCGTGCCGAGCCCGGTCACCAGCGCAAAGGTGCCCGCGAGGCCGACAAGAAGAGGCAGGCGGTCCGTCACGAACGGCTGGTCGGAGCGTGCGAACACGAACGGCACGACGGGCAGAATGCAGGGGCTCAGGATAGTGAACACGCCCGCGAGGAATGCGATGACGATGAGTAACATGAGATCGGTATCCAGACAGTAGGCAATTGGACGGACCGGCATCGAACGCCGCGTGAAACGGCGTAACGGGCCATGAGCCGTATTCCACCGCTCTCATGTATCAGGAGGATTTCAGCAAATGCGCAACGCGCAACGCCATGTATCGATTGCGGCCCGCGATACATGGCGATACAAAGCGCCGCCATCCGGCCGCGGGCCGCCGTCCTCGTTGTATCCGAACGTATCTGGCCGCGCTGGCGACACGAAGGATTTCACACCGGCCCGCGGCGGACACAAGCCAGATACTTCCATGCGCTCCAATACGCTCAGGTACTGACTCATTGGAGATTCTTCATGTTCGATCGTCTCAAGATGGCCGCCATCGTCGCGGGCGTGGCAGGCGCAGCCTTGCTTGCCGGCTTCGCCTATAGCGGCGGCGCGACCGGCCAGACGTCCTCGCTGCAAACCGGAGCGTCCGCGCCGGCTTTCACGGGCATCGGCACCTGGATCAACAGTGCGCCGCTCGACCAGGCGCAATTGCGCGGCAAGGTCGTGCTCGTCGACTTCTGGACATTCGATTGCATCAACTGCGCGCACACGCTCCCGCACGTCAAGGACTGGTACGCCCGCTATCACGACAAGGGACTGGTGGTCGTCGGCGTGCATACGCCCGAATACTCGTTCGAGCGCGACACCGGCAATCTGAAGAATGCGGTGAAACGCTTCGGCATCGAGTACCCGGTCGCGCAGGACAACCAGTACGCGACATGGGATGCGTACGGCAATCAATACTGGCCCGCGCTGTATCTGTTCGACCAGAACGGCAAACTGGTGTACAGCCATTTCGGCGAGGGCCGCTATGCGGAAACGGAAGGCAAGATCCGCGGCTTGCTCGGCCTCGACGGAAAACAAGGCTGATTTCGCAGCGGTTTT
>Ga0182007_10002021_pt1 | contig 10444 bp, 6 predicted proteins | sample Sormic07211113_1_FD_123023 | JGI IMG/M metagenome (GOLD analysis project Ga0182007, IMG submission 123023) | Rhizosphere microbial communities from Sorghum bicolor, Mead, Nebraska, USA - 072115-113_1 MetaG | ecosystem: Host-associated > Plants > Roots > Rhizosphere | place: USA: Nebraska... | reverse complement strand
TCTGGACGCTGAACTCGTCCCGATGCGCATCGATGAACTTGTAAGCTCGCTTGGTCTTGCTGGTGGCCTTACCTGCGAACATGGCCGTCTCCCTAGGATATTCCTGTCAGAAACTAGCTCTGTGCACGAAATCCTGGGAACTCCATCACGTCAACAATCTGCGGATGCAGGCCAGCATCGTAATTCGAAATAGGGCTTTCCCGACCTGGACTCAGCGGATCACAAAAGCTGACAAGAGCCCCTACTTGGCGCGAGACCTCACGCCTTCCTCCTCAAAACAACCAGCGCCTGATCGTAGGCGCTACCTACCGGCAAGAACTGGAGCATCTCGAATCGATCAGACAGTTTGCTCCTAACATACTGCTCAGGAACAAACGCTTCTCCATAGAAAGATTCATCTCTCGGACCGCCACCGTCAAGACCTTGTCCGGTCGCAAACAGAAATTCGCCGGCACGATAACGCTCGCGTGCTTCCGAAATATCTGGAATCACAAGTGCGAGCGCAGCGGGGTACCCAGTCAGCGTGGTGTCGGAATTACGCAAGCTCTGACAATAATCCAGGAACACCTCACTCCTTGTGGTAAAAGCCAATATCCCGCCAGGACGCAGGATGCGATGAAACTCCTGCATCCAGGCAAGAAACGCCCTTTCAGATAAATGCGAGAATACGGAATAGGCTGAAATGAGATCGATGCTGCCAGAATCTAGTTGGCACGGGGGCATTGCATTGCATGACTCGAAGTTTTCTGACCTAAAGAGCTTTCGGCACTCTGCAACAAACTCCTCAGCAACGTCTATTCCGTAGAGATTCTCAAGCAGGACATCACGCATGAAGAACCTGGTGATGCGCCCCCAACAAGAACCGAAGTCCAAAACCTTCGACTCACGTTCCAATCCGCAACCCATCGGCTCTATGACATTGCAAATGTCACTGTAGAAAGAATGAGCCTGGCGCAGAGCCTCCTCCCCAGCAATGCTCGTTGTGTTCCTTTGCAGCTCGTCGCTGGGAAACCGGGGCAGGAAATCCCCCTGTGGCGACTTCAGTGACGCGTCCGTGAGACTGGCAATCACTTGGGAAAGCCACACTTCTTGTGAGATTCGCTCGTTCATCACAAATAATTTCCTTAAGGCGAAAAGTGACGCGGGCTGCGTCGAGATGAATAACTTGCTTTGACGCGAATAAGCGGTGCATTCAGCAGACCTACGCGGCGTCAAAACTTGCCACCGTCCGCCCGACGATTCATTTGGGAAGCAATTAGAACCACAGGGATAACTCGTTGCCTACGCGCAAATTAATTGGAGCTTATCGCGCTAGGCAAACGCTTCCTCGATTCATTCAGCCAGGGGTAGTCGTACGCATAACCACCGTTCAACGAAAGCCCTCCGCCGTCTTCGCGGCGATGTGCCAGAGGATACCCAGTCAACGAAGTGAAGTGAGTGACGTATGACTTCCGCGTAAGCGCAGGATTCTTGATCATCGTACCCTCGTGGATCAGGTTACCGTGCCAGATAAGCACATCCCCCTTCTTGGGTAAAAAGATCTCTGGCCTTATATCTGCCATCTTCAAACGCGCCTCGAGATACCTAGAGAACTCAATGGGGGTCTTGGTACTCTCCGGCTCGAGCACAACACTTCCATCTCCCCAGTCAAAAAAACCAGAAACATCCAACTTATGTGAACCTGGAAAATACGCTAGAGGCCCTGCGTCCGCGTGGATGTCCTCAAGCGGAATCCAGCTCGCGGCCAAATGTGCAAGTTTCGTCTGACATCTCACATACGGATAGTCAACGTGCGCCGGCTGCTGGCTGCCGCGATAGAAGGTCAACGACTGCAGCGCGCACGGTGGCGAGCCGAAAATGTGCCCGAGAAATTCAGTCACCGCGGCCGTCAGGCTCAGCCTTCCCGCCGCCCTGGAAATCGAATGGATGCTGTTGAATTTCACACCATCAGAGTCGAGTTCATCGTCCGTGAACGAAGCAATCTCCTTCTGATCACCCTTGATCTCGGCGAGTAGGTCGAAATCCTTGTGATGCCGCCGCAGATACTCGACGTCGTTCAGCAAAGCATCAATGAGGGTTTTATCCACCACGCCTTCAAAGATGACGACGCCACGATTTTGCCACTCGTAAAGCTTTTGCTTTAAATCGTAGCCCGCCCTATCCGAGACCCTGGCCAAGTAGGCTTCGACGTCAACATCTTCAAGATCAATCCAGGTCCGACTCGATGTCCAGTCGTCCTTTGTCAGCAGGTTCATCATTCTCACTCCGAGATCCCAGCGGCGTGCCGCGGCCCATCCAGTCGACTTCAGTGACCAATGGCGACAACACGGCCATTATCACAGGTACTCGTCAATTGATTGTCAGTAGCGGCAAGATAGACGTGATAGTCGGCCGCCGGCAGATTGTTCAGGTCCAAGGTGACAACGAAACCCGAATGAGCTGCATTCTGCCCGAGCTTCGCCGCGACATCAGGCCTTTCCATACTCGGTATGAATTCCGCTTGAAAATAGTGAGAGGACACCTTGTCATCAAAGCGCAGGAAGTATCTTGGAGAAGCCATATCAGTGACCGCGAACCATCCGGTAAATTCGGCGGCTGGGCGACTCGAAATAGCCACTTTCTGGCCCCGAAACGACGAACCGTTGGTGCCTTCCAGGTTACAGGTCTCGACCGCAGAAACGCCGGTATTTCCAGGTTCGTATGCAGCAAGCGAGAGCACCTTGGATTGAGGCGCCGGATGCGCTTCCGCGGACACCGCCGGCGCAGGCATCCCTTGGCCGCCCGCGGATTGTGGCTGATTCGGCTCATGACACCCGAGCAGCGCGCTAGCTGCCAAAAGTGACAAGCTCAAAATCGGACCTGTTTTCAATGCACTCATCATTCGTACTCCATAAGTCATTTTGTCCTACAGGGATAAAAGCCAACTTACTGGGCGGCCGGCACGAGCGACGCGTGTCGCCGTTCAAGCCAAGCGTAGCATTTCTTGCCAAGCCGTACCCCGGGGCGCTCAATGAACTTATAGGTAACCATCGAAAGTGGAATGAGCAACGCGTACGTCAAGGCGCAAGAGCCCACAAAAGCCAAGCTCAGATTGTTCACATGGCTATATATCCATTTGTAAACAGGCCCCAAAAGAAGCACGAGGGTAGGATGGTTCAGATACATTGAGTAACTGATCACGCCCATCTTTTTGGTCACGCGGTTGACAAGCAGACTTACAGGCTGCAGGGCAAGTGCCACAACCACGACGAAATAACAGAGCGCATTCGCATATCTTGGATCCGGAAGACCGAAGTACCCGGTACCCTTAAGAACGGAGAGATACATGAAGGCTGACGCAAGCAATAACATTATCCCAACGGAAGATGAAGTCACGCGATGCCCTTCCCGCCATGGGAGTGCTTTCTGCACAATGAAAAATGCGATCGCGCCGAAAGCGAATTCAGGCAGATACTTTGGGAAAAACCACTGCCGATAAGAGGCAATTTCCGACGGTGACAGATTCAGGTAAGCGAGCACCAGATCACACGCCCACCACACCAGCATGGACGCGAGAAGGAACGAGATTGCTTGCCACACGTTCTTCGTCCGCATGTAGACAAACGGAAACACCAAGTAGAACAGCATTTCCACCCCTATAGTCCAACTTGCCCAGACAAAGCCTTCTTGCTGGAGGGGCAGGAAGTTGAACAAAAAGGAGCTGCTAGCAAAAATTTCCCACCACGAATGGGTCGCTTGGAACACATAATGGTCGCGGATGACCGTGAGTGCGATCCATGCGTAGAACAATGGAGCGATGCGAAATAATCTGTGCAATGCGTAACTAACCCAAGGCCAGCGGTCTTTGGTGCGCATCGGCATTGTGTAGAAGAGTGAGAACGAGCTAATGACAAAGAAAAGTGTGACGCTAGACCCCCCATTCATCGCAATCAGTTGCGCCCAGGCGGGGACCCCAAGATTGGGGTTGGAGATCAGGATCATGTGGAAAACGACGACGTAAGCAGCAGCCAGGCCCCGCAGCGCGTCCAAAAAGTCGAGGCGCATAACCGGGCGTGGCACGTTCTCGAAATCCTTGGGGAAAGCCGTGTTTGTCATCGTACCTACATTTTGACGTCGGGTTAAAGCAAACATTATGAACTGGGATGATCGGAGCCTCGTTCACCACGAGCGACGGGGCTAAGAGGTCACATTCGCCGCTCGAACTCTCGATCCACTTCAGCCGCCAAACGGGCAACATCGTCATCACTTAAATTAAAGTACTCACCCAGTTTGGTAGTGTAGGCAGTGGCCACGCGGAGCACATTTTCCGATACCGAGTAGCGCTCTCTAACCAACCGCTGCATGCGGAGAACTTCCGTCATGTGGGGCCGGTTGTCTCCGCCGATGGTTATGCTGGATTTGTGCCTTCGATGGCGATTGAGTGCATCCGAAACGAAGCAGACGTCTCCCTGCTCCATCACTGCCGTATACACGAGCCAATCCCCTGCTACCTTGAACTTCGACAGACTCGCACTCTCTCGGGTGATGGCAGCCTTTAAGGCATCTCGCCGGAATACGACCGCGCTGACATTGGGCACCGTGTTCTTGATCGCGAGGTGACTCTCGATCTCGAGTCGCCCAGATCGACGGTGAGATTTGCGCCATTGATCGGCTGACACATCGCTCACGTAATCGTGATAGTTTTCGGCCAACAGGCAACCACCGGCATCAATCTGCTTCGATTCGCAATAAGCCATAACCACATCTGGATCTGACATGGCGCTCACAACGGATGCCAAAAAGTCCGGCTCTGCGAGGTCGTCGGCTTCAGCGATCCACACGAACTCACCACGAGCCAAATCGACACCTTTCTCCCACTGTTTGAAGGCCGAACCTGAGTTAATCTGGTTGGACACTAGACGAAGATGAAATCCACGTTCTGCCGCCAATCGCTCGATGACAGCTACGCTATTGTCCGTAGATGCGTCGTCCAGAATGATCAGTTCATAAAACGGTACCGTTTGATCAAGGATTGAATTGATGCGTGACTCGAGATAAATCGCATAGTTATAGTTAGGGACGATCACTGACACTTTTGGAAGAGGCGCGCGGACGATATCGAGCAAATCGAACAAGTAACTGCGGAAGTTGTAGTGTGCGTCGATGAGTGCTCGGCCACGGCGACCTAGGGAACGGGCGAGCTCTTCGTCGTCGATCAACTCGGCGATGGTATCGGTCAGACTTGCCACATCCACCATTGGCACAATACGACCACAGTCACGGGCGAGAAGTTCGGTAAAGCCGCCCGCTCCCTGGAAACCAATGACCGGCACGCCCGCCTGCAAGGACTCCATGACCACGGACGGGAAAGGATCTTCCCGCGAGGTGAGTGCGTAAACATCCGCCCCCGCGTAATAGGCGTCCGTATCGGATTTTCGGCCGACGAAATGGAAGCGCTCAGCAAAGCCAGAGTCGCGCACCCGGTCTTCTATTTGGGGCTGCAACCGGACGTCGGCGTGGCCCACCCAGACGTAGTGGACATCACCTCTGCGCTGCATCAACCGAATGCCGGATTCAACGAAAAGATCCACGCCTTTTCGATGGTCAGCATATCCGACGCACAGTACTACTCTGGCATCCGGCGTGATTCCGAGTTCGAGTCGCAGCTGCTCACGCGCTGCCGCACACCCATTACTGGATGAGTACCGATTGATTTTATAGAGGCCTTGGGGCCTGATGATGGTTTTACCTTTCGGAACATTGGCACATGACGAAAACTCCCGATGTACCTGCTCTGCGGGAAATACAATGCAGTCGGCGTATTCGGCAATAGCCTGAGCGTGCGCAAGCAGCCGATTATCTCTGATGACTCCTGCCTGCTCATGCACCAAGCTCACCACGGTCATCCCCACTCGCTTGAGGGTCTTTACCAACAAGCCTGTCACTGTGGTATTGGCAATAACCTGCCGAACCCCGGCGCGATACAGGTCCTCGGCCAGATCCTTGGCTTCGTCACCATCCGGTGCGCAGCTGCTGAGATCATGCACGGTGGCCCATCGAGAGAACTCCGAAACCAACGGGCCCTCGCCGCACAATATGACGTCGACGCGGAAATTGAAGGTCTGGCGGTAGACACGTGCCATGTTCAACGCCAGATACTGGGCGCCATGCGGGTGAGCGTCGTGAGAGACGATCACAATTCGTCGGCCATCAAACAGGCCGTGAGCAGAATTCAACAATGCTGCCCTCGTCTGATCGAGGAATGCATAACCATAGCGACGATCCGGCTCGAGATGCGCACCTTCCGCCCATTCGTTCCATGCATTGATGAAAACCATCCGCTCGCCGGCCACCGGGTGCTTGCGTGCATAGTTGATCGCCAGATCCATCCATTCGCGGTACCGCGCGGGCGTGGCGTTGGCGAAGGTGTAGCCACGTCCGGGCTTGCGCGCTTCGTTGTCCCACGAAGGAAACACTCCGCGGATCATCTGGAAGTCGACAGCCGTATGCTCACGGGCCCGTTCTATCACGGCGTCGTAATCGACCACGTAACCGGAGTACCCCGGGTTGACGATGTCCAGCTTGTCGTTGATCGGTTCCAAGCCACGGGCGAGCTTGTGCGGCGGAAATTCAATAGCCACGTCGAAACCGAATACGCGCGGATCCTCCACATCAAACTGAACCATGGCCAGCACGATTTCACCTATCCCGACCTTGCGGCAGTGCTCGCGCCAGCGCTCCTGCGTAGCCTTCGCATCCGGCAGAATGGCTGGCCGATACACCACAAGGAGCGGCTTGCCGTCCACCCTGATGTAGCGCGGATCGCGCAATACCGGTTCAAGTGCCGTGATAAACGCCATGTCATCTTCGGGCGAGTGGTCCTGCCCGATCAGAATGTCCTGGTCCATCCCGTCCCAGCGTCGACTCCAGTTTTCGTTTGCCCAGCAAATGCAGAACGGGAAATCGATATCTGTGTTGGCAAGCAGCTGCTCCAGCGGTCGTTCCAGCAACCGACGCCCACCGAACCAGTAATAGTGGAAGCAGAAGCCCTGCAAGCCGTAATGCTTGGCCAGCTCGACCTGTCGCCGCATGACATCCACCAGGCGCAGGTCGTAAAAGCCCAGTTCACCCGGAAGGCGCGGCTGGTAGTGCCCCACGAACTGCGGAACCGCCTTGGAGACGTTTGTCCATTCTGTGAACCCGCGCCCCCACCAGGCATCGTTCTCGGGAATCGGGTGGAACTGCGGCAGATAAAAGGCAATTGCACGCACATCGATACGAGACAAATCCGCGGGCTTGTCATCCATGGCTATGTATTCGCCGGACGTACCACTGGCGACTTCGTTGAGCCCGTTCAGTACACGACTGGCCAGGCTGGATGTCGGATCGCCTGCGCTGCCAGAATATTGCTGTGGCTGTATTGATGACGACGATGGAGCCGTCGGCATACCGCCAACCTGCATCATCGCGGGTCCAATGCCGCGATGATCTTCGAATGCCCGCCAGGCACGATAACTGCGAGTATTGCGAATCAATGGAGCCAGCGTGCGAAATACTTTACTTTTAAGGGCCAGACGGCGATGCGTGGGCAGCGGCAGTCGCTCATAACAGAATTTCACGCTACGTCCTAACGTAGCTTTCCAGGCTCGCGGCGAGAGCGCCTTACGGATCCAGCGCAGAGGCGCCGTGATACGCCAACTGGTCGACGATTCAAGCTGATGGATCTTTGTCTCACGGTTATCAAGTTCGACGAGAAGCCGATCGATCTGAATGTCCCTCTTGCCCTGCGTATCCTGCATGTCAGCCAATCTGGTGCGCAACTCGTTGGCAACGCCCTCAATGTGCTGCATGGTGCTGGCGGCAGACTCCGCCTCACTCTGCTCATTCGCCCGCAACGCCACATCAAGAGCAACCAAGCGTTGCTTGACCTGGTCTAGCGCATTTGCGCTCGATTCCGCCACGTTGCTCACATGTGTCTTCAACTCTGTATCGAGTGCGGCCAAACGCAGCTCCACCTGCGGCAATACTCGATCCAGCGACTCGCCCAAAATGTGCGCTTGGTTTTGCGCGCTCGCACGGAGGACATCAAGTTGTCCGGCAAGTGATCCACATGTAGTGCCGAGTTCAGCGAGTACTGATTGCTGATGCTCAATCCGAGCTTTCATTTCACCTGCGACAGTGGCGAACTGCACCTCAGTCGCCGCGGTCCGTTTCGACAGGTCGTAGAAGGTATTTTCCAGGGCGCCCATCCTTGCTTCGCTTGCCACTTCCCGCTCCTCGTCCTTATGCGCCTTTTCGCGCAATTCCTTCTGTAATGCCACGAATCCCAGCCCCAAATGATCCATACCTCCCGCCATGGCATTGACGATAGTACCGATCTTCTGAGCCAATAAATCATGACTGCCAGAAATCGACTTGCCAATATCTTCGGCAAGCTTCTCGTAAGTGACAGCGTTGATCTCAACTTCAGGAACTGTCGACAGCGAGGCTGCGCGCGCCTCCGCCACCTGAGCTCTAGCCTCGGCCTGCCAGCGCAGATTGATGAGCTGATCGACATGCTCGGCGTACAAACCAGCTACGCTTCGATAGGTTTTTTCCAGCCGGGAAATGGCACTCCAGGTCTTCTCATCTCTGCTTATGGAAAGGCATGCCTGATAAAGCTTGCTAGCGAGTTCAGGCACGTCGTTGTCGGCGTCCCCAGTTTCCCCAGTTGCATCCTCAGAGTCCGCCACGTGGTGGCGACGCCCTTTATTGAGGAAGGCGTGTACCTCTGCGGCAGCCGCTTCCAACGTCACCGGCCATACGAGCCCCAATTCGGCGGCGACACGCTCCATCGTCCCGCGCCAGTCCGCCAACAGCTCGTCGTAGGTGATCAGCGTCCTGCGCTCATCTCGACTCGCAGCTTCCGCCTCCATCAGGTATTGCACCCACATCAGGTACAGCGGCCCACGCACCCAGTTGTTGCGCACGTGCAGTGAATCAACCACCTCTCTTGGATTGCGCACGACGAAGAGGCAATCCACGGAGTAACCAAGCCCACGCAAGGCCCTGATCCAGATCGGCGCGGTCAGGCACATTCGCGGATCCTTGATCGCCCACAGCGAGCCCGGCCGAAAATCCTGCCGGATCAGTGTCTCGATCTGGGCAAGAGCATCTCCGGCCGCTTCAGTGCTCTGCCAGTCCTGAGGCATTTCACGCATGTCGTACCAGGTACGCCCCAATCCTTCGAGCAAGGCGTCGTTGATACGCACCGCCTCAGCATGTTCCCAGAAGCCGTCCGGATTATCCGCGCCCGGCTCAATCAGGTTGTTACCGAGATCTGCGCCGAGCAGATTCACCACTCGCGTGGCAGCCGACGTGCCGCTGCGGTGCATGCCAAGCACCAGCAAAACGCGTGGCTGTTCCTGCCGCGCCGTCATGAATGCATCTCCGCAGCACTCATAACCACCAGCTCGGGAGCGATATCCAGGTCGATCGTTGTCGTCGCCAACCTACCCGGCTCGTGAATGACTTTGAACATCACCGCATCGATCCAGCGATCGAGATAAACCTCTTCCTCGCCCAAGCGACCTTGCACACCTGCATTGAGAAAATAGGCACCGGACGCAAACATGCAAGGAAACCGGAAGCGCACTTCAAGCACGGTTCCGGCATCCACCCAGGCAAGGCTGCTACCGGCCCAGGAGGTCACGCATCCAGCCAGATCCAATCCGGTGACGCTCTTGATCAGCATTCCGCAGCGAACCGCCGAGGCACCACGATCGAACCGTATGCGGTAGGTATAGACGTAATCGCGCCGGGCCTTGAGCACGTTGACGCGTCGACCATCGAGTGTCTCGATGTGCGGATCCTCAATCGCCGCCGCGATGGCGTCGTAGCGATAAGTGCTCTTGGGCAGCATGCCCTCCTCGAAGTAAGACTCATCATCCGGGTCGAGGGATTCTATCGCATCGTCAGGCGCCGCGATGACAGGCTCGACCAATGCATCCGTCGAACCTTCAATGTCCTGCTGCGGAGTATCCATTTCGCTGCCGCCCTGGATCGCCGCACGAATGGTCGCAGACTTGTCTGATGGCGAATACAGGATTTTCTGGTAACGCGAAACTATATATTTCGGACTGCCCATGGCGAGCAGTTCGCCGCCGTCGAGTAGCACGGCGCGGTTACACAGTTCCACCACCGTGCTGGCCGAATGCGACACGAACAGGATCGTGGCACCGTTCTCGCGAATCCGGTTGATCCGGGCGAAACACTTGCGCTGAAAGGCCTCGTCGCCCACCGACAGCGCCTCGTCCACGATCAGGATGTCTGGCGTAACGTTGATCGCCACGGCAAAAGCCAGCCGCACATACATGCCGCTGGAATAGGTGCGCACGGGGCGCTCCATGAAGTCGCCAATTTCCGCAAAGGCTGCAATGGATTCGAAGCGCTGCTCGATCTCCTCCCAGCTCAGCCCTAGCACCAT
>Ga0182007_10002019_pt1 | contig 10450 bp, 10 predicted proteins | sample Sormic07211113_1_FD_123023 | JGI IMG/M metagenome (GOLD analysis project Ga0182007, IMG submission 123023) | Rhizosphere microbial communities from Sorghum bicolor, Mead, Nebraska, USA - 072115-113_1 MetaG | ecosystem: Host-associated > Plants > Roots > Rhizosphere | place: USA: Nebraska... | reverse complement strand
GTGTACAAATGACAGGCTGCTGTCAGGAAACAGGCTTCAAAAGCGCTACTGCGGTCATCCCGTAGCCCCTCTGAAATCCCCTAAAAACCGTAGCCCTATTGGTAAGACGCGACATTTAATTATGACGTCTACACGGGTGTAACCGGGGGATCGGCCTTTGAATTCAGAGGCCCAGCCCCGAAGATTCCCCGCTGAACTCCGTACTTCCCCGATAAATTGGCCCAAGAATTGGCCCAGCCTTCTCCGGCGTTCTGCCGAGCTAAAGTCCAACACAATGTCACACCTCCCTGCACCACCACGACTGCGCATACAGGCAGCCGTCTATTTCCTCCAGGCCGCTCAGCGTGAAAGCATTGGTCGCCATCCCTGACAACCTGGCATCCAGCAACGGCGGAAGCGGTACCGCATCGAGCGGCATGCCGGCCGGACGGATCTCAGCGATGTCACTGGTTCGGTTGAGCTGCTCGCACATCTGGTTTCGGATGTTGATGTCGCCACGAATGCCGACCGTTTGCCGGATCGCCTTCCACTCCCGGGCGACACCTTTCTCTCTCATGCGCGTAATAAGGAAGTACATGGCTACTCGATACTGGATAAATAAACAGTATCGCAATGGCGTATTCCAGATTCAACGTCTCGCTGACAGGCGACACGCCTTCAGGGCACGTCCTTGAAGAACACGTGGCGACCGAGTTTCAACGTCTCCTTGGCACCCTTCGCCCACTCCGGTGGCTTCGGCATGGTGGTCGCGTAGTAGTGGGTGGCGCCGCCGGTGGGATCTGGAACCTTTCCGGCCAGCACCTGGTCAGCAGCGATCTGCGCTTGGGCGAACTCACGAAACGGGATGGGCTTCGCGCCACTCAGATAAACGTAGTTCGGATCGTTCCTGTTCCAGCAGCTGAACTGGTAGGGCTTCTGGCACACGCCGGCGTACCCCTCGCCCCACCATGACTTGGCTTTGCCATCGTTCACGCGATTGCGGATGGTCCAAGCCACGGCGATCTGACCGGCCAGTGATTCGCCGCGAGCCTCACCCCATAGCGTGCGCGCGAGGATGTCTCGGTCTTTGTCGGTAACTGGCATTACTTTTCTCCAGGCAAAAATAAACCCGCTCAATGGCGGGTGCGGTATTCGTCAGCTCAGTTAGCTGTTCAGGGCGTCAAGCCGAGCCTCAATCCTCGCAAGGCGCTCTTCCTGTCCACGGGCGATGAACAGTGCAAGTTGGTCATGCCGGAAACCAAAGCGATTTCCTGCGGGTTCGGCCGCCCTCGTCACCACGTAGGATCTGGAAGTTTCCTCCCACATGTACGAACTAAATTCCTTGTAAGGATCGAACTCCGAAATCTCAACATCGGTGAAAATCTTCTCACCCACAGAATAGATGTTTCCCCGAATTGATTCGTACCCCTCTTCCGCTACCGCTGGCCATTCGTCATAACAAACAAAGGCGTAATTAAGCGGTGCCAGCCCGAACGACTCCATGACCTCTATTGCTCGCTGAACGGTCATCCCTATATGGGCTCTTGCGTCAGCACCTTTCTCAGCTACCGAAGCCAACCATTTAAATGAACCAATTTCTTTAGCAAGAGCAATTGATGCGGATATTTCTGCATCCGACATAGGAGAGACCGGCGTCTTTTCCCGTGCATCAGACGTGTTGATGGCTCCCGTAATGGCGAAAACTGTCCCCCAGCGCTTGGAGCCATTACCTAAGTTCGCACCGCCGTCAATATCGTTATAGAAGTTTGTGCAAACAACTTGAAGAGGTAGATACCCACTATTTGCAGGGTTCACAGATTGGATAGAGTTAAGAGCCGTCCCTTGCGTCAGTATAATCCGACCTTGATTTGACGTGACTTGAAAGTTGGCAGCGCCCGGAGCTACAGAAGTCGACCCTACAACCGAGCCCGCACCTAGTGTAGCGATACCTGCGGCTAGTGTAGGCGTGGTGAGCAATCCACCATAAGAGTACGACATACTCGGCCCTGTGGCGGTGTTAGCTGCGTCCACCGAACGCCAAGTAAACCCACCAACACCGCCACCCCTATTTACAACAAAATGACCTTCGCCCTGAGAGGCAGCGTTCCACCCCATATAAAGACCTTGAGTGCCGAAAAGAGCCGCAGCCGCACTGACGCCAACCTCGGAGAGCACGGCACGACCGTCTGATCTACCTGTGCCGCCCATATTCAAGGCCAGCGCCGTTGTCAATCCGGTGATAGCTGTGATGTCGTTGTTCGCGCCCGACTTTGCCGCTACCAGAGTGGCACGAGCGGCGGGCGCATCAGCATCATTCAACATGCCTTGGATAAACCCTGACAGATCGGAGATCCCGGTACCGCCCTTGTTCGCCGGCAAGATATCGTAGTTGCCGGTGGTGCCCAGTGCAGCCAGCTTCGCGCCATATAGGTTGACCAGCGAGCGCAGAGTATCGGCCGAATCCTTGACGTAGCCCTGCATTGGCGCCAACGCGTAGGCGCCGGCGGCATTGCTCGCACCTTGGTAGTTCGGCGAGATCGACATTGCTGTGTCGCTGGCAATGTTGGTGACCTCGTACCAACCACCGTCCGGGCCACGGAAGGCATCGCCGACCCGGCTGTTGGCAATGAAGGCCGTACCCGCGCCGATCACGGCGTTCGAATTTAGGACGACAGAGACCGTTCCTGATTTGTACCAGGGCATTGAGTATCTCCAGAAAGAATATGTGCGAAGTGGAAGAAGTCAGGCCAGCAATTTGGCGCAGAGCAATGAACAGTGTGATATCGCCGAGTAAATTACGTGCCAGGAAGTCGAGCAAAGATCGCTGCGGGCTGACCATTATCAGTCCAAGGCCCTGCCCCAGAAGCAACAACGTATGTTTGCAGTCTGTTCTCTGAATAGTTAAATCTGACTCCTAAGTTCAGCCATCCGGAGTTGCTCGGTCTAAGCACGCCACGCGAAAATGGGTTAATCATGAAGTATTCATCCGACGCTAGCGCTGACACCAACTCATTCCTGTAGTAATACTGAGCGCCGATGGTTAATGAAACGCTGCCCTGATAAGTCCAAGAATGATTTGCTTTGGTTACAATGACTGGCACGGCGCCAGAGTCATAACATAACGAGCCATTTGCAGCCCATGTGCGCATTCCGTAAGAGCTCTTCGCCAGCGATGCAAACACAGCAGCAAACCACTTGCCCAGCGGACGCTGATTTACGTTCGCTGCTTGTATGTTGAACCCTGTCCAGTTACCAGGACCGCCCTCTACTGTTGTTTGCCAATAAATGTCATCTGGCCTAGACGGGTCATTCCTTATAAAAATACAAGGCGGTTCGCTCGTTGTGATCGCGGATGGAAAAGATACCCTTGCGTAATGATCACTTGTCGCTTGATAAGTGCCGTTATAAAGAGAGCACAGCCTTGGAGTTTCAGAGTCAATCTGTACATAATTACTATCATTGATTGCTATTAGCCCATAGCTCAATTTTTATACCTCATTACTAAAAGCCTGAACTCAATCGCTGAGCCGATGGCCGTGTCTGCCTCGGAAGGGTTGCGCGATCTAATTGTCACCACGCCTTCAGCAACCGACTCATACGGCATTGCATTCAGGCTGTTTTCTGCCGAGGCTGCTTTTGTTGGAAGAATCGCTGCGGCGCATGTAGAAGGGCTAAACCCCGCAATTGGGATCGTTAGAACCTGATTCACCGACAGCTGATACAGTCCGTTATGGATAACTTGATACGTGAAGCTGCCAGTGTCGAGCTCAAGAGCTCCATTGGAGCCCCAAGTCCTTAGTCCATAGCTCATTCGGTCAGATCCCCCAATTGAAGACGTTTCACGTTGTTGCCATCCCAGAAACGCAGAGAGCGGTGCGTTTGTGTAGATCTTCCCTGCCCAGGCACTGAGCCGTTGATCTCAAACGTACCGTCGAAAAACAACTTCCACCCAGTGGTTCCGGGTACGTAATTGTTCGACTGGATGTAGTTGCCGATCTTGGCATTGGTGATCGTTCCGTCCTGGATGAACGCCGAGTTCATGAACACTTGGCCGCCCTGCACCGCAAACGGAACCGAGATGGCGCCGCCGGCGATGGTGTTGACTATGGCGAATCGGTCCGCACTCACCAGGAATTGGCTTTGCAGGCCGGCAGGACCGTTCTCTATACCCAGGCCGACACCCGCAAGGATGTACTGCCCAGTACCTGAGTTGTACTGCATCTTCACCGACCAGCTCGCCGCGACTTTCCCGTTTACGTCGTTGATGATGGACGTGTTCTGCTGGATCGCGGTCTGCTGGCCGCCAACCGTCGTACTCAGCTGAATCAGTTGCTGTGCCGTGGCTTGCTGATTGGTGACCACCACTTCTTCGAGCAGGGTGACGTTCGCCGAGTTCTCAGCGACCTGCGCATCCAGGGTCGTCAGGCGGCGAGCCGATGCCTCGGTCTCTGACGCCCGCACCTTTTCTTCTGTCGCGATCGCCGCGGTGCTGGTCCAGCCCTTCAGGGCATCCGCCAGATCCCCCTCGCCATTGTCGTCGCGGGAGGACGCACGTAATGCTTGAAATGCGGTCGCCTGAGCGGTGACCGCCCCGTCGAGCTCAGTGATATCGGCGGTATTGAAAGCAACCTGCTGCGCCAGGCCATTGGCCGTCTCGATCGACTGACCCACATCCAGCCAATAAGTGGCGTTCGGAGGCGGCGTGTTGATTGGCACTTCGCTTTTAGCCTGAAAGATCCGACCGGCCTCAACGACCATCAAGTCTTTCGCGTAAACCTGATCAGGCTTGTAGCCTGCCAAGCCATCGAGCGCATCGATCTGATCCTGAAGACCGGGGATCAGGTTGATCTTGTCAATTATGTCCTGGCCGAGCTCTGACTCTCCGATCTGTCCCTCGATCATTTCCAGAATGGCTGAGGCGTCAGAGCTCGTCTGCCCCATAACCCCGAGCCCGACGGGATAGAACGGACCGATATTGCCAGTACGATCAACCAGGCGTGCCCAGAAGAAGAACGTTACGCCAGCACGAAGGCCCTGCATTACGTACTCTTTCTGTGGGTAGGCCAAATCTGCCAGCTTGGTCGCCGCTTCCAGGCTGGTCGATGCCCCGTACCATATCTCCGTTCGCTGCGTGTCCTCGGCGCCCGCCGGAAAGCCCCACTTGAGGTTGATGCCGAACAACAGCGGCGTGGCTATGAGGTGGGTAACAGCTGGTGGAAGCCCAGTCTTTCCGAGCAGATCAGTCAAAACCGAGTTGGCCGGAATGGAGGAGACGTTCATCGCGCTGACGGCGCGCACCCGAGCCAGGTACTGGCCGGAGTAAATCCCTCGAACGTCCACCGCCAACTCACCTGTGCGCGGAACCTTGATCCACTCCCGCGCGCCCCAGCGCCATTCAACGTCATACCCCGCCGCCCCTGGGGCTGCATCCCAAGCGATAGTCATGTTGGTTACGGCAATGCCCTGCTCAATTACAACGTGCTGGCTGAGCAGCACCCGAGCCGGGGCTTCTTGTGTCCCAATAGGAATGCCGCTGATTGGGCGCGTGTCTACAACAGCACCGAAGTCGATCGCATCGAACTTGCTCGGTTCATGCTGGATGACCTCGAGCTGGAACTGATGCCACTCGGGCCGGGTGACGTTGCGCACGTAGAACTGCATGACCTTCAGATCGTCGAAGTCGATCACCCAGCCGCATTCCGCCTCAGGCACTTCGCTGTAGTCGGCCATGACGGTGACGGCCCGACCGGCAAACGACTTGATTACGCGGCCTTCGGACTTCCCGCTCGGCAGGTTCAACATCAAGCGGGCGCCGGTTGGAATGACCAGGTCACGGTCGAGTGTTATCACCCTGCCGTTCACTGCCGAGATGCGGCCACCATTTGCGCGCCCTGCCAGCATCGGATCGCCAACGGCGATCACTTGTCCTGGCTTGGGGATTTGGCCATCCAGCCCTACACGGAAGGTGCCGCCGCGGGTTTGCAGTTGCTCAGTCAACAACGCCCACTGACCGGCGCGCTGTGCCTGGCCGAGGGACGTGCATCCAAAAGCATCGACGTCAAGCTCCCGCACCGAACCCAGTTCACTCAGCGCCTCGTCGTCGAACACCGGCTCCTTGTCCGTCTCAAAACCCTGAGCAGGGTTGTCCCACGAAACCATGGCGTTGGTGTGCCGATCTCGCCAGCGAGTGCCTTCGTACTGAATGGCGCCGTTGTTGAGGATCTGCGCCGGGCTGTAACTGAAGGCCGGATCCCCTGGCATATCTGCATTGACGACGATCTGGCTGCCGTCCCAGTAGGCCAGGCCGTGGAAGATCGAGGCCAGGTCCTGGAGCACGGCATAGGCTTCGGCCTGCTTCTGGAAATAGAGGTTGCAGGTAAAACGCGGTTCTTGGCCTCCCTTGCCGTCCGGCACCATCTGGTCGCAGTACTGCGCGATTCGGTACAACGACCAACGATCAACCATCGTCGCGTCAATGCGTTCGCCGAGCCCGTAATACGGGTGCAGCACCAGGTCGTAAAAGACCCAGGCCGGATTGTTGGTGTAGGCCTCTTTGAATGTCCCGTCCCATACGCCGTTGCTGGTGCCGGTCCCGCCGGTGGCGTAGGTGCGGGTTTCCGGGTTGTAGTTGGTGGGCACGCGCACAATGCGGCCGCGCATCAACACCGCGATCTTGGCGATATCGCCGCCGAACTGCTGGGCGTCATACTCAATGCAGCCGACCGACGTCAGCGGGTACTCCTGATCGCTGTCGACAACCTCGGCAATGGCCTCGACGACCATGGCATCCTGCACCAGCGAACTGTTCGCTTCAGGCGTGAGACGCCTGGCTCGAATCGTCCAGCGAGCGCCTTCAGGTAATTCAATTCGGTGCGATCGCTCGTACTTGGTGATGTTTTTCCGATCGACAAACGAGGTCAGGACCTGGACATAGGGGCCGTTGTCGGTGGAGATATCCACGGCATAGTCGACGCGCACGCCGTTGATGTTGCCGCTGGCATCTTGGCTCTGAAGCTGTGGCCAGCTGAGGCGCAGACGCACCGCATCGATCATTGCGTTGTTGATGGTGTGCAGCCACGGGGCAGTGGTGAGCAACTCCTGGCCGACAGCGATTTCGTTGCTCGACTCGGAGACACCCTCAAGCCGCGGCTGATTAAGCTCTCCCGATCGGAACTGCCATTTCACACCTGGATAATTGATGGTGCCGTCTTGCGCCTGAATGGGCGTGCCATCCAGACGCACAGAGCGCAGCCCATCTACCGGCCCTACGATCGGGCCCCAGCTCCACAGGTAAACAATACGAGCAGTGGCGATTGATGGGACGCTGTTCGAAGCAATGCTCGGCTGTTTCTGTTTTGCCTGGCCGCCCTTGGCGCCCATCACCGACTGGCGTTTCTTCGCTACTGCGCCCATTTCGGGATCTCCATAAATGCAAAAACCCGCCGAAGCGGGTTATGGGTGTTGCCGAGGAATCAGATGTTGTCTTGCGTGTAGATGCCCCCAGACTCAACGGCGCCGCCGATCTCCCGCTCGCCATACAGCAGCGGGTACGGATTGCCCTGGGCGATGGTGGTTACAGCGCTGCCGAAGCCGTAGCTCGGGTTGTTGCCGTCTTCATTTTTATCGCTGGTGTTGGCCTTGGTCGTGGGGGACAGCATTTGCACCACGCCACCCAAGCCAACCGCGGCGCCGGCAGCTAGCAGGCCCATGCCCAAGGTCGATGTCGTGCCGCCGGTGAACAGGCCTGCAACGACCAATGCCACGCCAAGCAAGGTCTGAAACATGCCGGCCTGCTTGCTTCCTTGAATGATCGGCATGATGCGGATCGCACTTGGCCCTGCAGGCTTGAGATCAAGCTCCTGCTCACCGACGTTTTTTTCGTCGATGAACACCGCAAACACCAGTCCGCGCTCTTCGGCGCTGCGAAGGAACTGCTCGAAGCCCGGCTTCATGTTGCACAGCGCACTCATGGCGTCGCGGAAGCCATAGAGGTCGAGCAGGTACTCGCGGCCAAAGCGCTTGCCAAGCACACCGCCCAACTTAATGGTGGTCATCGTCATGGCCTGTAGTCCTTGTGCCTCAAGATCAACTTCACGCGGTTCGCCTGCGACCAGCCGAAGATTTCCCGGACTGCCAGGCGCCCGGCCATGTGGTGGTAAATGAACGGGCCCGATCCACCGAGCTTTGGTGCCGGCTCGCTGACAAACGCGGGCTCGTCGCCCAGATAGATCACGGCGTGATTGGGATGGAAGCATGGGCGGCCGAGTGTCGGAACCTGCAACACCAGCATGTCACCGCGCTGCGCAGTCTCTACCTGGTAGAAACCGGTGGACTTGAAGTTGTCTTCGTAAAGGCTGGGGCCAGCCTCTTCCTCCCACCACAGGTCATGGCGCTCGAAGTTCGGCAGCACCAGTCCGGCCTCGCGGGCGTACCAGTCACGGCAAGCAGCCCAGCAGTCCAGAAGCCCATGGGAAAAGTCGCGGGCCAGCAGCGGCGCTTGGAAACCAGTGGGCTTGAACCATTCGAACTCGCCACCCGGCCAACCCACGATCCCCCAAGGCAACTCATGCAATTCGCAGCTGACGCGATCGGCCATGCTCGGCGCCGGAGCTTTGTCGGGATGGCTGTGAATGATCGCCACGACCACCCCGCGATCCTCGGCGGCCGCCAGGTCGCGCTCATCGATCTGGAAATTCTCCCTGGCGGTCTTCGCTTTGTTGCCGCACGGAACGTAAACGCGGCCGGCCTCAGTGCTGACCAGCACACCGCAAGCCTCTGCCGGGTAGGCGCGCTCGGCATGAGCGCGGATCTCTGCCTGCAATTTCTGATTGATCCGCATGATTACCTCGAAGATGCGATCAGGCTCGCGCCCATGGATCCGCCAAATCGGCGGGTGTTACCGCGAAGCTTGCAACTGCTCCACCAACCGCCACAGCGATCGAGAGCAGGGTTATCCGTGGGCTCATTCTTTTTCGTGAACATCACGGTGCCGGTGTAGGCACAGGCTTCGCCCCGGTAGCCGCCCCGACACGCCCACCGGCAGAGCTTGGTGATCTGCTGCGAGGGCAGCATCTGCCCTTCCATGTCCGTGGGTCCGGACAGATCGAAGGTCAGCGACTCAAACGTTTCAGAGGTCTTCTGCTCGATGTACCAGAGGTTGATCTTGCTCTGGTTGCTGGCAGTGGGATTGCCGTCAGGGAAGTTGGCTGCGTCCAGGAAGTGGCGGAACGTTTCGATGACGCGCACTTTGGCCCCAGCAAGGTCGCGGAACTGCAAGCACAACGCGGTCAGTGCGCCGCGCACGCCGCCCAGTTCGTTGGCCACCTGCAAGGTGGGCGAAGCAGGCCGTCCATCACCGCGAATATCGAAACCCTTCGCTGTGATCTGGAGCGGTGAATACAGCTGGCCCTGCCAGATGATGTCCCCTTCTTGAGCGTGGCCGTGGAAGCGCCAGAGGTTCGCGCCCAGGCGAGTGGCGTCCAGCTCGAACAAGCGGATCTGGTTGCCCGGCTCAAGCTTTTGGATGTCTGCGTTGTAATTCATAGAACTCCAGAAACAACAAACCCCGCACTTGGCGGGGTTCATCCACTTGGAAAATCAGGGTGTGTAGACCTGCTTGAAGGCGAAGGTCAGCGTGAACAAGCCATTGCCCAAGGGTCTGGGCTTGTACCCGTTGCATTTATAGCGACCCTGGATTCCTCCCGGCGGCGTCCAAAGGAACGACTTGTAACCCTCGTGGCGATCAAGAAAAGCCCAAACCAGCGGCAATTCGTCGCCCTCCTCCTGCGATCCGGTATGCGTCAGGTTCCACACCTGGCTCTTGGTGTTGATGCCGATGCCGCCGGACTGGACATAACCGTCGCCAAACTCGTTTTCCCAAGTCCGCTGGGAGACATCGCCATCGGCGCCGAGCTGTACGTCGTAAATGAATACCTCGGCCATCAGTTCCGCCTCCAGAGTCGGCCGCCTTGGCGCATTTCCCGATCGAGGAACTGACCGAAGCTGGACTCAAGGCCGGCACTGATTGATTCGCCCTGCATTTGCGCTTGCTGCTCGCTCATGCCTGGCTGCGCCTGCACCGTCACCGGAGCGTTGAAGATAATGGGCGCCGGCCCTCCTGATGAAGAATCACCGCCGCCGCTGCCGCCGGACGAACTGATCATCGCGGCCTTCCCGTTGCTCATTGCCTCCAGCGTTCCCACACCGATCCGGGCGGTCGCCTCCGAGTTGAACACGAACTCACCCCGGTGGACCGGTCCGGCAACTTCGTCGCGCCGGCCGTTGCCGGTGTAGCCGCCCTCCATGAAGCCCACGCCGGACATCGCAGTCATGCCCACCGCCGAAGCGAGCGGGCCTGTGACGCTCAGTGCCGTAGCCATTGCAGCGGGCGCAGCCGCCGGGCCGATGATCGGGATCGCCGCCGTCGAGGCATAGGCGTTCAGTCCGGCCTGTAGCGACATCGCTGCCGCAT
>Ga0182007_10002018_pt1 | contig 10452 bp, 7 predicted proteins | sample Sormic07211113_1_FD_123023 | JGI IMG/M metagenome (GOLD analysis project Ga0182007, IMG submission 123023) | Rhizosphere microbial communities from Sorghum bicolor, Mead, Nebraska, USA - 072115-113_1 MetaG | ecosystem: Host-associated > Plants > Roots > Rhizosphere | place: USA: Nebraska... | reverse complement strand
GGGGATAAATCCCCTCGCCACAAGGTTTGATGTGGGTCGCAATCCCTGCGTTGTGGCTGGCCTATCCGATACCCAAGGAGCAACGATGACGTTCACAGTATGGGTAGCGGTGCTTGGCGCCGTGTTGCTGACCCTGGCCCTGACCTCCTCCTACCTTCGCTGGATGCCGGTCACCACCTCGGCGATGTGCCTGGTGTTGGGCGTCGCCATCGGGCCGATGGGTTTGGATGTGCTGAAGCTGGACATCAGCGACTCGTCGGTCTGGATGGAGCACCTCACGGAAGTCGCGGTGGTGTTTTCGCTGTTCGTCAGCGGCCTCAAGTTGCGCTTGCCCCTCAAGGATCGAACCTGGCGCGTGGCCTATGGGCTGGCCGGGCCGGTGATGATCCTGTGCATCGCCGGCCTGTGCCTGGCATTGCATTATCTGTTCGGTCTCGGTTGGGGCGTATCGATGCTGATCGGCGCGATGCTGGCGCCCACCGATCCCGTATTGGCGGCGCTGGTGCAAGTCAATGATGCGCGGGACAACGACCGGGTACGCTTCGGGCTGTCGGGCGAAGCGGGTCTGAACGACGGCACGGCGTTTCCCTTTGTGATCCTCGGCCTGTTGATGCTGCACGAGGACGGCAGCGGTTTTCTCGGTGAGTGGTTGTTGCGTAACGTCCTCTGGGCCGTGCCGGCCGGGCTGCTGGTCGGTTACTGGATGGGCCGCGGCATTGGCAAGCTGACCTTGTCGATGCGCATCAGGAATGCCGACAGTACGTTGTCACCCAATGATTACCTGGCCCTGGCGCTGATCGCCCTCGCTTACGTCGTGGCCGAGTGGATCCAGGGCTACGGCTTTCTCTCCGTGTTCGCCGCCGGCCTGGGGCTGCGTCAGGCCGAGGTCAAATCCACCGATGAAGCGGCACCGCCGGCGGAACACCTGGTGCAACCGGTGGTGGGCCACGAGACCGTCGATCCCCAACAGGCCGTCCTCGGCGATACCGAGTCGCTGGACGATAGCCAATTGGCCGCGGGGGTCATGATGAGCGACATGCTGGCGTTCGGCAGCTTGGTAGAACGCTCGATGGAAGTGTTCCTGGTGACCTTGCTGGGGGTTGTCATGGCAACCCATTGGGATAGCCGTGCGCTGCTCATCAGCGCCCTGCTGTTCATCGTAATTCGCCCGTTTAGTGTGCTGATCGTACCCTGGCGGCGATTGCTGGACACGCCGCAACGATTGCTGATCGGCTGGTTTGGCATTCGTGGGATCGGCAGCCTGTTTTATCTGTTCTTCGCCTTGAACCATGAGCTGCAACCAGAAGTGGCGCAACTGTGCATCAACCTCACCCTGTCGGTGGTGGCCTTGAGCATTCTGGTCCATGGCGTCACGACCCAGCCCACTTTGGCGTGGTACGAGCGTCATAAAAAATCGAGCTGAGACAAGTGTGTCTCAACCTCCTGGATCGGTCAGTTGAATAAAGACCGAATACACCCCCAGCAGCACCCAGAACGTGGCGAAGATCCACGGTGTGCGCACCGAGAACAGCAACGACTTACGGTAGCCTTTGTGCGTCGATTCCCGCTCGTTGAACAGCGGCGATTCGTCGTAGGCCATGCCCATCAAGGGTTCGGCGCGCAATAACTCGCTCTGTTTGAAATGCCAGTGATCGATGATCTCGTAGGCCGCTCGAATACCCGGCCAGGCATTGAGTGAACTCAAGAACCCCAGCAGGGCCAACAATGGCGGCACGATCAACGTGAACAACTTGCCCCATTCCGGGTTCAGGTTGGCCATGCACGAGGCAAAGGCGATCACCAGGAAGGATTGGGCGGCCAGGTAGGCGTCGGTCCGATTGGCCAGGATGCTGGTTTCGTACTGGATCTCCCGGCGATAGAAATCCAGTCGCTCCTTGGGCGAGCCGAACAGTTTGGCGTTGTGTTCCGTCAGTTCTTCATCCGGAGTCTGGCTGGTGAGGATTCTGGGCATCGGATGGCTGTGTCTCAGTGTCGATTCGGACTCATTAGAAGAACCCGGTGCGCGGCAAGTTCAAGCCAATGGACCGCAGGTGTATCGAAGTCCGAGGAAACGCTCTCCCACCGTCAAGGTCTCTAGGGTGTCAGGACAAAAGGAGGGTTATGTGGATTATCTTGGATGGGTGCAATGGCCGGCGATGGTCGTCACGGTGCTGGCCGCCTGGTTGATCGGCTCACGCCAACCCCGGCGCAGGGTGGCGGGATTCAGTTGTTTTATTGCGAGCAACATTCTGTGGGTGGTCTGGGGGCTGCATACGGATGCGTATGCATTGATCGTGTTGCAGTTTTGCCTGTGTGCGATGAATTTGCGTGGGTTCAGGAAGAACACCGAATAGGCATGATCCCTTTGTGGGCAGGCATACACCCCCTGTGGCGAGGGGATTTATCCCCGCTGGGGCGCGAAGCGGCCCCCATCGTACCGACGCCTCGGTGTATCAGGCGATCCAGGGGGCTGCTGCGCAGCCCAGCGGGGATAAATCCCCTCGCCACAGGAAATCCCCTCGCCACAGGGAGCCGCATTCAACCTGGGATCCGTATCTATTTCATCGTCTGCGCAATGATCTGCACCAGGTCAATTTGCTTGAATGGCTTGATCAACCGAGGCAAATGCGCGGCGAAACCTTCCAAGCGTTCGGCATAACCGGTGGCCAGGATGATGGGTAGGTTCGGTTGGCGATCGCGTAGCAGTTTCGCCAACTGCGCACCGTCCATCTGCGGCATGGCCATGTCGGTGATCACCAGGTCGATATCCGGATTGCGCTCATGCAGTTCCAGTGCCTGGGCGCCCGATGACGCGCAAAGGACCCGATGCCCGAGGTCCTCGATCAGCAAGCGTGTGCTGGTGAGCACCAGGCTGTCATCGTCGACCACCAGCACCCTCAATTCGTCGACGGGTTGCGGCGTTTCCTGGACCGATACTTTGTCCGGTGCCGGGTTGGCAGCCACTGGTAGCCATAACTGCGCGGTAGTTCCGACACCTTTCTGGCTCCTGAGGATCAGGCGGCCTCCCAACTGTTCCGCCAGGCCATGCACCATGGATAAGCCCAGGCCGGTTCCCTTGCCGACCCCTTTGGTGGTGAAGAACGGGTCCACGGCCGAGGCCAGCGTGGCCTCATCCATGCCCTCGCCCTCATCGGTCATCGTCAGGCAAATGTAGCGCCCCGGCGCCATTGGCTTGTCCGGGGCGGCATCAGAGCCTTGCCGCTCTTCGGCTGTAATCGTGATCTGGCCGCCATGGGGCATGGCGTCCCGGGCATTGGTCGCCAGGTTGAGAATCGCCAGCTCCAGTTGGTTGACATCGGCCAGCACCGGCGACAGCGCCTCGGCAAAACAGGTCTGGAGGTGTATCGACGGGCCCAGGGAGCTTTGCAGCAGGCCGCTGATGCCCTGCACCAGGGCGGACAACTCGACCGATTCGTAGGTCAATTTCTGCCGGCGGGCAAATGCCAGCATCCGCTGGGTCAGCGAAACACCGCGCAGCGCGCCCTGGGTCGCGTTGTCCAGCAATTGAGCGAGTTTCGGATCGCCAGGCATGCGCTTGCGCACGATTTCCAGGTTGCCGAGGATGACCGTCAACAGGTTGTTGAAATCATGGGCGATGCCGCCACTGAGCTGCCCGATGGCTTGCAGTTTCTGCGATTGGAACAGCGCCTCGCGGGCCTGCTCGAGGGCTTCCTGGGCCTTGGTGACGTCGGTGATGTCGCGGGTGATCTTGGCGAATCCCAACAGCGCGCCGGTGTCGCTGCGAATCGCATCGATGACCACGTGGGCCATGAAGCGTGTGCCATCCTTGCGCACCCGCCAGCCCTTTTTCTCGAAACGCCCTTCGCTGGCGGCGATGCTCAGCGCGCGTTGTGGTTCACCGGCTTCACGATCCTCAGGGGTATAGAACATCGAGAAATGCTGGCCGATGGCTTCGATCGGCAGATACCCCTTGATCCGCTGCGCCCCCTGGTTCCAGTTGGTGACCTGGCCCTGCGGGTCGAGCATGTAGATGGCGTAATCGGTGACGCTTTGCACCAGCAGGCGGAACTGCTGCTCGCTTTGCTTGAGGGTTTCCTCGGCCATCTTGCGATCGGTCAGGTCGCGGGTGATCTTGGCGAAGCCGAGCAAGGTGCCGCTCTGGCTGTCGATGATCGGATCGATCACCACATGGGACCAGAACAACGTGCCGTCCTTGCGCACCCGCCAGCCCTCGCCTTCGAAGCGCCCCTCATGCACGGCCGTGTCCAGCGCCCGTTGCGGCAGGCCGGCGGCGCGGTCCTGGTCGGTGTAGAAACGGGAGAAGTGCTGGCCCAGGATTTCGGATTCCTCGTAACCCTTGAATCGCCTGGCGCCGGAGTTCCAGCTGGTGATGATGCCCGAGGGGTCGGTCATGTAGATGGCGTAGTCGACCACAGCGTCGATGAGCAGGCGAAAGCGCTGCTCTTCGTTCATGAGTGAGGTCTTGGAGTCTTTCTCAAGCATCTGGCCGAGGCGTCCATGTGGATTTTTTGCGGAGTATGGAGCAAGTCGGGCGCCAGGAAAAATCGTCAAACCTGGTTCCCACCGGGAGATTTGTGCACCTCTTGAGTAACTGACCACCAACGCGGCAACAAGTGCTGCACCCTCGCCTCGCCAAACCGATCATCTATCAGCAGCACCACCCCGCTATCCTGCTGGGTACGGATGACGCGGCCAGCCGCCTGTACGACTTTTTGCAGGCCGGGGTACAGATAGGTGTAGTCGTAGCCGTCGCCGAAGATCGCCGCCATGCGTTGTTTCATCTGCTCATTGACCGGGTTGAACTGCGCCAGCCCCAAGGTGGCGATGAAGGCGCCGATCAGGCGTGAGCCCGGCAAATCGATGCCCTCGCCGAACGCGCCGCCCAACACGGCAAAGCCGATACCTTGGCTGTGCTCCATGAAACGCTCGATAAACGCCTGCCGAGGGGCTTCGCCCATGCCCCGCGATTGCGTCCAGAGTTCAATCTGTGGGTACCGTTCGGCAAACAGCCCGGCCACTTGCTGCAAGTAATCGAAACTGCTGAAAAAGGCCAGGTAGTTGCCTGGCCGCTCGCTGAACTGGCGAGCCATCAACTCGACAATCGGCTCCAGGGACGCCTGGCGGTGAGCAAAACGGGTGGAGATGCGGCTGACAACCTGCACGTCCAGTTGCTCGGCCTTGAATGGTGATTCGACATCGATCCATACCGTGTCGCCCGGCGTCCCCAACAAGTCCGCATAGTAGTGTCGAGGGCTCAGGGTCGCGGAAAACAGCACCGTGCTACGGGCGGCCGTCAGCCTGGGGGCCAGGAATGCAGCCGGCACCACATTGCGCAGGCACAGAGTGGACAGGCTGCGCTGGCGACCGAGTTCGCGCTTGTGGATGTCGAACACAAAGTGCTCGTCGAAGGACTCCGCCACCCGGCCAAACTGCAAGGCATCGAAGTAAAACGCCTGCAAACCGCTGTCCAGGCCCTGGGGATGATCGTTGAGGTAATCGCCGATGGCCGTGGTACAGCTAGCCAGGGCCTGGAGCAGTTTTTCCGGCAGCTTTTCATAGGCCTGATAGGCCGCCACCTGGGGCGCATGCAAGGCGTTCCACTGGCGATTGACCCGTTCCAGGGATTTCTTCAGTGGTTCAGGGGCGTTTTTGCGCACGCTGGTCAGCGCGGCCTGGTCAAGGGTCGCGCTGTACATCTGTCGTCCGCGCTCCACCAGATTGTGGGCTTCATCCACCAGGGTCGCGACGGTCCAGCCGTTGGCCTGGGCCAGGCCGAAGAGCAAGGCGCTGAAATCGAAGTAATAGTTGTAGTCGGCTACCACCACGTCGGCCCAACGGGCCATTTCCTGGCTTAGGTAATACGGGCAGACCTCATGGGCCAGTGCAATTTCGCGCAACGCCGCCTGGTCGAGCAATGTGACCTGGCTCGCCGCCGCCCGGGCACCCGGCAAGCGGTCGTAGAAACCGCGGGCCAGTGGGCAGGATTCGCCATGACAGGCCTTGTCCGGGTGTTCACAGGCCTTGTCCCGGGCGATCATTTCCAGCACCCGCAACGGCATCGACGGTGCGCTGTGGGTAAGCACGCGTGCCGCATCCAGGGCCAGCTTGCGCCCTGGGGTCTTCGCCGTGAGGAAGTACACCTTGTCCAGTTGCTGCGGCGCCAGGGCCTTGAGCAACGGAAACAAGGTGCCGACGGTCTTGCCAATGCCGGTGGGTGCCTGGGCCATCAGGCAGCGACCGGTGCTGACCGCCTTGAACACCGACTCGGCCAAGTGCCGTTGCCCGGGCCTGAAACCGGCATGCGGAAACACCAGCGACTGCGCGCCCAGGTTGCGCGCCTGTCGATGGGCCATTTCCTGTTCGGCCCAGGCCAGGAACAACGCGCATTGCGCTTCGAAGAAGGCTTGCAGCTCTATTGCCTCGAAGGGTTGCGTGATGCAGGTTTCCTTTTCGCTGACGATGTCGAAGTACACCAGGGCCACGTCGATGTGCGACAACTGCAGCTTCTGGCACATCAGCCAGCCATAGATTTTCGCCTGGGCCCAATGCAGCTGGCGATGATTGGCGGGCTGCTTGGCCAGGTCGCCCCGGTAGGTCTTCACTTCTTCAAGGCACTGGCGATCCGGGTCGTAGCCGTCGGCCCGGCCTTTGACTTTCAGTGTCTGGTAGTGACCTTCGAGAGCTACCTCAGGCTGATAGCCTTCGCTACGCCGCGAGGCTACGGTGCGATGGCCGGCGATACCTTCCAAGGCCGTGGGCGATGGTGTGAAGCGCAAGTCGAGGTCACCCACCTTGGCAGTGAACTCACAGAGGGCCCGCACGGCGATGCTGTAGCCTGGCAGCAGATTCATGTGTGCCCATCGCGAGCAAGCTCGCTCCCACAGGGAATCTGGGGTGGTTGCTCACATCCATGGGTATTCTGCGGTAATTCGTCCCCTGTGGGAGCAAGCTCGCTCGCGATGGCTGACTCCGCCCACTGCACATAACAAACGGCGACGGGCATCTGGTGTTCGTGACAGAACTCCAGCCAGCGCAGTTGGTTGTCTTGCAGGCGATCGCCGGGGCCTTTGACTTCGATCATGCGGTAGGCCTTGTCCTGCGGCCAGAACTGGATCAGGTCCGGCATGCCGGCGCGGTTGGCCTTGATGTCCAGCAGCAGACGGTGGAACCAGTGCTTTAGATGCTCCGCTGGCAGGCAATCGAGGGCTTGTTCCAGCAAGGGCTCGGACAGCGCGCCCCAGAACACGAAAGGCGACTGCACACCCCACTTTTGCGCGTAGCGCCGGACGATGGTCTGCCGATAGCGGCCATCGTCCAACTCTGCCAGGCAAGCTGCGAACAGCTCGGCGCGACGGGCGTGGAAATCTTCGTTGAGCAGGTCGACCGGCCCGCGCTGGAACGGGTGGAAGAACGCTCCCGGCAGCGGCGCGAAGATCGCCGGCCAGCACAACAGGCCGAACAGCGAATTGATCAGGCTGTTCTCGACGTAATGCACCGGCGCGGCTTCGTCGTGCAGATGGGCCTGGACGTGGTACTCCACCGACAAGGCCGGATCGACGCGAGGCAGGTGCAGCTCCAGGCGCTCGACTTCCCGGGCCATGCCCCGTGGCACCGGTGGCCCACCCAACTTGCGCCGCAGACGGGGCAGGATCCGCAGCAAGGCCTGGGTTTCGGCGGCACTTTGCGGAGCCTGCGCCGCCGCTTCGCCCAGTTCAAGGGCCAGGGTGTACTCACCCACGCGCTCCAGCACCCGGACCATCCGCAGCCGAGCGCCGGGGTAGGTGCAATGGCGATAGATGCCCAAGGCCAAGGCGAAATCGCCGATGCGTTCGCCGTGCTGGCCGATCTGGAACAACAACTTGCCCTGGCGTCGCTCCAGCCACGGATTGTCCAGGGACAGTTGGTTGACCTGCTCGACAATCTCCTCCAGGGGGTCGCCGGCTTCAAAGCGCTGCTGGCAGTCGTGCAGGAACACGCAGGCATCGACGTCTTCGCGACTGCGCAAACCCCGTGACTCGGCGCTGAACTCGACGGTTTCGTAGGTGAAGATGCCCAGGTCCGCCAGGACGAATTCCGACCAATCCTGGTAAAGGTTGCCGAAAAACATCAACCGCAGCCGGTCGCACAGATGCATGATCGTCAGGCTGTACAGCCGGTCGTCGAGCTGCGGGCACCAGGCCCGGAACGGCTGGAGTTGGCTGAGGTGTTCATCCAGGGCCTGGAGCCATTCGGTCTTTTTCGCCTTGGGGTGCTCGATCAGGTGGCCCAGGCACAGGAGGATTTCCGGCTTGAGCAGTACCTCGAACAGCTCGACGAGCCCGATGGGAGCCTGTTCCTCGACCCAACCTAACGCCAGCAACGGCGCGACGGCTGCGCCTATGTCGCCGATTTCCGGATAACTGAGCTTGCTATGGCGAAACCGCAGCCCCTTGCGCATCACCATCCGCACCAGCAAGCCCTGGGAGCCACGCGGCAGCGCTCCGAAGTGGTCGATGAAGCGTTGCTCTTGGGGACTGAGCACATCGGCATACCGCTGGGTCAACCACGCGAGCACTTGCTGGAAGTTGTTCAGGTAGTAAAACGGATCGTCGAGAGCGCGGGCTGCCACGGAAAAGAAACGCCAAGAGTTTTGGGGTACTGGTTATGCATACAGATAACAGCTGCAACCCACTCAGGCAACCGCAAAAGATGAACGGTCTCCTATATTTAAGGTGAAATCCTTCAGCCAGCGATGAACTTTCCTACGGCAAGCGAGACCAATGGCGGTTGACTAACGTGATGGCGCGGTCGAATCAGCTGATCCGTGTCCTTTTGATTGAGAGGTTATGGTTATGAACATCAGGTTTCTGGGCCTGCCCCTGGCCGTCGTGGCATTTCTGGCTCTGTCTGGCTGCGCCTCGCCAACCGTGGTGACTTTGCAGAACGGTACTCAGTATTTGACCAAGGACACTCCCAATACCCGCACCGCCGATGGTTTCTACGAGTTCGAGGATATTTCCGGCAAGAAAGTCCGGGTCCGCGCCGATGATGTGGCCACCATTCGCAAGGAAGACTGAGTTCGACAGCTACACCGTCATCGCGAGCAGGCTCGCTCCCACATTTGCTCTCCGGTGTTCACAGAATCCTGTATTCACCATCATCCCTGTGGGAGCGGGCTTGCTCGCGAAAGCGGTGGGTCAGCTTGCACTGATGTTGAATGTCCAGGCCCCTTCGCGAGCAAGCCCGCTCCCACAGGGTGTGGTGGTGAACACCAATACTGCATCCACCCGAGATCCCCTGTGGGAGCGAGCCTGCTCGCGATAGCACTATCAGGCGAACACGATCCCGTCGCCGCCAACCTGACCGATACCAACGCCCACCAGGGTCACGGAACTGTCGCCGACCTTGAGCAGGGTGTCACTGCCCACTTGTGACAGATACTGGCTGTAGTCATGCCCCGCCCCGGCGCCGGGTACGCCGAGGAACACCAGCTTGTCCCCGGCCTCATAACCGCTGATACGGTCCTGGCCGAACGCACCGTTGAAAAAGAAGGTGTCGCTGCCACCGCCCGCTTGCATCAGGTCGTTGCCCGCACCGCCGACGAAGGTGTCGTTACCCACGCCACCCACCAGCACATCGTTGCCGTCGTGGCCGAACAGCCAGTCCCCCTTCGCCCCCGCCACCAGGGTGTCATTGGCCGCGCTGCCCTTGATCGAAGACGCATAGGCGGTCAGGTTGGCGCCAGCTACCAGGCCATTGGCGGTAACGCTGTGGCTCACCTCATCCTTGAGCAGCCCCCAGAACAACCCGGACTCCTTACTGACCAACGTGCCAATGTCGCGAGTGATGCTGATCGCGCCATGGGCATCGCGCACATACAGCGTTCCGGCCCCGTCATGGGCGAAACTGAAGTCCTTTATCGATTGCTGCAGTTGCAAGGTATTGCTGCCCTGCCCGCCCAGTACCACGTTGTAGCCACCGCCATCGCGAAAGGTGTCGTTGCCGGCGCGGCCTTCCAGGTAGTCGTTGCCCTGGCCGCCCTGGATCAGGTCATCGCGCTCGCTGCCGATGATGAACGTGCTGCCGGTGTGGGTTTCCGCGTTGCGGTTGAGGTCCTGCACCCAGGTATCGGCCCGCGCAGGGTCCGACAGGTTGGCGACGATAATGGTGGAGTCTTTCTCGGTGAGGTCGTAGAACGCCGAAGTCATGATCCGCCCCATGCCATCGCCGTAGCCGGTGGGCAGGTGGGAAATCCAGGTAGGGATGTTGAGGATGGAAAACGGCAGTACATTCCAAGCCGCCGAAGCGTAGTGGTCGTTGAAGCTGACGATATTGTTGGTGGCCGATTCCTGCTGGCCGTCGTGCACGCCCACCGACGCGAGGTTGAAGGTCGAACCGTCCAGGGCGCGAAACACCGGGTCGTTCTCATAGCCGATGTTCAAGACCTTGTCGGTACTGCTCTGGGTCGGC
>Ga0182007_10002017_pt1 | contig 10453 bp, 17 predicted proteins | sample Sormic07211113_1_FD_123023 | JGI IMG/M metagenome (GOLD analysis project Ga0182007, IMG submission 123023) | Rhizosphere microbial communities from Sorghum bicolor, Mead, Nebraska, USA - 072115-113_1 MetaG | ecosystem: Host-associated > Plants > Roots > Rhizosphere | place: USA: Nebraska... | reverse complement strand
TCCCGGCTCGCATGCGCCACCATGCACCGCACCGGAGAGGTGGCAGAGTGGTCGAATGTACCTGACTCGAAATCAGGCGTACGTGTAAGCGTACCGTGGGTTCGAATCCCACCCTCTCCGCCAAAAAAGCATTTAAGCCCCTGATTCTAGGGGCTTTTTTGTTTATTGCGTTTGACGTGTCACGCTTTGTTCCCACTTACTACGGGCACAAAAAAAGACGCCACCCCGTGAAGGATGACATCTGTTTTGATCGGCGGTTCGGCTATCCGTGGACCGTTCGCAAATGGGCGGGCCTGAAGCCAGCTACACCCCTTTGGCAGCACCTTCAGCCGCGCGAAGATCCGAGCCGCAGTGGCGGCACTTCACCGCGGCGTCGCGCACCTGCTCGGCACAGAACGGACATTTCTTGTACCCGTCAACATGATCGCCGTCGGCCAGTTTCTGAGTCCGACTTTTTAGCGAAACGGCGAGGAAAAACGCGAAGAGTAGGCTAGAAAAAGCCATCCACCCCATCGCGTTTCCATTTCCGCCGCTAGCGCCCGCGCCGAGAACGGCGAGCCCGAAACCGGCAACTGGCGTCAAAAACAGAAACGCCCACCACGCGAGCTTCCTCGTGGCCGCTACAACCGTCACCACTGCCAGTAAAAACAGGTACAGAATAAAACCCCAGATTGGCTCCATCACTTCCCCCCTGTCCGCATTCCAGCGCCGCACCATAGCGGCCAATCCTCACCCCGGCAGAAACGTACACCCGCACGCTGCCAGACCGCCAGCACAGGAAAAACGCCACCATTGCGGCAGCGTTAGGGTTGCCCGGTCATCGGCTGTCACGCGCTAGGCGTCGCCAGACTCGCGGGCAAGCTCAGAATGCAGGGCGCAGACGTGGCGCGGCATCGGCGGTCAGCGCGGGCCGGTGTAGGCATTTGCTGATTGGTTGTCAGCGGGGCACACCGCTACCGGCTAGGCAGCATCAAGGTCAGCAATCGGCCGAATCTCCATGCGATCCCTCGTCATGTCGGCAAGGATGAGGCGCCCACCGATCGGGAAGTCCGGTTGTTCGGCCCGAACCTGCCGTGTCTGCGCTCGCGCAATCGTGACGAGGTAGTCAACCTGATTTGCGCACGTGACGTGTCGCAGATCCGCAGTCAGTTCCGGCGCTATCTGTCCGGTGTCCATGCGAGTAATCGAGAACTGGCTATCCTTGTCGGGACGGGTGCAATTGATGCCTTGCATTGAACGTTCCTTGTCAGACCATCCAACGATGACTAACTCATTGCCGCCAACATGGATGCCCGGCAGTGACGCATAACGTTCTGCGACGGTGAGTACATCTTGGCTAAGGCTTCGGGCGATGCTGTCAAAGTCGCATGCCTCACAGCTCAGATACCACTGGAAAGCCAGCTCTCCAAAGATCCTTTCGCCCCTGCAAGCAATTAGGATGTTAGCGTGGACGATGGGGAACATCTTCGAGCTGTAGTAGTGGCCACCAGTCACGGTGTTTTGTATCCGCGTATCCATGGTGACCAGTGCCCTCTCGAGAGAGAGAGAGACGTTCAAAATGGTCATGGGCTTTCACTCGCGCCGGGTTGACGGGTGCACAGCTCAGAGTCTGCACACTGGCCTATCGAAGGAAGCAAACAATCCTTCGGGTCGGAACTTGATCCGACTGCGGCGCCGATGGCCATGCCAAGCTGCGGGTTGCCGAAGTAGGCGCCGATCACGCCGCCAATAACTGTTCCGATTTGTGAGCCAGACAAAATAATTCTCCAAAGAAATGATTGAGTGTTACTTGGGTTAAAGGTCAGTCCGTTAGCCAGTCTCGCGCGGATTCAGCCCACCGATGTGCACACGTCGGATCAATCGAACTTGATCGGGACTGAATACACATATCTCGTCAATGAGGTCAGGGTATTGCGGCAGGCTGTGTACGATCGCGTCGTAGCCACCTCTCCGAAGCTGCGCAACATCGCCATCAGTCACGTGAAGGATTTCGTCGTAGTCGAGGGTAACGTAGGGCCGCCTGACCTTGAGGCAGACCTCCATGATGTTGTAGCCGTAGGTGCACGCATAGTTGCGCCAAGCAGTGAAGTAGATTCCCGCCGTTGACTGCCTGTGCGCGGGGTGTGTTTCTGGGATGTGGTCAAAGGATTCAAAGTCCTGGAACGTGCCGTGCCAAAATCTCCGCGGCTGGCCGTCTGGCATGACAACCATTGAGTCAGCAAACCATGCCTTGAACGCATCCGAATGGACGTCAACTCTTGGCGCTTCGTCAGAGTGGATGGGCACACCAGCATTGCGGCGGGACGCGAGTCTCCAACGCTCTTGTATGGGAAACGACTCACTATTCAGCTTCAGCCAGAAGTCCGTCGTACCACTAATGAACTGCTGCAACGCGCTATCAGCGCATCCACGTGTCGCCAAGTCGGTCATGGTGCTATCTCCTTGCCGCGCCATTGGCGCAGCGTCGGGGTTGTAGGTGTATGCCTCACAGGCTCGGCGCGGATGCCTTCATGGCAGCGGCCCAGTCATTCAAGTGCGGATGGGTGCGCCAGTCTCGCTGGTCGGGCCGATCCCTGAAAAAGTACAGATCGACAAGCTCTTCGTGATGCTCGCCGGGTTCGTATGCCCACGGCGGCGGCGGCTCGCCTGCCTGCCATGCTTCATACAACGGTCGGCGATCTTCAGTGCGTCGCCGTGACTTGCGGTGAACGGTAGACATAGGGTTATCGTCCTGCCGGTCGGCCCGGCTTCTGCGGTGGTAGCACGTCCAGGTTCAGCGCCTTGAACGCGGAATGCATCGCCGCACGCGAATCGCGCTCGACGGTGGTCGCCGGGTTGCTCTTGAGCTGGCCGAACTTGTCGGCAATGACAATGCCGTGCTTCTCGACCAGCGCAGCCGCTTGCGTCATGCGGTCAAACGATCGCAGCGCCGATTCAAGCAGGAATGACGCAGCCTCGTCGTCCAGATCGAACTCACGATGCAGCCGCTTCCACCACGCGATGGCGGCGGGTGATAGCCCCTTCGGCGGGGCGGTTGTGACTGTATTTTTCAAAGGATTTACCCGGTTTCGTGAAATGAAAGGGGAACAGTCGGTCTAGTGGCCGGACAGCCCTAGACTCTTGATGCCCCCGGCACCCTGCTAGATGCCGCTCAGGCTTCATCTGCGCCTCTGTACTGGCCTCGCGCCTTACTACCTTGTCTGCGGGTCATTGAATGCCACGGTGGCGACAGTGACGCTTACGCCATCGGGTGCAACCAGCTCTACGCGTGCCTCGCATAGACCTTGCACTGACAGCGACGTGACCACGCGGAACGATGCGCCACGCTGCGACGCGACAGCGATGCCCTGATAAGCCTCGGCATCCTCTTCCTTCATCTGTGCGCAGGCCGCTGCAATGAGCAAGCGTGTTGCTCTCAGGTGTTGCGTGATGGCGTCCATCAGCTCACCACCCGCGCATAGTCAGCACGCTCGCCACGTTCAGTTAGGCGAGACTCGTACTCCACGCGCTCGCCCTTGCTCAGGTACGCAACACCACGCAAATCTCGGCGGAGAATAAATACATCCTCACCACCATCATCAGCCCGGATGAATCCATAACCGGCGGACTCGTTCCAGTGCGTTATCACTCCAGTCTTGACCATTGTTCGCTCGCTCGCACGTCTGATTAGTAGAAACCCCGCCAGCCCGAAGGCCAGCGGGGCGTGTTGCCAGGTCACACAGGCATGCACCCATGCCCTGACTGCCGGGGTTGTTTTGAGGTCACCACTCACCGGCTAGGCGACGCGGGTCGGGGATATCAAACTGCCGCACCCGATACCCGCCGACTTCGGCGTACTCTTTACGCGGCCTTGCGGACGCCCTTCACGATGGCGAACGCCTTCGGGTAAGGCACAACCACATCGGCGCGCAGATGACACAGGAAGCCCAGTTCGCCGGTCTTGGCATAGGCTTCGCGCAGCAACTGCACCGACAGGTTTTCCCGCAGCAGGAAATACATCCGGCTGAAGTCACCCAGGTAGATCTCGCTGCAATCGCTGGACGTGCCCACGGTCAGGTTGACCGGGATCTGACTGGTGCCGATGAACCGCACAGGCTCCACCAGCGACGGCGCGCGCAACGGCTGCTCAGTGGTATCCACCAGGCCGCCGAAGTCCACCAGGCCGCGCGGTGCCATGATGGCCGCCGTAGGCATCGGGCCGTCCGCATCCAGAATCGACTGGATACCTGACAGAATCGGTGCATAGCTCGCAAGTGCGGCGCCATTGGTGCCCAGCGATACGGCGTTGACGCCCGTGGTGTTCAGCAGGCCGCGCGGTTCCGGCGCCGTGCCAGTGCCACGCAAGCCCACGCGGTCGATTTCCTTGGCGAACGCCTGACCGATGGCGGTACGGATGGCACGATCAATGTCCACGCCATCGGCCAACAGCTCGCGGCTGATTCGCACGATGCACGCCAAGGAGCGCGGAGTCGCCACTACCGGGCGAAAGGTCGGATCGGACTCGGTAATGCTGCCCAGCTCATCACGCCAAGCCGCAACGGGAAGCGTGGCAGTGACGGCCGTCGTTGCGGTCTTCGCACCTTGCGCCAGCGGGACGAAACCGGCACCCGCCTGCAACAGCGAGCTAGCCGGAACCATCGCATCCAGGATGCGCGGCATGACGATGTTCGGCACCGCGTAACCACCCGCGCTGTCCGTACCTTCGCTCAATGCCTTCACGGCTTGATCGCTGGTTTTCATGCCAGCAACACCGCGCATGAACTCGGCCAGCGGCACCGGGCTATCCACGTCGCGTGCATCGCTGCCACGGCCGTAATGCGCGCGGAAGTCGCCATAGGTACGCAGGGCGCGCACGCCATCGGCAGGTGCTTCCGTGGTCGCGTTCTTGCTGCCGGTCATTTCGTGTGCGGCAGCCTTGATCACCAGATCATCCACGGTGCTCCGGATGGCGGCGGCCTCGGCTTGATGCTTTTCCTTGAACTCAGAAAAGGCGACATTCAGGTCGCCTACCAGTCCAGCAATTTCGTTACTCATTTGAAAATACCTCGATAGTGAATAGGGGTGTTTAGCTGCGGCCGAATCACTCAGGCCGCGTTCGGTGTCCGCACGTCCCGCACAAGCCGAATCACTCAGGCTCGTTTGGTGGACGTGGCGCGCACCGCTGCCGACCGCATCGCGCATGCCGGACTTGTATTCGTGTCACCCGGCAGCGCACGGCGTGCCGGTCACATCAGGTAGCGCACGGCGTACCTGACAAAGCCAGACAGCGCTCGGCATGTCTGGCGATAATCTTTCCGTGCATTACGCGGCACGGGCGCGAGACTGGGCGATCATGGCGGTGAAGTCCCGTCTATCTTCCATAATGCCTGATTGCGGGTGTTGAATAGCCGGTATTAGCGTCAGAACTGCGCCCGGATATCCGTGTTCCTTTACCCATAGCGAGCTGACTGCAAAGCCGTTTGCCCGATAATCGGTATTTGGCGCCGGCTGGTAATGGCTGATTGTTTTGTACCGGGTCGCCGCTTCGGATAATCGGCGCCGATATACTCTCACCATCAAATCCCGATAGGCTGAATACCTGTTCTTGTCCACGCCCAGCTCGACGCGGCGTTCTTCAATAGTCGGAAGCCCCTTGCGCACCCTTCCCCAAAACACCAGCGCCAGCGCATCCACCACGACAGCCTCGATTACTGCCGGTCGTGGCCGTTGCCGCTTATGGCCGCACCAGATCGCCAGATAGCGCCTCCCGTAGCTCAGGCATGGTTCTATGGCTTCAGGCAGTTCCCAGCGCATCAGGGCCAGCAAGTGCGGCCTCACGTCATGCGGCGAGACTGCCGACATGGACAGCGCTGCCGATCGCGTCCAGGCGCTAGCCTTCGCCGGTGTGTAGTCGCCTCCCTGCGTGTCGCCTCGCCAGCCGACGCCAGCCGTATGCACGGTCAGCGATTCGGCTCCGGGTTCCTCGTCTTCGCCCCGCCAGGCGTTTGTCATCGGTCAGCCCACTTTGCGGAACGGGATCGGCGCGCACACAGGACGCGGACGCGGGCCGACACGCGGACGCCACAACCAGGGCGGCACCACGATCAGCTCGCAGTTGCCGCGCAGTCGCATCCGCTGCGGCGGGTACTCACGGAAGTTCCAGCCCTGCGAGCGTTCTGCTAGCGCCAGCATGGATTCCAGTTCAGTGTCCATCTGTGTCTCCGGTGTTCGTGGTGGGCGCGTCCGCTTTTGAGGCGGACGCCCTCGACTTGTTTGGGGCGCTCAGGGTCTAGAGCCCTTAAAGCAGTGGATCAAGAGCCAAGAGCGGACAGCAACAGCAACCCCCTTGGTATATTTATATAAAGGTGGCCTGATAATCGGGCCTAAAACTCATCTGTTCCGAACGCCTGCGAACGGTTTACGTGCCTGACCATCAGGCCGCAATGTCTCTTTGCGCCTGATAATCGGGCCTGTCATCGTTAGAAATCGGGCTCGTGGTTTTTTTGCGCCATAGGTGGCTCGCCTTCCGCTCAGGTGGCCAATGGTGCTTCCCGCCGCATTCGTCCACCGGCCAAATAGTCACCGCGTACAGCGTGCAACCGATGCGCTTTCCACCTTGCCGGGTTTTGATGATCCAGCCCTTCCGCTCCAGCTTGGCTAGTTGCGCGTCGATGGTCTGGTGGCTTTTCCAACCGCGCTCCACAAGCCGTTCGCGCGTGGCCAAAAGGTCGCCGTTATTGACGCCCTTGTATTGCCTCCCTAGCTCCAGGAGCATCCTCAGCTCATTGCCGGTCAGCGCGGCGAACTCAGGCGAATCCAGTACGTAATGGGGCAGGCTGATAAACGACGCAGCGCCACCCTTCCCGGTTAGCTTGGCTCGCTTATTCCAGTGCGGGTCTTTCATGCCGTTTCCTTTCGGGCGGCCGCCATCCGCAGCCGCTGCACGTGCGTCTGAGCGCCGTACAGGGTCAGGGCCACCCCATCGCAGCGGGTGCGGCTCGGATCGGCTGCCAGGGCTTCTAGTTCGGCTTGGATGCGTGTCGCCAGCGCCGGCAATGCGGCCCGTAGTTCGTCGGCGTCCGGCATGGCGTACATGCGGCGTTGCGGATCAAGGTCGCCGGTTGTGGCGCTCATTGCGCGCCCGCCTTGCCCAGCCGCTCAGGCAGGGTGCGCAGGCTCTCCACGATGACGTAGCGTTTCGCGCCCAGCTTGAAGGTTTCGACCAGGCCGGCGTTTGCCAGCTCATATGCAACGGTCTTGCTTATGCCGTGCTCGCGGCAGGCTTCCAGAAACGGGCGATATGCGGGGGTGTTCGGTGTTGCCATCTTGTCGTTCTCCGGCCGCACGCGGTTGTGCGGGTTCGGATAGACAAGCTATTGCAGAAAATGGGGGTTCTAAAGCGCGCTGCGGTGCAGCGCGTGCGGTCTGCGGCGCAGCGCGTAGGCGGTTATTGACCGGTCAAGTAGCCACGGATTGTGCGGAACGACGCATGCACGATGCCATCTTTCGCCATCTTCTCGGCTGCGGCGTCCTTGGTCATGGTGCTATGTGCGGCGTACCAGTCCCGTGCAGTTCGTTTGTTGTCGTTGTGTTTGGCGTGGCTGGCAATAGCCGCCTTCTGAGTGCAATGACGCACCTTCGCAACATTGTCTTCGCGCAGCCGTAGCGCGACAAGCTTGAATGCGTTTGAGGTGTTGACGTCGCCAAGTTCCCATTGGCTAATGCTCGATCCGGTGTTGCGCGCATATGCGGCAACAATGACACCAGACACAACCGATGCGGCCGCGAGCTGCGATTCTCTTATGACACCGACGAAAGACGATAAATCAAGTTTTGATTGAAGTTCATCATCGTGGTAACCCGGAAACGGCTCGTCATACAATGCCGTGAAGAAAAGAATAAATATCGTAATCGCATTTCCGATCGTGCATTGCTCAGCTTCCGGGGATAGGTAACTGATTGCATTTTTGATGATCGCACGGTCAGAGGGGCTAAGCAGTGCTTGCTCCTTAATATCAAAATCTGACTGCACACGGGCAACGCCATCGTGGCAAGCTCTTAGCGTTGCTATGCTGGAGAACTCTACCTGCAAGCCGGCCGCTCTTTTACGGATGTCATCCATGGGTAGCGCTTTGCACGCTAGCCCTTGTTCGTCCTGTCGATCTTCCATCGCGCCTCCCGCCCCTACAAAAGAACCGCGCCAGCCGGGCCAGCTAGCGCGGCGTGGGGGTCAGGAACGTTTCAGCGGCAACCGCCGCAGTGCGCGACGCGCCAGGAATAGCGGCCTGTCAGCCTCCGGCAGCAACTCGCTTTCGCGCCCGTCCGCAATCTCTGCCTCGATATGGGCCGCTGCATCCTTGGCGCTCATTCCATCGGCCACCAGGTGATCAAAACAGTGTTCGTTGAACGCGGTCCAGTGGCTACGGTTCACAACTGGAAAGGGGATGATCTGCGCGCTCATGCTTTGCGTCCCGCGTCTTCTAACGTTCGCCGCGCTATAGGACAGGATGACTGGATGCTGCTGGAAGATCACGGTCACGGTCTTTTCGGAATGCGTGGCCGCGTTCATGACTCCGCTCCCGCGCCCAGTATGGTTAGAGCCGTTGCGAATCGGCTTACGTCGTCATCCGCTCCCGTAGGATGGCGAACATCAAGCCATTCTGGACGATGGCCGTGCATGCTCTTGAATGCCTCGATTTTTGAGATTACCTGCACGAGTTGGCCGTAGCTCGTCAGGCCGATCATCAGCGCGTCGCGTACCCATCCGCATTCTTCGGCAGTAAGGGTGATCTCGTCGGCGGTATGTTCGAGTCGTGTTGCAGATGCAGTTACACTTCCAGTTGTCATGATCGTTCCCCTGTTGGGCGGTTATGGAAGGCGGGGCGGGTGTCTCTAGCACCCGTTCCCGCCGCTTGAAACTCTGTCAGCTCGCCTTGCGTTTCTTCATCGGTGTCACGTTGTCACCCTTGCGGATCGTGGCGCAGTAGCCCGCCCAGTCGGCCATCAGGCGCTTGCGCCGTTGCAGCAGATCCCCACGCTGATACGCAGCCTCGGCGGCATCCTTGAGCCGGTGCGCCATCGCGGCTTCAATCACTTCGCGGGGGTGCTGGGTCGTCTCCGCTGCCCAGTCGCGGAACGTGCTGCGGAAGCCGTGCGCCGTGATACCCGGCTGCATCTCTTTCAGCAACGCCATGCCGGCAGCGGTCGTGATCGCCTTGCCCTTGTTGCCGGGGAAGATGTAGCCGTGCGGCTTGACTGGCTTTCCCTTGGTTTTGGGGATCATGGAGCGCAGCAGCGTCACGGCAGCATCAGACAGCGGGACGCGGTGTTCCTTGCCGGCCTTCATGCGTTCCTCGGGAATGATCCACAGCGCGGCATTCAGGTCGAACTCCGCCCACTGCGCGCCGGACGCTTCGCCGGGGCGAGTCGCGGTCAGGATCTGCAATTCCAGTGCGCGAGCGGCCAGCCCTTGCCGTTGGCGTAGCTTCGCGACGAATTCGGCAATGCCAACGTAGGGCAGCGCGGGCCGATGCTCGACCTTCTGCACCTTGGATCGCTTGGGAAGTAATTGGTCTAGATGGTTGCGCCATGCGGCAGGGTTGTCGCCGCTGCGGTACTTGCGCACGGTCGCCCACGCCAGCACCGACTCGATACGGCCACGCAAGCGGCTAGCGGTTTCGGTCTTGGTCGTCCAGATGGGGTCAAGGCACTTCATGACCAGCGCGGTATCGACCGCCGCCACGTCCAGCGGCCATAGGGGGCCGCAGTAGGTGCGCAGGGTGCTGTCCCATTGCTCGGCGTGCTTGGCGTTGCGCCAGCCACTTCTATGGGCCTCTATGTACAGCTCAGAGCATCGCCCGAACGTCATCCGCTTGGCGTGTTCGGTGCGGGCCTTCTGTTTGATCTCGTTCGCGGAGTCGATCGGGTCGATACCGTCGCGGAGCATGCGGCGATACTCGGCGGCACGTTCGCGGGCTTCCGGTAGGCTCACGTCCCACGCCGGCCCCATGCCCTTGTCCCGAACCTTGCCGGTCAGCGGGGCGCGATAGCGAAACGTCCAGGTCTTGCGATCGTCGTCCTTCACCAGCAGGTAAAGATTGCCGCCGTCGCCATGACGGCCAGGCTTGGCATTCTTGATCGCCAGCGCGGTCAGACGGTGGATCTTCTGCGCCATGAAAAAGTGTCCGTCAAAGTCCAGCGTACCACTCGCCGTTCCCATCAGACTGTACCCGCTTGAGACGGCTGTCAAGGGACAGGCGCGAACGGATAGGAACGTTGTACGGCAACGCCTACAAGGGGTTAGCAGTCCCTAGACGTTCGCACGGTTTCAGGTGATCACTTTGACGGAAGACACCCTCTCCGCCAGAAAAGCAAAACGCCCCCGTGTGGGGCGTTTTGCTTTTCTAGTGGTGACGGCGGGGATGAGAGCCCACCCGGGTTCGACAAATTCGCCGGGAGCGAATTTGGACAGCCG
>Ga0182007_10002015_pt1 | contig 10465 bp, 8 predicted proteins | sample Sormic07211113_1_FD_123023 | JGI IMG/M metagenome (GOLD analysis project Ga0182007, IMG submission 123023) | Rhizosphere microbial communities from Sorghum bicolor, Mead, Nebraska, USA - 072115-113_1 MetaG | ecosystem: Host-associated > Plants > Roots > Rhizosphere | place: USA: Nebraska... | reverse complement strand
GGGTGTTGGCGGCGACCACCGCGCGCCGCACCTCCGTCTCCAGGTCGGCGTCGCGCACCAGCTCGGCCGGGGACATCTGCGGCTTGCCGCGCATGGTCAGCCAGTGCTCGACGGCCTCGATGTCCAAGGTGACCAGGGCGGCGATGTACGGCCGGTCGTTGCCCACGGCGATGCACTGGTTGACCAGGGGATGGCCGCGGACCCGCTCCTCGAGCATCCCCGGGGAGACGCTCTTGCCGCCGGAGGTCACCAGGATCTCCTTCTTGCGGCCGGTGATGGTGAGGTAGCCGTCCTCGTCCAGGGAGCCGAGGTCACCGGTGGCGAGCCAGCCGTCGTGCAGGGTCTCGTCGGTGGCCTTCTGGTTGTTGAGGTAACCCTGGAAGATGTTCGGGCCGTACAGCCAGATCTCGCCGTCGTCGGCGATGTGCACGGTGACGCCCGGGATGGGCTGGCCCACCGTGCCGTAGCGGGTGCGCTCGGGCGGGTTGGCGGTCGCCGCGGCCGTCGACTCGGTGAGGCCGTAGCCCTCGTAGATCTGCACGCCCGCGCCCGCGAAGAACAGGCCGAGCCGGCGGTCCATCGCGGAGCCGCCCGTCATGGCGTTGCGGATACGGCCGCCCATCGCCGCCCGCACCTTGGAGTAGACGAGCTTGTCGAACAGCTGGTGCTGCATCCGCAGACCCGCAGACGGGCCGGGCCCGGTACCCCACGCCTTCGCCTCGACGGCGTCCGCGTACTTCACGGCGACCTCGACGGCCTTCTCGAACGGGCCGCCCTTGCCCTCCTTCTCGGCCTTGCGGCGGGAGGCGTTGAAGACCTTCTCGAAGATGTACGGCACCCCGAGGATGAAGGTCGGCTTGAACGCGACCAGGTCGGGCAACAGCGCCGCCGCGTTCAGCTGCGGCTGATGGCCGAAGCGGACCCCGCAGCGGATCGCGGCCACCTGTACCATCCGACCGAAGACGTGTGCGAGCGGCAGGAACAGCAGGGTCGCCGCCTCGTCGCCCTTCTTCGAGTGGAAGACGGGTTCCCAGTGCTCGGCGACCGTGTCCGCCTCCCACATGAAGCTGCCGTGCGGGATCACACAGCCCTTGGGGCGGCCCGTGGTGCCCGAGGTGTAGATGATCGTCGCGGTCGACTCGGGGGTGACGGCCGTGCGGTGCCGGTGCACCACCTCGTCCTGGATGTGGGCGCCGGCCTCGTAAAGCTCCTGCACGGCGCCGATGTCCAGCTGCCACAGCTGGTGCAGCTGCGGCAGCCGGTCGATGACGCTGGCGATCGTCATCGAGTGGTCCTCGTGCTCCACGATCGCCGCCGAGCACTCGGCGTCGTACAGCGCCCAGAAACACTGCTCCGCCGAGGAGGTGGGGTAGATCGGCACCACCTGGGCGCCGATCGTCCACAGCGCGAAGTCGAACAGCGTCCACTCGTAGCGGGTGCGGGACATGATGGCGACCCGGTCGCCGAACCGGATGCCCCGGGCGAGCAGCCCCTTGGCGAGGGCCAGCACCTCGTCCCGGAACTCGGCCGCCGTCACGTCCCGCCACTGTCCGTTCTCGTCCTTGCGGCCGAGGGAGATGTGCAGCGGGTTCTCCTGGGCGCGCTCGAAGACGACATCGGCCAGACCGCCCACCGGCGGTACCGACGTCAACGGAGGGTTGGTGAACTCGCGCAAACCCGCTCCCCGTTCCTCGGCGCTGTTTCAGAGACTCGTAAGCGCCGTGAAAGCTACCCCACCCTGGCATCGGGCGGGAGGGGCCCCGAAGTCGAACAATCCTCACGTACTGCCCGGTCGCGGCCGGAAAATGCGCTCACATCAGGAAGGGTCGGACAGAAAACTGACGGTTGAGTAAGTTTCGGTCCCGTAATCTCCACTGAATCTGTACGACCTGCCTACGGCCTTTGACTGCAGGTCAAAGCCTTCACGGGCGTGTCGCGGCCGTCTTCTCTGTCTGCGTCCCGGGGGCGGAATTCGTCACCCTGTCCCGGGTCGCGGACGGTGTCCTGACCAGGGCGAGCACCAGGGCCCCGGCGACCGTCGCGGTGAGACCGGCCACCACCGCGCCGGTGTTCAGCCCGGCGGCGAACGCCGACCGCAGTGTGTGCTCGGAGAACGCCCCCCGCAGCGCACCGCCCGCTCCGCCCGCCAGCGTGTGCGCCGCGTCGCGCGGCAGCGTGTCCCGCATCCGCGAGGTCAGCACCGTGCCGTACACCGCGATCCCCAGGGCGTACCCGAGCTGCCGGAACGTGTTCACCGCGCCGCCCGCCATACCGGACCGCTCCGGCGGTACGGCGGCCAGCGCGGCCCCCGCGATACCGGGCGCGACCAGACCCGTACCGACCCCGATGAGCGCCAGTCCCGGCGCCAGCGTGGACGCCGTCGACGACGCGTCCAGCCCCGTCATGCAGAACTGTCCCGTGCCCACCAGCAGCAGCCCGCCCCCGACGGTGAGCCGCGCCGGGACCCCGTGCAGCAGCCGGCCGCCCAGGGCCGCGACCACGAACGCCGACAGCGACATCCACAGGAAGACCAGCCCGCCGCGCACCGGGCTCAGCCCGAGCAGCGACTGCATCCACAGGGAGTCGTACGCCATGAGGCTGAAGGCACCCGCGTTGAAGGCGAGCGCGCCCAGCATCACCACCGAGAACGTGGGCTTCAGGAAGAGCCGCGGATCCAGCATCGGATCGGCGCCACGCCGCTCGACTGTCAGGAAACACAACAGAGCGCCCACGGCCGCCGCGAACGCCAGCAGCGTCCCCTTCTCGGCCCACCCGTGCTCTCCGGCCCGCACCGCCCCGTAGGTCAGGGCGCCCGCGAAGGCCGCGAACGACACCGTGCCGGCCCAGTCGATGCGCCGGTCGCGCGAGCCGTGCGACTCCGGTACGACCTTCAGCGTCAGCCACACCGCGACCACGCTCACCGGGAGGTTGACGTAGAAGATCCACCGCCAGCCCGGCCCGTCCGTCAGCACCCCGCCGAGCACCGGTCCCACCGCGGACGCGGCGCCGCTCACCGCGCCCCACACGCCCAGCGCCACCGAGCGCTGCCTGCCCTGGTAGACGGAGCCCAGCAGAGGCAGCGTGGTGGCGAGCATCGCCGCCCCGCCGAGCCCCTGGAGGCAGCGCGCGGCGACCAGCATCCCCGGCCCGCTCGCCAGGCCGCACAGCAGCGAGGCCGTCGCGAACACCACGACACCGACGACCTGCACCCGACGCCGTCCCAGGATGTCGGCGGCGGCGCCGATGCCCAGCAGCAGCGCGGCCAGCGCCAGCGCGTACCCGTCCATCACCCACTGCAGATCGCTCAGCGACGCGTGCAGCGACCGGGCCATGTCCGGCAACGCGACGACGGCGATCGTCACGTCCAACAACAGCATGAACGTGCCCAGGCACACCGCCGTGAGCGGCCCCCATGTACGCATGTCCTCAACTCCTTGTCCGGTGAACGCGTATCTCTCCGTAGGATGGGCGATGAGCGGCGGATGGCGGTGGAAGAAGGTCATTCGATGAAGGAATCCGACAGAAGGGGCCGGTGTGGAGAGGGAATCCCACGTCTTCGACAAGCTCGACCTGCAGGTGCTGAGCGCGCTGGAGGTCAACGGCCGTGCCTCCTTCAGCCGGATCGGCGCGGTGCTCGGCGTCTCCGACCAGACCGTGGCGCGCCGCTACCGGCGGCTGTGCGCCGAGGGCGGACTGCGGGTCGTGGCGCTACGCGACGGCGACGCGCTGGGCCTGGACCAGTGGACGCTGCGGCTGCGCTGCGTCCCCGACAGCGCCCAGACCATCGCGGAGGCGCTCGCCAAGCGGCCCGACACCAGCTGGATCGGACTGGCCTCCGGCGGCACCGAGGTCGTGCTCGGCACCCGGGCGCGCAACCCGGGCGAGCGCGACGACCTGCTGCTGTCCAAGCTGCCGCGCACCCCGCACGTCCTGGAGATCCGCGCCTACCAGAAGCTGCACCGCTTCTTCGGCGGCCCCCAGGGGTGGCTGCGGAAGTTCGCGCTGCTCGCCCCGGACCAGATCGAGGCGCTCACCCCCGACCTCGTGCCCGACCCGGGCCCCGCCCGCATCGACCCGGAGGACGAGCCGCTGCTCGCCGTCCTGGAACGCGACGGACGCGCCGCCTACCCCGAACTCCAGCGCGCGACCGGCCGTTCGGAGTCCGCCGTCAGACGCCGCCTGGACACGCTGCTCGCCTCCGGGGCGGTCTTCCTGGACAGCGAGTTCGATCCCGAGGCCATCGGCCGTCCCGTGTACGCGGCCCTCTGGCTCACCGTCGCCCCCGCGGCCCTGCACTCCGTCGGCGAGGCCCTGGCCTCGCACGCCCATATCGCCCACGCCTCCGCGACCGCGGGCCCCTCCAACCTCATCGCCACGGCGGTCGTCAGGAACACCGCCGATCTGTACGCCTACCTCACCGGCCCCCTCGGCCGACTGGAAGGTGTCCAGCACATCGAGGCGACCCCGTATCTGCGCAGTGTGAAGCAGCTGACGTACCGGCCCCGGCCTCGCTAGGCCCTGCTGCGGGCGTCGCGAGGCAGGCCGGACATTCGCCACAGGCCCTAACCGGCGCGCCGGCGCTGCAGCCGGTCCCCGCCCGCCAGGACCATCGCCGCCAGGGCGTCCGCGGCGCTCTGGGCGGAGGTGGGACGGCGGCCGTGGACCAGGACGAAGTCGACGCGGCCCAGTTCGGGCAGGCCGAAGCGGTCGGGGACGCGGACCAGGCCCGGCGGGACCAGGCCGCGCGAGTGGGCCATCACGCCGAGGCCCGCGCGGGCCGCCGCGACCAGCGCGCTCAGACTCCCGCTGGTACAGGCGATCCGCCAGGACCGGCCCTCCCGCTCCAGGGACTCGAAGGCGAGGGCGCGGGTGATGCCCGGCGGCGGGAAGACGATCAGCGGGACCGGGCGGTCCGGGTCGAGTCGCAGTCGCTCCGCGCCGATCCACACCAGTTCGTCGTGCCAGACCAGCTGCCCGCGCGGGTCCTCCGGGCGCCGCTTGGCCAGCACCAGGTCCAGTTTCCCGGCCGCCAGCTGCTCGTGGAGCGTGCCGGACAGTTCCACCGTCAGCTCCAGGTCGACCTCGGGATGGTTGTGGCGGAAGCCCTCCAGGATCTCCGGCAGCCGGGTCAGCACGAAGTCCTCCGAGGCGCCGAAGCGGAGCCGGCCGCGCAGCCGCGTTCCCGTGAAGAACGCCGACGCCTGCTCGTGCACCTCCAGGATCCGGCGCGCGAAACCGAGCATCGCCTCACCGTCCTCGGTCAGCTCCACCGAGTGCGTGTCCCGGGAGAACAGCTGACGTCCGGTGGCGTCCTCCAGCCGCCGTACGTGCTGGCTGACCGTCGACTGGCGCAGCCCCAGCCGACGAGCGGCCTGGGTGAAACTCAGGGTCTGGGCGACCGCCAGAAAGGTGCGCAGGTGGGAGGGGTCGTACATGAAAGGAAGGGTAGCTGCCCATCATGGAACGTGATGGCAGTCAGAGCGGTATGACGGATTCCCGATCGGCCGTGCGAGGAGCACCATGGAGCGGGGTACTCCGTGCCCTCACAGCCACAGCCACAGCCACAGCGCCCGCCACCGACAAGCAAGTGGAGCACCGTGAAACGCCTGCGTTGGCCGAGTTGGATCCCGATCGACCCGTACATCCTGCTGCTGCTCGGGACGGTGGGCCTCGCGGCGCTCGTCCCGGCGCGCGGGGCGGGGGCCGACGTGGCCTCGGGCGCCTCCACGGCCGCGATCGCCTTCCTCTTCTTCCTGTACGGCGCCCGGCTCTCCACCCGTGAGGCCCTGGACGGACTCAAGCACTGGCGGCTGCACGGCACGGTCCTCGCCTGCACGTTCGTGATCTTCCCGCTGCTCGGCCTGGCCGCCCGCGGTCTCGTCCCGGTCCTTCTGACCCACCCGCTCTACCAGGGCCTGCTCTTCCTCACGCTCGTCCCCTCGACCATCCAGTCGTCGATCGCCTTCACGTCGATCGCCCGGGGAAACGTTCCGGCGGCGATCTGTGCGGGCTCCTTCTCCTCCCTCGTCGGCATCGTGATCACCCCGCTGCTCGCGGCGGCCCTCCTGGGCAGCAGCGCCGGCGGCTTCTCGGCCGACTCGCTCGTCCAGATCGTGCTCCAACTGCTGGTGCCGTTCGTCGCCGGGCAGCTGCTGCGCCGGTGGATCGGCGGCTTCGTCGCCCGGCACAAGAAGGTGCTCGGGCTCGTCGACCGCGGTTCGATCCTGCTGGTCGTCTACACCGCGTTCAGCGAGGGCATGGTGCAGGGCATCTGGCACCAGGTGAGCCCGGTCCGACTCGGCGGACTGCTGGCCGTCGAGGCCGTACTGCTCGCCGTGATGCTCACCCTGACCTGGTACGGCGGCAAGGCGCTGCGCTTCGACCGCGAGGACCGGATCGCCATCCAGTTCGCCGGCTCCAAGAAGTCCCTCGCCTCCGGACTGCCCATGGCGAGCGTCCTGTTCGGCGCCCATGCCTCACTGGCCGTGCTGCCGCTGATGCTCTTCCACCAGATGCAGCTGATGGTCTGCGCGGTCATCGCCAAGCGCCGCTCGCGCGACCCCGAGGAGGAGACCGCAGGCGACGGCGCGGAGGTCACCGCGTCCGCACCAGCCGCACCGTCACGAACCGCGGTCGGTACAGGGACACGTTCGCGTTGATGCTCGCCGAAGCCCCCGTAGTCTCCAGCCAGTTGACGTCGTAACTGAGCACCAGCCGTCCGCCGCCCGCGCCACCCGCGCCGCCCTCGCCGGATGCGCCGTCCGACAGCGCGGGGTGCGCCTGCGGGTTGTACGCGGCCACCCCGGCCGTCGGCAGCGAGGGGCTGAAGTTCTTCGTCGGACCGTGCCAGGGGCCGGTGGGGGAGCAGGACCAGTACGAGGTCATGGTGGTCAGGGCCGACGCCCCCGCGGCCATCGTGAACAGTACATAGGTGCCGTCCACCCGCACCACCGAGAAGGCGCTGCCCACCTTCGCCCCGCTCACCGGGCTGGGTCGTAGCCCCCACCCGGAACCGCCCCAGTAGCGCCAGGCCGAGGGCTCGGCGAGCCGCCCGTCGGGCACCCGGGCGACATACGCCGACGAGGCCGGCCGGGAGGCCGCCTGTCCGTCGTCACCACCGAACACATAGGTCCAGCCGTCCTGTTCGGTCATGGTCGTGCCGAACAGCACGCGCCGGGAGGGGTCGGCGACCAGGCTCTGGTCGAGCACCTTCACGATCGACTCGACCCGCAGGCCGGGCAGGGAGAGCGTGGCGACCTCGGTGGCCGTCGGGACACCGTAGATCCACGGCGACTGCCCCGCCGTCCGCACCCACAGCAGCACCCGCACGACCTTCTCCGACGAACCGGGCGAGCGCGGCTCGACGCGGGCCGCGACCGGCCAGCGCCACTGGCCGGGGGCCGGATCCGGGAAGAGCGGGGCGGCAACGGTCCTCTGCAGGCGGCCGTCACGCATCACCACGGCCGAGTTGCGCACCAGCGGCGCCGAGGTGTCCCGCCAGGAGGCGGACTCGCCGACCGGGTTGGGCGGGGCGTGCACCTGGCCCAGATAGGTGTCCGAGAACAGCCACAGCACCCGGCCGTCCGGCAGCCGCACCGAGTGGGTGCCGTCACCGCCGGTCCAGTCGTCGGTACGGGTCTCGTCGTCGCCGTAGCGGCTGAACTCTCCGGTGAGGCGGTCGTCCGCGGACCAGGAGGCGGTCGTGTACGGGGTGCACCCACCGCCCTCCCGTTCGCCGTCGTCCGGAAGGGCGGTGAGCAGCACGGCACCGAGAACCAGCGTCAGCAGCAGGCCGAGGCCGGTTCCCGTCCGCTGTCGTGCTCGTACGTCGTCGGGCACCCACGGGACGTTAGTGGCTCGTGCGCACGCGGTCCATGGGAAGCCACAGGACGGTGCCCTCCATGTTCCCCGCGTCCGACGTCGAAAGGCCCCGCCCGTCGGCCGACTCCGCGTCGCCCAGCGCCCGGTCCCACACATGGACGTCGTCGATCGCGCCGGTGAAGAAGGCCCGGCCGTCCATGCGCCGACCGATGCGCACCCCGAAAGGCGAGTTGCGGCTGACCGACCCCGGCACATCGGCGCTGTCGCTCTTCTCGCCGTCCACGAACAGGGTGAGCCGGCCGCCGCCGCGGCGCAGGGCCAGATGGTGCCAGCGGCCGTCGTCGTAGGCGCCGGTGGTGCGGACGGACACCGACCGGGGGGCCGCCGCGCCGTCGCGCACCGTGATGAGCCCCTGGATACGGTCGCTCGCGGGCTCGCCGCGCAGCCAGACCTGCGGCTGGTCGGTGCCGATCCCGCCCATCCACAGCAGCGGCTGCTCGCCGGTCGTGGCGGTGTAGCGGAACCACAGCGACGCCGTGCAGTCCTTTGTCCCGAGCGGAAGCCGGTCGCTGTACGGCAGGCGTACGGCGTCGTCGGCGCCGTCGAACTCCAGCGCGCCGCCGAACACGCCGTCCGTCTCCCGGGCGCCGCCGAGTACGGCCGCCGGGCGGGCCCGCGGGGCCAGGTCGGTGATGGTCGGGTCGGGGCCCCGGCGGGGCTGGAGCCAGCCCTCGGTGAAGCGGGCGACGCGGATCTCGTCACGGGCGTCCACCGCACCGCCCTCGTACAACAGCCCCACGGTGTCGTGGTCGACGCGCGCCATGTCGGAGTAGCCGGACCAGTCCGTGGTCACGACCGTGCCGCGGTCGACGCTGTCCCAGGTCCGGCCGCCGTCGTAGGAGGAGCGGATCATCATGGTCCGGCGGCGGTCGGGGTCGCCGGGGCAGGCCAGCAGCAGGCGGTCGCCCAGGCGCAGCATGGAGCCCTGGACCATGGGGGTGTAGAGGTCGGGCAGGTCGTGGAACGGCGCGGTGAAGCTGTCCCCGCCGTCGCGGCTGACCGCCTGGGTGCGATGACCGAGGTCGGTGCCGTCGGTCTCCCGGCCGTTCACGAGGATCGAGCCGTCGGTGCGCTCGGCCAGGGTCATCTCGGAGGGCTTCTGCCGGAAGGTGCCGTCGTCCGCGATCGGCCGGCTGTCCGTGGCGCCGATCCGCCAGTGGTCGCCGTCGTCGTCGCTGACGATCAGCGCCGCGTGGTTGGCGGTGACCCGACTGCCGTTCCACGTCTCGGCGTTGACGCCGAACACCAGTCGGCCGGCGTGGCTGCCACGGGTGAGCTGGATGCCGTGGACGGGCCCGGTGGCGTACCAGGAGTTCCAGTCGGCCGGGAGGATCTCGTCGCTCAGATCACGCGGTTCGGACCAGGTCAGACCGTCGTCGTCGCTGTACTGCAGGTGCGGGGTGCGGTCGCAGGGCACCGAGCATCGGCGGCCTCGGTGACCTTGCGGACCACGGGGAGGGTGACGCCGACAGCCTCGCAGCGGACGAGGAGCTCGCCCGGGCCGGGTTCAGGGACGGCGGTCTCCTCCAGGAACAGGGGGCCGCCCGGGGAGTCGTAGCGGACGCGACGCATCACACCTCCGAACACGACGTCGTGCTCTCCGCCGTACGCGACCGATTCATGGGCCTGTTGATCCGGATTTCCGGCCCGGAAGGCTGATACGGAGGGCTGACGACGGATAACGTTCCGTCATGACCGCACTCCTCGCCCTCGATCCCACGCGCAGCGCCCTCGTCCTCGTCGATCTGATGGACCGGATCGTCGCGCTGCCCCTGGAGCCCCGCAAGGGCACCGAAGTCCTGTCCGCCGCCGAGGAGTTGGCCACCGCCTTCCGCTCGGCCGGCGCACCCGTCGTCCTCGTCCGCGTCGAACGCCCCGGCCTCGCCGAACAGCCGCCCGGCAGCGGCCTGGTGGCGGGTCTCGCCCGCGACGGCGACATCGAGGTCGTGAAGCGGACCATCGGCGGCTTCCAGGGCACGGACCTGGACGAGCGGCTGCGCGAACGCGGCGTCCGCACCCTGGTGTTCGGCGGTATCGCCACCAACCTGGGCGTCGAGTCCACCGCCCGCGCCGCCGGCGACCTCGGCTACGACCTGGTCTTCGTGGAGGACGCGATGGCCGCGTTCACAGCCGCCGAGCACGAGGCCTCGGCCCGCCTGGACTTCCCCCGCCTGGGCACGGTGGTCCGAACGACCGAGGTCCGTTTCGTCCCCGCCTGACCCCGCACCCCCGCCTTACATCCGAACACCAGCCGCCCCCACACCGCCCGGCCCACTGACCCCACGGCAAGGGCCCACCAACCTCACCCATGCCCACGCGTCGGCCGCGAAGAGAGCCGCAGGGGGCGCGCCGGTGTCGAGACGCCGAACGCGCGGAGGCGCGAAGCGCTGAGCACGATCGGCGTGTCGACACCGGCATAGAGCGCCCCCGGAGGCGAACGAAGCAGAAAGAGGTGCCCCGGAGGCGCAGGGGGCGCTCCCCGCCGGTCGGGGTCCCGCCGCCGTGTCGCGGGGAGCCGGTCAGCTCTGGGCGGCCGCGGTCCGTAGAGCGATGCGGTCCTCGCCCGCGTACACGTTCATGGAGC
>Ga0182007_10002014_pt1 | contig 10467 bp, 10 predicted proteins | sample Sormic07211113_1_FD_123023 | JGI IMG/M metagenome (GOLD analysis project Ga0182007, IMG submission 123023) | Rhizosphere microbial communities from Sorghum bicolor, Mead, Nebraska, USA - 072115-113_1 MetaG | ecosystem: Host-associated > Plants > Roots > Rhizosphere | place: USA: Nebraska... | reverse complement strand
CTGCGCAACGGGCCACCCCTCGTTCGTCATGTCCAACTCGTTCGCCAACCAGACGCTCGCGCAGATCGACCTGTGGGCGAACAAGGACAGCTACGAGAAGAAGGTGTACCTGCTGCCGAAGAAGCTGGACGAGGAAGTCGCGCGTCTGCACCTGGAAAAGATCGGCGTGAAGCTGACCACCCTGAGCCAGGAACAGGCCGATTACATCGGCGTGCCGGTGGATGGTCCGTTCAAGCCGGAGCATTACCGCTACTGATCGGCATGCCGGTCCAGTTGGGTTGAAAAGAGACGGGCGCCGAAAGGCGCCCGTTTTTGTTGGCTTGAACGCGATCACGACCCACGGTCGTGATCTACCGGCGATCGGCATGCAAAGCGGGCGGGTACCAACCGTTGGTCGCTACGGCTGTTCCGATAGCCTCGGTCAAGCCGACACACCGTGCCCCACGCTACGATGCCGCCATGACCCCCGCCATCAACCTGCTGAAGACATCCGGCATCGCGTACAGCGTGCTGTCCTATCACCATGACGCCGCCGCGGAATCCTACGGTGGCGACGCAGTGCAGCAGCTCGGGCTGGATCCGGCGCAGGTGTTCAAGACGCTGCTGGCAAGCACCGAGACGCACGAGCTGCTGGTGGCGATCGTACCGGTGAGCGGCACCCTGGACCTCAAAGCACTCGCCGCCGCGGCCGGCTGCCGGAAGTGCGGGATGGCCAACACAGACGCAGCGCAGCGCGCGACCGGTTACCTGGTCGGCGGGATCAGCCCGCTCGGGCAGAAGAAGAAGCACCGCACCTTCCTCGATGCCAGCGCACAGGCGCTGCCCGTGCTGCATGTCAGCGCCGGCCGGCGTGGGCTGGAGGTGGCGCTGGCACCGGCCGATCTGCTGCAGCTCACCGGCGGATGCTACGCCGCCATCGGCAAGGCCCGCTGATGGGCTGGCCTTTCAACCGTGAGCCGGCCGCCCCCACCGAGGGACCTGGCGCGCAGCACCTGCAGGCGCTGCTGTCGTCCGAGCCTGACCGCATCTACAGCGCGGCCTGCGCCATCGCCCAGCTCCGTGATCCGGCCGAACTGGACGCGCTTGCGCCGTGGGTCGAACGGATCGAGCGCGCCACCGCGCACATCGCGCTGGGTGGCGCCCTGTTCGCCAATAACCATCATCTGCAGTTCGCGCTGCGCCGGCTGCGCTTCTGGCGGGACCGGGCTGGCTGCCTGTGTGCGCTTTACCCACACTACCCGTTCTTCGATCCGCGTCGCGAGGCCACGCGCGGGCATGTGGTCATCGATGCCGTGGGTGAAGCCGAGGGCGGCTGGGGCGAGGCGCATTCGGTCACCTGCGTGGATTGCGCCACGCACTGGCTGGCCACCGACCGCGAGTATCACTACCCGTGGTGGGAGTGGAAACTGACGCGTCCCACCGTGGAGGCAACCCCAACGCATGCGTGATTGCATCGCCGCCCGCCCCAGCGTCTGCGCCGGAGGACGTGGCCGCATTCGCCGCGATGCTCCGGCGCATGGGCATCCAGGCGGACGCTTCCTGGACCTGTAGCGCCACGCCATGCGTGGCTGCGTTTCGCCCCGTTCCGTGTGCAGCCACTGATGGGGTGGCTCTACCGGGGAAGCGTGCAGCGCGCCTGGGCGCTCAGGGACGCCAGTTGGCGTTACGGTCCCAGAATGCCACCGCACGTTGATACGCCTCGCGATCCAGCGGCACACCCGAGCCGCCCTCGTCCACGCCCAGCGCATTGCGCATCATGGTGATCGGCGCCATCGGCACTTCCTCCGGCTCGGCGGTGTAGATGCACCCCACGATGCCCCAGTCCGCATTGATGGGGGAGCCCTCTTTGGCCAACTGCTCGGCGCTGTACAGAATGACGATCAGGTAGTTCGCGCGCGGCGATTCCACGCCCTCGAACCAGCGCACCAGCACCGGCAGTTCCTCGCGGTTGCGTGCTTCATACCCGCTGCGCAGCTGGTGGCGGTTGGCCTCGGTGATCGGCACGGTCAGGCAGCGCGTGGAGGTCCAGTTCTCATACACATGCAGCTTGCAGAACGGCGCATAGCCATCGAGCACCTTCAACGGCGCGTGCGTGTTGAGGTGCCGTTCGAACTGCTCGGCGGTGCAGTCCTGGATAGTGTTGCCGCGCGGGACACGCGGGAACAGGCGGGGACGGGCGAACGCAGTGAGGACGATGGACATGGGCACGGTCAGGCGGTGGAAATCCCGCACAGGGTAACGCGAGCAGCGCGTGCCCTACAGCGCCAGCCGCTCACGCAGCTCGCGCGCCTGCCGCCGCGAGACCTCGACCTGGCTGCCGTCATCCAGGGTCAGGTCGTAGCCATCGCCCAGGGATGGCTCGATCGCCCGCACGCGACGCAGGTTGACCAGGGTGCTGCGGTTGGCGCGGAAGAACAGCGCCGGCGACAGCCGCGCTTCCAGCGTACTGAGGCTGCGCGCCAGCACCGCGTTCTGGTCGCGGAACCACAGCCGTGCATAGTTGCCATCGACCGCGACCTTGCGGATCTCACCGAGCGCCACGAACCAGCAGCGCTCGCCGTCGCGCAGGAACACCTGATCGTCGGCGCCCAGCGCATCGCGAACGCTGTCCGTCGCAGCGGGGGCGGCCGGTGCCGGGAGGCGCTCCCGACCGCGTTCCAGCGCCGCCTGCAGGCGGCCCGCCTCCACCGGCTTGACCAGGTAGTCGAGTGCGTTGGTTTCGAAGGCGCGCACCGCGTACTGGTCGTAGGCCGTGACGAACACCACCATCGGCACCGTCTCCAGTCCGTCGAGCACATCGAAGCCTTCGCCAGAGGGCATCTGCACGTCGAGCAGGACCAGGTCGGGCTGCTCGCGCAGGATCGCCTCGCGTGCCGCGGGCACGTCGTCGGCCTCGCCGACACACTCCACCCACGGGATCGCCGCCAGCAGGGTGCGCAGCTCGCGGCGCGCCAGCCGCGCATCGTCCACGATCAATACGCGCAGTGAAGCACTCATTGCTGCACCTCCAACCGGGCCAATACGCGTGCGCCCTGACGCTCCAGCAGGAAGGTGCCCCGACCGGATGACGATGGCACCGCATCGATGCCAAGCTGCGCGCGCAGGTAGGCCAGCCCGATGCCGTGGCCTCCGCTGCCGGCGTCGTGCGCGGCGGGATTGTCGACCTCCACCCGCAGCCGGCCGCCCTCGAGGTTGGCGCAGAGATGCAGCTCGCCACCGCCGGGATGGACCGCGATGCCGTGCTTGATCGCGTTCTCCACCAGCAGCTGCAGCGCCATCGGGGGCAGCCGCGCGGACAGCGCCGCCGGATCGATGTCGGTGTGCACCCGCAGGCGGTCTTCGTAGTGGATCGCCTCCACCGCCAGGTAGTCCTGCACCACGCGCCACTCCTCGGCCAGGGTGACCCAGCCCCCTTCGGTATGCACCAGGGCGTGGCGCAGCGTGCTGGACAGATGGGTGACCATGTCGCGTGCACGCGCCGGGTCTTCATTGATCAGCGCGCGCAGGTTGTTGAGCGCATTGAACACGAAGTGGGGATTGAGCCGCGCACGCAGCGCCTGGTGCTCCAGTGTCGCCCGCTGCGCTTCGGCGCGCAGCTGCGCCATCTCGCTGTGCCGGGCACGCTGCAGCGCGCGGCGGCCGGTCCACAGCGCGCACCACACGCCCAGCACGATGGCGGTATTGAACCAGTAACCGAAGACCGCGGCCGGGCGATAGTTCGCACGCTGTCCCGGCAGCTGTACCCAGTCCCAGGCCAGCGCGGGCAACAGCGCGGTGGCGGTGAGCAACTGGGTGGCGGCCGCCACGATCACCACCGCGAGCAGCAGCCGCCACGTCAGTCCAAGGAGATCGCGCTGAAGCCAGTCATGCCGCAGCGCCCAGCCGCGGATGAAGGCGCTGCCCAACCACAGGCAAAGCGACACCATCACAGAGATCAGGACGATGCCGGACCAGTGCCCGCCGTAGGTGAACCCGAGCAGCAGGCTCACGCCAAGGTAGGCCACCCAGACCGCGCTGTTGCGCCACCAGAAACCGGTATCGCGTGCTGTCCGCTTCTCGCTCATCGTCTCCACGCTGCTACCGGTCAGGGCGCTGCAGGCAGATCAAGGAAGCCCCGGATCTGCGTCTGCAGCCAGCGCGGATCATCCCACATCAGGAAATGGTAGCCGGCCCGACTCATCTCGATCCGCACGCCGGGCAGCGCGGCGTACTGGGTCGTAAACACCTGCCGCGTGCTGGCTTCGGTCGCACCGAACGGCTGGTAGGCCGCCCACGCGCCCAGCACCAGCACCGGCGTGGTGATGCCGGCGATCGGCTGGCGCAGGTCGGTCATCGTCATCGAATACATCGCGTTGGCGGTGGTGCCGCGGTCACTGTCGCGTCCCCACTGCTTCAAGGTCGCCACATGCTCAGGGGCCTGCACCATGTTGGCGACCGCCGCATCGGTCTGGGCCGCGTACTGCGTGGCGTCGGCGGCGAGCATGCCGGCCCGCATCTGCTCGGCCATCGGCCTGAGCGTCGCCGGCGTTGCCGCCGGATTCTGGACCGCGCCGAAGTACGGCAGGGCATCGACGATCACCAGTGGCCCGATCTTCCGTGGCGCCGCGATCGCCATCTGCAGCGCCAGTACGCCGCCGAGACTGTGGCCGATCACGGCCGGATGATCCAGCTTGCGGTCCGCGCTGTAGGCAAGCACGCGGTCACGCATGGCGCTCAGGAAATCATCGCTGGCCACGGCGGGCGCACCGGCAAAGCCCGGCAGCTGGATCAGATGACATTGCACCTGCGGCTGCAGCGCGGCGCAGGTCTCGCGCCAGACCCCGGCACCGCTGTTCAGGCCCGGGATCATCAGCACCGGCCGGCCGCTGCCGATCACCTCGACCTGCAGATCCTGGAAGCGCTCGGTCGCCGCGTGGGCCGGGCTGACCAGCGTGGCCCACGCGGTGAGGGCAAGCGCGGCCAACGGCGCGAGGGAGTGGATACGGCGGTGGCGGACGGTCGACATGGCAGGCTCCTACTGGGTGAGCAGGGAGACTGGCGCGGGTCGAGGCGGCGGGGGAAATTACATGAGCAGCGGCCGTGGACAGGCGATGAGCGGTCGCCTGAGGCAGATGAACATCCGCGCCTCAGCGCGCCGGCGCACCCACGATCGCCTGCAGCGCCTCCGGCAGCGTCGGATACTGGAACGCGAAGCCCTCCGCCAGGGCGTGCACCGGCTGCACGTTCTGTCCGGTCAGCAGCAACCCGGCCATTTCACCAAAGCCCAGCTTCAGCGCGAACGCCGGCGTGGTCAGCCGCGCAGGACGATGCAGCACCTCGCCCAGCGTGGTGGCGAAGGTCCGGTTGGTGACCGTGCCGGGCGCGGTGCCGTTGTAGGCGCCGCGTGCCCGGTCCGTGGTGAGCAGCCACAGGATCATCCCGACCAGGTCCTCGCGATGGATCCAGCTCATCCACTGCCGGCCATCGCCCATCGGGCCACCGAGCCCCATCCGGAACGGTGGCAGCATCTTCTGCAGTGCGCCTCCCTCGCGTTCGAGCACGATGCCGGTCCGCAGCACGCAGGTGCGCACGCCGAGGTCCTCGGCCTTGAGCGCCTCGGCCTCCCATTGCCGGCACAGCATCGCCGCGAAGTCATGCCCGGGCGAGGCGGTCTCATCCAGCGGTTCGCTGTCGCGCGGGCCGTACCACCCAATCGCCGAGCCGGAGACCAGCACCTCCGGCCGTTCGGGCAGCGCGGCCATCCAGGCCAGCAGCGCCTGCGTCGTGCCGATCCGGGAATCGCGCAGCGCCTGCTTGCGTTCATCGGTCCAGCGGCCGTCCATCAATGGCTCGCCCGCCAGATTGACCACGGCCTGGACGGGGCCGACCTCCGCCAGCGCCGCAACGCTGCGTACGCCCGGCTGCGGGTCATGGCCGGGGCGGCGGGTCAGGACGATCGGATCGTGGCCGTCGGCCAGCAGGCGCCTGCACAGGCGGCGTCCGATGAAGCCGGTGCCACCGGTGACGAGAATCTGCATGGCGGTGCTCCGTTGAAGTTCACGGTCACTCTACCCGGCGCCATGTGCAGACGACATGCCACGCACTTCACATTCATCGCGATGAAGAGATATGATTCACCCACACCCGCCGACGCGCCCCGCCCATGACTGCCATCAGCTTCGAGTTCTATCCGCCCAAGACCGACGAGCAGCGTGCCCAGCTGGACCGGACCGCGGCCAGGCTCAAGGTGTTCGCGCCGGAATATGTGTCGTGTACGTTCGGTGCCGGCGGCTCGACGCTCAGCTACACCTCCGAGACCGTCCGTCACCTCAAGCAGCACCATGGCTTCGACGCGGCGCCGCACCTGTCCTGTGTCGGTGGCAGCCGCGAAGAGATCCGCGAACTGCTCAAGCTGTACCGCGCGATCGGCTGCCGCCGCATCGTCGCCCTGCGCGGTGACCTGCCCTCGGGCATGGGCCATCCCGGCGACCTGCGCTATGCCTCCGAACTGATCAGCTTCATCCGCGCCGAGCACGGCGATGCGTTCCGGATCGAAGTGGGCGCGTATCCGGAGACCCACCCGCAGGCCAACGACGCGCTGCTGGACCTGAAGCACTTCAAGACCAAGATCGACGCCGGCGCCGATGCGGCGATCACCCAGTACTTCTTCAACGCCGACGCCTACTTCCACTTCGTCGATGCGGTGCGCAAGCTGGGCGTCACCGTGCCGATCGTGCCGGGCATCATGCCGATCTCCAATTTCAGCCAGCTGCGGCGCTTCTCCGAGCAGTGCGGCGCGGAAATCCCGCGCTGGATCGGCAAGCGCATGCAGGCCTACGGTGACGATGCCGAATCGGTGCGCGCATTCGGTGCCGAGGTGGTGGCCAGCCTGTGCGAACGGCTGGTCGCCGGCGGCGCACCCGGCCTGCACTTCTACACCCTCAACCTGGCCAAGCCGACCACCCAGGTGCTGAAACTCCTGCGCAGCTGAGCCTGCGATGCATCGCTTGCAGATAACACGTGCGCCGCTACGCTGCTGCGATGAAACCGCTCGTGTGGCTCCTGCTGTGTGCGCTGTGCCTGCCCTCGCCGCCTGCGCTGGCGCAGGCAGCGCAGCGCGTGAACCGCTGCACCACCGCGCAGGGCGACACCGTCTTCACCGATCGCCGCTGCGATGCACTGGGCGCGACCTCGCGGCTTCCCTCGCGCACGGCCAGCGTGGGTAACACCGGCATCTACCGCGCCGGCTGCGCGCGCCGGCTCAGTGAACTGACCGGGCAGATCCGCGATGCGGTCAGCGCCCAGGACGTCAACCGGCTGTCCTCGATCTACCTCTGGAGCAACGTCTCCAACGCCACCGCGAACCAGATCATCGGGCGGCTGGAATCCGTGGTGCAGCGCCCCCTGGTCGACATCGCCCCGGTCTACCCGGATGCCGCCCCGGTACCGCTCGACCAAGGGCTCGTCGCCGTGGGCACCACGGAGGCACCGGCACGACCGCGCCCGGTCGGCCTGCGGCTCGAACAGACGCTCGGCAGCACGGCCACCCCGGCCCGCACGGTATTCGGCCTGCGGCGTCAGTACGGCTGCTTCTGGATCACGCTGTAGCCGGCCACAGCGACCGGATCGCCGCGATGCCCTGCGCGCCATGACGGCGTGCCTCGCCGATATCGCCCGGGGCCATTCCGCCCAGCGCGTATAGCGGCAACGACACCTGCTCGCGCAGCGCCTCGAAGGCCTCCCAGCCCAGCGGCGTCGCGTCCGGGTGGCTGGCCGTCGCCTGCACCGGCCCCAGCACCGCGAAATCACAGCCCAGCCGCTGCGCCGCCTGCAGTTGCGCCAGATCGTGGCAGGACGCCGCCACCAGCTGACCGGCCGGCAGCGGCCGCGCCTCCAGCGCCAGCAGCTGCTCACTGCCCAGATGCACCCCGACGCCCAGCCGCCCGGCCAGGTCGATGTCCCGGTTCAGCAGCCACTGGGTGCGCGGTCCATGCTGCTGGATCACGCGTTCGGCCAGCGCCACCCGCGCCGGGCTGGACGGCGTGCGCAGCTGCACACGGCGCACCCCGCTCTCCAGCGCCTGCGCCAGGCGCCCCAGCCAGGCCTGATGGACGCTGTCCTCCTCGCCTTCCAGCTCGGGGGTGATCAGATACCGGTCCGGCTGCCGGAGCGCCGCGACCACCGGCAGGTCGGCCGGCGGCATCGAATACCGGTGCAGCTTGTCCGGCGCCACCCAGGTGATCGCCTGGCCCTCCCGGCCACGCGGCGAGCCCTTCCAGCCCTGGATCCGGCGCACCTCCAGCCGCAGCCGCTTGTCCGGATAGATCTGCGGCACATCCATGATCCACTCACCGACCTCCGCCTCGATCCCCAGCTCCTCGCGCAGCTCGCGCACCAGCGCCTCCTCGGAGGTTTCGCCGGGCTCCCGCTTGCCACCCGGGAACTCCCACAGGCCGGCCATATCGCGGTTCTCGGTACGACGGTTGAGCAGGATGCGGCCGCGGGCGTCGGTGATGACGCCGGCCACGACATGGATCGAACGAAGGGGAGATGACATACCCGGAGGATGCCCAAACCGGGGTAGGTGACGCAATGCCCCGCCGGTTGGCCGTCCAGGCGCGATGTAGATCGTGATGGTGTCTCCGCTGGCGGCTGCCGCGAGCGTGAGGGCCCCGCAGCGACCGGCAGGCCCCTCGGCGTGTCCCCCGGATGGAAGAAGAACCAAAAAAAAGCCCCGCACAAGGCGGGGCTTCTTCAGCACGTCCAATCAGCCGATCAACTCAGCTGACCATGGCAGTGCTTGTACTTCTTGCCGCTGCCGCACGGGCACGGATCGTTGCGGCCGACCTTCGGCTCGTCGCGGGTGACCTGCGGCACGCCATTCTGCGCCGCCTCCACCTGTGCCGCCTCTTCGTCCGCACTGTAGCTGCCGGCGTCCTGGTGCTGGAACTGCGACTGCAGCAGACGCGCCTCCGCCTGCTGGCGCTCGGCCTGCTCCAGCGCCGCCACTTCCTCTTCGCTGCGGATGCGCACGCGCGCCAGCAACGTCACCACTTCGCGCTTCACGTTCTCCAGCATCTCCGAGAACAGCTCGAACGCTTCCTTCTTGTATTCCTGCTTCGGCTGCTTCTGCGCGTAACCACGCAGGTAGATGCCCTGGCGCAGGTAATCCATGCGCGCCAGGTGCTCCTTCCAGCTCTGGTCCAGCACGGTCAGCATCACGTGCTTCTCCAGCGCGCGCATGGTCTCGTCGCCCACGCCGGCTTCCTTCGCGGCGAAATGCTCGTCGACCTTGGCCTGCACCTTCTCGGCAATGCCCTCGGCGTCCAGCTCCTCGTGCGCCTTGACCAGTTCGGTCAGCGACATGTCGATGCCGAAGTCCGAGGCCAGCGTCGCTTCCAGGCCCTGCAGGTCCCACTGCTCGTCGATCGAGTTCGGCGGCACGAAACGCGCCACCACGTCGAAGATCACGTCGCCGCGGATGCCATCCACGTTGTCCTTCACCGACTCCGCATCCAGCAGCTCATCGCGCTGGCTGTAGATCACCTTGCGCTGATCGTTGTTGACGTCGTCGAAGTCCAGCAGGTTCTTGCGGATGTCGAAGTTGTGCGCCTCGACCTTGCGCTGCGCCTTCTCGATCTGCCGGCTGACCAGGCGATCCTCGATGACGTCGTCTTCCTTCATGCCCATCATGCGCATCGCCTTCTGGACCCAGTCCGAGGCGAAGATGCGCATCAGGTTGTCTTCCAGCGACAGGTAGAAGCGGGACGAACCCGGATCGCCCTGGCGGCCCGAACGGCCACGCAGCTGGTTGTCGATACGACGCGATTCATGGCGCTCGGTGCCGACGATGTGCAGGCCACCGGCGGCCTTGACGGCATCATGGCGGACCTGCCACTCGGCCTTGACCTGGGCACGCTGTTCCGGCGTCGCGTCTTCGCCCAGCTCATGCAGCTGCGCTTCCAGCGAACCACCCAGCACGATGTCGGTACCACGGCCGGCCATGTTGGTCGCGATGGTCACCGCGCCCGGCATGCCGGCGTTGGCGATGATGGTCGCTTCGCGGTCATGCTGCTTGGCGTTGAGCACTTCGTGGTGCACGCCGGCCTTGCGCAGATGCTCGGACAGCATCTCCGAGGTCTCGATCGAGGTCGTGCCCACCAGCACCGGCTGGCCACGCTCGTTGCAGGCCTGGATATCGGCCAGCACCGCGTTGAACTTGCCGTTGCGGTTGAGGAACACCTGGTCCGACCCGTCCTTGCGGATGGTCGGGCGGTTGGTCGGGATCACCACCACTTCCAGGTTGTAGATGCTCTGGAATTCGTAGGCTTCCGTATCGGCCGTACCGGTCATGCCGGACAGCTTCTTGTACATGCGGAAGTAGTTCTGGAACGTGATGGTGGCGAGCGTCTGGTTCTCGCGCTGAATCTTGACGCCTTCCTTGGCTTCGACGGCCTGGTGCAAGCCGTCGCTCCAGCGGCGGCCGGG
>Ga0182007_10002009_pt1 | contig 10476 bp, 11 predicted proteins | sample Sormic07211113_1_FD_123023 | JGI IMG/M metagenome (GOLD analysis project Ga0182007, IMG submission 123023) | Rhizosphere microbial communities from Sorghum bicolor, Mead, Nebraska, USA - 072115-113_1 MetaG | ecosystem: Host-associated > Plants > Roots > Rhizosphere | place: USA: Nebraska... | reverse complement strand
ACTTTCTCGCCAAGTCCCACAGCCGGACGCAAGATCCGGGTGTACGTTTTGAAGGCTGGCGCGGTTTACCAAAAATAAACCAAGCCAGTCCCCGAGAAGCCGGCCACAAGCCGGCTTTTTAATTGTCCAAAATAATCCTATCCCATCCGAGAATCTTCCTGATAGCTTAGCTATTCCGGGGGTTTCAGGCATTCCCCTGTCCGATGGTGTTCAACACCATTTGACCTCATCCGACGATGAAGTGGGGGGACAGGTGGGGGGACAAAAGGGACGACAGGGGAAATCCAATGGGTAAGCTGAATCCGAAACAAGTCGAAAACCTAACCGAGCCCGGCACCTATGAAGATGGTGATGGGCTTCGCTTGGTCGTCAAACCTACCGGGCGTAAATCCTGGCTCCTTCGGTTCCAACTGGCAGGCCGTCGCAGGGAAATGGGCTTGGGCTCATTCCCAGAAGTAGGTCTAAAGAAAGCGAGACAAGATGCCAGCGCCAAACGCAGCCAACTGAGCGACGGTATAGATCCTCTAGCCGCTCGCGACATCGAACGCGCGGCCCAACGTGAAGCACAACGAACTAGCGAGGCGAAACAGCTGAAGTTCGAGACACTCGCGAAGGAATACTGCGAGGCACACGGAGGCACCTGGTCAGATAAGTGGCGTAAAGGCTGGCTACGGAAGCTGGAGCTGTATGCGTTTGACCACATCGGCAAGCTGTCAGCCGAAGAGATCGGCACTCATCAAGTGCTCAAGGTGCTGCAACCCATCTGGGCCACCAAGACCAGAACCGCCGACGAGGTACGTGGGCAAATTGAACAGGTACTGGATGCCGCCAAGGCACGCAACCTGCGAGAGGGTGAGAACCCTGCTCGCTGGCGTGGGCACCTAGACAATCTGTTGAGTCGCGCTGAAAAGAAGAAGGCTCGGAAGCGCGAGCACTTTGAAGCCTTACGATGGCAGGACGTGCCAGCCTTGATGACAAGCCTCAGCGCAAACAACACGCCTGCGTCGTTGGCTGCTCAGTTGCTAATAATGACCAGCGCACGCGCCCACATGGTGCGGTTCGCTCGTTGGGATGAGTTTGATTTGGAAGCTGGCACTTGGTCTCTGCCAGATGAGCGAATGAAAATGCGAGTAGCTTTTGTAATCCCACTTGCCGAGGAAGTCGTGAAGTTGGTGAAGAGCATTCCGCGAGATGAAAGTAGCCCCTTTCTATTCCCAGGTCAGGGCAAGACAGGAGCGATGCATGCAAACGCCATACGAACGCTCCTACATGGCATGGGGTACGAGCACATCACGCGACACGGCTTTCGCTCTTCATTTCGTGACTGGGCTGGTGAACGCACGCACTACCCACGCGAGGTGTGCGAGATGGCACTCGCGCATGACGAGCGAGACCAAACTGAGGGAGCCTACTCTCGCTCCGACTTCCTCGACAAGCGACGTGCACTCATGACTGATTGGGCAGACTTCATCCGCAAGCCGATTGCAGAGTTCACAAAAGCCCCTGACCCAGCCTAAAAAAGCAGCTACTGCGAAGTAGCTGCCTCAGACCAGCAGGTAAATTAGCTTCTGTGCAGAACAGCCCTCTCCACGGCGGACACACGCAATCAGTCGGATACCGGCGCACTTGAGGTTGCTTGGCATTAACCAAGCATCGTTTCCGGCCTAGAGAACCGAAGCGACAACTGCGTGAAAGCGAAAAATCCGGTAGGACGTAGACAGATTCGAACCCTTCCTTGGAAAATGCTCTCACTACACGCAGACCAAAAAATAACACTGCCCCTTAATAAAGCCCGGAAGGCTGAGGTTTCGATGACAACTCTTTCAAATGAAGAAATCGATGTATTGAAAGCGCAACCCAAAACCGAGCTTGAAAAAATTTACGAACATGGCTTACTGATATCGAAAAATAAAGACCTTCACAATATTGCAAAAACAACAAATTTCCTATCCAGCATGGAAATCGAAGACGCAATGAAAGAAACTTATTCCTTGATTCATAAGAGGCTAACCATATTCCTGAGATCACTTAACTCAGACTTACGAGAAAAAATAATTCCTGAAATACAAATAATTGCCAAATGCATGACCAAAAGCCAAACAAAAGCAACGTTAAAGAAATTAAATAAAAATGTTACTTTATCACGAGAGCATCGCACAGTTTTCAATCATTTCGCAGAAGCGTTTCAAACATTCAACTTCGCAATCATTATCGCAACGGCTCACCTAGAGACCACCGAGATAGCCATTCCCAAAGCAGATCCTAAAACCATAGTCATGGCCCTATTCCTAAGCCTGCAATGTCTTTATAAAGGAGATATGAGACTAATCCGAGAGTCGGCGGATCCAGATCGAAAGCAACTAGCCAAGGACGCATCTACCGAAAAGTCCAAGCATTACGCCCGCGCCCAAGCTCAAACCTGCATACTCCTTAGAGAACTTGCACCTAAGGGCGGATGGACAAGCAAACCTCAAGCTGCAAAGGTCATTGCTCCAATCCTGGAAGAGTTTTTAAGCCTGAACAAAATCAGCACCCCAAATCAGGTCACACCTGGGAATGTACAAAGGCGGGTAAGAGACTGGCTGAACAAGGTAGCAAGTATTGAAATGGCATATTTCGAAAATTGCTCAACAGCGAAAATTTGAGCTGAGCATTGCGATCAGGGCGTAGTTTGTATTTCTTTAACCCTGGGCCTACCCAGTTTCTTACCTTCTATTTTCTTCACCACCCCCTTCCCAAAACAACGTTTCCCTCCCGGCAGGCAAACAGCAATCCAACGATCTATCTTCACCAAATACGATGCGGCATCTTTGACCGCTAGTATTTTTGCCGCATCATAATGGTCGACCTCCCCTACCCCGCAGGTTTTATAATAAGACGCTTTGCCAGTACAGTTCCAATAGCTCCCTAGCCCACCAGTTATCTCATTAGCCCACATCTCCCCTATTGCCTTGCCAATTGCTATGTGTCGCATAACCTTAGACCCATCTAGAAATAACATTAGGTGGTAGTGAAACCCCCGCCTCTTACCGTATTCCAGCTTCCACGCATAACCCACCATTGCATACGGCGAATTGCTTTTTGATAGAGTCTTCAACAACTGGTCACGGTGCTTGAAAATAAAATCTGAATTCTTTTGCTCATCCGTTTTATCGTATACGCAATCGAATTCATCCACTTCCAGCTCAGACCTCTTGTACGACAAATCAATCCTAACCACTAACAGCCGAGCACATACAGTAAAAAGATCATCGATATAGTTCTCGTAGCTCGCGCACAGTTTGTTAGCCGCCCTGGCATGAGCACGCTCAGCCTTCTTGAACTCTTTTGACGTAATAGCCTCGTAGACTCCCATAGCGAACGCGTTCATCTGCTGAAGCGACTCGCCCTCATCAACCATCAATGACTCAGAGCATATGGAATACGGAAACGTTTTACGACACTCATAAAACTTATCTATGTAACGACTAAGCTTGTAATTAGCCTTAGCCCTCTCATAGTCCGATATACCCTCTCGCATTGCCTTGACAACTATTCCACCTCGTTTGCTAGTGACCAAATTAGAGTTCTGGTACTTGGCGGTCAATAGTGCCCTCCCCTTGGTCTCTTTAATAACCCTAATAGCTGCAACGACTTTCGTAACTCCACCAAAAAACATGTTCTCGCCATCAAACTCTTGATGGCATCCATCCAGCTCGCCGTCAAATATGCTCTCTACACACTTCTCCTTCATCACAGCGCACAGCTCATCATACTCATCCATAAAGGTTATTCTCTCAATGCGATTAGAAAAACTATACAAGGAGCTGTTACCCTTAGGGTTACAAAGGATATTATCTCTATTAATATGGTTATTATTGATACTACTATTGGTATAACATAAGACCCAGAACTCAACCCAGATTCACATGCCAGGAATCCCAATAGGAAATATTAAAACACATACCGCAACAGGCACATCTTGAGATATAGCGATTAACTTCATCACTAGAAAGTTAGCACACCATTATTAGCATCTTTCACTCATACAAGCGCCCTACCCAGTTCTATCCTTGATTCGATCCATTCACTAATACTGGATTCAATCCATCCAATTGCAGATGCGCCAATTTTTATAGGCTTAGGGAAACTCTCGTCATATCGCGATGACTTGGGATTTATGCGGTCATAGATGGTTGATCTCGACAGACCAACCCGCTGTATCACCTGACGCAGGCGAAGCACCCGAAGCGACTGTGATGGTTCTGTGCTCATTTGAGACGCCCTCGTTGGTAAGAGAGCTCTACTCTAGGTAAGCCGACCAACCAAAAAAACCACCGGCTATCCTACATGCATTTCTGGTTAGGATTTCTGAGGCGTGGTCAGGGGCTGTCGACGCGGCCAATGGCCACGCCCAGGCCCACGCATACCACGGCCTCATCTCCCTCTCTGGTGGGCGCGGAGGCCGGGAGACTTAGTTCTCAGCTCAGAAACTTAGTTCTCATGCCTATTTCCAGCAGAAAATGTCTATTCCTAACCTTGTCCAACTCGATCTAAGCCAATCCAGCAAGATCCAAACAGATTTCAGAACGCCGCTCTAAAGCATAAATCAAGCCACAATCTGGATACCCGCAGCAAACATTCGACGAATGGTCCATTGACGCAAACACATCACCTGAAGCGCCACACAAAATATGATCGGCAAATCCATCAAAAATCGCCTTATCACACCCAGTAGTCTCCCCGCCGCCCCCTGCAATTCCCGCTATTCGTAGCGGAAACAGCAGGAGGCTGCTGTCTGCGATACACAAAAATCGCAGCCAACAAAATCTCAGCCATACATCACGAACCTGCACCAATCCGCATTGACAATCGCTGCCCCAGACAACCACAGCTCAGCTCATCAAGCAGGTCGCGTATGCGGCTTGGTTGATGGGCTCTATGCCCGTGCACTGACTTTATCCAGACTATCTCTACAGGAACTCTGTACATGACCACTCAATGCCCACGCTGTCACTCCACCGCTGTCATCACCAAGGATTTAGCCAGGAAAGTCGGCGCCCTTGTCGGCACCGTCGGTGGCGCCGCCCAAGGCGTCACCGGCGCCATGGCCGGGGCCGAAGTTGGCGCAGTCATCGGCGTAGTCGCTGGCCCCGCCGGTGTCGTTGCTGGCGGTATGGCCGGGGCCATTCTCGGCGGCTTAGCCGGTGCGGCGACCGGCTGTATTGCGGGCGCCAAACTCGGCGAAGTCATCGATGAGCGGGTGTTAGATAATTACGCTTGTCTCGACTGCGAATTGTCGTTTAACCGCCGTCATTCCGTTTGAACCACATTCTCGCTTGAAGCGGCTGCTCATCCCCGCTTGATCTATCGCTCATCCCCCTCTCGATCAACACCCCGCACGCCGACTGATCCCTGCTGAATACTCAGCGGCTTCGCCGTGCTCCTAGGAAAAGGAAACACTCCCATGGCTCATCTCGTCGAACAAATGGCTTACGTGGGCACTACCCCTTGGCATGGCCTGGGTAATCGCCTGACGCAAAAACAACCGCTGGAAGTCTGGCAGCGCGAAGCCGGCATGAACTGGCAAATCCAGGACAGCCCAGTGCATTTCAAATCAGACACTATCGGCACCCTGGGCTCGATCCACTCCTTTCCGGAACAGAAGGTGCTGTACCGCTCCGACACCAAAGCGCCGTTATCGGTGGTATCTAATCGCTATCAAGTGGTGCAGCCGCGTGAGGTGCTGGAGTTCTACCGGGATCTCACCGAGGTCTCCGGTTACGAGCTGGAAACCGCTGGAGTGCTTAAAAGCGGTCGCAAGTTCTGGGCTCTCGCCCGTACCGGGCAAGGTACTGCCTTGAAAGGTAACGATCAGGTCAATGGCTATCTGCTGCTAGCCACCTCCTGTGACGGAACACTGGCCACCACAGCAACTCCGACTACTGTGCGCGTGGTGTGCAACAACACCCTAACCATCTCACTGAACGGAACCCCCCACGCAATCAAGGTTCCACACAGCACGCGCTTTGATTCGCATGCAGTAAAAAAACAACTAGGCATCGCCGTCTCGCAATGGGACGAATTCATGTATCGCATGCGCGCCCTCGCGGAACGTAAGGTTCAGTGGCCTGAGGCCATGAGCTTCTTCATGGAGGTGCTGTGCGACACCAGTGCGCATGACCCCATTCCCAATGTACTGCCCAACAAGCGAGCTATGGAGAAGGTACAGAGCCTGTACGAAGGTAAAGGCCGAGGATCTGAAATGGAGTCCACTCGCGGAACAGCATGGGGCTTGCTGAACGCTGTGACTGAATACGTGGATCATGAAAGGCGCGCCAGAAGCTCTGAGTATCGAATGGATTCGGCATGGTTTGGGCAAGGCGCAGTAATTAAACAGAAGGCACTCAATGCAGCTTTACAACTCGTTGCGTGAGCCACAGCACTGCCGATCGCTCTCACCTAAAGGGGGGTCAGAGTCATGCAATCACGCCCCCCCTCCAGTAACTGTGCCACCCACCCTTCAGTGCTTTCACGCGTTCGTGATAGGAATACCAGCATGAAATATCCCAAGCTCAAAGCCGGTGAAACGCCCGACACTTATGTCATGGAGTCACCGGTCACCGAGGCCGAGATCTTGCAGATGGCTCAACAACTCGCGATGTATCGTCTGTCTAAAGGGCGGGCGCTGACTGAGCGCAGACTCGTCTTCAGTCATCTACAAACGCTGTTGCAATTCCATGAATACGAAGTCTTTGCCTTACTTCTGCTCGATACTGAGCACCGAGTTATTGGCTTCAGGGAGCTATTCCGGGGCGAATTGGAAGCTGCCTGCGTGTCCCCTCGGGAGGTGGTCAAGATTGCCCTGGAACATAACGCAGCAGCCGTGATCCTGGTGCACAACCATCCTTCTAGCGATTCCGAGCCATGCCGAGCCGATTGCGCACTGACCACAACCCTAAAGAATGCTCTCAACAAGATTGGCACCCAGACATTGGATCATGTAGTGGTGGGTCGTGAAGGTTGTATGTCACTGGCCGAACAAGATTGCCATTAACACGAGAGCTTAATCATTCTGATCGACAGACTACCCTTGGCCAATGCTGGGGGTAGTCATCGGCAAGCGGGGACCGCAGGTCATGCATCTTTTTTTTGTTTTATCCGCTTTGCAGTGAGGAGAAGTGGACCAAATGCCTCGAATGGATATGGCCAGTGCATTTGAGCTACCTGTAGTTGCTCTCAACGCCTGGTCTGCCGAAACGCAGCCTCCCGCGGCCATATCCTGCTTGAAGCGAATCTGTTGGCGTGACGGAAAAGGAGCGTCTGACGACCCAAGACAAAGTGCATCACAGATGATGACTTTTCATCACTGCTATCAGCTCCATTTTCTATCTAAACATTGGAGACTCAGGCAAAGTCCACACCCTGGACCTGACTGCATACAGAAAAAATGAAACTCATTAACACCTATGACGAGCGTGACGAAGCTGAAGATGCGGCGGAGAAGCTGACAGGTGAAAAACGCTTGGCCAGTGAGCGCGATGGTACCGTGGTGATCTACAACCTCTTCGGCATCCCAAGCTGGAGCAACTTTCATCGCCTAGGCATGTACAGCCTGAACGACCTTAAAAACCTTATAGAACAACGACCTAGCTGGAGCCATGCGCAGCAAACACGTCATGCCGAAATTATCGCTGCATTACGGCCTGTTGCGAAAAATTATGGGATAAAGATACCTCCACATTGGCTATAGGGTCTGCCCCCCCACTCTGATAGAGCGCTGAGGTATCATAGGCATTCGCACAGACAGCTACAGGACAATCATGAGGTTTGTCGACGACCGAGACTAATCCTGAATCTTCGAGCTTAGCCATCGCGAAGCTCGCCTTGAAGGCTGTTGCAGAACGAGCTCAGCGCAGCATGGTGAACATGCTAGAGGTACTCGTCCTCAGCGTCTGAGAGTCCAAGGATGTCTCCGTTCTGTGTCTCACGCGCCGGCATGAAACACGAGTCACAACTGAGCGGTCAGCACCACAACCATGTACCTCAGACCAGAAGCGGACCGCGCGACGTACAGCGCGCCAGAGGTCTGCATTGAGAACACTCCCGCTGTGACCAATATCACCAAGCTTTACACGACTCCGCTGCCCTCCACACGAACGGGTCCGCTGTACAACGCCTTTTCCTATCCGACGAAGATCTCACCAGAGGCCATTGCCGTTTACATTGCCGCCCATACTAAGCCTGGAGCGACAGTACTGGATGCCTTCGCCGGCAGTGGGACCACGGGGATCGCTACCCTGCTTTGTGACAAGCCAACTCCAGAGATGGAGAGAATGGCCGAGGCTCTGGGCGTAACCCCGAATTGGGGTCCCCGCACAGCACACCTATTCGAAATTGGCACGCTGGGCTCTTTTGTCTCAGAAACACTATGTCATCCTCCCGCACCAGATGAGTTCCTCGCTGCTGTCGATGATTTTTGCACACAGGCAGAAACGCGGATTGGATGGATCTACGAGACAAAAGACGACTTGGGACGGACAGGCATAATTCGGCATGTTATCTGGTCTGATGTTCTAGTCTGCCCCCACTGTAAAACGGAGGTTTCGCGCTGGAATGCCACTGTCAGCACGAAGCCCCTAGTTATGGCGAGCTCGTTCCGCTGCAACGCTTGCGGTGAACAAATCGCCATCGAAGCCTGCGAGCGAGCGACTGAGACCGTTGTCGACGCATTCGGACGAAAGCACCGAATGAAGAAGCGAGTGCTTGCGCGCGTCCACGGCCGCACTGGAAAGTCAAAGTGGCAGAGACCACCCACCGACGAGGACTTAGATCTTTTGGCAAAAGTTGCCAAAATGAAACTGCCCACGTCTGCACCGCTTGCTGACATTCAATGGGGTGAGCTACATCGTGCGGGTTACCATCTAGGCATCGAGAAGCTTCATCACTTCTACACAAAGCGTAATTTCATCGTAATGGCGACGCTGATGGACCTCGTTTCGGAGTTCCCCGTTGAGTTACAAGCCTCTCTTCGACTTCTTGCTTTGAGTTACAACGCTAGCCATTCAACGCTAATGACGAGGGTAGTGCTTAAAAAAGGGCAAAGCGACTTTGTCCTCACAGGCTCGCAAAGCGGTGTTCTCTATATCAGCGGCCTACCTGTCGAAAAAAATATCTTGGAAGGTGTGCGTCGAAAGTCGAAAGCCTTCGTTGACTCTTTTCGCATGCTGCATGGAAGCCGCAGCAAGGTAATGGTCCACAACAGAAGCAGCGAGAGCATGCCACTCGAGGAAGGCTCGGTAGACTACATATTCACCGACCCACCCTTTGGGGATTACATTCCCTACGCCGAACTAAATCAGATTAACGAGCTCTGGCTTGGGCGCACGACTGATCGAGCGCGGGAAGTAATTGTGAGCCCATCGCAATCGAAAGGGGTGGCAGAGTACGGTTCAATGATGGGTGATGTATTCCAAGAAATGGCGCGAGTGCTAAAAACCGACGGCATGGCCACCGTCGTCTTCCATTCGGCTCACTCAAATGTCTGGCGGGCATTAGTACAAGCTTATGCAACCGCTGGCTTCGCTGTAGAAGCAACGAACGTACTAGATAAGATTCAGGCGAGCTTCAAGCAAATCGTTTCCACCGTGTCGGTCAAGGGGGACCCATTACTTCTCCTTTCGAAGCGAGTGGCCGAACGATCCAGCGCGATTCCAAGTTTGAGTATCGCAGCAGAGGTAATCCGTAGCGCCCCTAACGGCGCCAAGCTTGATCCACAACGCCTGTACTCGCAATTCGTAGGCAGATGCCTCGAACTCGGGATAAGTGTGGATATGGGTGCAAAGACATTTTACGAGTTAGTCGAGACCGAGACTGACACTGTAGGGACCGTTGTACTTTCATGAAAGAAGCCCATAAGGACGCACTCAAGCTGGATTCAGCAGCAAATGCAGAGCGACGCAAACGACTGGGTCAGTATTTCACTGGGGTCGGTCTTGGGCGGCTATTGGCCTCATTAGCTCAAGCGGAACAGGCGAGTAGCATCATCGACCCCATGGCCGGCTCGGGCGATCTGCTCGCTTCGTGCCTGGATATCGGAGCGATACCTGAGGTACTGGCAGGCGTCGAGATCGATGAGGTTGCTTACAGCGCGTGTGTCAGTCGATTACCAAAAGCCCACACGCTGCTTGGCAGCGCTTTCGATCCCGATACGTTGTCTCGCTTACAGGTAAAAGCTTGGGACCTGGTTATCGCGAACCCCCCCTACGTCCGATATCAGTCATTCTCAGAAAAATCTGAGGCCACACATTCATTGCCCAGTGCGATGCAGATCCGCACGGATCTACTAAAGGCCATCCGGCTTCTCCCCTCTCTCGATGTAGAGGATAAGCGCCTCTTTACCCATTTAGTGGAGGGTTACTCTGGGTTGTCAGACCTCGCGGTGCCTTCGTGGATCCTTTGTGCTGGGCTTGTTAAGCCCGGTGGTAGACTCGCCTT
>Ga0182007_10002008_pt1 | contig 10483 bp, 8 predicted proteins | sample Sormic07211113_1_FD_123023 | JGI IMG/M metagenome (GOLD analysis project Ga0182007, IMG submission 123023) | Rhizosphere microbial communities from Sorghum bicolor, Mead, Nebraska, USA - 072115-113_1 MetaG | ecosystem: Host-associated > Plants > Roots > Rhizosphere | place: USA: Nebraska... | reverse complement strand
GGTCATCACCGCCGCCAGCGGCGCGGTCGGCAGCGCCTTCGGTGCGCTGGCCAAGGCGCGCGGCTGCCGCGTGGTCGGCATTGCGGGCGGCCCCGACAAGTGCAAGTACGTCACCGAGGAGCTCGGCTTCGATGCCTGCATCGACTACCGCCAGCACCCCGACGTCAAGAGCATGAGCGCGGCGCTCAAGGAAGCCTGCCCGAACGGCATCGACGGCTACTTCGAGAACGTCGGCGGCTACATCTTCGATGCGGTGCTGCTGCGCACCAACGCCTTCGCGCGGATCGCGCTGTGCGGCATGATCGCCGGCTACGACGGCCAGCCGCTGCCGCTCGCCAATCCGGCGCTGTTCCTGGTCAACCGGCTCAAGCTCGAGGGCTTCATCGTCAGCGAGCACATGGAGGTCTGGCCCGAGGCGCTGGCCGAACTCGGCGCGCTGGTCGCCAGCGGCAAGCTCCGGCCGCGCGAGTCGGTGGCGCAGGGCATCGAAGCGGCACCCGAAGCCTTTCTCGGCCTGCTGAAGGGCCGGAATTTCGGCAAGCAGCTGGTCAAGCTGATCTGAACGCAGCCACGGGGAGAGCCGGCCATGGACACCACGCACGAGGTCTTCAACCAGCCGGCGCCGCTCACCGGCTACAACCTGTTCGACAGCCACCGGCCGCTGCGTGACGCGCTGAAGTTCAACGCGCCGCAGCTGCAACTGGCGCCGCTCGAACACCTGGGCGCCAGCCTGGGGACGGCCGAGATGCAGACCCATGCGCGGCTGGCCAACATCCACCCGCCGGTGCTGCACACCCACGACCGCTTCGGCCGCCGCATCGACGAGGTCGAGTTCCATCCGAGCTATCACGCGCTGATGGCGGCGGCGGTCGGCGCCGGGCTGCACGGCACGCCCTGGACCGGTGAATCGCGGTCGCCGCACGTCGAACGGGCGGCCGGCTTCATGCTGTTCACCGAGCTCGAGCCCTCGATGCTGTGCCCGATCTCCATGAGCTATGCCGTGACGCCGGCGCTGCGCGGCAATGCCGGCGTCTACGCCGACTGGGGCCCGAAGCTCGCCAGCCGCTGGTACGACCCGAGGCTCCTGCCCTGGCGCGACAAGCCGGGCGTGACCATGGGCATGGGCATGACCGAGAAGCAGGGCGGCTCGGACGTCCGCGCCAACACCACGCAGGCGGCGCGCACCGGCAGCGACGGCTGGGGCGAGCGCTACGCGATCACCGGCCACAAGTGGTTTTTCTCGGCACCGATGTGCGACGCCTTCCTGGTGCTGGCGCAGGCGCCGGCCGGCCTGTCGTGCTTCTTCCTGCCGCGCGTGCTGCCGGACGGCAGCCGCAACGAGATCCGCATCCAGCGCCTGAAGGACAAGCTCGGCAACAAGGCCAATGCCAGTTCCGAGGTCGAGTTCCATGGCGCCAGCGCCTGGCTGGTGGGCGAGGAGGGGCGCGGCATTCCGCAGATCCTCGAGATGGGCACCATGACCCGGCTCGACTGCGCGCTCGGCACCAGCGGGCTGATGCGGCAGGCCCTCAGCCTGGCGCTGAACCACACGGCGCAGCGCCAGGCCTTCGGCCGCCCACTGATCGAGCAGCCGCTGATGAAGAACGTGCTGGCTGATCTTGCGCTCGAGAGCGAGGCCGCGACCGCGCTGGCGATCCGGCTGGCGCGCGCCTTCGACCATCCCGGCGACGAACACGAGCGCCTGATGGCCCGGCTGCTGACGCCAGTGGCCAAGTTCTGGATCTGCAAGCGCGGCAGCCACTTCGCCCAGGAGGCGATGGAATGCCTGGGCGGCAACGGCTATGTGGAAGAGGGCGGCGAGGGCGTGATGGCGCGCGTCTACCGCGAGATGCCGCTCAATTCGATCTGGGAGGGCGCCGGCAACATCATGGCGCTCGACCTGCTGCGCGGGCTGCGCAAAGGCGACGCCGTCGCCGCGCTGGCGCACGAACTGGCGCCGGCGCGCGGCAGCGATGCCGCGCTCGACCGGCTGGCCGACGCGCTGCCCGCGCGCATCGAGGCGATGGCGACCGAGGTCGAGGCCCGTCGGCTGGCGCAGGATGTGGCCCTCGCGGTGCAGGCCGCGCTGCTGGTGCAAACCGCGCCGCCGGCCGTGGTCGGCGGCTTCTGCGCCTCGCGCCTCGGCGGCGACTGGGGCCATGCCTTCGGCACGCTGAGCGCCGGCGTCGACCTCGACGCGATCATTTCCCGCGCGCGGCCCCAGTGACGGCGCAACTTCGAAAGACCCCATGGCCGACCTGATCCTCCACCACTACGCCACCTCCCCCTTCTCGGAGAAGCTGCGGCTGATCCTCGGCTACAAGAAGCTGGCCTGGAAGTCCGTGATCATTCCGCAGATCGCGCCCAAGCCCGACCTGGTCGCGCTCACCGGCGGCTACCGCCGCACGCCGGTGCTGCAGATCGGCGCCGACATCTACTGCGACACGGCGCTGATCTGCGACGTGCTAGAACACCTGGCGCCGCTGCCGTCGATCTACCCGGAGCCGGGCAAGGGCCTGGCGCGGGTGCTCGCGCAATGGGCCGACAGCACGCTCTTCTGGGCCGCGATGGCCTACAACTTCAGCCCCAAGGGCGCGGCCGACATGTTCGGCAAGGCGCCCCCGGAGGTGGTCAAGGCCTTCACCGAAGACCGTCGCGCGATGAGCGGCAACATGGTGAGGCTGCGGCCGGCGGATGCCGCCGCGGCGTACAAGTCGTACCTGCGCCGGCTGTCCGACATGCTCGACGACACCGACTACCTGCTCGGTGCCTTCCCGACCGTGGCCGACTTCGCCTGCTACCACCCGCTGTGGTTCACGCGCAAGCGCACGCCCTCGATGGCCGGCATCCTGCAATTGACGCCCGCCGTGGGCGACTGGATGGACCGCATGGCGGCCATCGGCCACGGCACGATGGAAGTCTTCGATGCCGCCCGGGCGCTCGAGGTCGCGACCGCGTCGACCCCCCACACGCTGCTGTCCGACAGCACCTTCCAGGACGAGCACGGCATCGCGCTCGGCTCGGCTGTCACGATCGCCGCCGAGAGCTTCGGGCCCGAGGCCACCGAGGGCGAACTGGTCGCGGCCACGCGCACCCACTACACGCTGCGCCGCACCGATCCGCGCGCGGGCACGGTGCATGTGCACTTTCCGCGAATCGGGTATGTGTTGCGGGCGGTGTCCCCCTGAGCGTGAAGCACCTGCGCGACTCCGATTTCGCCGGTTTCGTATTTCAATAGCGCCTCAACGCCAAACCCAACACAAGAGACGAAAGGACACGCGCAAATGATCCAGGACTTCAAGGGCACGACGGCCGTTCTCACCGGCGCCGGCTCCGGCTTCGGCCTCGAATGCGCGCGCATCGGCGCGGCACGCGGCATGAACCTCGTGCTGGTCGACGTCCAGCAGGATGCGCTCGACCGGGCGCAGGCCGAGATGGAAGCCGCCGGCGCGCAGGTGCTCGCGCGCAAGGTCGACGTCGCCGACGCGGCCCAGATGGAAGCACTCGCCAAGGCGGTGCAGCAGCGCTTCGGCGCACCGCATTTCGTCTTCAACAACGCCGGCGTCGGCGCCGGCGGGCTGGTGTGGGAGAACAGCGTCGCCGACTGGGAATGGGTGCTCGGCGTCGACTTGTGGGGCGTGGTGCACGGCGTGCGCCTGTTCACGCCGATGATGCTGGAAGCGGCGGCCAAGGACCCGGCGTACCGCGGCCACATCGTCAACACCGCCAGCATGGCGGGCCTGCTGACGCCGCCCAACATGGGCATCTACAACGCGGCCAAGGCCGCGGTCGTGAGCCTCACCGAGACTCTCTACCAGGACCTGAAGCTGGTCACCGACCAGGTCGGCGCGAGCCTGCTGTGCCCGTACTTCGTGCCCACCGGCATCACCCAGAGCGAACGCAATCGCCCGGGCGCGCTGGCCGGCGGTGCGCTCACCAAGAGCCAGCTGATCGGCCAGGCGATGAGCAACAAGGCGGTCAGCAGCGGCAAGGTCAGCGCCGCCGAGGTTGCCCAGATGGTGTTCGATGCGATCACCGCCAACCAGTTCTACGTCTTCAGCCACCCGAAGGCGCTCGGCAACGTGAAGAGCCGGATGGAGAACATCGTGTCGATCACGAACCCGGCGGACCCCTTCCTGGAGCGGCCGGAAATCGGCGCCAACCTGCGCGCCCAATTGCGCGCGAACTGAAGTCGGCCCGCGCAGCGAGGCCCCTTCGGGAAACCCCGCGGAACCGGCTTTGCCGGGCCGCTGGGGTTGCCCCCGGCGAGGGGGTGGGCGGGCTACACGAAGTGAGCCCAACCTGGGGGAGAGGGGTGGGTCTAGGGCGGCAGCAGCCAGGGCACCAGCAGCACGGCCACGGCGCCCACCATCACAGCGAGCGGCAGGCCGATCTTGACGAAATCGCCGAAGCTGTAGTTGCCGGCGGTGCTGACCAGCGTGTTGACGGGCGACGAGATCGGCGTCATGAACCCGGCCGACGCGGCCAGCGCCACCATCATCGCGAACGGGTAGGGCGATGCGTCGAGGTGCTGGGCCAGCGCCAGCGCGACCGGCGCCATCAGCACTGCGGTGGCGGTGTTCGCGATCACCAGGCCGATCAGCGAACTCAGCACGAAAAGACAGGCCAGCACCGGACGGATGCCGTAGCCGCCCACCAGCGCCAGCAGGCCGTCGGCCGCCAGGTCGATGCCGCCGGTGCGCTGCAGCGCCAGCGAGAAGGGCAGCATCCCGATGATGAGGATCAGGCTGCGCCAGTGGATCGCCCGGTAGGCGGAGTCGAGGTCGATGCAGCGGAACAGGCCCATCAGCAGGCAGCCGGCGATCGCCGCCTGCACGTTGGGGACCGCGCCCGACAGCATCAGCCCGATCACCAGCAGCAGGCAGAACACCGCGTGCGGCGCGCGGCGCGGCGCGGCCAGCAGCGCCCCGCCTTCCTGGGGCAGGCTCAGGCCGACCAGGTCGTGGCCGTCGGTCTGCAGGGCCCGGATGGCTTGCCACGGCCCGACCAGCAGCAGCGTGTCGCCGACCTTGAGGCGCGCGCTCTCCAGGCCGTGCGCGTGGGTGACCCGGCCCCGGCGCAAGCCCACGACCGTGAGGCCGTGCTGCGCCAGCAGGCGCGATTCGCTGCCGGTGGTGTCGACCAGCGTCGAGTCGACCGGGATCACCGCCTCGGCCATGCCGACGTCGCGCGACTGGTCGGTGAAGTAGGCGCCGGAGATCGGAAGACGGTGCAGCGCATAGCGCTCGCACAGGGCCGGGACGTCGAAGTCCTTCGACTCGACGTCGAGCAGCAGGATGTCGCCGGCCCGGATCTCGGTGTCGGCCGAGACCCGCAGCACCTCGCGCCGCAGCGTGTGCTGGCGCTCGAGCGCGATCACGTGGGCATCGGAGGCAGGGCCGAGTCCCAGGCCTTCGAGGCTGCGCCCCACCAGCGGCGAATCGGCTTGCACCGCGAGGCGGAAGGCGCGGTCGTGCAGCTTGTACTGGTCCACCCAGTCGTTCAGGCTCGGCCGGCCGCCGCTCGTCGAGCCGCTCTCGCCGCGCAGGCGCCGCCTGGCCACCGCCATGTAGGCGATCGCGAGCAGCAGCACCGGCACGCCGATCGGCGTGATGGTGAAGAAGCCGAAGCCTTCGGCCCCGTGGCGCATCAGCTCGCTGTTGACGATCAGGTTGGGGGTGGTTGCGACCAAGGTCATCATCCCGCTGATCAGGCCCGCCACGCTCACGGGCATCAGCAGCTGGCCGGCCGCGACACCGGTCTGCTGGGCGATGCGGATCACGATCGGAATGAAGATCGCGACCACGGCGGTGGAACTCATGAACGAGCCCATCAGGCCGACCGCCAGCATCAGCAGCGCCAGCAGGCGGGTCTCGCTGCTGCCGCCGTGCTTCACCAGCCAGTCGCCGACGTGCTGGGCCACGCCGGTGCGCACCAGGCCTTCGCCGAGCACGAACAGGGCGGCGACCAGCACGATGTTCGGATCCGAAAACCCCGCCAGGGCCTCGTTCATGTCGATGATGCCGGTCATGGGCAGCAGCACGATCATGATCAGCGCCACGGCGTCGAGGCGCGGCCGGCCCGAGATGAACATGGCGATCGCGACGCCCAGCAGGGCGAGGACTTGGACCAGCTCAGACGACATGGAACCACCCGCGAGAATGAGAGACCGAATTCTGCGCGATCCGGCCGTCGCATCGGCCATCTCGCAATCCCTCATCCAGATGCGGGACTTGGCTGCCGCCCGGGAATGCATATACTGAACCGTACGGTTCTGTGTAAGTTCGATCCACACCCAGGAGACCTTCCATGGCCTATGTCGACGGCTACGTGCTTCCCCTCAAGAAAAACAAGATCGATGCCTACCGCCAGATGGCGGCGCTCGCCGGTTCCGTCTGGCGCGAGCATGGCGCGCTCGAATACCGCGAGTGGATCGCCGAGGACGTGAAGGCCGGCGAGCACACCTCGTTTCCGCAGGCCGTGAAGCTCGAGGACGACGAGATCGTGGTGTTCTCGTGGATCGTCTTCGAGTCGCGCGACCACCGCGACGAAGTCAACGCCAAGGCCATGAGCGACCCGCGCCTGGCCGGCATGATGGACCCGAAGTCGATGCCTTTCGACGGCAAGCGCATGTTCTGGGGCGGCTTCGAGCCGCTGGTCGCGCTCTAGTCGGCGGAACGTCAGCGCGACTGCACGGCGACCGGACTGCGCTCCGCGAACTGGCCGTTCCAGTAGGGGTAGTAAGGGTAGGGTGGCGTCGTGGCGCTGGCAGCATCCAGCCGTGCGATCTGGTCTGCCGTGAGCTCCCAGCCCAGCGCGCCGAGGTTCTGCCTGAGCTGCGTTTCGTCGCGCGCCCCGATCAGCACCGACGAGACGGTCGGCCGCCGCAGCAGCCAGTTGAGTGCGATCTGCGGCAGCGTCTTGCCGGTTTCCTCTGCCACCTGGTCCATCGCGTCGACCACGCGGTAGAGGCGCTCGTCGTCCACCGGCGGCGCGGCGCCGGCCGTGTCGTGCAGGCGGCTCGCCGCCGGCCAGGGCTGGCCGCGCCGGATCTTGCCGGTCAGGCGGCCCCAGCCGAGCGGGCTCCAGACGATCGCACCGACGCCCTGGTCGAGCCCGAGCGGCATCAGTTCCCATTCGTAGTCGCGGCCGACCAGCGAGTAGTAGGCCTGGTTGGCGACATAGCGCGACAGCCCGAGCCGATCGGACGCCGCCAGCGATTTCATCAGCTGCCAGCCCGAGAAATTCGAAGCGCCGATATAGCGGACCTTGCCCGCCCGGATCAGGTCGTCAAGGGTGCGCAGCACCTGCTCGACCGGCGTCATGGCGTCGAAGGCATGCAGTTGCAGCAGGTCGATGGTGTCGGTGCCCAGGCGCCGGAGCGCGGCGTCGACGCCCTGGACCAGATGATGGCGCGAGGCGCCGACGTCGTTCGGTCCGTCGCCGGCGCGCAGAGCGAGCTTGGTCGACAGGATGACCTTGTCGCGCCGACCCTGGATGGCCGCGCCGAGTATCGATTCGGAAGCGCCGCTGGAGTAGACGTCGGCGCTGTCGAACAGGTTGACGCCGGCGTCGAGGCAGATGTCGACGATGCGGCGCGCCCCGGCGACATCGGTGTTGCCCCAGGCGCTGAACAACGGGCCTTCGCCGCCGAAGGTTCCGGCCCCGAAGCCGAGGGCCGGGACCTTGAAGCCGGAGTGGCCAAGATAGCGGTATTCCATGGTGCGTCCTTGTGTGCGTGGGTGTGAAAAAGGGTGGTGCGGTTCAGGCGCAGGCGGTGGCGGCGCCCGCCGGAAGCCGTCGATCGAGCGCCCGGCTCCAGAGCGCGATCGCCAGCCCGGCCAGGGTCAGCAGCGCCGCCACCCAGCCCAGCGCCTGCAGGCCGGGCCCGCGCTCGATGACGACGCCGCCGGCCCAGGCACCCAGTGCGTTGCCGAGATTGAAGGCCGCGATGTTGAGGCTGGAGGCCAGGTTCTGTCCGGCGCCCGCCGCCTTGTCGAGCACGCGCAGCTGCAGTGGGGCGACAGTGGCGAAGGCGGCGATGCCCAGCAGCAGCACGAACACCACCGCGGTCCAGGGCGTGTGAACCAGCCACCGCATAGCGCCGAGCACCGCGGCCAGTGCCACCAGCGAACCCAGGAGTGACGGCATCGGCGCACGGTCGGCCAGCCGGCCGCCCAGCAGGTTGCCGACGGCCAGACCGCCGCCGAACAACAGCAGGATCGGCGACACCGCCGCCTCCGACACGCCGGTGACGCGGGTCAGCAGCGGCTGGATGTAGGTGAAGACGGCGAACACGCCGGCAAAGCCCAGCACCGTGATCGCCAGCCCGAGCAGCACCTGCGGCCGGGCCAGCACGGCGAGTTCGTCGCGCAGCGCGGCCGGCGCGGCGTCGGCCCGGCCGCGCGGCACGAACAGCGCCAGCACCGCGAAGGCGGCGACCCCGATCAGCGCCACCGCCCAGAAGGTCGAGCGCCAGCCGAAATGCAGGCCGAGCCAGGCTCCGGCCGGCACGCCGAGCAGCGTCGCCGCGGTGAGCCCGGTGAACATGACGGCGATCGCCGAGGCGCGGCGCTCCGGCGGGACCAGGCCGGTGGCGACCACCGAGCCGACGCCGAAGAAGGTGCCGTGCGCCAGCGAGGTGACGACCCGCGCAGCCATCAGCAACTCGTAGCTGCCGGCCATGGCGCAGGCGATGTTGCCGAGCGTGAAGATGGCCATCAGCCCGAGCAGCACGGTCTTGCGCGGCAGGCGGCGGCTGGCGATGGTCAGCAGCGGTGCGCCGACCGCGACGCCGAGCGCGTAGCCCGAGATCAGCAGGCCGGCAGCCGCGATCGAGACCTGGAGATCGGCGGACACCTGCAGCAGCAGGCCCATGATGACGAATTCGGTGGTGCCTATTCCGAAGGCACCGGCGGTGAGGGCGAGGAGGGCGATGGGCATGATGGCCATGACTGTGCCGGTTCCGCGGCGGCATGAATAGAATGCCGATCCGACATGCTCCTGTGAATCGAAGTCACAAATGCCCCGCTCCGAGGTCAACCGTTCCGGCGAGATGGAAGCCTTCGTGCAGGTGGTCGATCGCGGCAGCTTCTCGGCCGGCGCCCGCGCCCTGGGAATGACCCCGTCCGCGGTCAGCAAGCTGATCGGGCGGCTCGAGGCGCGGCTCGGCGCCCAGCTGGTGCACCGCTCCACGCGCAGGCTGCAGCTCACGGCCGAAGGCCAGCTGTTCTACGAGCGCAGCGTCCGCGTCCTGGCCGACATGGACGAGGCCGAGCGCTGCGCCGCAGCCGGCGCGGCACCGAGCGGCCGGGTCAGCATCAACGCCAGCGTTCCTTTCGGGCAGCAGGTGCTGATCCCGCTGGTGCCGCGCTTTCTCGAACTGCACCCGCAGATCACGCTCAACATCGTGCTGACCGACCGCGTGGTCGACCTGATGGAGGAGCGCGCCGACGTGGCGATCCGCTGGGGCGCATTGCCGCCGTCCGATCTGGTGGCCCGGCGACTCGGCGCCACCGGACAGGCGATCGTCGGCGCGCCCGCCTATCTCGCCCGATACGGCACGCCCTACACGCCGGAAGAGCTCGAAGCGCACAACCGGCTCGGCTTCACCTACCGGCGCAGCGTCCCCGACTGGCCGCTCTCGATCGACGGCAGGGTGGTCGACATCCCGGTCAACGGCAACGTCAGGGCCGGCGATGGCGAGGCGCTGCGCGCGCTGCTGCTGGCGGGCGTCGGCCTGGGCCGGTTATCGCTCTACCAGGTGCAGGCCGACCTCGATGCCGGCCGGCTGGTGCCCGTGCTGGAGGACTTCAACCCGGGCGACACCGCGCCGATCCATGCCGTCTACCTGGGCAAGCCCGGACGCTTGCCGGCACGGGTGCGGGCGCTGCTGGACTTTCTCTCGGCCCACGTCCTGGCCGATGGGCGGCCGCGCCTTGCGCCTGCGGCTTTCGGAAATTTCCATTGGCAATAAAGGAATCGTCGGCGTCTCGCCTTCGCGGACCGGGCGCGCGGCGGGCGGAAAATCGTCGGGTGCCTCCGGCGCCTGCGTTCCGACTCCGGAACCGACAGCTCTTCCCTATCCTCCAAGACAATCATGACTTCATTTCTTCGCCCCGCGATCGCGGGGCTTTTCGCCGTCGGTCTCTGCGCCGGTGCCTCCGCGCTCGAACACGCGCACTGGTCCTACGCCGGCAAGACCGGTCCCTCCGAGTGGGCCGCGCTGGCCCCCGACAACGCGACCTGCAAGACCGGGCAGCAGCAGTCGCCGGTCGACCTGCCTGCAGCCAAGGCCAAGGCGCTGGCGCAACACGATGCCGAGATTCGCTACGGCAAGGCCGCGGGTCGGCTGGTCAATAACGGCCACACCCTCGAACTGGACCTGGACGGCGCGGCGGACAACAAGGTCGTCTACCAAGGAGTCGAATATCGCCTGGCCCAATTCCATTTCCACACGCCCAGCGAACATCACCTCGACGGC
>Ga0182007_10002007_pt1 | contig 10483 bp, 6 predicted proteins | sample Sormic07211113_1_FD_123023 | JGI IMG/M metagenome (GOLD analysis project Ga0182007, IMG submission 123023) | Rhizosphere microbial communities from Sorghum bicolor, Mead, Nebraska, USA - 072115-113_1 MetaG | ecosystem: Host-associated > Plants > Roots > Rhizosphere | place: USA: Nebraska... | reverse complement strand
CGGCATCTTCAGCGTCTGGAGTCCGCACGACGGCAAAGGCCAGGTGATCGCATTGGGCCTGGCCGCCTGCTGCGCGGCGGTGGCCGCGGTCTGCAGCACCTTGCGCACGCGGGCCCGGTAGCGGACCGGCTCAGGGCGGCGGCAGGGTCTGCGCGATGCGCTCGGCCATGAAATCGTAGAACGGATTCGACGACAGCCGCGTGAGCGAATCCAGGCTGACGATCAGGCCGCCGCGCTCGCCACGCATCGCCAGGGCCCCGAGGTTGACGCCGAAATCGTCGCTGTCGTCGGGCCGCAGGCCGTACAGCGGGTCGGTGAGCGGAAACGGCAGCGCCAGGTGCGAGAGCGAAAACACCTCGAGCGGAAACTCGAGCCCGATCGGCCGCGTCTGGACCGTGGTGGCGCCGGCCTCAGTGACCTGCTCGACCACCTGCCGGCTGTGGACGTCGGCATTGGTGACGAGGGTCGTGCGGAAGCGCCGCGGCGCCGGCGGCAGCACCCGGTCGGGCCGCAGGTCGCTGCCGGAGCGCAGCAGCGGCCCGAACTTGACGCTGCGGTTGAGGTCGAACAGCACCAGCTCGCTGCCGTTCGCGGGCAGCCGTGCATAGAGACCGGTGACGATCGCGCGGGTGCTCACCGTGAAGTCGATCAGCGACTGGAAGGTGAGGGTCGGCGGCATCTGGTCGAGCCGCCCGTCGCGCTCCTCGCGGGCCACGTGGGCCTGCAGGTCGCGCGTGAGCAGCGACGACTGGCGCGCCCCGTTGACCGGGAACGAGTTGTACTTGAAGGGGTTGAACTCCGGCACGATGCCGAGCCAGGCCGCCTTGGCGAAGGCCGGAAAGATCGCCGGCCAGCCGAACACGCCGGCGAAGCGCGACAGCTCGGTGATTCCGATCATCGGCGCGATCAGGATCAGGCGATCGGGCCGCGCCAGCTTCGGGTTGTCGATCGCATCGAGCGCGTACTTGGTCGCCAGTGCGCCGCCGTTCGAGAAGCCGACCACGTGCAGCGGCAGCGGCGCCGGCACGCGGCGGCGTGCTTCGCGCACCGCGAGCTCGGTCGCGGCCGACCAGTCTTCCCATGGCACGTGGGTGAGCCCGGCCGGCACGGTGCCGTGGCCCGGCATGCGGATCGCGACGACCGCGAAACCGCGGTCGCGGTACAAGGTGGCCACGTGGCGCAGGCTGAAGGGGGAATCGGTCAGGCCATGGAGCAGCACCACCACGCCCTTGGGCGGGCCTTGCGGATCGAGCGTGTAGGAGCGGTTCCAGTCCTGGCGGAAGTGACCCGGGTAGATCGGGCTGCCGTCGAAATAGCGGTTCGACGGCGTGCGCAGTTCCGGCGGCAGCTTGTCGGTGACTTCGCGCCGGACCTCGTCGAACGTCGCGTTCTCGGCCGCCAGCCAGGCCGGCCAGTCGGCCTGGCGGATCTGCGCGCCCGACAGTTCGTGCGGCACGTGCGTGTGCCACGGCTCGAGCGGGGGGCCGCGCTGCACATCGTAGGTGCGCACGGCGAGCAGTGTGACGAAAACGATGCCCAGCAACAGCGCGGTGCGCTTCAGCATCCTGGCCAGCCAGGGTCCCATTCCGTTTCCTCTTGCGTTCTTGTTCGGGCAGGCGTTTCGCGGGAAACGTCCTGCCGCGCAATCTATCACGCGGCCCCGGGGCGCCGGCTCGCGATCCGGCCCAGTGTCGCGATCGCCTGCTCGGCGCGTTCGTCCCACGGATGGCCGTAGTTGAGGCGCAGGCAGTTCGTGAAGCCGCGCTGGGCCGAGAAGATCGGCCCCGGGGCGACGCTGATGCCTTGGGCGAGCGCCTGCCGATGCACCTCGAGGGCATCGACGTGCCCGGGCATCTCGACCCACAGGAAATAGCCGCCCGCCGGCCGGGTGGCACGGGTGCCGGGCGGGAAGTGCTCGGCGATGGCCTGCGCCAGCAGGGTCTGCTGGCCGGCCAGCGCGCGCCGGAGCTTGCGCAGGTGCTTGTCGAAGCCGCCCTTCTCGAGGTAGGTCGCCAGTCCGTTCTGGGTCGGCGCCGAGGCGCCCAGCGTGGTGGTCAGCTTGGCGCGGGCCACCGCCCGCGTGAAGCGTCCCGGCGCCGCCCAGCCGATGCGGTAGCCGGGCGCCAGGCACTTCGAGAACGACGAGCAGTGCATCACCAGGCCCTGCGTGTCGAAGGCCTTGGCCGGCAGCGGCCGCTTGTCGTCGAAATAGAGCTCGCCGTAGACGTCGTCCTCGATCAGCGGCACCTGGTGGCGGGCCAGCAACTCGACCAGCGCCTTCTTCTTTGCGTCGGGCATCAGGCTGCCGAGCGGGTTCTGGAAGTTGGTCATGAGCCAGCAGGCCTTGGGCCGATGGCGCTGGATCGCGCGCTCGAGCGCGTCGAGCGCCATGCCTTCGCGCGGATGGGTCGGCACCTCGATCGCCTCCAGGCCCAGTCGCTCGAGCGCCTGCAGCGCGGCATAGAAGGTCGGCGATTCGATCAGCACCGCATCGCCCGGCCGCGTGACGCTGGCGAGGCAGAGGTTCAGCGCCTCGAGGGCGCCGTTGGTGATGACGATCTCGTCGGTGTGGACCTGCACGCCGTCGGCCAGGTAGCGCAGTGCGATCTGCCGCCGCAGCCGCGCGTTGCCGGGCGTCAGGTCGTCCACGGTGCTCCATGGATCGAGGTTCTGGACACTGGAGGCCATGATGCGGCCGAGGCGGGCGAGCGGAAACAGCAGCGGGCTCGGGAAGGCCGAGCCCAGCGGCACCACATCGCGCACCATGGTCGACTCGAGGATCTCGAACACATGCTCGCTGACATCGAGCGGCACGGCGTCGTCCTCGGGCTGCGAGGCAGCCTCGGGCTCGGGCGGCAGTTGCCGGGCGCCTTCGGCCACGTAGTAGCCGGAGCGCTCGCGGGCCCGGATCAGGCCCTGGGCCTCGAGCAGGTAGTAGGCCTGGAACACGGTCGACGGGCTGACGCCGCGGCTGGCCCGCGCCTGGCGCACGGAGGGCAGGCGGTCGCCGGGGTGCAGCACCCCGGTGCGAATCGATTCGGCGATCTCGGCGGCCAGGGCCTGGTAGCGTGTCATGGAGCGGCGATTGTCCGGTACTGCGCGCGGCCTCATACTTTGGCGATGCCGCAGATCGGAAAGCCTCCCGGTGACGACAGCCTGATCCGGCACGGTTGCGAGGCCGCCGACTGCCCGCCGGCTTCGCGGCCCTGGGTGCTCGCCGCGGCCATCGTCGGATCGAGCATGGCATTCATCGACGGCACCGTGGTCAACGTCGCTCTGCCGGCGATCCAGGCCGACCTGCATGCCAGCGCCTTCCAGGCCCAATGGGTGGTCGAGTCCTATGCGTTGTTCCTGGCCGCGCTGCTGCTGGTCGGCGGCGCGCTCGGCGATCACTTCGGACGCCGCAGGATCTTCGCGCTCGGGGTCGCGTTGTTCGCACTGGCCTCGATGGCCTGCGCGCTGGCGGGCGACGTCTCGCAGCTGATCGCTGCGCGCGCGGTGCAGGGCATCGGCGGCGCCTTGCTGGTGCCCGGCAGCCTGGCGCTCATCAGCGCGTCCTTTCCCGAGAAGGAGCGCGGCCGGGCGATCGGCACCTGGTCCGGGTTCAGCGGCATCACGGCGGCCATCGGACCGGTGGTGGGCGGCTTCCTGGTCGACCACTATTCGTGGACCTGGGCCTTCCTGGTCAACCTGCCGATGGCGGCCGTGGTGCTGCTGATCGTCTGGCGCCACGTGCCCGAGAGCCGCGGCGGCGCGGCGGCTTCGGCGCGGCTCGATCCCTGGGGCGCGGCGCTGGCGACGGTGGCGCTCGGGGGCATCGTCTATGCATTCATCGAGGCGCCGACACAGGGCTGGCGCGCGCCCTCGGTGCCGTTCGCGCTGCTGGCGGGCATCGCGGCCAGCGTGGCCTTCGTGATGGTCGAGCTGCGCGTGCGCTCGCCGATGCTGCCGCTCGGACTGATGCGCGTCGGCAACTTCGGCGGCGCCAACCTGCTGACGCTGCTGCTCTATGCGGCGCTCGGCGGAGGGCTCTACTTCCTGCCGCTCAACCTGATCCAGGTCCAGGGCTACTCGGCCACCGTCGCCGGCGCGGCTCTGCTGCCGTTCATCCTGATCATGTTCGCGCTGTCGAGCTGGGCCGGGCAACTGGTCGACCGCATCGGAGCGCGCCTGCCGCTGGTGGTGGGCCCCGCCATCGCCGCCGCCGGGTTCGCGCTGTTCGCACTGCCGGGCGTCGGCGCCGATTACTGGACCTCGTTCTTCCCGGCGGTGGTGGTGCTCGGCTTCGGCATGGCCGTGACCGTCGCGCCGCTCACCACCACCGTCATGAACGCGGTCGGGCCGGAGCTCGCGGGCATCGCCTCGGGCGTCAACAATGCGGTCTCGCGCGCCGCCGCGGTACTGGCGATCGCGGTCTTCGGCGTCGTCATGGCCTGGGCCTTCGACGCCGGCCTGGGCCAGGGCCTGCTCGACATGGGGGCCTCGCCCGAGGCGGCAGCCTTCGTGCGGGCGCAGCGCAGCCAGCTGGCCGGCGCCACGCTGCCGCCGGGTGCCGACCCGGCTGTGGCGGCGGCGCTGCGGCACACCATCAACGCGGCATTCGTCTCCGGCTTTCGCTGCGTCATGCTGCTGTGTGCCGGCCTTGCCCTGCTGAGCGCGGTGAGCGCGTGGCTGCTGATCGGCCGCGCCGAGGCCATCGATCGCCATACGTCGCATGGCCGATAGCCAATAGGGGAGGCCCCCTCCACACTGCGCACTCGATGGCCCGTTCACCCAAGGTCTGGCCGCAGGAGGAATGGCAATGAACCAGGGTTTCCACCGCGCCGCTCGATGGTGGCCGCTGATTGCGTGCGTGCTGCTGGCGGGCTGCTCGAAGGGCCCGCAGCCCGGCGAGGTGCAGGACGAAGCGAAGCTCGCGGGCCGCGACGCGGCATCGTTCCCGCATGCCGGCGAGGACTACTTCCACGACATGGACAACGCAATTGCGCTGTCGCCGGAAGAGATCAAGGGCCGCAACATGTGGCTGGTGTGGAGCGGCGGCAACGACCGCTTCTGGACCCGGATGAGCGACTACACCTTCGGCGCCTTCGACCTGCTGAAGGTGATCAGCTCGCACCCCAGCCTGGGCTATTCGCGGGCCAATCGCTGGCAGTACTTCGGCCTGGTCAACGAACCCTGCTTCAACAACGCCGCCGGGCCCGACAAGGCGCGCCGCGATCTCTGGCTGGACGTCCGCAGCAAGGACTGCGCGCCCGATCCGTTCGAGAACGAGAGCAAGTACCCGGGCGTCGCGATCGGCTCGCGCGGCAAGCCGCTGGGCGACGGCACGACGCAGCCGGTGGGCTCGTTCTACGGCTGGGGCACCGGCATCGCGGGACTGCGCCTGTTTCCGAATCCGGACTTCGACGAGAAGGCCGCCAAGGCATGGGACGCCGAGAAGTACTACACCGACCCGAGCTACTACAACCGCAAGGACCTGGTGCGTCCCTACCGGGTCGGCATGTCCTGCGGCTTCTGCCACGTCGGGCCGAGTCCGGTGCATCCGCCGGCCGATCCGAACAACCCGAAGTTCGAGAACCTGAGTTCCTCCGTCGGCGCCCAGTACATGTGGGTCGACCGGCTCTTCATCTACAACGCCAACAAGCCCGAAGGCCGGACCAACTACATGTACCAGCTGGCCCACACCTACCGGCCGGGCGCGATGGACACCTCGCTGGTCTCGACCGACGGCATCAACAACCCGCGCACCATGAACGCGGTCTACGACTTCGCCTCGCGGCTCGAGATGGCCCGGCGCATCGGCCGCGAGAAGCTCGCCGGCGGCGAACTCGACAACAAGCAGTTCAACGACTTCATCGCCAGCGGGCCATTGACCGAGTTCTTCTCGAAGGCCGACTCGATGGTCTACACGCCGCACGTGCTCAAGGACGGCGCCGACTCGGTCGGACTGTTGGGCGCGCTGAACCGCGTTTACCTCAACATCGGCCTGTTCAGCGAAGAGTGGCTGCTGCACTTCAACCCGGTGGTCGGCGGCAAGACCATCACGCCGATCAAGATCGCGTCGGCGCAGAAGAACTCGAGTTACTGGCAGGCGACCGAGGCCGGGACGCCGAACACCGCGCTGTTCTTCCTCAAGGCCGCGCAGCCCGACCATCTGAAGGACGCACCCGGCGGCGACAGGTACCTGAACGCCGACGCCGCCACGCTGGAACGCGGCAAGCTGGCTTTCGCCGACACCTGCGCGCGCTGCCATTCGAGCAAGGCACCGCCGCTGCCGGCATCGCTCGAACTCTCGCCGCAACGGTGCGCGGGGCCGGGCTACGTCGACTGCTTCAAGCGCTACTGGGGCTGGACCCAGACCGAGGACTACAAGGTGCAGATGCGCAAGATCGTCCAGGCGCCGGACTTCCTGCAGAACAACTACCTGTCGACCGAGGCGCGGATCCCCGTCACCTTGCTGCGCACCAATGCCTGCAGCCCGCTGGCGACCAACGCGCTGGCGGGCAATATCTGGGACAACTTCTCGTCGCAGACCTACAAGAGCCTGCCCTCGGTCGGCACCGTGACGCTCGCCGATCCCTTCACCGGCGCCCCCAAGCCCTACGAAATGCCAGCGGGCGGACGGGGCTACACGCGGGTGCCGTCGCTGATCAGCGTCTGGTCGACCGCGCCTTTCCTGCTCAACAACACGGTCGGCGAGGCCAACGGCGATCCTTCGGTGGACGGCCGCATGAAGGTCTTCGACCAGGCGATCGAGCAGATGCTGTGGCCCGAGAAGCGCAAGGCCGACGCCCTGCTCGGCGCCAAGGTCGGCGGCGCCATCGACCGCACCACCGAGCGCAGCGTGGTCACCATCCCGACCGGCTACGCCCCCGAGGCGCTGCAGCCGCTGCAGGGCGCATTGCACCGCTGGCTGCCGTGGCTGGTGCAGAAGGACGGCGACATCGTGCTGGGTCCGATCCCGGGCGGCGTGCCGGTCAACCTGCTGTCCAACCTCAAGCTGCGTGCCGAGAGCGACGATCTCGGCGACAAGGCCCAGCACGTGAAGGACGCGGGCGCGCTGCTGGTCAAGCTCAAGCTGGCGCTCGCCAGCGCGCCGGCCGGCGCCTCCGACGAGGAACTGCGCCAGCACTTCGCCAACCTGGCCGAGCCGATGCTCGAACTCAGCAAGTGCCGCGACTTCGTGGTCAACCGCGGCCACTACTTCGGCACGGCGGAGTTCAACCGGCAGGACGGACTCAGCGCCGACGAGAAGGCCTTCGGCCGCGAACCCGAGCTGAGCGACGAGGACAAGCGGGCGCTGGTCTCGTTCCTGAAGACCTTCTGAGCCCAGCGAAACGCCACGCATGCAGGGCGCCGATCCGACGACGAGCGACTGGGACTACGTGATCGTCGGTGCGGGCGCGGGCGGCGGCCCGTTGGCGGCCCGGCTCGCCGAACACGGCATGCGGGTCATGCTGCTCGATGCCGGCGGCGATCCGCGCAGCGGCGATGCCCGCCTGCCCGACGACTACGACGTCCCGGCCTTCCATGCCTTCGCCTGCGAGAACCCGGCGCTGCGCTGGGACTTCCGCATCCGCCACTACGCCGACGAGGCGCAGCAGGGGCGGGACTGGAAGTACCAGGCCGGGCAGGGCGTGCTCTACCCGCGCGCCGCCGGCCTTGGCGGCTGCAGCGCGCACAACGCGATGATCTTCATGCCGCCGCACGCCTCGGACTGGGACCGGATCGCGCGGCTGACCGGGGACCCTTCATGGCGCGCGGTGCGCATGCGCCGCTATGCGCAGCGCGTGGAAGATTGCCGCCACCGGCCGGTCTGGCGTGCGTTCAGGCACCTCGGGCTCGATCCGACCGGCCATGGATGGGGCGGCTGGCTGCAGACCGAGAAGTCGATCCCGCTGTCGGTGCTCGGCGACCAGGGCCTGCTGCGGGTGCTGCGCGAGAGCGCGCGCAGCTTCACCCACGACCTGCCGACACCGCTGCTGAGCACGCTGCGCTGGCTGGGTGGCGGCCTCGGCGATCCGAACGCGAGGCGCTGGCGGCCCGGCAGCTTCGAGGGCCTCTGCTACACGCCGCTCGCGACCGCCGGCCACCGCCGCAGCGGCGTGCGCGAACGCCTGCTGGCGGTGGCAGCGCGCCATCCCGATCGGCTGCACATCGAACTCGATGCGCTGGCGACCCGGGTGCTCTTCGATGCCGAGGGCGGCGCCGTCGGCGTCGCCTACATCAAGGGCGCGCGGCTCTACCGTGCGCATGCGGCGCCGAGCGAGCAGGCGGGCGAGGCGCGCGAGGCGAGGGCGCGGCGCGAGGTGATCCTCTGCGGCGGCGCCTTCAACACGCCGCAGCTGCTGATGCTGTCGGGGATCGGCCCGGCCGCAGAACTGGCGGCACACGGCATTCCGCTGCGGGTCGACCTGCCCGGCGTCGGGCGCAACCTGCAGGACCGCTACGAGGTCGCGGTCACGCACCGGATGCAGCTGCCGTGGAAGGCGCTCGAGGGCGCGCGCTTCGAGCGCGACGATGCGCTGTGGCGCCGATGGCAGAAAGACCGCGGCGGCATGTACGCGTCCAACGGCGCCGCGCTCGGCGTGGTCCAGCGCTCGCGCGGCGCGGCGGGACCGGACCAGGAGCCGGACCTCTTCTGCATGGCGCTGCTGGCCCGCTTCGAAGGCTATTTCAGCGGCTTCTCGCACTGGATCCGCGACCATCCCGACCAGCTGACCTGGGCCGTGCTCAAGGGCCACACGCGCAATCGCGCCGGCACCGTGCAACTGCATTCGGCCGATCCGCGCGACATGCCGCTGGTGAACTTCCACTACTTCGAAGAGGGCGACGATGCCGCGGGTGTCGACCTGAAGGCGGTGGTCGAGGCGATCCGCTTCGTTCGGCGCATGACGGCGCCGCTGAGGGAGAAGGGATGGATCGCCGAGGAAGTGGCGCCCGGCACCGCGGTCGACAGCGACGCGGCACTGGCCGACTATGTGCGGCAGACCGCGTGGGGGCACCATGCCTCGTGCACGTGCGCGATCGGTCCCGTGGACGCGGGCGGCGTGCTCGACGGTGCGTTCGCCGTGCATGGCGTGAAGCGGCTGCGCGTGGTCGACGCCTCGGTGTTTCCGCAGATCCCGGGCTTCTTCATCGCCGCGGCGATCTACATGATCGCGGAGAAGGCGGCCGATGTCCTGCTCGAGGCGGCGCGTCGAACACCTCTTTCGGCAAGTTGACGAAGCCCATCGAAGGGCTGACACTTTCTGAACGGCGGGGCTTCCCCGGAGGAGAGAGCAGATGGCTTATGACGTCCAACAGTTGCTCGACATGTCGCAGCAGCAACTCGACGAACTGTTCCGCGCCAGCCCGCCCGGCGAGATCCCGAACGGCGAGGCCGCCGGCACCGCGATCATCGCGCCCGGCACTCACTACACCCAGTCGATCGCGCAGATCATCAACTTCTTCGGCTGGCAAGGGAAGGTGTTCGACGCCGCGAACGGCGTCCTCAAGAACAAGGTCAGCGTGCTCGGCGTGGAGGCCATCGTCGCCAAGGTCTACCAGGGCAGCAGCTGGCTCGACAACAAGCCGTGCATCGTGCTCGACTACTCCGATACCTCCTTCGTGGCCCAGTGGATCCGCGACGAGATCCGGCTCATCTCCCCGAACTTCTACCTCGGCAAGGTCTATTGGGGCAAGGATCGGTTGATCGACTTCTGCCTCCAGTTCTGAGATGCGGTGACACCCCAATCGCATTTCATGGTGGTCGCGGCCGTCGCGAGCGGCCGGGAGACCGGCCTCCGCAAGCTGCTGGACAGCCTGAACCTGAAGCCCGGCATGGCCGACCCGGACAACGCGCTGGTGCCCTTCGGCCGCTTCGAGCGACTGCATTACGCGCGGTTCGCGCTCCTCACCGACACCACGCTCGGCGATCTCGAGGCCTTCGAACTGCCGCGGCCGCGCGTGCCGCTCTACCTGAGCTTTCTCGGCGAATGCGACGGCCCTGCCAACGACCAGCTGGCCGAGTTCGCGCAGGTCGCGGGCGATGGCCTGCGCGGCATCTTCGCGCACTGCGAAGGCTTCGACGTCGATGGCAACCTGTTCGCCTGGCTCAAGGCGCGCTCGCTGCCGGTGGCCGCGGGCTACGTCAACCGCATCGGCCGCACCGTGCGGCAGGTGCGCGAAGACAGTGCGCTGCAACGCGCGCTGGCCTCGCAGGTGCCGCGCGACATCGCTGCCGAAACCGAGGAGCCGCAAGCGCTGCGCCATCGCCTGCTGGCCTTCGTGCAGGCCGAGCAGCTCGAGGGGCGACTGCTGCTGACCTCGCCCGAACGCACGCCCACCGGCTGGTGGCTGCGCAACCTGATGCATGCCTTTGCACCGTTCGCGGTCCTGCTGGTGGCCTTGCTGCTGGTGTGCAGGCAGCCGCTGCTGCTGCTCTTGCTGGTGCTGCTGGCAGCCTGCCTGGTCTGGCAGCTGCGCCGCCGCGAGAAGAGCG